>Ga0081539_10001005_pt1 | contig 52334 bp, 57 predicted proteins | sample TabmetS4T2R2_FD_71023 | JGI IMG/M metagenome (GOLD analysis project Ga0081539, IMG submission 71023) | Tabebuia heterophylla rhizosphere microbial communities from the University of Puerto Rico - S4T2R2 | ecosystem: Host-associated > Plants > Roots > Rhizosphere ... | reverse complement strand
GGGCCGGGGAGCGCCTCGTGGACGGCTTTGTCCACACCCTCGTAGACAAGTTGGTGGAGGCCTCGCGGGCGGGTGGAGCCGATGTACATGCCGGGCCGGAGCCGAACCGGCTCGAGCCCCTCCAAAACGGTGATGTCCTTTGCGGTATAGGTAGTCTCGGTCATGAAAAAAGCCCTGCAAACTCCGCGCTTGCGGGCACCTCGAATCCTACCAGACGAAGCGGTCGGAAGCCGCTCGCGCGAGGCTCGCCGTGGCGGCTCTCGCGACCGCCTCGCGAAGCTCCGGATCCTCGATCTGCGCAGCCAGCGCCTCGCCCTGGAGGCGATCCCGCTCGGTCGGCTCGATCCGGTCCCGCTCAGCCTCGGCCACCGGCTCGACCGCGGCCTCCGGGACCGGGCCGGGCAAGAACCTGACGGCGGGAACGCCGAGCCGCTCCGCGATCTCCCCGGCCCGCTGCTGCAGCTCGAACGCCCACACCGAGTCGAGCGCGTTCACGTGCAGCGTGCCGTCGCGCGCGACGCGAGCGGGCCATGCGTTCCGCGCGATCCCCTCGCCGACCGCCTCCGGCCACGCAGCCACGATCTCGGCCATTCCCGTGGCGGGCCCGAACCGCCCGAGCTCGCTCCGAACGGCGTCGCGGATCCGATCCATCAGCGCGCGATCACACTCCCTGACGAGACCTCGAGGAGCTGCGTCGGCTCGGTGGGAAGCGCACCGGCGCTCGTCGAGGTGACGAGCGCCTGACCGCGACCGCCGATCCGCGCCGCGAGAATCCGCCGTCGCGTCGGGTCGAGCTCGGAGAGAACGTCGTCCAGCAGGAGCAGCGGTGGCGTCCCGGTGCGGTCGTCGATCAGGTCGGCCTCGGCGAGGAGGAGCGAGAGCACCGCGAGCCGCTGCTCACCCTGCGAGCCGAAGGTCCGGAGGTCGCGCTCGCCGGCGACGATCCCGATCTCGTCGAGGTGCGGCCCGACGCCGGTCCAGCCGCGGTCGACATCGCGCGTGTAGCGAGCCTCGAGCATCTCGACGGTTGGCGGATCGGCTTCGTAGACGACCGCACAGCCTTCGAGCCCGAGCTCGTCCGCGCGCTCCGCAAACGCCGGAGACAGCAGCCGCAGCGTCTCCCGCCGCGCGTCGACCAGTGCCGCGCCCGTCTCCGCAACCTGCTCAGTCCACGGCACGAGCGCCTCCGCCGACGAGAGCCCCAGCGAGATCCTCCGCAGCGCGGCGTTCCGCTGGGCCAGCGCCGCCCCGTACTCGGCCGGAAGGGTCGCGCGCGCAGGCGCGAGTCGCCCGAGCGCACGGTCGAAGTACGCGCGCCGAACGACCGGGCCGCCCTTGACGACGGCGAGCCGGTCGGGTGTGAAGACGAGCGTCGAGATGGTCGACCGGAGCTGCTCCGCGGCGCGAAGCTGCGCCCCGTTCACCTTCGCGCGCTTCGCCTCGCCCGGTCGCAGGACGACCTCCAGCTCGAGCGAGCGAACGCCGCTCGACCCTCGCAGCGCGATCCGGCTCGCGCTCTCGCCGAAGCGGATCAGCTGCGAGTCGGTCCGCGTCCGCGGCGAGAAGCCCTGCGTGCCGACGTGGAGCGACTCGAGCAGGTTCGTCTTGCCGGCGCCGTTCGGCCCGACCGCGAGGACGAGACCCGGCTCGAGGTCGAGCTCGAGACGCGCGTACGAGCGGTAGTCGCGAAGAGAGACCGACGCGACGATCAGCCGGCCGAGGCACCGCTTGCGGTGCCGTTTCCAGGACGTGACGGCTTAGCCGGCGCGTCCGTCTGAAACGACCGGTCGACGCGCATGTCTCGCCTACCCCGCCAAACGAATGGGCATGATCAGGTACGAGAAGTCGTCGCCGGTGCCCTTCATGACGGCCGGCCGGAGCGGGCTGATCAGGTTCAGTCGCAGCTCGTCGTCGTCGACCGACTCGATTCCGTCACGCAGGAACTCGGCGTTGAACCCGATCTCGAGCGGCTCGCCGGTGTAGGCGACCGGCAGCGACTCGCGCGCCTCGCCGATGTCCTGGGTCTGCGCCGACACGGTCAGCTCGCCCTCGGCGAAGCGGAGCCGAAGCGGCGAGTTGCGCTGCGCCATCACCGCCGTTCGCCGGACGACGTCGAGGAGCTCCGCCCGCGGCAGCGTCAGCTCGTGCTCGAACTGCTCGGGCAGCAGCTGCTTGTAGTTCGGGAACTGGCCGTCGATGCGGCGCGTCGTCAGCCAGACGCCGTCCGCACTGAAGACGACCTGGTTCTCGTGGACGCCGAGCTCGAGCTGGTCGCCGGCCTGGGCGATCCGGGAGAGCTCGGTAAGCGCTCGCGCCGGGATGATCGCCTCGAGCTCCGGCGCCGAGCCTTCGAGCGGCGTCTCCTTGACCGACAGGCGGTACGAGTCAGTCGCAGCCATGACCAGCTTGCCGCCCTCGAAGCGCGCAAGGATCCCGGTCAGGACGGGGCGCGACTCGTCGCGCGAAGCCGACCGCGCGACGCGCGAGACGGTGTCGAGCAACGCCTCGCGATCCACCGAGAACGTGGCCAGCGAGGCCAGGTCCGGTAACCGCGGGAAGTCCTCCGCGTTGTACGTGTTCAGCCGGTAGGTCGCAGCGCCGCAGTCGATCCGCACGACCCCTTCCTCCGCGCGGTGCTCGATCTGCACCTCTTGCTCCGGGAGCAACCGTGTCAGGTCAACCAACAGGCGCCCCGGGACGACGACCGCTCCCTCCCCGTCGACGTCCGCATCGAGCGACGAGCGCAGCGACAGCTCCATGTCGGTAGCCGCGAGCTGGAGCGACCCGCTCTCGGCGTGGAGCAGCACGCCCGCGAGGATCTGAACTGCCGTCCGCGTCGAGACCGCGCGAGCGACCACGCCCAGACGTTGCACGAGCTCGTCACGCGAGCAGCTGAGCTTCATCCCGGAGCCGACCATGATGTCTGTTTCCATCATCTCTTTAAAAACCTCTCGTCGTAGCCATAGAGAGTGTGGACGACGGGGATGACGGCCCGCTTCGGCTACGGGAGCGACTTTCGCCGGTGGACGGAGAACGGGGACAAACGGTCCTCGCCCACAGGCTCCTCTCGGCGGTGCTGCGTGAGCCCACAGCTCAGCGGACCTGCTTGACGCGTGCGGTCAGCTCTTGCACGAGGTTGTACACAGAGCGGTCCTCGCGGATCAGACGTGTGATCTTGGAGGTCGCGTGGATGACGGTGGTGTGGTCGCGGCCGCCGAACTCCTTGCCGATCTTGGGCAACGACGAATCGGTCAGCTCGCGCGAGAGGTACATCGCGACCTGGCGCGGGTAGACGATGTTCTGCGAGCGCTTGTCACTGCACAGCTCTTCGAGCGAAAGGCTGAAGCGCTCCGAGACGAGCTCCTGGATGCGGCGGATCGAGACCTGCGCGGCCTCGCCCTGCGGGAACACGTCCCTGAGGACGTCCTGCGCCAGCTCGACGCTCATCGGCCGCCCGGTGAGCGACGAGAACGCGACGACGCGCGTGAGCGCACCCTCGAGCTCGCGGATGTTGGTCGAGATGCGGCCCGCGATGAAGGTCAGGACCTGTGGATCGGCGATCTGGATCCCGTCGCCGGCGACCTTCTTGCGGAGGATCGCGATCCGCGTCTCGAGGTCGGGCGGCTGGATGTCGGTGATCAGCCCCCACTCGAAGCGGGAGCGCAGCCGCTCCTCGAGCGTCGAGATCTCCCGCGGCGGCCGGTCGGACGAGATCACGATCTGCGAGCCCGTCTCGTAGAGCGAGTTGAAGGTGTGGAAGAACTCCTCCTGGATCCGCTCCTTGTGCTCGAAGAACTGGATGTCGTCGACGAGCAAGAGGTCGTAGGCGCGGTAGCGCTGCTTGAACCCCTCGATCCGCTTGTCGCGCAACGAGTTGATGAAGTCGTTCATGAACGTCTCGCTGGTCACGTACTTGACGGACAGCTCGCTCGAGTGCGCCGCCACGTACTGCGCGATCGCCTGCATCAGGTGTGTCTTCCCGAGCCCGGTGCCGCCGTAGATGAAGAGCGGGTTGTACGCCTGCGCCGGCGCCTCCGCGACTGCGAGTGCCGCCGCGTGCGCGAACCGGTTCGACGACCCGATCACGAACGAGTCGAAGGTGTACTTCGGGTTCATGCCCGCCTCGGGCTGCCGCTTCGGCGTGACCGTGGCCGGCACGGCTTGCGCGTCGGGCTCGAGCAGCGTCAGCCGAATCCGGCGGTCGTGGCCGCTGACGTCGCGGGCCGCCGCCTGGATCAGACCGAGGAAGTGCGCCTCGATCCACTCGCGCGTGAAGTCGTTCGGGACGCCGATGACGAACGTGTCGTCGCTGAGCTCCGCCCCGTCCGCCTCGGCGAACCACGTGCGGTACGTGGTGTCGTTGAGCGCCCCCCTGAGCCGACTGGCGACTTCGGACCACAGGCTCGACGCAGTCAGCTCGATTTGGCGTTCCACGGGGCCGCTCAGCTCCTCTCCGGGGGTCGGCGAGGCGCCGAGCATACCAGCGTCGAGGGGCGCTGGACACGGCCATTTCGGGGGAAATGTGTAACGAAAAACGCTGCAAAGAGCGGACTTTTCCCACATCCCCAAAGTTCTCCACACCTGTGGATCGCGTGCGCGGCCGCGCCGCTTGCTCACTCGCTTCCCGCTTCGTGCTTCCGTGCCGGCCGAAGCTTGTGCGGACCCGTCGCTGTGGACAACCTGAGAGGATCGGGCCTTGTCTATACTGGCCGCTTCGCCCGGACTTCTCTTCCACGGGCGGCTCTCTTCGAATGAAACGGACCTACCAGCCCAACGTGCGCAGACGGAAGCGCCGCCACGGGTTCCGCGCCCGGATGGCGACGCGGGCGGGTCGCGCCATCCTGAAGCGCCGGCGCGCGAAGGGGCGGAAGCGGCTCTCGGCCTAGAAGGCCGCGGCTCAGTGCAACGCCGGCACCGTCTCTCCCGATCGCGGGACTTCGACGCCGTCTACCGGCACGGCCGCTCCGTCTCGACGCGCTTCCTCGTCCTCTACTCGTTCCCGCGCGAGGACGACGGGGAGCCGCGGATCGGGCTCGCGGTTCCGCGGAGCGCCGGCGGCGCGGTCGTGCGGAACCGGATCAAGCGGCAGCTGCGCGAGGTCTGGACCGCGCTCCTGCCGGAGATCGAGCGCGGCCGCGACTACGTCCTGATCGTCCGGCCCGGCCTCGCGGACGCGGTCGAGGCGCGCGGCTTCGACTGGCTCCGCGATCGCGTGACCGAGGTGCTCGGCAAGGCGAAGGCGGCAGCGTGAGGTACCTCGGGATCGGGCTCGTCTACGCGTATCGCTACTCGCTCGGGCTGCTCTTCCCTGGCGACTGTAAGTACCACCCGTCGTGCTCGCAGTACGCGATCGACGCGCTGCGCAAGCACGGGCTCGTCCGCGGCTCGCTCAAGGCCGCGTGGCGGCTTCTCCGCTGCAACCCGTGGAGCCACGGAGGGGTGGACTACGCGTGATCCACGCGATCCTCCTGAGCAACCCGCTGTCGCCGCTCGAGCACCTGCTCAGGCACGTCCTCGACTGGCTCCACAACACAATCGGGCTGCCGTGGGCGTGGTCGATCGTCGGCCTCACGGTGATCGTCCGCGTCCTGCTCGTTCCGCTGACGGTGCGACAGATCCACTCGATGCAGAACCTCCAGGCGCACGCGCCGCAGATGAAGGAGATCCAGCGCAAGTACAAGGGCGACAAGCAGAAGCAGAACGAGGAGCTGATGCGCTTCTACCGGGAGAACCAGATCAACCCGGCCGCTTCGTGCCTGCCGCTCCTCGCGCAGTTCCCGGTCTTCATCGGCCTCTACTACACGCTTCGGAGCTTCTCGAAGCACCTGCCTTGCCCCGGCCACGACGCTACTTACTGCGTCCACCGCGGCGACTTCGCCTGGCTGCACGTCGTCCCGAACATCGCGGCGCACGCGAACTCGCACTGGTCGGGCTACGTGCTGCTCCTGATCTACGCCGTGAGCCAGATGGCCTCGACGCTTCTGATGGGGACGACGATGCCGCAGAACCAGAAGATCCTGCTGCTGATCATGCCGATCGCCTTCCTCTTCGTCGTCGCCCACTTCCCGGCGGGCCTCGTCCTCTACTGGATGACGACGAACCTCTGGACGGTCGGTCAGGGGTTGATCACGCGCAAGCTCGTTCCTCCGAAGGGCGACGTGCCCGCTCCGAAGCGCTCCTCGCGGACGCCGCCGAAGAGCGAGGACGGAGGCGACGGCGCCGCGAAGCCGGCGCCGCGGCCGGTCGCTGCTGCGAAGGCGCCGCCGCGGCGGGTCAAGCGGAAGAAGAAGGGCGGCTCGCGGCGGTGACCCTCCAGGTCGAGGCGACCGGCGAGACCGTCGGCGAGGCGAAGTGGTCGGCCCTACGCGAGCTCGAGCGGCTCGCCCCCGGGATCGACAAGGCGGCCGTGCAGTTCCAGGTCGTCTCCGAGGGGGAGCGGGGACTGCTGGGCGTGGGGTATGCGCCCGCACGCGTTGTCGCGACCGTCGACGAGGAGCGCGCCGCTCCCGCGCAGGCCCCGCCGGCCGACGAGAGCGAGGCGGCTACGGGTGCCCGCGAGCTCGTCGAGCGGGTCGCTACCGGTCTCGGTGTCGATTGCCGGATCGCGGTCGACGAGGACGGCGAGGCGATCGTCGTCAGCTGCAGCGGGCGCGATCTCGGGATGCTGATCGGGCGCCACGGCCAGACGATCGACGCGATGCAGTACCTCGCGAACGCGATCCGCCACCGGGCCTTCCCGGACGAGGAGCGCGAGATCGTCGTCGACGCGGCCGGCTATCGCGAGCGACGGCGCGCGACGCTCGAGCAGCTCGCGGTGCGAAGCGCGCAGCGTGCGCTCAGCGACGGCGAGCCGGTCGAGCTGGAGCCGATGACGGCGATCGAGCGGAAGGTTGTGCACCTCCGGCTGAAGGAGTTCCCGGGCGTCGAGACGTCGAGCGAGGGGGCCGAGCCGAACCGCTATGTCGTCGTCCACCCCGCTTGAACGCTGGCTCGCGGCGGTTGTAGCGACACCCGGTCTCACCTCGATCCGCGATCTGGGCGAAGCGCGGCGGGCGCTGCTCGAGGACTCGCTTCGGGGGGTGGAGGTTGTCGGCGGCTACGAGGGCCCGATCGTCGACGTCGGCTCCGGCGGCGGCGCGCCGGGGATTCCACTGGCGGTCGCCCTGCCTGATCGTGAGGTGGCGCTCCTCGAGGCGAACGGCCGGAAGTGCGAGTTCCTCCGCGAGTGGGCGCCGCCGACCGCACGCGTCCTTCAGGGCCGGGCGGAGGAGCAAGAGATCGACGTATTCGGTGTGGCCGTAGCCAAGGCCCTCGCGCCCCCTCCGGTCGCGGCAGAGTGGTGCCTTCCGCTCGTGCGGCCCGGTGGAGCGGCCGTGCTGTGGGTCGGGCCGAGCGCAGACGTGGGCGCGGTCGCTCGGGTCGCGGAACGGATCGGCGGCGGCACACCCGAGCTCCACGAGGGCCTGCTCGTCATCCCGAAGGTCGAGCCGACTCCGCCCGGCTTCCCACGCCGCGTCGGCGTCGCGCGGAAGCGCCCGCTCGCGTAGACGTTTTACGTCCGCCGAACCACGGCGCATTGCCTGCGGCGGAATGGGGACGCCCATCGACCCGAAGGAGTTCGACTCGATGTCGATGAAGCCACTCGCCTTCGCCGCGCTCGCAGTCGCCCTCGCCGCGCCGGCCTCGGCTGCTGCCGACCCGGTCGCGGCGGTCAAGGTCAACGCGGCCAAGCTGCTCACCGATGCCGACCTGCAGAAGCTGACCGCGGATGCCCAGGCCGCGAGCAGCTCCGCATCACCCTTCGCCAGCAGCGCAAAGAGGTTCGCGCGGCGCTGAAAGCGGCTCGTCAGGCCGTCCGCGAGCTCCGCGCGAGCTTCCGGGGGTAGGTCGTCCGCGTCCGGCACCCGCTCTACGCTAGGGCGGGTGCCGGGGACGATCTACGCGGTCGCGAACCAGAAGGGCGGGGTCGGCAAGACGACGACCGCGATCAACCTCGCCGCGTGCCTCGCCGAAGCCGGCGAGCGGGCGCTCGTCGTCGACCTCGACCCGCAGGCGAATGCAACGTCGGGCCTCGGCGAGCGTGCGAACGGGACGTCGAGCTACGACCTCCTCGACGGCGCGCCGCTCTCCGAGCTCGCGAAGCCGACGCGGTTCCAGAACCTCCACCTCGTGCCGGCGAAGCCGGATCTCGCGGGCGCGCTCGTCGAGCTCGCGCGGCGGGACGACGGCGACCGCTACCTCGCGCGTTCGTTGGGCGAGGCCCGCGGTGCCTACTCGTTCGTCTTCCTCGACTGCCCGCCCTCGCTCGGCCCGTTGACCGTGAACGCGCTCGCAGCCGCCGATCGCGTGCTCGTGCCGGTGCAGGCCGAGTACTACGCGCTCGAAGGTCTGACGCAGCTCGTCCGCTCGGTCGAGCTCGTCCGCAGCCGGCTGAACCCGAAGCTCGCGCTCGGCGGACTTCTCCTGACGATGGTCGACGGGCGGACTCGCCTTGCCGCCGACGTCGTGGCGGAGGTGCGCAGGCACTTCGGCCCGCTCGTGTTCGAGACGGCCGTGCCGCGGTCGGTGCGCCTCGCCGAGGCGCCGAGCCACGGGCTTCCGGCGATCGCGTACGACGCTCGCTCGGCCGGCGCCGACGCGTACTGGAAGGTGGCGATGGAGCTTGTCGAGCGCCGGTAGCCCTCGGCGCGGCCTCGGCCGGGGCCTCGACGTCCTGATCGGCGGGCTCGGCGAGCCGTCGGCTCAGCTCGCCGAGCTCTCGGTCGAGTCGATCCATCCGAACCCGCGCCAGCCGAGGCGTCGCTTCGAGCCCGAGGCGACCGCCGGTCTCGCCGGCTCGATCCGCGCGCAGGGCGTGCTCCAGCCGGTCGTCGTGCGGCCTCGGCCGGCGGGCGGGTACGAGCTGATCGCGGGCGAACGCCGCTGGCGGGCTGCGCGCGAGGCGGGCGTCGCGACGGTGCCGGCGATGGTGCGCGAGGCCGACGACCGGGACTCGATCCTGCTCGCGCTCGTCGAGAACGTGGCGCGCGAGCAACTGTCTGCGGTCGAGGAGGCCCGCGCCTACGCCGTGCTGATCGACGAGTTCGACCTCTCGCTCGGCGACATCGCGGAGCGGGTCGGCCGGTCGAAGCCGTCGGTCTCGAACCGGCTTCGCCTGCTCGAGCTCCCCGAGGAGGTCCTGTGGATGCTCGCGCGGGGCGAGCTGACCGAGGGCCACGCGCGGGCGGTGCTCGCGGTGCCGGAGCACGACGAGCGGCGGCGGCTCGCGAAGCGGATCGTCGAGCGCGGGCTGTCGGTGCGGGAAGCAGAGCGGGCCGCACGGTCGGCGGGCGCGCGGACACGACGGCGCTCGCGGCCGGTCGACCCTGCGCTGGCGGAGCGGGCGGCCGCAGCTGTGGAACGCGTGACGGGCTTTCCGGCGCGCGTTGGGCCGGGCCGCGTCGAGATTCGCTTTGGAGACGAGCACGAGCTCGAGGAGCTCGTCGAGTCGCTCGAGCGGATTGCCCTCTGAGGCAGACCCGCGTAACCGCAGACAGGAGCCTCGCGTTGAACCATTGTGATGCTCGGCCTGTGGCTCCAGGACCTCGAGTCGCTTGAGGCGATCTCGCAGAACGACGAAGCGCGGCAGATCTTCCTACGCATGGCGGCGATGACGCAGACGGGCCAGCTCGGCTCGTTCCTGACCGAGATCGCCCGCGACGACGACCTCGACGACGACACCAAGGGCACGCTGACGGAGCTCGCCCGCGATCGCTCGTTCCTGCTCGCCGTCGAGGACTACCTCGAGCGAACCCGCCAGCTGCACTAGTCGCCGCGCAGCGTCTCGGTACACTGCCCGCTCGCGCGGGCGATTAGCTCAGTCGGTTAGAGCGCCGCTCTGATAAGGCGGAGGTCCGTGGTTCGAATCCACGATCGCCCACTCTCGCTACAAGCGAACTTGCTGACGGGATTCGCATGCGCGATGCAGCTGGATCTCACGCGGGAGTGCATTCTCCCGCACGCCCTACTGGTCGCAGGACGTAGGCGTTCTGCGTGAGCGAATCAAGCGCTCGACGGCACGGCCTCCTGCTCCGCTGAACACGCCAGCCAGCGAGAGCATCGCCGGCACCCAAGAACGAAATGAAGAACGGCGCACGTGGGCAGGCCCACAAGTGCAAGCCATACGACGAGGTCGTCGAGGAGTACGGGCGAGCCGAGAATGTCGAAATGATCCTCAGAAATTGCGGAAGCGGCCGGTCGCTCGGTTCGGAGCGATGAGCTTGGCGATGGCTGGCTTTGGGTTCGATTCGAACCTGAACCTTGATATCTAGCCACGAACACCGGCCGCCTCCCTGCCGCCTGTCGGTTCGGTGTCCGACTCCTCGAACATGACGGGCGGGTGCCCGCAGTACTTCACGCTGGCGAGGGCACGGTGGCAGCCGTGCCGGCCGCGCAAGCTACGCCTCTAAGACCTCAAGCTCGTCCTCAAAGACAAACTCCGGGACGGGGAGGTTCTCGCTCGCGCCGAGATGAGGATCCGCGGCCGCCGCTGTCGAGGGACGTCGCTCTGACTCGACCCTCTGTGTGCCGGCGTCGGCCAAGCCGGCATCGGCCGCGACTGTCGGACATGCCACGGAGACGACCTCGCCGGCCTCAGGACGCGCCGCCGCCACGCTCGGGCGCGGGCGAAGCGCAGCGAGCGCCGCCTCGACCTCCACGAGCGCTCGCGGGTCGGCCGAGTAGCAGATCTGCGTCCCCTGACGCCGTGTCCGGACGAGGCCCGCCTCGCGGAGCACCCGTAGGTGCTGCGACACCGTCGGCTGGCTGACGCCGAACGCCTCGCCTAGGTCGCACGCGCACACCTCGGGCTCCTCCGCGAGGCGTCGCAGCATTCCGAGGCGGATCGGGTGCGCGAGCGCCTTGAGGCGCGGGACGGTGAGGTCGGCCGCCACGACGAGAACTGTAACGCAAAGTTCGCCGTTCGCCTATATTGCCCGATAGCTATGGAGTCCCGGTCGCAGCCGCGCCGGTTCCTGCTGGCGGCGATGTTCGCCGACACGGTCGGGTCGGGGCTGCTGGCGCCGTTCGAGCTCCTCTACGGGAACAAGGTCGCGCACCTCTCGCTGCCGACGGCCGGCGCCGTTCTCGCCGCCGCCGCGGCGGGATCGCTCGCGCTCGGCCCCGTGGCGGGCGCCGCGGTCGACCACGTCGGGCCGTTTCGGATCGTCGCGCTGGCGAACACGTTCGGGCTGAGCGGCTGCCTGCTCGTGGCCGGCTGGCCGAGCATCTGGGGCTTCGGCGCGGGAACGCTGCTGCTCGGCGCGTCGAGCCGCTCGTTCTGGGGAGCGTTCACGCCGTTCGTCGCCACGATCGCCGAGGAGCACGAGCTCGAGCACTGGTTCGGACGCTTCCGCGCCATGCGCTTCGTCGGACTCGGGCTCGGCGAGGCGCTGACCGGCGTCGCGCTCGCTGCCGGCCAGACGACGGGGCTCCGCCTCATCGTCCTCGCGGACGGGCTGAGCTTCCTCGTCTCGCTGATCCTCGTGACGCTGGCGGGCCGGGACGCGCGCTTCACGGCGCCCGAGGAGCCGGAGGAGGGCGTCAAGCGCGGCTATCGCGCGGTGCTCGCCGATTCCTCGAACACGGCGCTCGCCGCGCTCAACGTCGTCCCGACGCTCCTGATCATCGCGCCCCTTCTGGCCATGCCCGTCTTCGTGCTCCAGGACCTGCACCTTCCGAGTTGGCTGCCGGGTGTGCTCGCCGCGCTCGCGACCGGTACGCTCGCCGCCGCGGCCTGGGTGAGCGGCCGTCTCGTTCGCGGCCGCCGCCGGCTTCGGAACCTCGAGCTCGCGCTGTTCCTCTGGGGCGTGAGCCTGTTGCTCTTCCTCGCCGGCCCGATCACGACCGCGATCGCGGTAGGCGCCCTCGTCCTCTCGATGATCCTGATGGGCCTCGCCGAGGCGATCTACTCGCCGACGGCGGACGCGCTTCCGGCCGCGCTCGCGCCGGCGGGCATGCAGGGTCGGTACGCCGCCGTGCACCAGGCCGCGTGGGGCATCTCCGACACGATCGCCCCGGCCGTGTCCGGAGCGCTCCTCGCCACGAACCAGTTCAGCCTCTGGGCCGTTCTCGCAGCTCTCGCCTTCGGAACGGTGGTCGCCTACCGAGCGCTCGAGCGCAGGCTCGGCGAGCGCGACGGGATCGCCGGCGCCGCGCACGCCGCGTCGCCCTCGTAGTCGGCACGCCTCACCGCGGCAGCCGCGTCTCCCGGATCGGCCTCGGCACGCGCTCGTCGATCCTGAGCGTCCGGATTCCACCGCCGCGCGAGCCGACGAGCAGGAACTGCGTTCCGCGGTCGTTCCGGAAGAGCGCGAGGCCCTTCGGAAGCTCCTGGAAGTCCTCGACCAGGCCGATCATCTCGCCCGTCTCGTAGTCGTAGCTCCCGAGCTGCTGGCCGTACGCGACCATGTGGACGGCGCCGTCCGTGACGACGGCGTTCTCGCGGGTGTTGTTCAGCACGTCGCCGAACCACTGCTTCCGCACCGACATCTCGGCGGCGTCGATCTCGCGGAGCCCGTTCTCCCCGACGACGTACAGCACCCCGTCGGTCGCCCACATCCGCTTCGGGTAGTCGCCGAAGTCGATCTCCCGCGTGACCTCGCCGTCGGCTCCCAGCACGGCCAACCGTCCGTTGCGCGTGCCGAACACGCGCTCGCCGGTCGGGAGGTAGGCGCTCGCCCAGAGCGGCACGTCGCCGAGCGACACGCGCTCGACGATCTCGCCGCCCGCCGCGTCGAACTCGAGACCGCCGACGTCCGTGGAGACGATGAGCCGGCTCTCGTCGGGGCTGACCGAGACCGTCATCGGGAGGCCGTCCACGATCCGCGTCCAGCGCAGGCACCCGTCGCTGGAGGCGCGGAACACCCGCTGGCGCCGCGAGATCCCCACGTAGTCGCCGTCGGAGAGCGGCAGGACGCGGCGGACGAAGCCGAAGCCGAGCCGGTGGCGCGCGACGGTCGACACGCGGATGCTGTCAAGCCCGGGCTCGTTCTCGACGCGAACGATCGCGACCCCGTCGTCAGTTGCGCAGTAGAACGTGCCGGGCTCCAGGCGGGACTCCTGGATGTCCCACACGCACTGCGGGTGGAACGGCGCCTCGGCCCGCTGCTTGCCGGCGCGATCGAGAGCGACGAGGTTGCCGTCCTGCGTCAGCACGAAGAGCGTCCCGTCCGGCGCCAGCGCCCCGTCGCTGATCTGGTGCGTGAAGGGGCCGAGCAGCGCCTTCGTGCGCGGCGTGCGCTCGCCGTTGTCGAAGACGTGGACGTACCCGTCGAAGCCGCCGCTGTACGCGGTCTCGCAGTCGTCCGTGAGCTCGAGGAACTCGACGTCGTCGCGTGCGAACGGGACGCTCGCCTCGATCGTCCCGTCCGGTTGGACGATGGCGACGCCGTTGCTCACGTCGCGCTGCTCGCCCTCACCCGAGTCCTGCGTCACCCAGAACCGGTCGAAGCGCTCGTCGTACCGGATCCGGTGCAGGTTCGAGCCCTCGTCGACCACGACGTGGATCGGGAAGTCCATCGTCTCGAGGGACCCGAGGTAGAGGTTGCCCGACTTGTCGCTGACGGCCTGCAGTCCCGGCCGGTCGGTGCAGATCCACTCGAGCATGACGTCGCCGCTGATCGACGGCAGAATCGACCGGACCGCGAACGTCTCGAGGTCGACGAGCGCGAGCTGGACGTAGCCGTTGTTGGTGTAGACGATGCCGTTCCAGACCGCGAGGCCGCGCGCGACGGCGGGTGACGGCTCCTCGCCGGGGAGCAGCGAGCTCTCGTCACGGAAGTAGGCCGCGTCGATCGTGTCGATGGGGTCGAGCGAGTCCGCGTCCCACTTGACGAGGTTTCCGCTGCGGTCGCGCGTCACGACGTACGGGCCCGCCAGGTTGACGGCGTAGATCGGCTGGTTGTACGGCAGCACCGGGGACGACCGCTCGAGCTCGAGGCTCGGCGTCAGCGCGTGGATCCTCCCGACTACGTCGGTGCCGACGAGACGGTCGCGCTCTCGGTCGTAGAGGATGCGTAGCAATCGGTTCGGGAGTTCCATCGACGTGCTCCTTGGTCTCGAACGACGAGCCGAGGGGCGGCTCGCAAAAGCGAGCCGCCCCTTCCTGACGAAACGAGCCGCTACCTGGCGCCTACCGAGAAGCGGCGGACCGGCTTGGTGAACGTCGCCATCACGTCACCCCCTTTCCTCTGGTCGTTGCCTCCGCGCCTCACGGCCGGCGGTCGGGGCGTCGCACGCGATGTCCGCGACGCACCGCTCGCCGGTCGGCGCGCGAAGCTCGACGACGAAGTCGCGGAGGCCGGCGACCTCGTCGAGCTCGGCCGCTTCGACCTCGAACCAGACGTCTCCCTTCTCGTTCGGCTCGGCCCAGCCGAGGTTCGAGCGCGACGTGCCGTCCTTCTCGCACAGGTCGATGTCGACCACGGACGCGCGACGGCGGAGGAAGCGCGTCGAGCCGACCACGCGGAGCAGGCCGCGCGAGCGGTCGGCCTCGTCCAGGCAGAGCGTCGCGGCGGCCAGCATCCCGCCGCCGTTGCGGGCGATCCGCTCGCCGAGCCGGTACATCGAGCCGTGCTTGACCAGCGGGTCGCCGAGCTGCTCCGGGTGGAGATCGACCTCGACGGCCTCGCCGACCACGAGGCGGTACCCGGGCAGCTCGACGACGTGCCGCACGATGCACTCGGCGCTCAGGAGCCCGCCTGCGACACGGTCCGGTGCGATCTGCCGCGACGGGACCATCGGGATGTCGCGGCTCGCCAGCTTGTCGACCGACGCGCCCGAGAAGCTGCCGACGAACGCGGCGATCGCGGCCTGCGAGGCGGAGCAGATCGTCACCCCGAACTCGCCTTCGCGAAGCACGAGCCGGTGCGTCAGCGTCAGCTCGGAGAGCGCCACTGCGACGTGCAGCGGCTCGCGCGAGACGAAGTACGTCCACTCGGCGGCCATCACGTTCGTGTCCGTCCCGTCGAGCGCGGTGACGAGCCCGACCGTCGTCGTCAGGTACGCCCTGACGTCGTCGGCGTTCCGGCGGGTGCCGGTGCGTCGCGTGCTGCGCCGGCGGCTCGTGCTCGTGGGCTCGAGGGTCGTCATGCCCGGCTCAGACCGACTCCGCGAGCCGGAAGCCGACGGCGTAGATCGGCGCCTTCGAGCGGCCGTGCCGCCGCTGGCATCGCGTCAGGTCGCCGAAGCGCGTGAAGCACCCGCCGCGCGTGATCCGGTACGTCTCGCCGTCCTCGGTCAGGTGGTCGTGCACGAAGTCCCCGCCCGGGTACGGCGCGTAGGTCGTCGCGACCCACTCCTCGACGTTGCCGGCGACGTCGTCGACGCCGAACGGCGACCGGCCGCGCGGGTACGCGCCGACCGGGGTCGTCGTCAGCGGCCCCTCCTCGACGGTGTTCGCGCAGGCCGGATCGAAGCGGTCGCCCCACGGGTACTCGCGGCCGCCGCCGCCGCTGGCCGCGTACTCCCACTCGGTCTCGGTCGGGAGCCGGAAGTCGCGGCCGGTGCGGCCGGACAGCCACTCGGCGTAGGCGTCGGCGGCTTCGGCCGAGACGGTCCAGACGGGATGGTTCGCGGCGTGCGCGGGATAGACGCCGAAGGCCCAGCTCGTCGGAAACGCAGACGAGTCGGCATCGGCGAGAAACTCCCTGTACTCCTCGTTCGTCACCGGGTAGCGGGCGATGCGGAATGCCTCGACCGCCACTTCGTGCCGCGGGCACTCCTTGCGGATCCAGTCCTCGACCACGCCGTAGCTGCCCCAGGCGGACGCGACCTCGGCGGCCACGTCCGGATCCGTTCCGATCGTCGCGACTCCGGCCGGCACGTCGACCATCGTCGGGTCGAAGACGTCGATCCGCGGGTCGCCGGCCAGCGCGAGCAGCGCTCCCGCCGCGAGCCGGCGCTCGAACGGCTGGTCGGGGCCCTCGACGATCTCGACGAGCCGGGCCGGCAGCAGCGTGAGGAGATCGCGGTCGACGGCGAGCGGCAGCGCCGGTTGACGATCGACGAAGGTCTGCGGCAACCCCATCTCCTCGCGCGCGGCCGCAGTCGTCGAGGTCCCGTCGAGGCCGGGAACGAGGCACTGGACGATCGCGCTAGCCATGCGCCTCTCCGACGCGACCCTCCGGCAGGCCGACGCAGACGTGCTCGCCGCCGGGTCGGATGCCGGCCGAGGCCGCGAGATCCGCGACCGCGTACGTCCGCTGCAGCCAGCGGTCGCGCCCGTCGTAGCGCGGCGCGAAGGCGGTCCGCGCGTGCACGGCGCGCTGGTTGTCCACGAGGAGCGTGTCCCCCGGCGCCAGCGGCCACCCGTGCAGCTCACGCTCCAGCGCGTCGACGAACCTCGCGAGGGCCCGGGCCGCGGCGTCCGTCACCGCGACCGTGTTGTGGGCGTCGACCCGCAGCGTCAGACCCCGAGCGGACGTGGCGACCACCGGTAGCGGGCGGGTGGCCACGACCGTGCCGTCCGGTCCGGCGAAGGACGACGGCATCCGCGTGCGGAACAGCGGCCGCTCGAGCAGCCCGACGTCGCGCGCGCCCAGGTGCGGAAGCGCGTCGCGAACCGAGGCGACGAGCGTGCGGGCAACGGCGAGGTGGTCCGGGCGCAGGCAAGTGAGGAGGACGAAGTCGGGCCGGTGCGGGTGGAACGCGTTCTCGGTGTGGACCTCGAAGTACGCCGAGCCGCTGTTCTCCTGCCGGAGCTCGCGCCCTCGGATCGGGCAGACGTCGTGGACGAGGAGCCCGTCCTTCTCCTCGCTGTAGCCGATCGGCCCGCCGAGCAGGGTCGCGAGCAGGACGAGCAGCCACTCGCTCCGCCGCGTTTTCTTCTCGCCCGACGCGTGGCCGTCGGCCGGAGTGGGCGGCAGGTGCGGGTCGGTCGGAAGCCTGCGCACGAGCAGGTGGTCCTCGTCGGGCGAGTCGCGGAGCGCCGCGACCGTGTCCACGAGACGAGCCGGCAGCAGCTCCGCCGCGGGCCGCGCGTCCGCGATCAGCCGCGCGTCGAGCTCGTGCACGGCGACGCGCGGGAGCTCGTCGAGAATCGCCGCCACCGCCCGGCGCTCGGGTCCGAGCAGCCTAAGCAGCGTGCCCGTCCCACGCCGCTCCACGGGTGTGGCAGCGGCCGTCATCCTGCGCGCGTCGCCCGTGCGGCGAGGCCGTCGAGCCGGTGGCCGTTCTTCGACTTCGTCTCGAGGTACCGGCGGTTCCAGGGCGTCACGAACGCGGGCGTGGGGATCGGCTCGACTGCGATCCCTACTGTCTCGAGCGCCTCGACCTTGAGCGGGTTGTTCGTGAGCAGCCGAACGCTGTCGATGCCGAGGTAGACGAGGAGCTCTGCGCAATGGTCGTAGCGCCTCGCGTCGGCCGGATAGCCGAGCCGGCCGTTCGCCTCGTACGTGTCCAGGCCGGCGTCCTGAAGGTTGTAGGCCTCGAGCTTCGCGCTGAGCCCGATCCCCCGTCCCTCGTGGTCACGGCAGTAGATGACGAACGCGCGGTCGCACTCGCTGAGGCGGTCGAGCGCGTACCGGAGCTGCGATCCGCAGTCGCACCGCCCCGACCCGAGGGTGTCGCCGGTGAAGCACTGGCTGTGGATGCGCAGGAGCGGCGGGAGCACGCTTGTCCCGCCCAGCAGCGCGTCCAGGTCGGGCGAGAGCAGGACGAGGCTCTCGTCGCCGGTCTCGTCTTGGTGCGCGACGGCGACGTCGAACCACGAGCCCGCGATCGGAAGCCGCGTCGCTCCGTCGATCGAGAAGGTGCTCATCGCGGCGCGCCGAGCGCGACCCGGGACGCGACTCGCCCGCGCGGCTCCGACGGGTCGGGCGTCTCCCAGGCGATGCACGACCCGTCCCACGACGCCGTTACGGGAACCTTCCCGCCCCACCAGGCGACGCTGCCGACGCCGTTCCCGTGGGCGTCGAGCTGCTGGATGCACGCGTAGGCACCGGCCTCCGGGTCGAGCCGCCAGACCCGAGCGTCGAAGTCGTACGAGCCGGAGAGGACGTCGGGCCGGCCGCCGGCCGCGAGCGCGACGGACTTCACCGACTCGTCGTGGCCGACGAGGACGTCGAGGCATCTCCCCGACGAGATCGACCACAGCCGGACGGTGTGGTCCTGCGACGCCGACGCGATCAGGTCCGAAGCGTCCAAGGCGAGCGCGACGTCGTTCACGATCCGCGCGTGGCCCTCGAAGCGGCGCAGGCAGCCGCCGTCGACGGTATGGACGCTGATCGTGTTGTCCGTCGCGCCGGCCACGACGTGCTCGCCGAAGGCGGCGCACGACTTGATCGGCCCGGGATGGGCCGGGATGAACCGCGCGACCTCGATCGCGTCGGCGGCTGCCGCGAGGACCGCGAGCCGGCCGTCGTAGAGCGCGGCGACGACCGTGGTCGGGTCGAGCCACGCGAGGCTGTTGATCGGCGTCGCGAGCAAGATCTCGGTCGGCGCGGAGCCCTGCCCGGCCGTGACGCCGACGGTGCCGTCGAATGTCCCGTACGCGATGCGGCCCTCGGTCGACACGGCGACTGCGTTCACGAGCGACCGAGCCCCCGCCGGGCCCACGACGGTCTCGACGTCGCCGAATCTCCCCCGGTCGTCCAGCGCCGCGGCGCGGACGGTCCCGTCGTCGACGGCGAGTGCGACTCCGAAGCCCGGGATCTCGGCGATCGAGTTGATCCCGATCGTCGGCCGGCCCGGTGGGCGAGGCTGAAGCTTCCGCGCGCCGTTCGTGCCGCGACCGAGCTCGGCCTCGACGTCGACGAGGAGCGGGTGCGAGTCGAGCGTGCCCACGGCGAGCACGCCCTCGGTCGACCACGCGAGCGAGCGAGGCCAGAGCCGCGGCCCGGAGAGCTCGAGCAGCGGCCTCTGCGCGGCGACGTCCCACACGACGACGGTGCCGTCGTACGCGCCGCAGGCGAGCTGCGCGTCGTCGGGGCTCCACGCGACCGACTTCACGGCTGCGCGTGCCGGTCCGAGCCGCAACAACGTCGCGCCGTCCGGGTCGACGACGTACGCGTAGCCGTCGTCGCAGGCGAGCGCCGCGCGCGTCGCGCCTCGCGACCACTTCACGTCCTCCGCGTCCCCGCTGAGCTCGATCTCGCGAGCCGCCTCCTCCGCCGACCAGAGCCGGAGCGTCGAGTCCTCCCCGCAGGACGCGATCGTCCCCGTGCGGCGATTCCAGTCGACGCCGAGCGCATGGCCGCCGTGCACGACGACGATGGCCGTCAGGAGGCCCGCCTTCGCGTCCCAGATCCGCCCTGTCGTGTCCTGCGAGACGGAGACGAGCATGCGCCCGTCCGGGCTCCAGGCGGTCCGGTTCACGTCGTCGGTGTGCCGCGCGAGCCACGCCTTCGGCTCGGCCGCGTCCGGATCGGTGAGCCGGATCGTGTGGTCGGCCGAGGCGGTCGCCAGCAGGTCGCCGGTGGGGGAGAACGCGACGCCGTTGACGAGCCTCGCGTGGCGCACGATCGCCTGGCGCTCGAGCCGGCTCCCCGGCCCGCCTCCGTTCCCTCGCCGCGCGCGGCCGAGTCGCCACACGATCGCGGAGCCGTCGTAGCTGCCCGTCGCGAGTCGTGAGCCCGACTCGTCCCAGGCCACGCTGGTGATCGGCGCGACGTGCCCTTCGGCGCCGTCGGCGTCGCTACCTCGGTAGGTGACGTAGCGCACCCTCAACCCCCTCTCTCCGGTGGAGAGCGCGGAGGAGGAACGCGGCGAGCCTGCGCGGCCCTCGCCGGGCGGGTGCGATCGTCGACACGGCCGCTTCCATGTAGGCGCGCCGGCGCCGTTGTTCGGCTTGCCGCAGCGGGACAGGCCGATCTGCGACGGCCACTTCCGCTCCTCCGTCCTGTCGAGAGCGGAGGACGTCGTCCTCGCGCCCTGGATTGGAACCGGGGGCGGACGATAGGCGCCGTTGCCCTCGCTGTCAAATCATAAAGTACCTATGGACGAAAGCGACTCGTATCTGTGCAAACACAGACGGTCACACGGTTAAACCCATAACGTCGGTATTCTTTTGCTGGGGCTTGCGGCTTCGCCCTGGATTGGAACCCAAGGCACTTACCGCGGGCCCCATCTCCTTTTTCGAGTCGCTGACTCAAGGGATCGCGCGCGAAGCCGGCACTGTCGATTGGTCGAATACGGCTTGAGCGAGCAGCCGTCTGCGGCAGACATGGAGATCGGTTCCCTCGTCACCTACAAGGGTCGTCCGTATTACTTGCGCGGCCTCGACCCCATGAGCGTCAGCGACCGGCGCGCCGAGCTCGAGGACGTCTTCACGCACCAGCGGATCAGCGTTCCGCTCGACGAGGTGGTCGGCCCGAAAGGCCAGGCGGAGCCAGACGTTTGACGCCGGCACCCTGAGCTAACATCGGGACCGGGCGCCCATGCAGGAGATGGTCATCTACGGCGTGAGCTTCGACCTCGTCGGCAAGCAGCCGATCGTCCTGCTGAAGACCGCGGACGGGAACAAGTTCCTGCCCATCTGGATCGGCCATCCCGAGGCGGCGGCGATCCTGATGAAGCTCCAGGGGGCGACGACGCCGCGGCCGATGACGCACGACCTCGTCACGGACATCCTCACGCAGCTCGACGCGCAGGTCGTCCGGATCACCGTGACCGAGCTCCGCGAGAGCACCTTCTACGCGCAGATCACGGTGCAGCAGGACGGCTCGGAGGTCGAGATCGACTCGCGGCCGTCCGACGCGATTGCGCTCGCGATCCGCGCCGAGGCGCCCATCTTCGCCGCCGACCGCGTGATCGAGGAGTCGGCGATCGAGTTCGAGGGCGAAGAGGTGAACGAGGAGGAGATCGTCTCCGAGTTCAAGCGCTTCCTCGACCACGTCTCGCCGGACGAGTTCGCGGTCGAGGAAGAGGACGAGTCCTAGCTCTCCTCGCTGCGCGAGACCTCGCGCTTCGTGAGGTCGAGGACCTCCGAGAAGAGCTCCTGCAGCCCCTCGGTCGTGAGCGGGCCGCGGTTCGCGCGCTGGAGGTAGTTCAGCATCCACTCCTCGCGCTGGAGGTCGACGAACTCGACGCCGCGGCTCTCCTTGTAGCGCTTCAGGCGCGCGACGAGCTGCAGCCGCTTGTTCATTGCCTCGACCAGGTGCCGGTCGGCGTCCGAGATCTGCTCCCGGAGCTGGCGGATCAGCGGGTCGGTCGTCGTGCTCGGCCTCGCGGCGGTCATGCGTCGCAGAGTAGCCGTAAGCGCTAGGCCCGGAACCAATGCACTGCATCGAGCAGCGTGACCGCGTTCCAGGACGCGTGGATCAGCATGCCCGGCAGGATGCTCCCCGTCCGGTCGCGGAGCCAGGCGAGCGAGCAGCCGAAGACGACGAAGATCGGGAGCGCTTGGAGGAGCCCGTGCGCGAGCGCGAATGCGAGGCCGACGCCTACGATCGCCGCACCGCGGCTGTACGGAGCGATCAGCCCGAAGCCGGCGCCGCGGAACGTCAGCTCCTCGGCGAGCGGCGCGACGAGAACGACGATGGCGAAGTTCGCGCCGAACTGCGCCGCGCGGTGGCCGTCCCAGCCGGACGGGGTCAGGCCCTGCTCCTGGCCGGGGTGGAGGAACGGCGCGAGGATTGCCGTGGCGAGCAGGATCGTGCCTGCGGCCGCGAGGCTCCAGCCGAGCGCGGCCGTCCACGAGCGCGGCCGTCTCAGTCCGAGCTGGTCACGCGAGAGCCCGATCGCGATCGGCGCGAGGAAGCCGAGCAGGAGCGCGTACTGGACGGCGCCGTTCGCGACCGCGCCCCAGGTGTAGAGGTAGTCCTTCGGTGGCTTGCCGCCGCCGAGGCGGCTCGCGTAGGCGAGCGCGGCGATGGCCGTCACGAGGAACGTCCACCAGGCGAGGCGTGTCGGGTGGCGCTCGGTCAGGCGACCCATTGCCACGTCGCCCACTGCGCGATTGCGACGCCGAGCAGGATCGCGCTCACCCCCACGATCGCCGCGTGCACGCGCGGCCGGCCGCCGAGGACGGCGAGCGCGAGGAAGAAGGGGAAGATCACGAGGCCGAAGCGCGGCAGCGACAGGAGCGGCCAGCGGTGGCTCGGCACGCTGAGCGGGATCGCGAGGCTGAGCGCGCAGAACAGGCCGTACGCGGAGCCGAAGCGTCGCCAGACGACGACCGCGAGAACGACGAAGAGGACCAGGTAGGCGAAGAGCTCGAGGTTCAGCGCGGCCACGCGCATCGGGGTCGTGTCTCGAACCGGCCAGTAGACGTGTCCGCCGGGGCCAGCAATGAGTTGTCGCACGCCTGCGAACGCCGCTCGCGCGCCGTCCCAGATCCCGCCGAGCGGGCCGGCCCAGGAGAACCGCCGCGCCCAGGTCGGGTCGAGCTCCGCGTGCAGGAAGGCGAACGGAGAGCGGCCCTGCTGCCAGAGCACGAGCGGGTACGCGAGGAACGACAGCGGCGCGAGCGCGAGACTGCCGAGGGCGCGCAGGCGATCCCGCGACCGCCACGCGAGGAGCGCGAGCGCGGGAAGCAGGGCGACGCCGACCGCACGCGTCAGGATCGCGAGGCCGGTCGCGACCCCGGCTCGACCGAAGTGCCCGCGCTCCGCGAAGAAGAACGCGAGCAGCGTCAGCAGGAGGAACAGCGACTCGGCGTACGCGGCTTGGAGGAAGAGGCTCATCGGGAAGAGCGCGAGGTAGAGGACGGCGCGGCGAGCTCCATCCGCACCCAGCCGCTCCTCGGCGAGCCGCTGGAGGAGCAGGAACGAGCCGTAGCAGGCCGCGAGGGACACGGCCACTCCGGCCAGGACGTAGTGGCTGCCGAGGACACGTCCGAACCCGGCGACGAGCCCCGGGTAGAGCGGGAAGAACGCGGCCGTCCGCTTCGCGTTGTCGTAGCCGTGGATCGCGACCTGGAGGAGCCACGCGCTGTCCCAGCGGCCCCACACGTCGACGAACCAGCCGGAGTCGTGGAGCCACGGGCGGTCCCACCGGTGGAAGTGCGGGTGGTGGTTCGGCTCGAAGGTCAGCCACGCGAACAGCGCGGCGAGCCAGATCGCGGCGCGGCTCCAGAGGAAGATCCCGAGCGCCGGGTTCGGTGCCTTGCCCGGCGGGAGCTCGACTTGCGCGGCGCGGCGAGCGAGTAGCCGTTGACCCGCGCCCACGATGGCCGGGATCATACTGGCGTGGGGTCTCGCACCTTCACGCCCGAGGAGGCGAACGAGGCGCTGGCCGAGGTGCGCCCGCTGGCCGAGCGGATGGTCGCGGCGCGGCAGGAGCTCGCGGACGCGCAGCGCGCCCAGGCCGAGCTCGTCGCAGTGATCGCGGGCAACGGCGGCGGCGTCGACTCGGCGGAGCTTGCGCGCGCCTCGAAGGAGGCCGAGCGGCTCGCCGGCGAGATCGTCGCGACGGTGCAGCAGATCCAGGACCTCGGCGCCGTCGTCAAGGACGTCGACTCGGGCCTCGTCGACTTCCCCGCCGTCCATCGTGGACGCGACGTGCTTCTCTGCTGGCGGCTCGGCGAGGACGAGGTCGGCTACTGGCACGACCTCGAGAGCGGCTTCGCCGGGCGGCGCGAGCTGCCGTTCGACGACTAGGGAATCGCGGTCTCGCCGTCGAAGAGACGGCGCATGCCGCTGTGGCACCGCCTTGCCGTTGTAGGCGCCGTCCTGGTCGTGACGGCGATCGTCGCGCGGCTGATCGACCGGCGCATCGCCCGGCGGCAGCTGGGCGTCGAGGCAGCTACGCGCTACCGCGTCCTGCGGCGGAGCGTCACGACCGCCGTCGTCCTCGTCGGTGTCCTCTCTGCGCTGCTCGTGATCCCGCAGATCCGGGCGGTTGCCGGTGGCATCCTCGCCTCGTCTGCGGTGGTCGGGATCGTGATCGGATTCGCCTCGCAGCGCACGATCGGGAACTTCGTCGCGGGCCTGCTGATCGCGCTATCGCAGCCCGTCCGGCTCGGCGATCGCGTCGTGGTCGACGGCAAGGCCGGGTGGGTCGAGGAGATCGGGCTCACTTACACGTTCATCCGCACCGACGACGACTCGCAGCTCGTCCTTCCGAACGAGAAGCTCGCCTCCGACGCGATCCTGAACGGGACGCTCCGCCGCCGCTCCGCGCTGGCCGAGGTGACGCTGGAGGTGCCGCTCGACCGCGATCTCGGCGCGGTCGTCGAGCTCGTGCGTCAGGCGGCGCCGGGCGACCGGTCCGAGGTGCTCGTCACCGCCCTCGACGACAGCGCGACGGTCACCGTCCGGTCGTGGGCCGCCGACGCGAGCGACGTCGAGCAGCTCGCGTCCGACCTGCGGCTGCGCGCGCACAAGCAGCTGCGCGAAGCGGGCGTGTACGCGTGAGCGGCGCGGCCCGCCGGACGTCGTCGCTGCCACCGGGGGTGCGCCGCCGGAAGCGTCGCCGCGAGCGCGCTCGCGCTCGTCGCCGGCGGCTTGTCGTCCTGCTCACCGTCGGCCTGTTGGGAGGCGTCGCGCTCCTCCTCGCGGCCGGCGGCTTCGGGGGCGCGGCCGCGCTCAGCTCGGACTGCAACCTCGCGTCGCTCCGCCCGGTCGCGATCGGCCAGAACTCGTTCGTCTATGCGGCCGACGGGTCGCTGCTCGGGTCGATCCCGGCCGAGCGGAACCGCCAGCCCGTCCGGCTCGAGTCGATCAGCCCGTGGGTGTCGAAGGCGACGGTCGCGATCGAGGACCGCCGCTTCTACGAGCACGGCGGCGTCGACCCGGAGGGAATCGTGCGCGCGCTGATCGCCGACATCCGCGCCGGCCACGTCGTCCAGGGCGGCTCGACGATCACGCAGCAGCTGGTCCGGAACCTCTACATCGGCAAGGAACGGACGTTCAAGCGCAAGCTGGTCGAGGTCTGCCTCGCGGTGAAGCTCAGCCGCACGTGGTCGAAGGACAGGATCCTTCAGGCCTACGTCAACCAGGTCTACTACGGGAACCACGCGTACGGGATCGAGGCGGCGGCGCAGACGTACTTCTCGAAGCACGCGCGCGGGCTCGGGCTTGGCCAGGCGGCGCTGCTCGCCGGGCTGCCGCAGGCGCCGTCGGTGTTCGACCCGTTCCACGAGCCGGCCGCGGCGCGCGCCCGGCGCGACCAGGTGCTGCGCGCGATGCTGGCGAGCCACTCGATCACACCGGCGCAGTTCCAGCGCGTCGTGGCGCAGCGCGACCTCCATCTCGAGCCCGGCCGGCTGTACACGCGTATCCGGGAGCCGTACTTCTTCAGCTTCGTCCGCGACCGGCTGATCTCGCAGTACGGCGCGCAGACGGTGCGCTCGGGCGGGCTTCGCGTCTACACGACGATCGACCCGCGTTTCCAGCGCGCCGCAGTGCGCTCGATCCGGGACACGCTGAACGAGCGCGGCGACCCGGCCGCGGCCTTGGTCGCGATCAATCCACGGAACGGTGCGATTCGAGCCATGGCCGCGGTGACGCCGAATCGGCGGAAGAACCAGTTCAACCTCGTTGCACAGGCGCGCCGTCAGGCGGGTTCGACGTTCAAGACTTTCGTCCTCACGACCGCGGTGTTGCGCGGGGTCGATCCGGCGCACACGTACTACGAGTCCGCACCGTTCCACTACCAGCCCGACCCGTACACGGCGCCGTGGGACGTCACGACCTACGACCACACCTACACGGGAGGGACGTCGATCGAGAGCGCGACGCTTCGCTCCGACAACACGGTCTACGCGCAGCTGACGATCGATCTCGGGCCGGGCGACGTCGCCGCAACGGCGCACGCGCTCGGCGTCCAGACCGATCTCAGCGTCGACGGCTCGTTCGTCCCGTCGATGGGTCTCGGCTCGATCGCAGTCTCGCCGCTCGAGATGGCCTCGGCCTACGCGACCCTGGCCGCAGGCGGCATGTACTCGAAGCCGATGGCGATCCGGAAGGTCATCCTCTCGAACGGCAAAGAGGACACCGACACCGACTGGGGCCGGCCGCAGCGGACACGTGCCGTTCCGCCGGGTGTCGCCTACGAGGTGACGCAGATCCTCGAGCAGAACGTGCTCCACGGGACCGGGATCGGCGCGTACTTCGGCCGGCCGGCCGCCGGGAAGACAGGCACGACGGAGAACCACGCCGACGCCTGGTTCTGCGGCTACACGCCGAACCTCGAGGCGACGGTCTGGGTCGGCTACCCGCGCGCGGAGATCCCGATGGTCGGCGTCCACGGGATCAGCGTCACGGGCGGCACGTTCCCGGCGACGATCTGGCGCCTGTTCATGGAGAGCGCGATCGGCTCGACGCCGCCTGCCGAGTTCGTCGAGCCGAAGGTGCTGCCCGAGTGGCAGCCGTTCTACGGCGCGCAGTACGCGCTCAACGCGCCGCAGCCGCCTTCGACGACGACGACAGCCGCTACGACGACCCGCTAGCCGCCGCCCGGCGGCCGGAGGCGGCGACGAAATGCCCGTTCGAGGTCGCGCGAGCGCCGATCCGCCAGCCGAGGGCCGCGAGCTCGGCCTCAAGCTCGGCGGGCGTCCAGAAGCGCTTCACGATGTCGAACTCGCGTCCGTCGGACAGGCTGCGACGCACGACCTCGCCGTTCGCGCTGACCGTGTGACGTGGATCCCCGAGACCTGCGTTGTCGACGAGGAACACGCGGCCATCCGGCTTCAGCGCGCGCTCGACGAGCTTCCAGAAGGTCTCGAAGCGGCCGCTCGGGACGTGGGAGAGCCAGAAGCCGAAGAAGCAGACGTCGAACCTCCGCGGCGGCTCCCAGGCGAAGACGTCGGCGACCACGTACTCGACGGCTGCGCCCAGCTTGGCGCGGTTGAGCTCCAGCACCTCCGGCACCGCGTCGACAGCGGTGATTCGATCCGCGGAGCGGAGGAGGTGACGCGTCCAGGTCCCCGTCCCGGCCGCGAGCTCGAGCACGTCGCCACGCGGCCCGAAGCGCTCCAGCTCCGCTTCGAGCTCGGCCACGTCGGCGAACCAGCCCGCTGCGGCCTCGGCGTCGAGGCGGTAGCGCGCTCGCCGAAACCACCAGTCGTCGTACTCCGGTGCGCGTGCGCTGTAGTAGCGGCGCTGCTCCGAGAGCAAACGCTCGACCGCCGCCTCGTCCACGGCCTCGACTCTATCCCGGGCCGAACGCTTCGTTACCGGCGCCGGAAGACGAGGACGCCGTCGTCAGCGAAGACGAGACGCCAGCGCGGGTCGCGGCGGAGTGCGGCGACGGCGCGGGCGGTCGCGGCCCGATCGTTGCGGTCGAGGTAGCCCGGCTTCGTCCGGTCGACGGCGATCCAGGTTGCGTCGGCGCGGATCGGGAAGCTCAGGAAGCGCCTGCGCGCGGAGAGGTGGGCGCCGAGCGAGTTCGTCGCGGTGACGACCGCGGCGCCTGGGATCAGGCGCAGGGCACGAGCGGCGATTCGGTCGTGGCGTGTCACGTGCGTGGAGCCGAACTGCGAGAGGGCGCCGAGGAACACGTTCCCGAGAGCTGCGGCGAGGAGTGCGACTGCCGCGACGGGCATCGGCCGCCGGATCCTCGCCGCTCCGAGGACGCTCGCCACCACGAGCGCAGGGACGATCCCGGCCGTGTAGTGGTGGTGGATCGACGTCTGCGTGCGCGTGGACGACAGCAGGTTGAGCGCGAGATCCGGGACGGCTGCGACGAGGACGAGCGGCGCGGCGAGGAACAGCAGCGCGAGCGGGAGGCCGAGCTGCGCGACGTAGTCGAGGCCGCGGCCGCTGAACGCCTTCGAGACGAGCCGGCCGGGGTGGTGGAGCGCAGTTTGGAGGAGCCCGCGCGGCGAGCCGCCGACCTCGCCGTAGCGCGCGTAGAAGCTCGACGCGCCGTGGTTGAAGTGCGGGATGACGACGCCGATCGCGACCGCGGTCCACGCCAGGCCGAGCGCGAAGATCGCGGCGCCCGCCGCGCGCCGGCCTTTCGCGAGCGCGTACCAGAAGCCGAAGCCGGCGACGGCGAGCGCGATCTCCTCCTTCGTCGCCGCCGCGAGCACGGCGAAGACGGCGAACCACACGAGCCGCTCCTCGTCGAGGAACCAAAACGTATAGAGGAGCAGCGGGCACGCGAGCGCGACCGGGTGGAACTCGTTCAGCGTCAGCCACTCGACCGCCGGAAGGAGCAGGTAGGCGATCGCGAAGCAGGCGGCTTCGCGCTCCGACCCGAGGTGCTTGCGCGCGAGCCAGAAGACGGGCAGCGCGCCGAGCGCGATAGCGATCGCTTGTGCCGTCAGCAACATGTGCGCGCTCGGCCAGATCCACCACAGCGGCGCGAAGAGGACGAGGATCGGGTCGACGTGGGCGCCGAGACGCGAGACCTGCTCGCCCTGGAGATCGGTGACGCGAAGCGGATGGCCGTGCGCCGTCGCCCAGACCGCCTGCACCATGTTCCCGAGGTCGAAGCGGCCCGTCTCGAACGCGCGGTCCCGCTGGATCGAAAGCGCAGAGAAGCCGGCCGCATAGACGGAGACGGCGGTGCCGACGAGCCACTTCACAGCAGCGCCTCGATCAGCCCGCGCCAGCGCCGGCCGAGGATCGCCTCGCTCGCGCGCGTGCGGTACGCCTCGGCTCCTCCGGCCGCGACGCGCATGGCCAGCTCGGCCTCGTCCCGCAGTCGCCTGACCGCTGCGGCCAACGCTTCCGGGTCGCCGGGCGGGACGAGCAGGGCGCTCTCACCGTCGACGAGCAGCTCTCGCGCCGCCGGTGTGTCCGCGGTGACCACAGGCGCGCCGCACGCGAGGGCCTGGAAGACCTTGTTCGGGATGACCCGAGCGGCCTTGTCCGAGGTGCCGAAGATCCCGAGCGCGCAGCCGCAACGACGGATTTCGCCGGGGAGCCGCTCGTAGTCGATCCACGGGATCCACTCGACGTTGGCGGGGCGATCCGCGAGCAACGCCTCGAGCTGGCCCGAGCCGACGACGCGAAAGGAGACGTCGAGAGCGAGCCGCGCCGCGGCGAGGATCGTCTCGAGCCCGTGCAGCGGGATCAGCTTCCCGACGAACAGGCACGTGAACGGCTCGGCCGGTGCCCAGCCGGGCGAGAACAGCCGCTCCTCGGCGCCGACGAAGCAGACCGCGACCTCCGAGCGCGGCAGGTCGGCGAGCCGCGCGAGGAAGCCCGCGTTCGCCTCGGTATCCGCGACCACGAGGTCGGCGGCGCGAAGCGCGACTCGGTCGATTTGCTCCAATGCGCGGGCCGCGAGCGAACGTGGCCCGAATCGCGCCCGATCCGCGACGAGCGTGTCCGCGAGCGACACGAGCGGGTTGAACACGACCGGTCGTCTACCAGCCAGCACACGCGCGAGAGGCATGTCGGCGTGGCCCGGATAGCCGACGACCACCGCGTCGCACGGAGGGAGCGGTCGTGCGAGCCGCGCCTCGGCCGCCGCGAGCCGGGCCGCGACGGCTGCCCCCGCGCGCCAGCTATCGCGCCGCCCCTCCCACACCGGCGCGTGCCGCTCGACCACCTCGACGCCGGCGCGGCCCAGGCACGAGATGACCTGCGCGTTCCGCGGGTAGTCGCGCTCGTAGGTGCCGAAGTAGACGACCCTCAGGAGAGGATCTCGTCGACGAGGAGCTCGGCCCGGTCGCGCTCGGCCGCCCGCTCCTCGTGGTGGCTCGTGATCATCTCGCTGATCAGCCCGAGCGAGAAGAACTGCATCCCGACCACGACGAGCAGGACGCCGAGCGTCAGCAGTGGCCGCTGGCCGATCGCGTGGCCCATCGCCTTCACGACTGTGAGGTAGACGAGGATCGCGATCCCCGCGAGGCCGAGCACGAGGCCGAGGCCGCCGAAGAGATGGAGCGGCCGCTGCCGGTAGCGGCCGATGAACGAGACGGTCAGCAGGTCGAGGAACCCGCGCAGGTAGCGCTCGACGCCGTAGCGGGAGCGCCCGTGCTCGCGCGGCCGGTGGTTGACGGGGAGCTCGGCGATTCGGAAGCCCCGGTAGTGCGCGAGCACCGGGACGAAGCGGTGCAGCTCGCCGTAGATGCGAAGGCCGTGGACGACCTCCGACCGGTACGCCTTCAGCCCGCAGTTCATGTCGTGGAGGCGCACGCCCGACAGGCGGCTCGTCACCGAGTTGAAGACCCGCGAGAGGACCCGTCGCGAGAGCGGGTCGCGCCGGCGCGTCTTCCAGCCGGTCACGAGGTCGAAGCCCTCGTCGAGCTTCGCGAGCAGGCGCGGGATCTCGGCCGGGTCGTCCTGGAGGTCGCCGTCCAGCGTGACGATCGTGTCCCCGCGGGCCTGGTCGAATCCGGCCACGAGCGCCGCGGCCTTGCCGAAGTTCCGCCGCAGCCGCACGACGCGGACGTTCTCGGCGCCAGCGTGGAGTCGCGTCAGCGCCGCGAACGAGCCGTCCGTCGAGCCGTCGTCGACGAAGATCGCCTCCCATTCGCGGTCGAGAGGCTCGATCGCCGAACGGAGCTCGTCGTAGAGCAGCGCGACGCTTCGCTCCTCGTTGTGGACCGGGACGACGACCGAGATCACGGTCCCGGGATTGTGATGCTTGTCGAGACGTCCGTGGTGGTCGGGGGTTCTGCCGTGACCGTCGTCGGCGGTGGCGGGGGAGGGGGCGGAGGCGGCGCCGGCGGGGGCGCGGTCGTCGTGTGGTGCGTCGTCGTCGGCCGCGTCGTCGTCGTGGTCGTCGACGTCGTCGTGGTAGTGGTCGACGAGGACGTGGGCTGGGTCGTCGTGGTGGTCGTCGTCGTGCGGTGCGTGGTCGAGCGCGTCGAGGACGTCGTGCTCGTCTCGGGCGACGAGCTCGTGTGCCGCGTCGCGATGACGGCGGCCGCGATCCCGGCGACGATCAGGGCGACGAGACCGATCGCCGCGGGCACGAGGTACTGCGACCGGCGGCGAGTCGGGGGCCGCGGCGGCGGCGGTGGGGGTGGCGGGAGGACGACGGTGGCGGTCTCCTCGACCGGAGCGGCAGGCGCCCCGAGGGCGGCCGCGAGCGCGGCTCCGTCCGGCGGCCGGTCGGCCGGATCCTTGGCCAGCGCCGAGTTGACCACGCCCGCGAGCGCCGGCGGCACGTCGCCACGGAAACTTTCGACGGCCGGCGCGGGGAGATCGCGATGCATGGCGGCGAGTTCCAGCGGCTGCTGCGCGGTGAACGGGAGCCGCCCCGTCAGCATCCGGAACAGGATCACGCCGAGCGAGTAGACGTCGCTCGCGGGCGTGGCCGGCTCGCCCGCGGCCTGCTCGGGCGAGATGTAGGCGGCCGTGCCCATCACGGTCCCGGCCTCGGTGAGCGTGCCCGCGTCGCCCATGCGCGCGATGCCGAAGTCGGCGATCTTCGGCCGCCCCTCGGCGTCGAAGAGGACGTTCGACGGCTTCAGGTCGCGATGGACGAGGCCGCGCTCGTGCGCGTGCGCGAGGCCGGCGGCGAGCCCGACCGCGATCGCTCGAGTCTCGTCGTCGGGTAGCGGCTTGCCGCCGCGGAGCCGGTCCTCGAGCGTCCCGCCCGGGAGGTACTCGAGCACCATGTACGGCCGCCCGTCGACCTTGCCGTAGTCGAAGAGCTGGTTCACGTTCGGGTGCGTGAGCGCGGCGGCCGCTCGCGCCTCCCGCTCGAACCGAACCGGATCCGCGCTCGGCCCGAGCAGCTTCAGCGCGACCCGCCTGCCGAGCTCGAGGTCCTCGGCCAGGAAGACGTCGGACATCGCGCCGTGGCCGAGGCGCTCCAGGATCCGATACCGGCCCGCGACGACGTTCTCGCTCACACGAGTACGTTATGCCTCGCGCGTGGCGGGGTTACGGTCGATCGACGAGGCGCTCGCGCTCGTGCTCGAGCGCGCCCGGCCGCTGCCCGCCGAGGAAGTGGCTCTCGAGGACGCGTCCGGTCGGGTCCTGGCCGCTTCCGCCGAGGCCCGCGTCGACCTGCCTCCCTTCCCGAGCTCGGCCATGGACGGATTCGCCGTGCGCTCGGTGGACGTGCCCGGGACGCTGCCGATCGCAGCGCGAATCGCAGCCGGCCGGCCGGCGCCTGGGCCGCTCGAGCCGGGAACCGCGATGGCGATCGCGACCGGCGGCGTCGTCCCGGACGGAGCTGACGCCGTCGTCCCAATCGAGCACGTGCGGGCGGACGAGCGGACGGTCGAGGTGCCGGAGCCGGTCGCGCAGGGCGCGAACGTGCGTCCTCGCGGAGGCGACACCGAGACCGGTGACGTCGTCGTGCCGGCAGGCGTTCGGCTCGGGCCCGCACAGATCGGCGCGCTCGCGGCGGCGGGGGTCGCGAGCGTCAGGTGTACGCGCCGCCCGGAGGTCGCCGTGCTCGCCACTGGCACCGAGCTCGTCCGGCCGGGCGAGCCGCTCGGGCCCGGCCAGGTCTACGAAGCGAACGCCGCGCTCGTCCGCGCCGGCCTCGAGGCCGAGGGCGCGACGGTTCGCGCCCTTCCGCGCATCGCCGACGATCCGTCTGCGCACGTCGCCGCGCTCGAGGACGGTCTGGCTGCCGACGTCCTCGTCACTTCGGGCGGGGTCTCGGTCGGCCCGCACGATCTCGTCCGCGAGGCGGCGTCGCAGCTCGGCGTCGAGGAGGTGCTCTGGGGCGTCGCCGTCAAGCCGGGGAAGCCGCTCTTCTTCGGCGTGCGCGACGGGACGCTCGTCTTCGGTCTGCCCGGGAACCCGGTCTCGTCGCTCGTCGGGCTCGAGCTCTTCGTCCGGCCGGCCGTGCGCGCGCTGCAAGGCCTCGCCGACCCAGGGCCGCCATGGCGCGGTGGAATCCTGGGCTCGACCACGCGCCGAAACCCCGCACGTGACGAACTCGTTCGTGCGCGCTCGCGCTTTGCCGACGACGGCACGTACCTCGACCCGCTGACCGGCCAGGAGTCGCACATGATCGCGCGAGCCGCGGCGGCCGATGCGCTCGTCTTCGTGCCGCGCGGCGACGGCGAGGTCGCAGAAGGCGCGCCGGTGCGCTACCTCTCGCTCTAGACACCGACGGCTATCCGTGCAGCTGCTTGGCGGCGAGAAGCCTGCGCGCCGCCTCGAGATCGTCGTGGCCGACGAGGATCTCGCGGTTGCCGCCGAACCCGCCGCCACCCAGGATCGAGACGTCTGCGGCGCGATCCGCGCACTTGATCCCGTTCGCGCGCAGGTAGCTGCAGACGATCTCCGCCTGGACCTGATTCGAGACGACGGTGAGATGCACGCCGACTTCCACGGCCGACTAGCGACCGAGCGCCAGCTCCGCGCCGGAGAGCACCGGTCCGTTCCCGCGAGGCGTTACGCGAATCGGCACGGCGTACGCGAGATACCGGTGCGTCGCGAAGAAGCGCGGGTGGCAGGCCTGGAGGACGAGCTCCTCGCGGCCGCGCGACCGCAGGACTGCGAGGTCGTCCGCGGGCACGATCCGGTGGCCGGTGATCCGGTAGAGGAAGGTCGCGTACGGCAGCTCGATCGTCACCTGATCGCCGGGCCGGAGCGAGTCGATGTGCGAGAACGGCGCGAGGTAGGTCGTCCGGTGACCGGCGATGTATACGAGCCGTCCCTCGCCGGGCATGCCCGTGCGTGGGTCGCGGCCGGGGCCCTTCTTGAGCGTCTCGTGGTCGGTCCCGTTGACGAGGATCATGTTCAGGCCGAGCCGGGGAACCTTGATCCGGCCGATCGCCTGGCCCTCCGTCGAATCGCGGCGGTAGGCAGCCGCCTCGCGAGCGATCGCCCTGCGCTCGTCGGCGAACGAGGCGCCGGCGACGTCGATCGGCTTGAAGGCCTTGAAGCGCTCGTCGTAGCTCGACGCGAGCCGCCGCTGCTCGAAGTGCGTGTAGAGGCTCGTGAACGGGTCCTGCCATTGCCAGACGAGCACGGCCCAGGCGAGCGTCAGGAGCCCGGCTCCGATCAGGATTGTCCCGACGATGCGGAGGACTCGCCTCACGACGGACCCAACGGTCGGAGGTGCCGGGCAGGTCCGCGGCGGCGGTGCAGGAACGCGAGGACGACGCTGCGGAAGACGCGGCGAAGAGGTCCAAGCCGTGGCCGCTCCCGCGGGCCCGGGTACGGCGCGTAGCGACCGGTCGCGAGCGCGGCGATCTGCCCCGCGCCCGCCGCCCAAGCCAGGACGACCGCGACGGTCGTCAGCGGCACGTAGCCGATCGAGACGAGCACGGCGAGGTACCACGGCGCGTGGAACCCGAGTCCGTACCGCGTGCCGAGCGACCACAGCAGGAGCAGCGGCCCGAGGAAGCCCGCGACCACCAGCACCGGCTTTCGCCACGGTGCCCGTCCTCGCACCTGCGGCAGCCAGAGCCACGCGTGCAGCGACGGGAGGACGAAGATCAGCGCGAAGGGGTTGGTGCCGACCACGAGCAGCGACACGATTGCAAGCGCCAGGAAGGCCGCGGTATAGCCGGCCAGCTCGTCCTCCGGGAGGACCGGTCGCCGCGGCAGCAGCCGGTCGCGCGCGACGAGCCAGGCGAGCGCGCTCACCAGCACGAAGGCGATCACCGGCGCGAAGGCCATGTGCGTCGCGACGGAGCTCTCGAGCGCCGGCGGTCGTGCGGCCCCGTGCGGCCACGCGCCGAGCAGGCCGAGGAGCTCGAACAGGAGCCCGACGAAAAGCCAGAAGCCGAGCCGGCTGCGGAAGCTCCGGAGCGCCGGGGTGAGTGGGATGCGCCGCCGGCGGCAGCGCGCGAAGAGGTCGACCGCCGCGGCGAGAAACGGCAGTAGCGCGGCGATGAGGACGAGCTCGAGCGCCCAGCCGCGGATGATCCGCTCGCCGAGGTAGACGTAGCTCGACGTGCCCTGCGCGAGCTCGAGGCCCTGGTCGAGCGAGCTCAGAAGCTCCTGCGTCGAGCGACCGACCTGCGCGAGGCGAATGGCGTCGAGCCGCTCGGGCGCGTCGCCGAACGCGGGCGTGGGCCGGTCGGCCGCGGTCGTGATCGTCACGGCGGGAATCCCGCGCGCGACGAACGGCGCCTGTTCGTAGAGGCTGAACGGGAACGCGAGGTCGACGAGCTGGCGAAGGGCGCTCGGACGTGTCGGCATCGAGCCGGTCTGGTCGAGGATGCGCGTGGCCGCCGTCTCCACCAGAGCCGCAGCCGGGGAGCGCGGCGAGTCGCCGGCGAGCTCGAGCCGCGGTCGGCCGACACCGCCGATCGCGGTGAGGTTGACGACCGCGACGACATCGCGGCTCTGCACCGGATCGGCAGCGAAATGCGCCGCGCCGAGCCCGCCGAAGGCGCCGCCGTCCGTCGAGAGGAAGACGATCCGGTGCGTCGGCCGGGCGCGCAGGGCGCCGCCCGGGTTCGCGTAGCCGCGCGCGAGCTCGATCAGCGCCGCCGTGCCGGAGGCGTTGTCGTTCGCGCCCTGCCCCACGCCGCTGTCGTCGCGGTGCGCCATGACGACGATCGTGTCGGGCGAGCGGCCCTGCGCGACCGCGACGAGGTTCTGGAGCCGCACGCGGCCGCGGCCGGGGACGGTTGCGAAGAACGTGTCCGTGCGCGTCCTGAACCCGTACGGCGCGAGCTGCTGCGCGAACCACTGCGCCGCTCCGGTCGCACCGGCGGATCCGGGCGAGCGGTCGGGGAAGCTCCGCGCCAGCGCGGTCGCGAGGTCGCGCACCGCCGTCGGGTCGAAGGCGGGCGGGAGCGGAGGAGCCGCGAGCGGCGCGGGCCGCGACACGCTGAACGCGGCGACGAGGAGCGGGAGCGCGACGAGCAGCCAAGTGCCCCGATACATGCGCCCGTTGATCGGGCGCTCGATCGATCCGGGGCGCGGCCGCCGCCGCTCGGAGGGGGCGGGAGCAACCGCCATACGCGGCTATAGTAGGCAGGAGACTCGACGTGCGCCCGGCAGGCCTTCCGGATGCCCGACTCCTCCACCATCCTCCTCGTGGACGACGAGGACGCCGTCCAGAAGCTCCTCGCCTATCCGCTCGAGCGCGAAGGCTTCCGCGTCATCCCGGCGCGCGACGGCCAGGAGGCGCTCGCGCGCTTCGCGGACGAGCGGGTCGACCTCGTCGTCCTCGACATCATGCTGCCGAAGCTCGACGGTCTCGAGGTGTGCCGGCGCCTGCGGGCGCAGAGCACCGTGCCGATCATCATGCTCACCGCTCGCGACGACGAGCTCGACAAGGTGCTCGGCCTCGAGCTCGGGGCCGACGACTACATCACCAAGCCGTTCTCGATCCGCGAGTTCCGCAGCCGCGTCCGCGCGCTCCTCCGCCGCGCCGCGACGCCGCCGCCGCCCGAGACCGACGACGTGATCGCGCTCGACGGCCTCGTCATCGACGTCGCGAAGCGCTCGGTCGAGGTGCGGGGCGAGCCGGTGTCGCTCACGTACGTCGAGTTCGAGCTGCTGAGGACGCTCGCCTCCCGGCCCGGTCGGGTCTACACGCGGCAGATGCTCCTCGAGGCCGTGCGCGGCGGCTCCGACTACCGCGAGCCGCGCACGATCGACGTCCACGTCCGCCACCTGCGCGAGAAGCTGGAGGCCGACCCGCGCGAGCCGGAGTTCATCCTGACCGTCCGCGGCGTCGGGTATCGCTTCCGGGACCGGTGAACCCGCTCGAGAGCGTCGGGGCGCGGCTCTCGCTGGCGCTCGCCGTGGTCGTGGCCGGCGCGCTCGGCGCCGTCTACCTCGCCGTCGTCCCGTCGCTCCGGCACAACCTGACGCAGGCGAAGCTCCAGAGCCTCGAGCGAACGGCGCCCGAGCTGCGGAAGCAGTTCCAGGACGACCCGCTCGGCGTCGCCGATCCCGACTTCGCCGAGACGGCGTCCGAGCGCTCGAACGCTCGTGTAGCGATCCTGAACCTCTTCAGCGAGTCGCCGCCGGCGCTCCAGGTGCTACGCGACTCGCGGCAGGGCGCGCCGTCCACCGACATCGAGAACGACCGCTTCGCGCTCGCGGCCGCGCTGACGCTCGAGCAGAAGCAGGGAATCGTCTCCCGCGGCGACGACCGCTATGCCGAGGTCGCCGTGCCGCTCGACTCGAACGGCCGCGTCCTGCTGCTCTCGGTCTCGCTGCACGACGCGCTCGGAAACGTCCACCTCGTCCAGCGCCGGCTCCTGCTCGCGGCCCTCTTCGCACTCGCCCTGTCGCTCGGGCTCGGCTACGGCGCGGCGTGGCTGTTCGCCCGGCGGGTGCGGCGGCTCGAGCGTGCGGCCGACCGGATCGCGGCTGGCCAGTTCGACGAGCCGGTGCACGACCGGAGCCCCGACGAGCTCGGCCAGCTCGCTCGCGCGTTCGACCGCATGCGCCTGCGGCTCGCGCAGCTCGACAACGCGCGGAGCGAGTTCATCGCCAACGCGTCGCACGAGCTGCGGACGCCGATCTTCTCGCTCGGCGGCTTCCTCGAGCTGATGGGCGACGAGGATCTCGACGAGGCGACGCGGAGCGAGTTCATGGAGACGATGCGCGAGCAGGTTGAGCGGCTGACGAAGCTTGCGACCGACCTCCTCGACCTCTCGCGGCTCGACGCGGGCCGGCTGCGGGTGGAGCGGGCGCCGTTCGATCTGGCCGAGGTCGCGCACGTCCTCTGCGGCGAGTTCCGGGCCGTGGCGCGGACGGGCGGCCGCACGATCGAGCTGGACGGCGACGAGGACGTGCTCGCCGTCGGCGACGACGAGCGGACGCTCCAGATCGGCCGCGCGCTGGTCGAGAACGCGCTCCGGCACACGCCGCTCGGCACGACGGTTCGCGTGCGCTCCGCTCGCGCCGACGGCGACGCCGTGCTCGAGGTCGCGGACGACGGTCCGGGCGTGCCGCCGGAGCAGGCCGACCAGGTCTTCGAGCGCTTCTACCGCGTCGAGGGGTCGCTCGCGTCGGGGAGCGGGCTCGGGCTCGCGATCGCGCGCGAGCTCGCCGAGCTGATGGGCGGACGGGTCGAGCTGGAGTCGGCGCCCGGCCGAACCGTGTTCAGGCTCGTCCTTCCGGCGGGTGTGGACGAGTTTTCACGTGAAAACGTGCCGGCGGGAGTTCGGTAGCTACAGTTTCGCGGCTCGCGATGCGCCCAGCTCCGCTCGCCATTGTCTCGCTGCTCTGCGCCGGCCTCGGCGCCGTCGGCGCGCTGGCGATCGGCAAGGCAGCAGGCTGGGTCGGACGTGCGCAGACGAAGACCGTCGTGCTGCCGCAGGCCGCCGCCGAGCCCGCTCTGACCGCCGCGCCGACGACGATCCGGGTGGCGAAGCCGCTCGTGGGCGGGACATTCGACCCCGCCAAGCTCTACGCCCGACGGGCCGCGGGCGTCGTGACGATCTTCTCGTTCTTCGGCTCGCAGAGCTCCGGCCAGGCCGCACAGGGCTCCGGCTTCGTCGTCTCCGAGTCGGGCTACGTCCTGACCAGCTCGCACGTGATCACGAACGTCGGCTCGGGCTCGAAGACGTCGGCCGCGAGCCACGTCTACGTCGAGTTCTCCGACCGCGACCGCATCCCGGCGAAGGTCGTCGGCTGGGACCTCTTCGACGACGTGGGCCTGCTCAAGGTCGATCCGACGGCGCATGCCCTCGAGCCCGTGCCGCTCGGCGACTCCGCGCGCGTCGTCGTCGGCGAGCCGGTGGCCGCGATCGGCAGCCCGTTCGGCAAGGAGGACTCGCTCGCCGTCGGGGTCGTGTCCGCGGCACATCGTTCGATCGCTTCGCTCACCTCCGGCTACGTCGTCCCGGACGCGATCCAAACGGACACGCCGATCAACCACGGCAACTCCGGTGGCCCGCTCTTCGACGCCGACGGCCGTGTGATCGGGATCAACGCGCAGATCCGCAGCGACTCCGGCGCGAGCGAGGGCGTCGGCTTCGCGATCCCGATCGACGCCGCCCGTCACTCGATGCGGCAGCTGATCGCGCAAGGCCACGTCGAGTACTCGTACCTCGGGATCAAGACGCAGGACTTGACGCCGAGCGCGGCCCGTCGGTTCGGCTTCGGCACGACGCACGGTGCGGTCGTCGTGCTCGTCGAGGCCGGCAGCCCGGCTGCGAAGGCCGGCCTTCGCGGCGCGAGCGACGAGGGGTTCTTCAACGGCAATCCGAGCGTCCCGAAGAACGGCGACGTGATCGTCGCCGTCGACGGGCGACCGGTCACGAGCGCCGACGACGTCCTGCGCATGGTCTCGCAGCAGCTCGTCCCGGGCCAGCGGGCGACGCTCACGATCGTGCGCGGCACGCAGCGTCGCCGTGTCTCGCTCGTCCTCGGCCGCCGGCCGGCCGCTCCGCCGGCTTAACGGCGCACGGTTAGAAGTCCGGCCTCCGCGAAATAACCCGCTGGAACGCGGGCGCGATTGCATGGCGACGGGCACCCCCACCGGTCGGGGCGGACGCGCGGTCCGCCTCACGATCCCGGCGAAGGCCGAGTACATCACGCTGTGCCGGCTCGCGCTCACGGGGATCTCCCGGCTCCGGCCGCTCTCCGAGGAGACGCTCGCCGACCTCAAGCTCGCGCTGACGGAAGCGTGCTCGAACTCCGTCCGCCACGCGTATCGCGACGGCGACGGGCGCGTCGAGATCGTCTACGAGCTCGAGCCCGACCGGCTCGCGATCGAGGTCACCGACGACGGCGCTGGCTTCGACGCGCAGCGCCCGCACGCCGGCGAGGAGGAGCTGAGCGAGGGCGGTCTCGGGATCGCGATCATCCGCGCGATCGCCGACGAGCTCGAGCTCGGCCCGAAGCCGAACGGGCCCGGGTCGCGAATCCGCTTCGTCAAGCTTCTCTCCGACTAGTCCGAGCCCTTCCCACGCAGTATTCTGGCGCGCTTGACGCTCCAGCTCGTCAACGTCGGTCGGAAGTCGCTCGCGGACTACGCGTCGCTCGCCACGCGCGGGCTGATGGACGAGATCCGGCGCTTGGCCGAGCCGCTCGCCGGCAAGCGCGTCGCGCACGTGTCGGCGACCGCGTTCGGCGGCGGCGTCGCGGAGATCAACTACACGCTGATCCCGCTGATGCAGGACGCCGGCCTCGAGGTCGAGTGGCGGATCATCCGCGGCCAGGACGAGTTCTTCAACGTCACGAAGACGATCCACAACGGCCTCCAAGGGAACCCGCAGGGGCTGACCGAGGACGACCAGGCGGTGTTCGAGCGCTACCAGCGGCTGAACGCGGACGAGTTCGCCGACGGCGAGTACGACTTCGTCGTCGTCCACGACCCCCAGCCGATCGGGATGGTCGACCTCCGCCAGAGCTCGTCCGGTCACTGGATCTGGCGCTGCCACATCGACCTCTCCGAGCCGAATCGCGACGTGCTCGACTACTTGCTCCCGTCGATGTGCCGTTACGACGCGGCGATCTTCCACCGGAAGCAGTACGTGCCGGACCAGGCGCCCACGCTGCCGCCGGCGTACATCTGGCCGCCGGCGATCGACCCGCTCGCGCCGAAAAACATGGCCCTCTCGTCAGAGGACGCGGCGTACATCGTCGACCAGTTCGGGATCGACGTCGACCGGCCGCTGCTGACGCAGGTCTCCCGCTTCGACCCATGGAAGGACCCGCTCGGCGTGATCGACGCGTACCGGGAGGTGAAGAAGGAGGTCCCGAACGTGCAGCTCGCGCTCGTCGGCTCGATGGCCCACGACGACCCCGAGGGCTGGGACTTCTACAACCAGACGGTGTCCTACGCGGCCGGCGATCCCGACATCTACATCCTCTCGAACCTGAACAACGTCGGCTCGGTCGAGGTGAACGCCTTCCAGGTGCACTCGGCGGCGGTGATCCAGAAGTCGATCCGCGAAGGCTTCGGGCTCACGGTCAGCGAGGCGCTCTGGAAGGCGCGGCCGACCGTCGCGGGTCGCGTGGGCGGGATCGTCGACCAGATCCAGCACGGCGAGACGGGCTGGCTCGTCGGCTCGGCGACCGAGTGCGCCGACGCCTGCCTCGAAGTTCTCGCCGACCCCGTAGCGGCGCGGCAACAAGCGCTCCGCGGCAAGGAGTTCGTGCGGCGGAGCTTCCTCACGCCTCGCCTTCTCCGCGACTGGCTCGTGCTCTTCAACCGCCTGCTCGGGAACGACACGGCCGGCGCGGAGATCGCCACCGTCGCAGCCGCGTAGGTCCCCGTCTACGCTCCCGCGCGATGGGCGCGGGCGGCCGGAGGAAGCTGATCGTCGTCTCGAACCGCGGCCCGGCGACGTACGAGCGCGACGAGCGAGGCGAGCGCGTGACGCGCCGCGGGTCCGGCGGGCTCATCACCGCGCTTCGCAGTCTCGTCTCCCACGAGGACGTGACCTGGATCGCCAGCGCGCTCGGCGAGGAGGACAGGGCCGTAGCGGACGAGGCAGGCGACGAGGCGTTCGAGGAACGGGCCGAGGACGGGTCGACGTACCTGCTCAGGCTCGTCGCCCACGAGCCCGAGGCGTACGAGGCCTTCTACAACGTCGTCGCGAACCCGACGCTCTGGTTCCTCCAGCATTACCTGTGGGCGCTCGGCGAGCGGCCGGACGTCGACGAGCTCCTGCTGGACGCCTGGGACGCCGGCTACGTCGCCGTGAATCGCGGCTTCGCCGACGCCGTCCTCGCCGAGCTCGACCGGACGCCCGAGGCGAGCGTCTTCTTCCACGACTACCACGTCTACCTCGCACCGCGGATCGTCCGCGACGCGCGGCCCGACGCGCTGCTCGCTCACTTCGTCCACATCCCCTGGCCGCAGCCCGACTACTGGTACGCGCTCCCGCACCCGCTCCGGGCGGCGGTCCACGACGGGCTGCTCGCGAACGACGTCGTCGGCTTCCACGCGCGGCGGTGGCGGTCGAACTTCCTCGCGAGCGCGGAGGCGCTCGTCGGCGCGGAGGTCGCTGTGGATCGGGAAGTCGCTCGGTATCGCGGCCGGCGAGTCCTCGTCACGAGCCACCCGATCTCGGTCGACCCCGCAGAGTTCGAGCGGCTCGGGGAGGACGAGGCCGTCGCTGCCGCAGAGCGGGAGCTCGTCGCGCAACGGCCGGAGCGGCTCGTCCTGCGCGTCGACCGCACCGATCCGTCGAAGAACGTCGTCCGGGGTTTTCGGGCGTTCGAGCTCTACCTCGCGCAGCACCCGGAGGCGCATGGGCGCGTGGGGATGCTCGCGCTGCTCGACCCGTCGCGGCAGGACATCGCGGAGTACGTCGACTACCTCGAGGAGATCGGCGCGGCTGCGGCCTCCGTGAACGCCCGGTTCGGCCGCGAGGGCTGGCTGCCGGTCGATCTCCGGATTCGCGACGACTTCGCCGAGACGCTCGCCGGCTACAAGCAGTACGACGTGCTGCTCGTGAACGCGGTCTTCGACGGCCTCAACCTCGTCGCGAAGGAGGCGCCGCTCCTGAACGAGCGGGACGGCGTGCTCGTCCTGTCCGAGAACACGGGCGTCCACGAGGAGCTGGCCGAATGGGCGCTGTCCGTCAACCCGTTCGACCTCGTCGGGCAGGCGCGGACGCTGCACGAGGCGCTCGAGCTGCCGGCGGACGAGCGCCGCGCTCGCATCGAGGGGATCCGCGCGCACGTGCGCTCGCACGACCTATCGGCCTGGATCGCCGCTCAGCTGGCGGATCTCGACGCCGGAGCGGCCTCCCGAGAGCGCTAACATCGCCGCGATGGCCGCTCCGACCGACCTCGTCGTCGCGGGCGAGCTCCACTCCTACGACCCGGCGACGCTCGAGCTCGTCGGATCGGTGCGGGCGACCGCGCCGGAGGAGGTTCCGGAGCTCGTCGCGGAAGCGAGGCTCGCGCAGGAGCGTTGGGCGGCGGAGCCGCTCGCGCAGCGGAAGCGGCTGTTGGTCTCGCTGGCCCACGTCCTCCTCGAGCGGATGGACGAGATCGCGGCCACGGTCACCGCGGAGACCGGGAAGCCGCTCGCGGAGTCGTTCACGAGCGAGCTCCTGGTGGCGGTCGAGAACGTGCGCTGGCTCGCCTCGAGCGTGGAGGAGCTGCTGGCGCCGGAGCGGCTCCGCTTCCCGCAACCGTACCTCTGGCACAAGCGCGGCTGGCTGGTGTACGAGCCGCACGGCGTTGTCGCGGTCGTCTCGCCGTGGAACTTCCCGTTCGCGATCCCGCTCACGCAGGCGGCGACCGCGGTCGCGGCCGGCAACTCGGTCGTCGTCAAGCCGGCCGAGCTGACGCCGCTCTCGGGCGAGTGGGTCGAGCGCGCGTTCCAGGACGCCGGCGCTCCGGCCGGGCTCGTGCGCGTCGCTCAAGGCGTCGGCGAGTCGGTGGGCGACGCGCTGGTGCGCGCGCGCGGCGTGTCGAAGGTGCTGTTCACCGGCTCCGTGGAGGTCGGGCGGGCGGTGGGCGTCGCGTGCGCGGAGCGGCTGTGTCCCGTGACGCTCGAGCTCGGCGGGAAGGATCCGATGCTCGTGCTCGACGACGCTGATCTGGATCGGGCCGTCTCGGGGGCGTTGTGGGGATCGTTCTTCAACTGCGGTCAGGTCTGCTCCGGCGTCGAGCGGATCTACGTCGACCGGTCGGTGTACGACGACTTCGCGCGCGCGCTGGCGGAGCGGGCGCGTGCTCTGCGGCTGGGCGCGGGGTCGGACGCGGAGGCGGAGGTCGGGCCGCTGATCTCGGGCGAGCAGCGCGAGCGGGTCGAGGATCTCGTCGCCGACGCTCAGGAGCACGGCGCGGAGGTCTTGGCCGGTGCGCGTCGGCCCTCGCTCGCGTTGCCGGGGTGGTTCTACGAGCCGACGGTGCTCGCGGGCGGCTCGCGCGAGGCGCGGATCGAGCGGGAGGAGATCTTCGGGCCGGTGGTGACGGTGCAACCGTTCGAGTTGGAGGAGGAGGCGGTGCGGCTCGCGAACGACTCGTCGTTCGGGCTCGGGGCGAGCGTGTGGACGCGGGACTTGGGTCGTGCGCGGCGCGTGGCGGCGCGGCTCGAGGCGGGGTCGGTGTGGACGAACGACGCGGCGTACTCGTACGGCGTCGGCCAGGCGTCGTGGGGCGGCGTCAAGCAGTCGGGCGTCGGGCGGACGCACTCGAAGCACGGGCTGTACGACTGCTCGCGCGTGAAGTTCGTCGACGCGGATCGCGGGCGCGTGCCCGTGCCGTGGTGGTTCCCATACGACGCGTCGGCGGCCGACGGGTTCCGGGGCGTGCTCGGCGTACTCTACGGGGAGGGGTGGCGCCCGCGGGTCGAGGCGGCATGGCGGCACCGTCGCGGCCTCGCGGGGCTCGCATGGCGCTACGTTTCGGGGCGGTGAAAGTCACGAACTCGGCACGATCGCGTCACCCACGCGTGCGCTTTTCGCCGCTACGCTCGCTGGTGGGGGGAGCCTCGGGGGGGACCCCTGGGGGCACAGAGTCGGCGGTGTCGCGGGGCTGGCCATGAGTGACCTGTCGCACGTGGACGAGGCGGGGCAGGTTCGCATGGTCGACGTCGGCTCGAAGCCGGTCAGCCGGCGGCGGGCGGTGGCGCGCGCTTCGGTTCGTATGGCGCCGGAGACTGCGGGGCGCCTCCGCGACCTGCCAAAAGGGGACGCGCTCGCGACGGCCCAGGTCGCCGGGATCATGGCCGCGAAGCGCACCAGCGACCTGATCCCCCTCTGCCATCCGCTGCCGCTGTCGGTCGTCGACATCGAGTTGGCCGTCGGGGACGCGTCGGTCGAGATCACGGCCTCTGCGGAGACGGCTGCGCAGACAGGCGTCGAGATGGAGGCGCTCGTGGCCGCGTCGGTCGCCGCCTTGACCGTCTACGACATGGCCAAGGCGATCGACAAGGCCATGTCGATCGGGGACGTCGAGCTGGTGGAGAAGACGAAGGAGCCCGCATGAAGGCGGCGGTGCTGACGGTCTCCGACGGCGTCGCCGAAGGCACGCGCGAGGACCGAAGCGGCGACCTGCTGGACAAGCTCCTCGCCGCGGACGGATACGAGGTCGAGCGGCGCGTCGTGCCCGACGACCGTGACGCGATCGCCGACGCCATCGTGTCGCTCGCAGACGAAGGCGAAGCTGCGCTCGTCCTCACGACCGGCGGAACCGGCCTGGGCCCGCGCGACGTGACGCCCGAGGCGACGATGTCGGTGCTTGAGCGCGCTGCGCCCGGAATCGCAGAGGCGATCCGCGCGGACTCGATCGCGAAGACCCCGCACGGCCTGCTCTCGCGCGGGATCGCGGGCGTGCGCGGGTCGACGCTGGTCGTCAACCTCCCCGGCTCGCCCGGCGGCTGCCGCGACGGCTTCGCGGTGCTCCAACCAGCCCTGAAGCACGCGCTCGAGCTCCTCGCCGGCGAGCCGACAGCGCACAAACAGACGTGACCACCGCAGCGGCTCCCGCCCTCCCGACCCGCTTCGCGCGGCTCGTCAAGATCGAGCACACCGTCTTCGCGCTGCCGTTCGCGTACGTCGGCGCGTTCCTCGCCGTCGGCGGCGTCCCGTCCGCGCACGACCTCCTCTGGGTGACGCTCGCGATGGTGGGCGCGCGGTCGCTCGCGATGGGCCTGAACCGGCTGATCGACGCCCGGATCGACGCGCGAAACCCGCGTACCGCCGCCCGCGAGCTCCCGAGCGGCCTCCTTTCGCCGCTCCAGGTCGCGCTCTTCTGCACCGCGTCGCTCGCGCTCTTCCTCGTCGCCGTCTTCCAGCTCGCGCACGTGGTGCGGTGGCTCTGGCCGATCCCGGTCGCGGCGTTCGTCGTCTACCCGTACCTGAAGCGGTTCACGTGGCTCTGTCACCTCTGGCTGGGCGCGGTCGACGGGCTCGCGCCGGTCGGCGGGTGGGTCGCCGTGACCGGCCACCTGCCGTGGCAAGCCTGGGCGCTGGGCGTGGCCGTCGCGCTCTGGGTCGCCGGCTTCGACCTCTTCTACGCGCTCTTCGACCTCGAGGTCGACCGAGCCCAGGGCCTGCACTCCGTCGCGACGCGGTTCGGGGAGCGCGGCGCCTTCGCCGGAGCGCGCGCTGCACACGCCGGCACGATCGCCCTCCTCGCCGCCGTCGGCCTCGGGCTCCACCTCGGCCTCGCGTACTGGCTCGGCGTCGCCGCGGCCGCCGCGCTCTTCGGCTACGAGCACTCGATCGTCCGGCCGGGAGACCTGCGCCGGCTCGACGCGGCATTTTTCACGGTGAACGGCGTGATCAGCGTCGTCTTCTTCGCGTTCGTGCTGGTCGAGGTGGTGACGTGATCCGCGCGGCCGGGCTCGGGAAGCGCTACGGCGCGAAGCGCGTCTTCGACCGGCTCGACTTCGAGCTCGAGCGGGGCGACTTTCTCGTCGTGACCGGCCCGAACGGCTCGGGCAAGACGACGCTGCTCCGGCTCGTCGCCGGTCTCGCCGCGCCGACGACGGGCGAGCTCGAGGTCGCGGTCGAGCGCGCGCAGCTCGGTTTCGTCGGCCACGAGCCGCTCGTCTACCGCGAGCTGACGGCGCTCGAGAACCTCGACCTGTACGGGCGCCTCTACCGCGTGCCCGAACGGCGCGAGCGGATCGGGATGCTGCTCGAGCGCTTCGGCCTCTGGGACGCGCGCGGGCAGCGGGCCGCGTCGTTCTCGCGCGGGATGCTGCAGCGGCTCGCGCTCTGCCGCGCGTTCCTGCACGAGCCCGAGCTCTACGTCCTCGACGAGCCGTTCACCGGCCTCGACGACGAGGGCGCCGAGCTCCTCGACCGCGAGCTCGCCGAGCGCCGCCCGCGAGGCACGTTCCTCGTCGCGACCCACGACTCGGCGCGCCTCGAGCCGCTCGCGACCGGCCGGCTCGCCTTCGCATGAGCACGAGACGCTTCGCCGCGGACGTCGCGACGCTCGCGCGGAAGGACCTCCGGCTCGAGCTCCGGGCCCGCGACACGCTCCCGGCCATGCTGCTGTTCGTCGTGTCCGCGCTGGTCGTGTTCCACTTCGCGGTTCCGGACACGTCCTCGCGGCTCGCGTCCAACGGCCTGCTGTGGGTCGCGATCGTGTTCACGGCGCTGCTCGGTCTCGGACGAGCGTTCGTCCCGGAGCGCGAGCACGGCGTGCTCGACGGCCTCGTCCTCGCGCCCTGCGATCGCAGCGCGATCTGGCTCGGGAAGGGCCTCGCCGCGCTGGCGTTCCTCGCCGCGGCCGAGGCGATCGCGCTCCCGGCCTTCGCGCTCTTCTTCTCCGGGATCGGCGGCGGGACCGTCGCCGGCGTCGCGCTCGCCGACCTCGGGATCTGCCTCGTCGGCAGCTTCGTCGCTGCGATGTCGGTCGCGAGCCGCGCGCGGGAGCTGATCCTGCCCTTGCTCTTCCTCCCGCTCGCGATCCCGATCGTGATCGGCGGCGTCGGCGCGAGCGTCGCCTCCGGCCCCGGTCGCTACCTCGCGTTTCTCGCCCTGTACGACGCCGTTTTTGCGATCCTTTGCTGGGCTTCTTTTGAGTACGTCGTCACCGAATAGCAGGCTTCCGGCGGTCGCCGTGAGCGCCTTCGGGCTCATGGCCGCGAGCGTCGTCCTGATCTTCTTCGTCGTGCCCGACGACGCCGACCAGGGGTTCTCGCAGCGCATCTTCTACTTCCACGTTCCGATCGCCCTGACCTCCTACGTGTGCTTCGGCTGGGGCGCGTGGAAGGCGCTTCTCCACCTGTGGAAGCGCGCGCGCGGCGCCGACCTGGAGAGCTACGTCGCGATCCACCTCGGCGTCATCTTCGGCGCGCTGACGCTCTTGACCGGCTCGATCTGGGCGAAGATCTCGTGGGGCCACTGGTGGGTCTGGAGCGAGAACCAGCTCGTGCTCTTCCTCGTCCTGTTCCTCTTCTACTGCGCGTACTTCATGCTCCGCTTCTCGGTCGAGGACGGTCCGGCGCGGGCGAACCTGTGCGCCGTCTACGCGCTCTTCGGTGTGGTGCTGATCCCGGTCAGCTTCCTCGCGATCCGGCTCGCGCAGCACATCATCCACCCGGTCGTCTTCACCGCCCACGGGCCGCGCGTTCATGGGGTGATGCTCCTCACCTTCTGCGTCTCGTGGGCGGCGATGCTCGCGCTCTTCGCGACGCTCTACCACGTCGAGCTCGCCGGGAAGCGCCTCGACTCCCGCCTCCGCGAGCTGCGGGAGCTTCTCGCATGACCACGGCCGAGAAGTACGTGGCTGCGGCGTACCTGGTCGTCTTCCTCGCCGTGCTCGCGTACGTGTTCATCATCGCGCTGAAGCTCGTCCGGCTCGAGCGGGAGGTCGCGGAGCTGACGGAGCTCGCGGCGAGGCGCCGCGCGGAAGACGATCGGCAGCCGGAGTTGGAGCGCGTTGGCTGAGCTGCTCTTCTGGCCGGCGGCGAAGCCGCCCGTCCGCGTCAGCGGACCGGTGGAGGGGGTCTGGGGGAACCGGGAGGTTCCCCCGGGGGTCAGCAGCGGTGGCTGAGCTTCTGTTCTGGCCTGCGTTGCTTGCCTACGGAGAGGCCGCCTTCGCGTACCTCGGCGAGGCGCGGCGCCCCGGCCTCGCGGGCCGGCTCGCGACGTGGGGCGTTCGGATCGGCTGGCTCGTGCAGACCGCGCTGCTCGCCGTCCAGGCCGCGCGCGCCGACGGCTTCCCGTGGACGACGTGGGCGGGCTCGCTCAACCTCTTCGTCTGGCTCGTCGTCGGGGCGTACCTGATCTGGGGCTGCCGGCCGCGCTTCCGGCTGCTCGGGCTCGCGGTCGCTCCCGTCGCGGTCGCGCTGTTCGTCGTCGCGCGGATCGGCGGCGGGACCGGAATCGGCGCTCGGAGCCACTACTCGAACCTCTTCCTCGTCCTCCACGTCGGCCTCGTGCTCGCTGCGTTCGCGGGCTTCACGCTCGCGGCCGCGCTCTCGGCGCTCTACCTCTGGCAGGAGCGGCGGCTCAAGCAGCGCGCCGCGGGGATCCTGCGCGTGCGGATGCCGTCGCTCGCTTCGCTCGATGCGCTCGCGGGGAAGACGGTCGCCGTCTCGCTGCCGACGCTCACGCTCGGGATCGTCGTCGGGTTGCTCCGCCTGCGGCACTCCGGCGGGTTCGACGCCGTGATCGTGCTCACGCTCGCCGCGTGGGTCGTGTACGGCGGCTACGTAGTCCTGCGCTTCGGCGCAGGCTGGCGCGGGCGCCGCGCCGCGTATCTCGTCCTCGCCGGCTTCGCGCTCGTCGCCCTCGTGCGCGTCGGCCTTCCCGTCTCCCACTTCTCGTGACGACCCTGCGACTCGTCGGCGTTTCGCACCACAGCGCTCCCGTCGAGCTGCGGGAGCGGGTCGCCTTCGACCGGAGTCGGGCCGCGCAGGTCGCGCGCGAGCTGGCGGAGGCGACCGGTGAGGCCGTCTGTCTGTCGACCTGCAACCGGACCGAGCTCTACGTCGCCTCCGAGGACGGCGTCGGGGCGGGGGCTCGCGCGGCGGAGATCCTCGAGCCCGCGGGCGCAGCTCTCTACCGCCTCCACGACGAGGCCGCAGCGCTCCACCTCTTCCGGGTCGCCGCCGGGCTCGACTCGATGGTGCCGGGCGAGGGCGAGATCCTCGGCCAGGTGCGGGCGGCGTTCGAGGCCGGCGCGACGGGCCCGTTCCTCGACCACCTCTTCCGCCAGGCCCTGCACGCCGGTCGGAAGGCGCGGACGCAGACTGCGATCGGCGAGAGCCCGGCGTCGGTGTCCTCTGCGGCAGCAGCCCTCGCCGAGCAGGTGTTCGGGGAACTTTCGGGGCGCACGATCGTAGTCGTCGGCGCAGGGAAGATCAGCGAGCAGGCTGCCCGGAACCTGCTCTCGCGCGGGGCGCGGATCGCCTTCGTCGCGAACCGGAGCGAGGTGCGCGGCGAGGAGCTCGCGCGCCGGCTCGGCGCCGAGCCGCTGGCGCTCGAGCGGCTCGCGGGCGAGCTCGAGCGGGCGGACGTGGTCGTCTCGTCGACGAGCGCGCCGGGTTTCGTCCTCCGTCGCGACGACGTCGCCGGGGTCTTGCGGGGCCGCCGCGGCCGGCCGCTCCTCTTCGTCGACCTCGCGGTGCCGCGCGACGTCGAGCCCGCGATCGGGGCGCTCGAGGGCTGCTACCTCTACGACATCGACGACCTCGAGGCGGTCGTGGCGGAGACGCTCGCGGGTCGCCGGCGCGAGGCGGAGCGGGCGGAGGCCATCGTCGCCGAGGAGGCCGAGCGGTTCCGCGCTTGGCAGGCGTCGCTCGACGTCGTGCCGGCGATCGCGTCGCTTCGCGCCCGAGCGGAGGAGATTCGCACGGCCGAGCTTCGCAAGGCAGAAAGCCGGCTCGAGCGCCTGAACGAGGCCGAGCGCTCGGTCGTCGAGGCGGTCACGACGCAGATCGTGAACAAGTTGTTGCACCTGCCCACGGTGCGGATGAAGCAGGCGGCCGCGGCAGCCGACGGGGTCCTCTATGCTGACGCCGTGCGCCACCTGTTCGGGCTCGGCGAGGACGATCGTTGACGGCGGCAGGGCGGCACATGACGGGGCGGCCGCTGCCGGTGCAGGCGCCGACTGCGTTCGTTCGCGTGCGGCCGCGCGGCGCGCGCGCGTGCGGGCAGACGAAATCCGGGCGGGTGGTCTGCCGTGCTGCTTCGAATCGGCTCGCGCGGCAGTAGGCTCGCTCTCACGCAGGCCGAGCTGGCGGCGGGGCGGCTGCGGCGGCCGGGCGTCGAGATCGCGCTCGTGCCGATCACGACCGCCGGCGACCGCGACCGCACGCGACCGTTCGGCGAGATCGGCTCCCGCGGCGTCTTCGTCAAGGAGCTCGAGGAGGCCTTGCTGGACGGGCGCGTGGACGTGGCCGTTCACTCGGCGAAGGACATGACCTCTTCCGACACGTCCGGCCTCGTCGTGGGGGCGTACTTGGCTCGGGAGGATCCGCGCGATGCGCTGTGCGGGGCGTCCTCGCTTCAGCCGGGGATGCGCGTCGGCACGGCGTCGATCCGCCGTCGCGCGCAGTTGTTGGCGCTGGAGCCGGAGCTCTCGGTCGAGCCTCTGCGCGGCAACATCGACACTCGGCTCCGCAAGCGCGGCGAACGCCGTCTCGACGCGGTCGTGCTCGCGGCGTGCGGGCTGGACCGGCTCGGGCTCGCCGACGAGATCGGCCGCCGGTTCGATCCGTCCGAGCTCCTGCCGGAGGCTGGTCAAGGCGCCCTGGCCCTCCAGGTGCGGGCGGGGGACGAGGCCCTCGTGGCCGTGGCCGACGACCCGGAGACGCGACGGCGGGTCGAGGCGGAGCGGCGCTGCGTCGCCGTTTTCGGCGGCGGCTGCCTCGCGCCGTTCGCCGCGCACCACGACGGGGTGACGCTGACGGCACTGGTCGCGGACGAGGACGGCCGGTGGCTCGAACGCCGGAGCGGCGACGACCCCGAGGAGCTGGCGCGTGAGCTGCTGGCAGTCGTGCCCGCGTGAACGGTGTCGTACTGGTGAGCGGGATTCCCGGGGCCGGCAAGACGACCGTCTCGCGACTACTCGCCCGGCGGCTCCCGCGGGCGGCGCACCTCGAGAGCGACGCGATCCAGGACCTGATTGTCGCGGGCGGCCTGCATCCGCAGGAAGAGCCGCGGGAGGAGGCGGAGCGGCAGCTCCAGCTCCGGACGCGGAACGTCGCCCTCCTGGCGGACAGCTTCTTCGAGCACGGCTTCACCCCGGTCGTCGACGACACGCTCGGCTCGGCCTCGCGGCTCGACGACTATCTCCGGGAGCTCCGCGCGCGACCGATCTACCTCGTCGTGCTGGCGCCTGCGCTCGATCGCCTGTACTTCGGCGCGATCGAGCTCGGCGCCTGGCGGCAGGACGGCCAGGGAATAGCGGAGCCGATTCTCGCCGAGCGTCGGGCCAAGTCTCCGCCTCGCGTCGTGGGAAGCCGCTCGCACGAAAGCGGAGCCCTCGCGGACTATCTGGCCGCGTTGGGGCCGCATGCCGTGACGCCAATGGGCAGCTCGCTCAAAATATGTCTCATTGCCGAGGGTGCGGCCGACCTGTATCCGCGGCTCGGCCCCACGTCGGAATGGGACACGGCGGCGGCGCAGGCTATCCTCGAGAGCGCCGGCGGGCGTATGATCGATACAGCCGGCCAGCCGCTGCGATACAACTCCAAAGCAGACCTGCTGAATCCTCACTTCCTGGCCTTTGGCGACCAGCGGCGCGACTGGTTGGCGCCGATCCGAAGCAGCCGTGGACGACAAGATAGAAACTGAGACCTTTCGCAGCGTGGAGCGACTCAAACAGCTACGCGTCGAGCATCGCGACCTCGACCTCGTGATCGCGCGACTCGTCAGCGACCCGCACGTCGATCAGCTGATGCTGAAGCGACTGAAAAAGCGCAAGCTCATTCTGAAGGACATGATCACGCAGCTCGAGAGTGCACGCATTCCGGATCTGAACGCATAACGCCGCAATGGATTTGATGGCGGACATCGGCGCAACGCATACGCGCTGCGCTCTCCTCGATGATCAGGGCAAGGAAGTCGCCCCCGAGGTCTTCGACAACGTCGACTTCACGAGCCTCTTCGGGATCCTGAGCGTATACCTCGATCATCGCCGCGTGAGCGACCGCCCGAAGCGCGCGGCACTCGCCGTCGCCGCGCCGATCTTGGGCGACGAAGTGCGGATGATCAACATCGACTGGCGCTTCTCACAAGCCGAGCT
>Ga0081539_10001004_pt1 | contig 52369 bp, 45 predicted proteins | sample TabmetS4T2R2_FD_71023 | JGI IMG/M metagenome (GOLD analysis project Ga0081539, IMG submission 71023) | Tabebuia heterophylla rhizosphere microbial communities from the University of Puerto Rico - S4T2R2 | ecosystem: Host-associated > Plants > Roots > Rhizosphere ... | reverse complement strand
GCGATCACGGTCCCGGTCCTGTCGACGTCGCTGGCCTTTTCGACGTCGCTGGGCCGTTCGATGTCGCTGGCCCTTTCGACGTCGCTGGCCCGTTCGACGTCGCTGGCCCGTTCGACGTCGCTGGGCCGTTCGATGTCGCTGGCCCTTTCGACGTCGCTGGCCCTTTCGAGGAGGGAGACGTCGAACTCTTCCCCGATCGCGCTCGCGCCCCCGAGCAGGGCGCGGCAGGCGGGGCTCAGGCGTTTGAGGCGGTAGCCGGCCATCGCCCGCAGGTGCGCCGGCACCGGCAGCTCGGTGGCCGGTGCGGCGAGGCGGCCCTCCTGCACAAGCACCCGAGCCAGCTCGCGCACGAAGAGCGGGTTGCCACCGCTGACCCGGTGCACGTACGCCGGCCAGGAGGGATGGCTCTCCCGAAGGTAGACGGCGATGTCCGCCTCGGTGAGCGGCCCCAGCGCGAGCGAGTGCGCGGGCAGGCTGGTGAGGGGCGCGGTGACCTCCCGGGTTGTACCAAGCAGCAGCACCCGGCCGCCGTCGAGCTCCCCGCACGCGTGGCGCAGCAGCCGCAACGACGCGTCGTCCGCCCACTGCAGGTCGTCCAGCAGGATCACAAGCCCGGCCGGCTCGGCGGCCGCGAGCAGCGCGCGCACCGCCCGTTCGATCGCCAGAAACCGCGCCTCCGCCGGTGGCCCCTCGCCCATCTCCAGCAGGTCGGGTGACAGGCCGAGGTCACGCCCCTGCTCCAGCACCCGCAACCACGGCCAGAACGCCGGCGCCCCCTCGTCGGCCACCGCCCGCCCCGCCAGCACCGGCACACCGGCCGCGGCCGCCCCGTCGGTCACGCGGGCGGCCAGCGCCGACTTGCCGATGCCCGCCTCGCCGTGCAGCAACACGAAGGCACCCCGCCCGCCAGCCGCCGCGGCGCGCAGCCGGGCCAGCTCGGCCAGCTCCCGGTCACGGCCCACCAGGCGGGCATGGGTACTCACGCCTCGTATTCTGCGCCGCCGCCGGCCTACGACGCCGCGCGTACCCGCCGGAGCGTTGATGCGCAGGATGCCGTACACCCTTTGCCTGCGCTCGACGGACGCCCCGAAGCCCCGTTCCAACGAGTCTGTACGCATCGATGAACACGATCAGAAACGGGAGCATCCGCCATGACAGTCACGACCCCTCCGACGTCCCTCGACGGACTGCGCGCAAGCCTCACCCGGTGGCTGGCCAAACACAGCATCGACCTGCTCCGCGTCAGCCTGGGCGTGGTCTTCCTGGGCTTCGGCGTCCTCAAGTTCTTCCCCGGCGCCAGCCCTGCCGAGGCCCTTGTAGCCCGCACCGTCGACGCCCTGTCGCTCGGCATCGTCTCCGGCCGCGAGGCGGTGGTGCTGACCGCGGTCGCCGAGTGCTTCATCGGCATCACCCTGATCAGCGGCAAATTCCTCCGCGCCGGCCTGCTGGTCCTGGCCGCGTCGCTGGTCGGCATCATGTCGCCACTCGTCATCTTCTGGGGCGACATGTTCCCCGGCACGCCCACCCTGGAGGCCCAGTACGTCTTCAAGGACATCGTGCTGGCCACAGGCGGCCTCGTGGTGGCGGCGAGGGCCCTCGGTGCCCGCCTGGTGCCATAGACGGGGAGCAAGCTGGCAGGTGGGCCCCACCTCTGCGGGAGATGGGGCCCGCCTCCGGTAACCTGGTTGATCGCGGGCCGCTAGCTCAATTGGCAGAGCTGAGGACTTTTAATCCTTAGGTTCGGGGTTCGAGTCCCCGGCGGCCCACCCCGGCTCTGGGCAGCAGCTTCGCGGTTGGTGTTCGACCATTGTGCGAACCATTTGGTGCGGACCCCGTGTCAGGGTTGCGCCAGCGTACGCGGAGAGTACGGTCCTCGCCGTGGCTATGACTGCTCTTGACGAGGCGGCCGCTCTCGAGGATGAGGCCGAGAAGTTTCCCGACGAGCGTGGCGAGATCCTGTTGGAGGCGGCCGTGGCCTGGCGACGGGCCGGTCGCACGGACCGCGCGCGGGAGTTGTTGACCGAGCTCGTCGGTGTCGGTGGCGAGGATGCTTGCTACGCCCGCTTCGAGTTGGCCGAGACGCTCTTCGAGCAGGGCGCGGCTGAGGATGCGTATGCCGAACTGTCCCGCCTGGCCCGCGATCCGGCGTTGCACGGCGGGCATTGCACGATGGTGGCGGAGCTGCTGGCTGAGCGCGGGGATCTCGATGGCGCCCTGACCTGGTATGACCGTGCTGTTGCCCGGCTCAGCCCGGATGAGATCGAGACGCTGCGCGGGCCAACAGGCTGGATGCAGATGTCCTCGGTGATGCTGCGCGGCCGCCGGGAGGTACGCAGCCAGCTGGGGTTGCCGGCCGACTCGACGGACGAGATCACGCCGGAGCCCCCGTCCGCACGCCGACCGGTCGATATCGACGACATCCGTGAGTACGTCGAGTCTGGCCGGACGCCTCGACAGGTGCGCATGCTGGTGTTCCAGCGCGGCGAGCGGGCCGAGGCTCGGCGACGTTGGCCGCAGGAGTACCAGGACAGCGATGAGGAGTACTACCCGGCGGCGGAGCGTCGATGGCGGGAACTCGCCGAAAGCGGTGTGCCAGCCATTCGAGTCGTTCCGGCGACGGTCTCGCAGCTGTGCGAGTTCGCCGAACGGGTGGGCGGATCGCCGACCGACCCTGAAACCAAGGCAGCCTTCGGCGAGACTGTCGCCGAAGAGGCCACCATTGCCTGGCCACCGCCGCGTAACTCGCCGTGCTGGTGCGCATCCGGGGCCAAGTACAAGAAATGTTGCGGCCAGATCCGGTAGCCAGTCGACAGCTAACCGTATTTTGGTCATACTTTTGACTATGACGACGTTGCCGCTGGGCGAGGTAAAGACACACCTGTCCGAGCTGGTCGGCCGGGTCCACGACCACCATGAGCGGGTAACCGTGACAGTGCACGGCCGTCCCTCCGCCGTGCTGCTGTCAGTCGAGGACCTGGAGCAACTCGAGGAGACACTCGCGGTCCTCGGCGATCCAGCGACGCTGCGCCGGCTAGCCGAATCAGACGCCGAGCTGGCCAGAGGCGAACAGGTGTCAGCTGACGAACTCGCCGACGCCATACGCCGTCGCCGTTCCCCGACGGCGTGAGCAAGACAGATCCAGCCGAACCTTACGAACTGCGCACCACCCCAACCATCCGCCGAGCGTTGGCCGAACGACTGCCTGAGGCGGTCGCGGTGGCGGCCTACGAGTTCATGGTCGGGCCCCTGACCCGCCAGCCATACCGCGCCGGCAAACGACTGCTCCCACCACTGGCGGACCGATTCAGCGCCCGCCGCGGCACCTACCGGATCATCTACCGAATCGACGACGCCACTCGAACCGTCACCGTCGTCGACGTCGACCATCGCCGCGACGCATACCGAACCTAGAGAACGACTGGCCAGAGAGCTCACCGGACACCGCCTCGGCTCCGTGACCTGGTCAACCGTAGCGGCAATGGGTCACCGAGGACGGTCGCGGCCTGGTTGGCATGGTGATGCCTCCGGCCCCACCCGAAATGCGTAGCAGATGCGGTCGGCTGGCGCTCTAACGGCTGCTCTTCGCCCGGGCCAACAACCGTTTCGTCGCCGCGGATGGCGGCAGGACACTGCCGCTGCAGGGCTTCAGCCGCGGTCGAGGGCGCGTTGGAGTTGGGCCTTGGTCATCGTCGAGCGGCCTTTTACGCCGCGCCGCCGCGCCTCGCTGTACAGCTCGTCCCGGGATCGATCGCCGCGGCGGGTCGCGGCACGCTCGGCCTTCGTCGGCGTGCGGGGCTTGTCGGACGATTTCATCGTCGCGGTCGGTTTGCCCAGGTCCTGCCAACGGTCTGCGGTCAGCTCCACGCCAAACTTGTCGGCGGCCCGGCGGATCCGCCGGAACGCCTCGCGTCGCTCGTCGTCCGTTACGTCCTGTACCTGGTCGAATCGGGCGATCGCGTTACGCACGTGGGATGCGTCGTTGAGCGGCTCCTTGCGAACCCGAGGGAACGCGTAGGCGCTGTCAGACATCGCGTTGCGGTCGGCGGCGTCCAGCTCGTGTGATGCTCGTTTCGCAGCCATGAAGCAGGTCCTACCCTGGTCGGGCCGGACCTAAGCACCCGGGCATCACCTTGTGAGCGCGATGTGGGCATCCAGACCGAGATGGTCCAGTGCCTTGCGCGGCGTGGTGCCGGAAGGGATGTAGGCAAGGTATTCGCGCCAGCGCTCGCGGTCTTCCCGCCAGGCCTTCAGATACGCGACGCAGAACGCCGGCGTGATGTGCGCCCTCCGGCCCTGGGCGGCCTTCAGCGCTGAGATCATCCGGTCTTTCTCGTTCGGGGGTAGGTCGAGCCCGGACGCCTTCCCCAACACGTCCTTGATCAGCTGGTGGCGGTCGTCGAGAAAGCCGCGCCAGAACTCTTCGTCGGCGTCGGCCAGCGACTTGCCGTCATCGAGAAGGGCGTATATGCCCTCGGCTAGGCAGTCGCCAAACTCCTCGGCCCGCGCGCGTCGCGGATCGGAGTAGGGGTCGAACGCCTTCTGCACGACCTGGCCGGCGACGGCGACCTTGTCGAATCCGTTGTCGTCGAGAAGGAAGAACCAGTCCTCGTTGTAGATGTTGGGAAAGAAGGAGGTGGATCGGCTGGCCGGCACCGCCATCGCGCCGCCGCCGATGAAGCTGTCCTGGTATTCGCCCACCGCACGACGCGCATGGCAGACCACCGAATTGTCAGGGAAGCCAACGTTTTCCAGGCCAACGGCGCTGAACTGCGACAGCAACGCGGCCGCCGACCGCATGTCATCCGGCTTGACGTGTGTCATGTCGTCGTCGAGAAACACCACGCTCTCCCAGCCGACCATGCGGGCGAGAACGAGGCCGAGGTTGCGCTTGAGGCTCACGTCGGTGGGCCGAGCGAACCTCGTGCCGTCCAGCAATGTGGACGTGACGAACGGTATCAGGCTCGTAGTCTCGTCAATGTCGGTCGCGATGAGATGCGCGTTCATGCCACGCGCCTCGCGAAACGCTCTGTCCGCGTGCGCCCACTTGCTGCACAGGGCAACGACCGGACATTCAAGCTGCATGGCGAGGCTCATCGCGTCTCGCAGGTAGGCCGATGGACGTGCCGTCGGCACGATGATCACGTCGACGTCGGCCCAACCGGCAGAGGCGGCCTGCTCGAGCAGCGGCGCGTGAGAGGGATGGTGGCCGGGCTGTCCAGACGTCGGATTCGTGTCTGTGTCGGCCAAGGCGAATGTCATCCGGTGGCCCCTACCCACTCGTGCAGCCGGGTGCCGGCCTCTGTCCAATCTGGAGTGACCACTGTCCCCGCCGTCACCTTCGCCCGAGCCAGGATGCTGTATGTGGCGCCGTCCGGGACCCGCGAACGGATGAACTCAGCGTTTCGGTCCCGGAAGACGGCGTCTGTGAGGGTGCGGACCGCAGCGTACGTTCCGCGCCCGTACATGCCGTTGCAAATCGTGACGGTAAGTTGCCGGTTGTGCGGGTTGGGGCCGCGGACGAACTGTGCGACATCCTCGACGAGGGCCGTGCCGTCCTTGTCCTTGCGGAGCACGGGCTCGAAGGTGCGCCGTCCGCCGTTCTCCTCGACCACGAACGCACCAGTGTCACGGTCTGCCTCGCGTTCCACCTGGGTGACGGGTACGCCGAGAAGTTCGAACATCTCGCGCGTGAGCGGGTTCCAATCCACGCCGCCCAGCAGCACCAGGTGCTTGGTGAGATCGTCGCGGTTCATGACATGGCCCCGCTCGACCCGCTGGAAGGTCACCAGGCTGCCCGGGTTGGCCGCCCGCACGTGCCCGTATAGCTCGACCAGCGCGTCGAGGTCGGCGTAGTTGTAAAGCTCGATGTAGTCCGGGCGATGCGGATTCGTGTAGGACTCGTCTGCCCGCAGCTCCGGAGGGAGGGCCGCGCAGATGATCGTCACCGGCGCCCTGTCCGGGAAGTGCCACGGCCCGGTGTTGATCGGCGCGGTCGCTAGGGCACCCTGGTCGTTGTCGCTCGTCGTGCCGATGGCGCTCGCTCGCAGGGCCCCGAGATCCCTCAGCAGTGCCTCGTGCCGGGCGCGCTCCGATTCGGTCAGGTCGTTGATGTCGATCAGACGCGGCTTACCGCCATCCATCGAACGCATGGTCGAGAAGAAAAGCGCGTACTCCTCCAAATGCCGTGGCGGAGGAATCGCGGGCTTCTTCAGGCTTTCCCACGAGGAGATCAGCGGGACGCTCACCCCGAACACCTTGGCCAGGACGGCCTGGGTGATCGATCGACCCAGCTCCTTGGTCCGCAGGCTCTTCAGGCGCTTCGCGAGGGCCGCAGCGCTGTCGGCGCTCGTCGCCATGGGGACCACCTCCTCCAGTGAAGTTCAGCCGTGCTACTGAAGCCTGCTACACCGTGTCAATGGCACGGGGGCTGTGCGTTCACTTCGCGACAGCGCATGAGGCACGACTAATACCGCATTCTCCTCAATATCGTGATTCAAGGGACAGCCGATGACCAGGGAGATGCTTGATTCAGCTGTTCACTGAAGTTTACTCTGAAGATCCAAAAGTTTCCTGGACTTCATAGAGGTCCGCTGAGGTACCGGGGGATCATACCATGATCTTCAGCCTCTTACCACGCGGAAACGTCGACGTGTCGGCGGCCAGAGCGCCGCCAGGCATCGATCATCGCCTTCTCCCCGCCGAGCGCGCGGGCGTCGCCACGGGGACAGATCACTCAACGAAAGACACCCCTGGATTGCGGCCAGGGGTGTCCGGAACGGCAAGGGCCCTGCTATGGATGCCGAGGAACCCGCCATGCCTACGTTAGCCCCGTTTAACCCCTTGGTAAATCACCTTTTTGACACGAATACCCATGATCAGCGCCCGAAACAACGGGCGGCCACTGGCACCGACGCCGCCACCTTGGCGATCATCACACTGGCGATAGCTTTGGTGGTGCTCCTGCTGGCCGCGTCGGTCACAGGGATGTTGGTCATCGTGCTGATCTTTTCGGCCGTTTGATCCATCGAGAGGAATCATTGGGCCGTGAGTGATGACGAAGACCTTGAGATCCGCCACGTCAACGCCGAGGACCTGCTGGAGCTGGGCCAGGTCCTCGGTGTGCCTCATGCGCACTTCTATCGAGCCCGGCTCTCCCAGCGGGGCGTGGTGCTGTCCGCCTGGCGAAAAGGCGAGCTCGCCGGCGCGATCCTCGTCTCCTGGGAGCCGCCGGACGAGCCGGAACTCCGACAGCACCTGCCCGGCGTCCCGATGCTCTACCGGCTTCAGGTGCATGCGGAGATGCGCCGCCGCGGCGTGGCGACCGCACTGGTGCGGGCGGCCGAGGAGTTGCTGATCGGGCGCGGCCACCGTGCCGTCGCATCGGGCGTCGACCCGGCGAACAAACCGGCCGTCCTGCTGTACCAGTCGCTCGGGTTCCGGAGATGGAACCATGGCGAGATCGCGACGGTCCGCGAGCTGTACGACGACGACGGCCGGTTGGTCATCAAGCCGGACCGGTGCCTGATCTTCGTCCGGCGGCTGACCGCTAGCCGAGGGTGAACTTCTCCCACGTGCCGATCGCGGTGCGGCCGGCCAGCAGCGGCTTCGTCCCGGCGCCCTCCGCGGCGACGTATCGGTTGTTGACCGCCGCCTTGAAGCTCACCGAGCCGTCGCTGTTGCGGATCATCGTGAACCGCTCCCACCCGCCGACGGCCACCCGCCGCGCGAGCAGTGGCTGGGTGCCGGCGCTCTCCGCGGATACGAAGCGGTTGTTGGCGCGCGCGAACAGGGCGACCTGCCCGTTGCCGAGGTCGACGATGTCGAACTGCTCCCACGTGTTGGCCGCCGGCCGGCTCGCGATCAGCGGCTTGGTGCCCGCGCTCTCGGCCGACACGAACTTGCCGTTCGCGTGCGCGTTCAGCGTGCGGGCCGCGTCGGTGAGCTTTACCAGGTGGAACTTCTCCCAGGTGCCGATGGCGGTGCGGCTCGCGATCAGAAACGGGGTGAGCTCCGGCTGGAGGCTCACGTACCGGCCGTTGTACTCCGACCGCAGGCTGATGCTGCCGTCCGCGTTGCGGATCTGGGTGAACCGCTCCCGCTGCCCGACGTCCACCTGCGCCATGCCGAGCGGATCTGTGTCGTTGTAACCAGCCGTTACGTACCGCCCCAGGGCGCGGGAGAAGATGGCCACGGCACCCTCGCCGGCGTCGACGATGTCGAACTGGCCGGTGCGGTTCAATCCGGCCTGGCTCGGCTCGAGGGTCGGGAGGTCGGGGTTCGTCGCGACGTACCTGAGGTTGTAGAGCGACAGCAGGCCGACGCTGGCGGTCACCGGGAGCATGCTGATCGGGTCGCTCCGGTAGCCCGAGTGGCCATCCGTCCCGGTCGCCTTGGTGGCGATCGTGTAGCGGCCCGGCTGAGCGTAGGTGTGCGTGACGACCGGCGAGGCCTGCGTGACGACCGACCCGTCGCCAAAGCTGAACTCGTACGAGGCGATCGGCGCGACGCCAGGCTCGGTCTCGGAGGCGTCGAGGACCACCGTGCGCGTCGCGACGTTCATGGCGATGTCGAGCCAGACCACCGCCACGCGGAGACGCTCGGTGGCGCCACGGTCGGCGTACAACACGGGGCCGGCGCCCGTGTTCGGCACGGCCGGGTCGTCGAGCCGGGCTTGTCCACCGAAGTCGGTCGCCTGGTATCCGGGTGCCGCGGAGTTGGCCGAATCGATGTTGTCGTCGGGATCGCCCATGGTCTCCCGGTCGTGCGCGGCCTGCCCGGAGATGGAGCGGAAGGCGGCCAGGCTCATCCGGTTGCCGTTCCACGCGTAGATCCTCGGCGAGTCCAACTCCCAGTCGGCGTGGTAGGCGTTGTTGTAGTCGACCGTGGTGCTTCCGACCGCGCCGTCGAAGACGCCGAGTTCGAAGCCGTCGTCGGGCTGACCCGCGCACTGCGTCTGTCCATAGTGGAAGTTGAGGTACAGCTCGTTGTTCTGCACCGAAACACCGGACGAGGCGCCGTCGACCCGGATCCCGCCGCGGCAGTAGGCCGTCACCGTGTTGTTCGTGAGAGCGGTGCCGGTGGCGCCCCGGTTGTGGATGCCGTAGGTGGTGCCGTACTGCAGCGAGTTGTTGGCGACGACAGTGTCGACCGCCCCGGGCTCGATCGCGATCCCCGCATCGGCAAACCCGTGGATGGCGTTGTTGACGATCGTGTTGTTTGGTCCGGCGACGCTGATCCCGACGGTCCCGGTGATCCACTCGGCCCTTCCCGAGGACAGGACCGTGTGGTCGACCCTGACCCTCGCGGTGCCGGCGTCCAGCCGCACACCGCCGGCGGCCATGCGGCCGGTGACGTAGACGTTTCTCAGCCGCGAGTGGTCACGCCGGTCAGCCGCACGGGCGGCACGGCCATGGCGTCGTCCACGGTGAAGTCGCCGTTTTCGACCGTGATCGCCGTCGAGCCACGGAGGTCGAGCACCGGGGCGTCCCTGGTCCCGTCGATCTCGACGTTTCGGATCCTGATGTCGTGCTGGCCGTCGACGACGAACCCGGCCGCCGGCCCGGTGAGGCTGACGTCGCTGTTGAGCGAGGCCTGGAAGGTGATCGGCTGCCCCGGCGCTCCGGATGTGGCGACCGTGACCCGCTCGGCGTACCGCCCGGATCCGATACTGACCGTCTGTCCGGCTACGACGACCGCGGCCGCCGCACCGATCGTGCAGAACGGCTGCTGTGACGTGCCCCCACCGCTGTCCGAACAAGTGGCGGCCGCCTTACGGACGTACAGCGTGGTGACGGCGGCCTCCGCCGGAGTCGCGACACCCACGAGGGTGCCGCTGGTCAGGGCAACCGCGGTGATTCCGGCACGAAACGATCTGCGCATGCTGACCCCGTGTGATCAAGGAAGGGAACCGGATAAGACCACACGGATCCCGTTGTGCACAACTGCGCGAACGTGCAAACAACCCGGCGCCGCCAGCGAGAGGTAGACGCCTGATACATCCGTCGATATGTTCTGAGCCTCCATCACAAATGGACACTTCGGGGGTTCTTATGCCGCAAGCTCGACATCTGCTCCTCGCCAGCGCCGCCGTCACCAGTGGGCTCGTGCTCGCCGCGCCCGCCACCGTGGCGGCCGCACCCACCGATCCACCACCGACCATCGTGGTCGAGGACGGGATGACACAGCCGGTCTTCTCCTTCGCCGACGCGATCGAGGAGCGGGTCTACGTCGAGACTCCGCTCGACACCAACCACGACGGCAAGCGTGACCGGGTCGCGATCGACATCTCCCGACCACGGGAGACGGCCACGGCCGGGTTCAAGGTGCCGGTGATCTTCGAACACAGCCCGTACCGCAAGGATGTCTGGGGCGACGTGCCGTATCACAGCGTGTTGGTCGACGAGCTGCCGCAGAACGGTCTCGGTGACCGCGCCGGGGCGCGTTCGACGGACGCCGGTATCCAGGCCGCACAGGCCAAAGCCGACCTGCCCGGATCGCTCGACAACTACTACGTGCCGCGCGGATACGCGGTCGTGCTCGGCCAGAGCGTCGGCACCGCCGACTCCGACGGCTGCTCGACCAGCGGCGACTCGGCCGAGACCCTGGGCACCAAGGCGGTCATCGACTGGCTCAACGGGCGCGCCAGGGGGTGGGACGCCAACGGCGCCCCGGCCAGGGCCACCTGGACCACCGGCGCGGTCGGCATGACCGGCGGCTCGTACGCGGGCACGCTGCCCAACCAGGTCGCCACGACCGGCGTCGAGGGCCTCAAGACGATCGTCCCGATCGCCGCGATCAGCAGCTGGTACGACTACTACCGGGCCAACGGGCTCGTCGTCGCGCCCGGCATGTTCCAGGGTGAAGACCTCGACGTCCTGGCCAAGTTCACCGCCGGCCAGGCCCGCTCCGAGGGCGACTGTGCCGACGAGACGGCCACCATCACGACCGAGCAGGACCGAGTGACGGGCGACTACTCGCGGTTCTGGGCGGAGCGCGACTACCTCGACGCGCGCAGGGTCAAAGCCAGCGTCTTCGTGGTGCACGGGCTCAACGACTGGAACGTCAAGACCGAGCATTTCGGCGGCTGGTGGGACCAGCTCACCAAGTGGCACGTGCCGCGCAAGATCTGGCTGCACCAGGGCGGGCACAGCAGCCCCAGCGCCGGCCCGGTCACGCTGCCGAACGGCAAGACCTGGACGTACAAGCAGACCGAAAACCGCTGGTTCGACTACTGGCTGTGGGGTGTCCGCAACGGCATCATGAGCGAGCCGACCGCGGTCGTGCAGCGGGAAAACCTGGCGTACACGACGTACCGCGACTGGCCTGCCCCCGGCGCCCGCGACGTGGCGGTGCGCCTGGCCGCGCCCGGCTCGCTGACCACCGGCAAGACCCGTGGCCACATCGAGCAGTCCTTTGTGGACGAGGGTCGCACGATCCACCCCGATGTCCTGGTCGCCAACCCGGACGCGGCGAGCCCCAACCGCCTCGCGTACACGTCACCGGTGCTGACCCGCGACGTGCGGCTCTCCGGGCGGCCGGAGATGCGGCTGCGGATGGCGATCGACAACAAGCCGGACGCCAACCTGACCGCCTACCTCGTCGACTACGGCCCGGCCGGCTCGACCGCCGCGCCGTTCGTGGTCACGCGCGGCTGGATGGACCCGCAAAACCGCAAGGCCGCCGACCACACCGAACCGGTCCGCACCGGCAAGCTGTACGACTACCGCTGGACCATGCAGCCCAAGGACTACGTCTTCCCGGCCGGCCATCGGATCGGGGTCGTGGTCTTCTCCACCGACCAGGAGTACACGCTGCTCCCGCTCGGCGGCACCCGGCTGCGGGTCGCGCCGCACGACAGCGAGCTACACATCCCGGTCGTCGGCGGGAGGGCCGCACTCGGCTTCTGACCCACAAAACGAGGCGCCGTGCGAGCAGCTCGCACGGCGCCTCGGCGTTTCAGTGGTTACTTGACGTCGAACCGGTCGAGCATCATCACCTTGTTCCAGGCGGCGACGAAGTCGCGCACGAACTTCTCCTTCGCGTCGTCGCTGGCGTAGACCTCGGCCAGCGCGCGGAGGACGGAGTTCGAGCCGAAGATGAGGTCGGCCCGGGTGGCGGTCCACTTGACCTCGCCCGTGGCGGAGTCGCGGCCCTCGAACGTCTCCTCCGCGTCCGAGGTCGCTTCCCACGTGGTGCCGAAGTCGAGCAGGTTGACGAAGAAGTCGGTCGTCAACGCCTCCGGCCGCTGCGTGAGCACACCGTGCGGCGACTGCTGGAAGTTCGCGTTCAGCACGCGCAGGCCACCCACGAGCACGGTCATCTCGGGGGCGGTCAGCGTGAGCAGCTGCGCACGGTCGACGAGCAGCTGCTCGGTCGGCCGTACGTGGCCCTTGCCCAGGTAGTTGCGGAAGCCGTCGACGGTCGGCTCCAGCACCGCGAAGGACTCGACGTCGGTCTGCTCCTGCGTCGCGTCGGTGCGGCCCGGCGTGAAGGGGACCTCGACGTCGAACCCGGCGGCCTTCGCGGCCTTCTCGACGGCCGCGTTGCCCGCCAGCACGATGAGGTCGGCGAGCGAGACCGTGCCGTCGAACTCCTGCTGGATGCCCTCCAGGACGCCCAGCACGCGCCGCAGCTGCGCCGGGTCGTTGACCTCCCACGCGTTCTGCGGAGCGAGGCGGACGCGCGCGCCGTTGGCGCCACCGCGCTTGTCGGTGCCGCGGAACGTCGAGGCCGACGCCCAGGCGGTCGCCACGAGCTCGGAGACGGACAGCCCGGAGGCGAGGACCTTCTCCTTGAGCGCGGCGATCTCCTCGGCACCGATCAGCTCGTGCGCCACCGGAGGCACCGGGTCCTGCCAGATCTGCGGCTCGGCCGGCACCAGCGGGCCGAGGTACCGCGCGATCGGTCCCATGTCGCGGTGGGTGAGCTTGAACCACGCCTTGGCGAACGCGTCGGCGAACTCCTGCGGGTTTTCGTAGAAGCGGCGCGCGATCGGCTCGTAGATCGGGTCGACGCGGAGCGCGAGGTCGGTCGTGAGCATCATCGGCGCGTGGCGCTTCGACGAATCGTGCGCGTCCGGCACGAGCTCGCCCGCGGCCGGGTCGGTCGGCTCCCACTGCTTGGCGCCGGCCGGACTCGTGGTTTGCTGCCACTCGAAGCTGAACAGCGTCTCGAAGAAGCTGTTGTCCCAGGCCGTCGGCGTGGGCGTCCACGCACCCTCGAGACCGCTGGTGATGGTGTCGCCGCCCTTGCCGGAGCCGTGCGCGTTCTTCCAGCCGAGGCCCATCTCCTCGATGGGGGCGGCCTCCGGCTCCGGACCGACGTTGCGGTCGGGGTTGGCGGCACCGTGCGCCTTGCCGAACGTGTGGCCGCCGGCGATGAGGGCCACCGTCTCCTCGTCGTTCATCGCCATACGGCCGAATGTCTCCCGGATGTCCCGGGCCGCGGCGAGCGCGTCCGGGTTGCCGTTGGGGCCCTCCGGGTTGACGTAGATCAGGCCCATCTGCACCGCGCCGTACGGCTTGGCGAGCTCGCGGTCGCCGCTGTAGCGCTTGTCACCCAGCCACGTGTCCTCGGTGCCCCAGTTGACCTCCTCGGGCTCCCACACGTCCGCGCGGCCGCCAGCGAAGCCGAAGGTCTTGAAGCCCATCGACTCCAGGGCCACGTTGCCGGCGAGGATCATCAGGTCGGCCCACGAGATCTTCTTGCCGTACTTCTTCTTCACCGGCCACAGCAGGCGCCGCGCCTTGTCGAGGCTGGCGTTGTCCGGCCAGCTGTTCAGCGGCGCGAAGCGCTGGTCGCCGGAGCCCCCGCCACCGCGGCCGTCGCTGGTGCGGTAGGTACCCGCGCTGTGCCAGGCCATCCGGATGAAGAGCGGCCCGTAGTGCCCGAAGTCGGCGGGCCACCAGTCCTGCGAGGTGGTCATCACCTCGTGGATGTCCGCCTTGACGGCGGCGAGGTCGAGGCTGTTGAACTCCTGGGCGTAGTCGAAACCCTTGTCCATGGGATCGCCCGCGGGCGGGTTCTGGTGGAGGATGCCCAGGTCCAGCTGGTTGGGCCACCAGTCCCTGTTGGACCGGGCCTTCGGCGGGCGGACGGGCGCCTCACCGGAGATGAGGCCGTCGTGCTCGGTTCCCACGTTGCTCTCCTTGCGCTAGGAAAACGGTGCCGGTCCCAGACGTCTCTGAAACCGGGTCGGTCAGTCGACGGAAGTGGCCAGCCACTGGCGGCACCGTGCGATTGTGGATCACTTTTCTGGAGTCAGTCAAGAATATCGGGTGCGCTTCTCCCATCAAGGGCGGACGAACCGATTCAGTCGTACGTGATCCTGGTCACAACGTTGATCCGCTCTCATGGCCGTACACGTGGTGCGTCATCGATATCTGAATGCACCGGAACGGTCACTGAAAGTCGTTGTGGTGTAACGGATTCTTTGTGCGCCTGGCTACCTGAGCGGTTGGGTAAGCTGGCCGCCGGTCACACGCTGCACGGGATGGAAGGGAAGGTATGACGGCGCCTGTCCGACGGTGGTGCACGTTCGCACTAGCGGCGATCGCAGCCGCGACCTTGTTCCTCGCCGCGCCGACCGGTGCGCTGGCCAAGCCGGGCGCCCCTGCCGCACCGGACGAGAGCGGACCAGCGCTCCTGGGCGACGTGCTCACCGCCACCGGCAAGCGGCACGCGCAGGCCAAGGCCGCGCTCAACAAGTCGCGGGCCAAGCAGCTGCAGCTCAACCTGGAGCTGAGCAAGGCGAAGGAGCGGCTGGAGGAGCTCGCGCCGCAGGTCGGCGAGATGGCCGCGACCTCCTACCGCACGGGCAAGCTCACCGCCGTGTCGGCACTGCTCAACACCCGCTCCCGCGACGAGTTCATGGAGCGGGCGTCCATGCTCACCGAGTACAACATGGTCAACGACCGAAAGCTCGCCGAGCTCAATGCCGCACGCGCGAAGGCCGAGCAGGCCAAGAGGGCGCTCGACGCCGAGGTGACCGAGGAGCAGCGGCAGCTGGCGGTCATCGCGCGGCAGAAGACCGAGGCGGAAAAGGCCCTCGCCCTCGTCGGTGGCACCAAGCTGACCGGCGGCTTCGTCTCCGCCACATCACCGGTGGCCAAGGCCGCGCCACGCGCCTCCGACGGCTCGTGGCCGGACGAGTCGTGCAGCGTCAACGACCCGACCACCTCCGGCTGCATCACGCCGCGCACGCTGAACGCGTACAACGAGGTCCGCAAGGCGGGCTTCCGCAGGTTCGTCGGGTGCTACCGGGCGGGCGGGCCCTACGAGCATCCCAAGGGCCGCGCGTGTGACTGGTCGCTACAAAGCAGCGGCTTCACCAACGCGTACAACGACGACATGCGGCTCTACGGCAACAACCTGACCGCGTTCCTTGTGCGCAACGCCGACCGGCTCGGCATCCTCTACGTCATCTGGTATCGACAGATCTGGTTCCCAGCCACCGGGTGGAAGACCTACAACGGGCCACAGGACCACAAGGACCACGTCCATATGTCGATCATCTGAGCCGATTCCCAGCGAGCTTTCAGGTCGGGCCCATATCCTGACCAGGAGGGGAGTACCTCGCCAAGATCGTTCCGGTCAGTACGGGCGCTGTGACAGGCGTCCCCGGAGCGGACACCCGCCGCCACTTGGCGGGTGAGGGAGACCTCGGACGTTGTCGTGTGTCCGAGGGAGGGATTGGCGAGTGCTTGAGTCGATCGGGTCGCCCCTGCTGTGGGCGGTGACCATCGCGGTCCTGCTGGTGCTGCTGGCGCTGGATTTCGTGGTGACACGGCGCCCGCACGACGTGCCGATGCGCGAGGCCGTCGGCTGGACGGTGTTCTATCTCGCACTTCCCGCCGTCTTCGGCGTGCTGGTCTGGTGGGGCTACGGCGGCACGCCCGCGGTCGAGTTCTTCACCGGCTACGTGGTGGAAAAGTCGCTCTCGGTCGACAACCTGTTCGTGTTCATGCTGCTGCTGGCCGCATTCGCGGTGCCGCCCGCGCTCGCGCAGCGGGTCCTGCTGTACGGGATCGTCGGCGCCCTTGTGCTGCGCGGCATCTTCATCGCCGCCGGCGCCGCGGTGATCGCCAGCGGCGCGTGGGCGTTCCTGCTCTTCGGTGGCGTGCTGCTGCTGACCGCGGTCAAGGTGATCCGCGACGCGGTCCGGGGCGCCGACCACGAGATCGACATCGACAAGATGCGCGCGGTGCGCCTGCTCCGCCGCCTGATGCCGGTCTCCGCCGACTACCACGGCTCGAAGCTGACCGCCCGCGTCGCCGGCCGCCGGGCGCTGACTCCGATGGCGCTTGTCGTCGCGGCGGTGTTCATGACCGACGTGGTCTTCGCGGTCGACTCCGTCCCCGCCGTGTACGGCGTGACCGAGGACCCCTACCTTGTGTTCGTCACCAACGCGTTCGCGCTGCTCGGCCTCCGCGCCCTGTACTTCGTGCTGCGCAACGTCCTCGCCCGGCTGCGCCACCTCAACTACGGCCTCGGGCTGATCCTGGCGTTCATCGGGGTCAAGCTCGTGCTGCACTGGGCGCACGGGGTCTGGGACCAGGTGCCGCAGGTGCCGACCCCGATCTCGCTCGGCGTCATCATCCTCACCCTGGCGACGGTGACCGTGACGAGCGTGGCGGCCAACCGCCGCGACCGCCTGGCGCCGACCTCCCAGTCACCTCACTGACCTGCGCATAGCCACGGGTAACGCCGCGTGGCGCAAGTTCGCTTCTCCGGGTGGCAGCAAGCTCTCCACCGAGAGGACCGTTCCATATGCGTAATCTCCGGCGCACCCTCGCCGCACTCGCCCTCACCGGCGCCACGCTGGTGGCCACCGCACAGCCCGCCCTCGCCATCACCGGGGGCGAGCCGGACGGTAACCGGCACCCGAACGTCGGGTTGATCCTCTTCTACAGCGCCGAGGGCCGCTTCCGGTGCTCCGCGACGCTCGTCACGCCCACCGTGCTGGCCACCGCCGCGCACTGCACCGACGGGACGCTGGGCAAGACCCTCGTGACGTTCGACTCGGTGATCGCCGAGGCGCCGCCGAGCCCGTTCCCGGTCGCGGCCAACCCGAGCGCCGGGTACACCGCCGCGGAGATCACCGCCGCCGGGTACCTCTCCGGCACCGCGCTCACGCACCCCGAGTACTCGGGCTTCACCGACCTCGACAACTGGAACGACTTCGGTGTCGTGGTACTGGACAAGCCGGTCAAGGGCATCACGCCGGCGACGGTGGCCCCGGAGGGGTACCTGGATCGGGTCGCGCAGCCGGCACTCAACAGCACCCTGTTCGACGTGGTCGGGTACGGCACGGAGATCCGCAAGCCGGAGTCCGGTCCGCAGAAGCCGCAGCCGATGAGCTATCCGCTGATCCGGCGCTACACGACCTCACCCGGCCAGAAGCTGACCCCGCAGATCCTCCAGCTCAACGGCAACATCAACGACACCCGCGGGGGCGGCGGCACCTGCTTCGGCGACTCCGGTGGCCCGGTCTTCCTGGGCGGCTACCTCGTCGCGGTCACCAGCTACGGCTACACCCAAAACTGTCGCTACCTCGGCGGTTACCAGCGCGTCGACATCCCTGTCGTGCAGGACTGGTTTGCCACGGTCAGCTGACTGGACACCCCCACCGGGGTGATACGGCCGGTGCCCAGCTCCGGAGGGCACCGGCCGTACCCCGTCTGTCACGCAGCGCACGGAGCGATCAGGGAGGGATCGGGACACATGGCGGACCGCATCATCGGCGACCGGTACCGGCTGGAGGAGGAGGTCGGCCGCGGCGGGACCGCGACGGTGTGGCGCGGCGTCGACCTCGACACCGGCGTACCGGTGGCGGTGAAGGTCCTGGACCGCGCGCAGGCGGCCCGCCCGGTGGCGCTGGAGCGGCTGCGCCGTGAGGCCGACACGGTGGCCCGGCTCGAGCACCCGAACATCGTCGCGAGCCATGACCTGGGTGTCGACGGCGGGGCCGGGTTTCTGGCCATGGAACTTGTCGAGGGCCCGACCGTGGCGCAGCTGCTGACGGGTGGCGGGCGGCTGCCGGTCGAGCAGGCCCTGTCGATCGCCGAGCAGGTCAGCGCCGCGCTCGCGGCCGCGCACGAGGCCGGCGTCATCCACCGCGACATCAAGCCGGGCAACCTGATCGTCAGCGACTCCGGCACCGTGAAGGTGTGCGACTTCGGCATCGCCCGGATGCAGTCCCGCGACGGCGACGCCGCGCTCACCTCGCACAGCCAGGCGGTCGGCACGTGCGAGTACATGGCGCCGGAGCAGGCCACCGGCGACCCCATCGACGCGCGCACGGACCTGTACTCGCTCGGCTGCGTGCTGTACGCGATGCTGGCCGGTCGCCCGCCGTTTCTCGGCGAGACCGCGATCGCGGTGATGCACCACCACCTCAACAGGGCGCCCGCGACGGTGCGTTCCATCCGCGACGACGTACCACCGGAGCTCGACGTACTGATCGGGCGGCTGCTTTCCAAGGATCCGGCCGGGCGCCCGGCCACCGCCACCGAGGTATGCGAGGAGCTGGCCGCGATCCGCTCCGCCCCGGCGACCGCGGATTCCCCGACGGCGGCGATCGCCAGGGTCACCGCGGTGCTCCCCCGCGCGGCGGGGCGGCACAGGATGGCCGCCGCGCTGCCCGGCGAGGCATGGCTGCGGCAGTGGTGGCTCGCCGTACTTTCCGGCGCCGTGATCCTGTTGACGTCGGTGATCGTCGCGCTTCTCGTCACCGGCGGCGATCCGGACCGGCCGGCGACCGCCACCGCCGGACCGGCCGTCGGCGTACCGGCGACCGCCGGACCGTCTCCGGAGCCGGTGGAGCCGACGCCAGCTCCCACGAGCGCCGCGCCGACCAGCTCACCCAGCGCCTCTCGCGGACCGGCCAGCCCTGTCGACCGCCTGGCCGCGTTCGCGACCACGGTCCAGCGGCTCGTCGACAGCGGCGACCTGGATCGGAAGGCGGGCCGGGAGCTGCAACGGAGGGCTGCCTCGATCGCCGAGTCGATGCAGAACGGACGAAGCGAAGGAGCCGCGGAAAGGCTGCGCGAACTGGACAAGCGGCTCGCCGAACTACAGAAGGACGGCAAGCTCAGCCGCGCCGGCTTCGACGCGCTCGACCCGATCATCGCCGGGCTCCCCTGACCCGCCCGGGTTGGTTGGGACCGACCTGGGGTACTGCGAGGTCATCCCCCAACCGAGGAGGCGTCATGGGTATCGGAGTGTGCGTTTTCCTGATCGCGGTCGGCGCGATCCTCACGTTCGCGGTCGACGCCAGCGTCGCCGGCATCGACATCGACGTCGTCGGCTGGATCCTGATGGGTGCCGGCGTGCTCGGCCTGATCATGACGATGACGATCTGGGGCAACCGCCGGCGGACGGTGGTCACCGACGACCCTGCGGAGCACCGGCGGGTCGAGGAGCGGCGGGACGTCTCCCCGCCGTTGTGACCGTTACGTCGGCTGGGGCGGGGGACCTCGGTGCCCTGGGGGAACCGAGTTCATCAGGCGATCCCACCCCAGCCGACACATGGATGAGCGTTTCTTTGCCCCCGCGTGTTACTCCCCCCAGGAGACCTCTCATGTCTGAGCCGGTCAGCCGGCGCAGGCGGACCGTCGGCAGAGCGGCGGTCCGCCGGTTCGTGGCGCGTGCCAAGCTGCCTCCCGCCCGCCGCGAAGCGCGTGGTATCGCCACGCCCCGCAACTCGTCGACCCGCCCGCTGCCCGTGCCGGAGGTGACGGGCCCGGTGTTCGTCGACCATTCCGGCCGCCGCGCCCGCGTCCTGCGCCGGGTCGTGTACTGCCTCGTCGCCGCCGCGCTGGTGCTGCTAGCCGTGCTATGGCTGAGCCAGGCGTCCGTCCTCGGCCTGGAGGTGCGCTGATGGGCACCTGGCACAGGCGGCGGCGCGTGGCCGACACCGGCGGTGTCGTGCTCCCGCCGCGCCGCCGGGGCCGGTGGGTGGTGCCGCTGGCCATCACGCTAGTCCTCGCCAACCTTCTCGCGATCGGCGCGTACACGAACTCACGCTTCGCTCCGGACAACGAGCACAGCGCCACGGGCGGCGACGCGGCGGTCCCACGGGGAGTCCGGGAGGGCGGCGCGGTCGTGGACGCCCGCGGCGAGCGGGCCAGGTCGCACCGGATGCCGGACCATACGATCGCGCTGACCTTCGACGACGGACCCGATCCCCTGTGGACGCCGCGAGTACTGGAGATCCTGGCCAAGCACCGGGCCCGGGCCACGTTCTTCGTCGTCGGAGCGCAGGTGGCACGCAATCCCGGCCTGACGCGACAGCTGCTCCGGCAGGGACACGAGCTCGGCGTGCACACGTTCACCCACCCGCAGCTGGCGCGGCTGCCCTCGTGGCGCCGCCGGCTGGAGTACGCGCAGACCCAGGACACGGTGGCGTACACGACCGGGGTCACGACGCCACTGGTCCGGCTGCCGTACTCCAGCGGCGTGGACGCGGTCGACGACTCCGAGTGGGCGGTGTCACGGGAAGCCGGCCGGTGGGGATACCTGCCGATCTTCAACGACGTCGACAGTCGCGACTGGGCGCGTCCCGGTGTGGCGTCGATCGTGCACGACGCGACCCCGGAGGGAGACAGCGGGGCGGTCGTACTCATGCACGACGGCGGTGGTGACCGCGCACAGACGCTCACCGCGCTCGACCGGCTCATCCCGAGCCTGCAGAAGCGCGGATACAGGTTCACGACGGTCTCCGAAGGCCTGGGTGGCGCGGTGCCGGACCTCGACCGCGGGCGCGACCCGAGCCAGGCCCAGGTGGTCCGCGGAGCGGTGCTGGTCTGGGGCGTGACGATCACCGACTGGGCGATGCGCGTGCTGTGGTTCCTGCTGGTCGTGGTCGGCGTGCTCACGCTCGCGCGGACCCTGCTGATGTTCGCGATCGCGCTCCGGCACGCCCGCCGCAGGCGGGCGCCGGCCTGGTCGTGGGGAGCGCCGGTGACCACGCCGGTGACGGTCGTCGTCCCGGCCTTCAACGAACGCGACACGATCGCGGCGACGGTACGGTCGCTGGCCGCCAGCACCCACCCCGGCGTCGAGGTGCTCGTCGTCGACGACGAGTCGAGCGACGGCACCGCCGACGTGGTGCGCCGGCTCGACCTCCCGTCCGTGCGGGTCGTCCAGGTGCCGGCCGGTGGGAAGGCGGCCGCCCTCAACGCCGGCCTCGCGCTGGCACGCCATCCGATCGTGGTGATGGTCGACGCGGACACGGTCGTTCCGCCGGACGCGATCGGGCGGCTGGTGCAGCCGTTCGCGGACCCGTCGGTGGGCGCGGTCGCCGGCAACGTCAAGGTGGGCAACCGGCGCGGCCTGATCGGCCGGTGGCAGCACATCGAGTACGTGATCGGCTTCAACCTCGACCGCCGCCTGTACGACGCGCTGGGGTGCATGCCGACGGTGCCGGGCGCGCTCGGGGCGTATCGGCGGGACGCCGTGCGGCAGGCCGGCGGTCTCAGCCGCGCGACCCTCGCCGAGGACACCGACCTCACGATGGCCCTGCACCGGGCCGGCTGGCGCGTGGTCTACGAGGAGACCGCGGTCGCCCGCACCGAGGCGCCGAGCACGCTCGGCGACCTTTGGCGCCAGCGGTACCGGTGGAGCTACGGCACGATGCAGGCGATGTGGCGGCACCGCCGCTCGATCGTGGAACGCGGCGCGTCCGGCCGCTTCGGCCGCCGCGGCCTGCCGTTCATCGCGCTGTTCACCGTGTTGCTCCCGTTGTGCGGGCCGGTGCTGGACGTCTTCGCGATCTACGGGCTCGTCTTCCTCGACCGGGCGGAGACCGCGGTCGCGTGGCTGGCCGTGCTTGTCATCCAGGTGGTCACCGCGGTACTGGCGTTCCGCCTCGACCGCGAGCCGCTCCGTCCACTGTGGGCGCTGCCGATCCAGCAGGTCGTCTACCGCCAGGTCATGTACCTGGTGCTCCTCCACTCCGCCGCGACCGCGCTCTCCGGCGGCCACCTCAAGTGGCAGAAGCTCCGCCGCACCGGCGAGCTGGCCGCCGAGCCGACACCCTAGGTTTGGTCCCCCCGGGCTAAATTGACGAACGGGAATCGACCAAAGTCCTGGGGGTTGGTCGTGGAGCTGAGCTTGCTCGGTCCGGTGGAGGTCCGCGCGGGCGGCAAGCGGTTGGCCGGTGGGCGGCCGCAGCAGGCGGTGGTGCTGGCGGCGCTGGCGGTCGACGCGGGCCGGCTCGTGCCGGTGGAGTCCCTGATCGGGCGGGTGTGGGGATCGGCGGCGCCACCGCGGGCGCGCCAGCTGCTGCAGACGCACATCAACCGGATCCGCCGCCTGCTCGGCCAGGCCACCGACGACGTCCTTGTCGCGCGGCGCGGCGACGGGTACGTGCTGGAGCTGCCGCCCGAGCGCGTCGACCTGCACCGCTTCGGCCGGCTGGTCGAGCGGGCGGCCGCACCCGAGCACTCCGACGCGGAGCGGGTGGGCCTGCTGCGCGAGGCGCTCGGGCTGTGGCGGGGCGAGCCGCTGGCCGGGCTCTCCGGGGAGTGGGTGGAACACACCCGCCAGGTGTGGCGGCAGCTGCGCCTGTCCGCGGTGCTCGCCTGGGCGAGTGCCGAGCTGGCGGTGGGCAACGCGCGCGCGGTGATCGACCGGGTGACCGGCGAGCTGGCCGAGCACCCGCTGGTCGAGCCGCTGGCCGCGGTGCTGATGCGGGCGCTGGCCGCGGCGGGGCGGGGCGCGGAGGCCCTGGACCGGTACACCGCGATTCGCACGCACCTGGCCGAGGAGCTCGGCGCCGACCCGGGGCCGGAGCTGCAGGCGGTGCACCGCGCGATCCTGCGTGGCGAGGCCTCGGCCGCCGCCGCGAGCCAGCACGTGCCGGCGCAGCTGCCCGCCGATGTCGCCGCGTTCACCGGCCGCGGCGGCGAGCTGGAGCGGCTCGACGCGCTCCTCCCCGCCGGCGGCGCGACGGCCACCGCGGTCGTGCTCTCCGCCGTATCGGGCACGGCCGGCGTGGGCAAGACCGCACTCGCGATCCACTGGGCACACCAGGTCCGCGGCCGGTTTCCCGACGGGCAGCTCTATGTCAACCTGCGCGGGTACGACCCGGATCAGCCGATGACCGCCGCCGACGCGCTCGCCCGGTTTCTCGCCGCCCTCGGCGTACCAGGGCCGGAGATCCCGCTCGACCTGGACGAGCGAGCGGCGCGCTACCGCACGGCGGTCGCCGGCCGGCGCATGCTGATCCTGCTCGACAACGCCTCGTCGGCCGAGCAGGTCCGCCCGCTACTGCCTGGCACGGGTGGCTGCGCGGTGCTGATCACCAGCCGGGACAGCCTGGCCGGCCTTGTCGCCCGGGACGGCGCGCACCGACTCGACCTCGACCTGCTCCCGCCCGCCGACGCGCACGCGCTGCTGCGCCGGCTGATCGGCGATCGCGCCGGCGCCGAGCCCGCGGCCACCGCCGCTCTCGTCGACCTGTGCGCCCGGCTCCCGCTGGCGTTGCGGGTGGCAGCCGAGCTCGCGATATCGCGTCCCGCCACATCTCTGGCGCATCTGGCCGGCGAGCTCGCCGAGCGGCAGCGGCGCCTTCACATGCTGGACGCCGGCGGCGACCCGCGGGCGACCGTGGCGACGGTGTTCTCCTGGTCGGTCCAGCACCTGCCGCTCGACGCCGCCCGCACGTTTCGGCTGCTGGGCCTGCACCCCGGCGCGGACACCGACGTGTACGCCGTCGCCGCCCTCGCCGGCACCGACCTCGCGAGCGCACAACGCGCGCTCGACATGCTCATCCGCGCGCACCTCGTCGACTCCACGACCGCCGGCCGGTACGGCATGCACGACCTCCTGCGCGCCTACGCGGCGACGATCGCCTCCACACAGGACAGCGAGGGCACCCGCGCGGCCGCGGTCGACCGGCTGTACGCGTACTACCTCGCCACCGCCATGACCGCGATGGACCACCTGTACCCCGCCGAGGCCCACCGCCGGCCCCGGGTGCCGCGGCCCGCCACGCCAAGCCCCGAGCTGGGCGGCGCCGACGCCGCCCGGGCCTGGCTGGACGCCGAGCGGGCCTCCCTCGTCGCGGCCGCGCGCGGCGCACCGCCCGGCTCCACGTATCCGGTCCTGCTTTCCACCACGCTGTTCCGCTACCTCGACGGCGGCCACTACACCGACGCGATGGCGGTGCACGACGCGGCGCACGAGACCGCCCGCCGGGCTGGCGACCTGGCCGGGCAGGCGCACGCGGTTCGCGGTATCGGCGCCGTGCACCTGAAGCTGGGCCGCTACAGCGCGGCCGAGGACCACTTCGAACGGGCCGCCACCCTCTTCGCCAAGGCGGACGACGTCACCGGCCAGGCCGTCGCGCTGACCGCCCTCGGCACGGTCGGGCAGCGGCAGGGCACGTACGCCTCGGCCGCCGAACACCACACCCAGGCCATCGCCCTCTTCCGGCAGTCGGGCGACGGCTCCGGCGAGGGCCGTGCGCTCAACAACCTGGCGGTCATCGAGACGCTGCTCGGCCGGCATGTGGAGGCGGCACGCCACCACGAGGAGGCGGCCACCCTGGCCCGGCAGGCCGGAGACGGTTCGGGCGAAGCCGCCGCGCTCAACAACCTCGGCCTCGTCGAGCAGCGGCTCGGTCGCGACGGGGAGGCGGCCGGCCACCACCGGCTGGCGGTGGCGCTGTTTCGCCAGCTCGGCGACCGTTCCGGCGAGGCGAGCTCGCTCGACAACCTCGGCATCGCGTACACCCGCCTCGGACAGCCGGGCGAGGCGACCGCGTACTTCGAGCAGGCGCTCACCCTATTTCGCGAGATCGGCGACCGCGAGGGCCAGGCCTGGGTGCTCAACGGCCTCGGCGAGGCGGCACACGCCGGCGGCCACCCGGGCGCCGCCGTCGACCACCACGCCACCGCGCTCGCCATCACGCTCGACATCGGCGCCGTCGACCAGCAGGCCCGCGCCCTCGCCGGCCTGGGCCATGCCCACGCGGCACTCGGCGACGAGCCGCGGGCCCGCGAGCGGTACGACGAGGCGCTCGCGCTCTACACCGACCTCGAATCCTTCGAAGCGGCCAAGGTCAGGGCCCGCCTCGAAGCCTTGAAGGCGGGCGAACCCGGGCGGGGCCGTGCGTCCGGAAAGCTGTCGAGCTGAGCGCATCGATGCGCTCAGCTCGACGCCCACGCGGAGGTGGCAGCGAAGGCCGGGGATCTCGGCTCGCCCTGCGAGCCGCCGGCCTTCGCGGTCTCCGGCGTAATCAGCTTCGGGGCGTAGGTGTGAATCTGGAGAGCTTTCGGAGTCGGGATGACACCTTGGCCCGCCTGGCGGCGAAAACCTTTCCAGACAAAGAGATTTGGGCTACCGCGATGTCCGTCGTGGTCCGGACCGTTGCTCCCGCGGCCTCACCCTGCACGTCTGGGCAATCTCACCCCAGGGCCGGCTACGCCGGCCCTGCCCCGGACCTGTGGGCGCGGGGATCCTTGGCGCCTGGCCAGCCGCGGATGGGTGCGGCCACGGGGGAGCGGCGGGTTGGACCACGACGGACATCGTCGCAGCCCAAAATGGTCGAAATGTGCGAGTGTCGCCGCATCGCCGGTAACGTAGCGTAATCAGCTTCGGGCCGTAGGTGTGGATCTAGAACGGTTAGGGTCGATATAGCGCCCTAACCGTTCTAGATCGCGAACCTGGTGCCCATTGCCCGGCGCGGTGGCTACTGCCCGCGATCGGGACCCGCCTAGCTCGCGTCGGCGGCGGCGTGGCGGCTTAGGACATTGTGGACAAACGCTGACCTCAACCCCGGAAGGTCTCTAGATGCTGTACAGCGGGACGGCGCTCATGGCCAGGGCGCGGAACGTGCGCTGTGTCGCGCGTGCCTCGGCGGCCGGGCGGTCTCCTGGTGGGCCGGGGAAGTACATGTCAGCGGCGTCGCCGTTGTAGGCGGCGCAGTAGATCTCCCAGAACGGGATGTCGTTTTCGAACCAGGCCCACCCTTCCACGCACCGTGGCGCGAGGGTCTGTATCGCGACCTGGTTGGCGCTGCGCAGCTCGCTCGTCAGGCCGAACGTCTGGAAGCCCGCCCTCGCCCGCGCGGCCATCGCGATCGGGCCGATGATGTTGACGATGGCGGCCAGGTTGTCGGCTGCCGCCTTGTCCGAGACCGCGCGCAGCACGCTGCTGGCCAGCGTCGCGCACCCGGTCGCGTCCTGCGCCCACAGCTGCAGCACAGTCGGGTTGTCAAACCTGTCGACGTCGGCGAACTCGATGACGTGGTGGCGCACGCAGCCCTGTACCTCGGCCGCGGCGAGCGCGTCGACGTGGGCGATGATCTGCGTCTTCGCGCCTTCCACCGCGGCGATGATCTGCTGCACCGCGCTCTTGATCGCGGCGTCCGAGGCGCCGCCGCCGAGGATGCTCTTGACCAGCGTGACGGCCTTGTTCGCGATGTCCAGGTACTTGTTGATCTCGTCGAGGGTGTCTGCCTGAGCCGGCCGGACCGTGCCCGGCACCACCACCGCGACCGCGGCCAGCGTGGCGATCAACATCCGCACTACCCGTGCTCTCATACCACTCCCTGTCGTGTGGTCCTTGATGAGCCTTTGTCCACACATTGCGGGGAGCGGCTGGACGGCCTATCGACAGAAACTGGACGGGCGGGGCTCAGGGCAGGGCGAGCAGGGCGGCCGCGCTTCCGGCCGTCCAGTTGGGGTGCAGCACGGCGAGCGCGTCCGCGGTCGCGGCGGCCCGGAGGCTGCCGGACCGGGCGCCCGGCACGATCCGGGCCTGACCGCCGCAGATCTCCACCGGCGCCAGCCGCACCCCCTCCGGGTACGGGCGCGCGGCACCGGCGACCGGCAGCGTCATCGGTGGCGGCAGGACCCGGCCGGCCAGGGCCGCCACCACCGGCTCGAGGAGGGTCAACCCGGCGACGAGGCCGGCGAACGGGTTGCCGGGCAGCCCCACCACCCAGCGGCCGGCGTGGGTGACCGCCAGGGCCTGCGGGTGGCCGGGCCGGCAGCGGACGCCGTTGACGAGCCAGCGCGCGCCGAGGCCGGCCAGCACCGACGGCAGATGGTCGGCGGCGCCGGCCGACGACGACCCGGTCACCACGACCACGTCGGCGTCGGCGGTCTCGATCGCGCTACGCAGCAGGTCGGCGTCGTCGCGCAGGAAGTCGCCCTCCAGCGGCTCGCCGCCCGCCCGGCCCGCGATGGCCGCCACGATCGGGCTCAGCGCGTCTCGCACCTGGCCCGCACCGGGTATCCCCCGGGTCACGACCTCGTCGCCGGTGACAAGCACCGCGACCGTGGGCCTGCGGTGGACGGTCAGCTCGTCGGCGCCGGCCTGCGCGGCCGCGCCGAGCACGGCGGCCGTCGCGATACGCCCGGCGGCTACCAGCTCGTCACCGGGGTGGGCGTCCTCGCCGGCCCGCCGGATGTGGTCGTTGGCGCCGCGCGCGCCGCTCACGATGCCGCCGTCGACGCGGCAGGTCTCGTACGGCAGTACGGCCTCGGCCGTGTCCGGCACGATGGCGCCGGTGGCGATCTCGACCGCCTCGCCGGCCGCCAGCGCACCCGGCCAGCCCGGACGCCCGGCCAACACCCGGCCGGCGATCCGCCACGGGCCGCACCCGGCCACCGCGAACCCGTCCATGGCCGCCGTATCGAAAGCCGGCGCCGCGACGAGCGCACGCACAGGGGCGGCGAGGACCCGACCCGCGGCCGTGCCGAGCGGGACCCGCTCGGTGCCCAGCGCCGCCGGCGCGGTGGTGGCCACCGCCCGCGCCTGGGTCCACGGCATCCCGTACGCGCGCTGGGATGTGGGCGGCAGGATCGCGGTCGCGTACATCACACGGGCCAGTGCACCGCGCCTGTGTGTCACGGGTAGGCCATACCCGATTCCGGCGTGCGACGAACGCCTAACCACGCCGCCCGGGCGGTTGTGAGGACCGCCCGGGCAGCTCCGTGGTCAGTAGCGGTAGTGATCGGCCTTGTACGGCCCCTCGACGTCGACGCCGAGGTACTCCGCCTGCTTCTTCGTGAGCGTGGTCAGCCGCACGCCGAGCGCGTCGAGGTGGAGCCGCGCCACCTTCTCGTCGAGGTGCTTCGGCAGCGTGTACACCTTCGTCTCGTACTCCCCGGGCTTCGTGAACAGCTCGATCTGGGCCATGGTCTGGTTGGTGAACGAGTTGGACATCACGAAGCTCGGGTGACCGGTCGCGTTGCCGAGGTTCATCAGGCGGCCCTCGGAGAGCACCAGGATCGCGTGCCCGTCCGGGAAGAGCCACTCGTGCACCTGCGGCTTCACCTCGGTCTTCACGATGCCGGGCACGCGCGCCAGCCCGGCCATGTCGATCTCGGTGTCGAAGTGACCGACGTTGGCGACGATCGCGTTGTGCTTCATCCGGGCCATCTGGTCGGCCATGATGATGTCGGTGCCGCCGGTCGTGGTGATGAAGATGTCGCCCTGCTCGACCACGTCTTCGAGCTCCACGACCTGCAGGCCCTCCATCGCCGCCTGCAGCGCGCAGATCGGGTCGATCTCGGTGACCACGACCCGGGCGCCCTGGCCGCGCAGCGACTCCACCGCGCCCTTGCCGACGTCGCCGAAGCCGCAGACCACCGCGAGCTTGCCGCCGAGCATCACGTCTGTGGCGCGGTTGAGGCCGTCGACGAGGGAGTGCCGGATGCCGTACTTGTTGTCGAACTTCGACTTCGTCACCGAGTCGTTCACGTTGATCGCGGGGAAGAGCAGCCGCCCCTCGCGGGCCAGCCGGTACAGCCGGGCGACGCCGTTGGTGGTCTCCTCGGAGACGCCCCGGATGCCGGCCGCGAGCCGGGTGAACCGCTTGGCGTCGGCCGCGAAGCTGCCCCGCAGCGACTCGAGGATCAGCTGGTACTCCTCGTGGTCGTCAGCCTGGGCCTCCGGCACCGCACCGGCCGTCTCGAACTCGACGCCCTTGTGCACCAGCAGCGTCACGTCACCGCCGTCGTCGACGATCATGTTTGGCCCCTGGCCGTCGCCGAAGTCGAACAGCTGCATCGTGCACCACCAGTACTCCTCCAGCGTCTCGCCCTTCCAGGCGAACACCGGCGTGCCCGACGGCGCCTCGGGCGTACCCTCCGGGCCGACGACGACCGCGGCCGCCGCCTCGTCCTGGGTGGAGAAGATGTTGCAGGACACCCAGCGCACCTGCGCGCCGAGGGCGACGAGCGTCTCGATCAGCACGGCGGTCTGGATGGTCATGTGCAGCGAGCCCGCGACCCGCGCGCCGCGCAGCGGCTGCTGGCCGGCGAACTCCCGCCGGATCGCCATCAGGCCCGGCATCTCCTGCTCGGCCAGCCGCATCTGATGCCGGCCGAAGTCGGCCAGCGAGAGGTCGCGAACAGCGAACTCGACGCCGTTCAGCTTTTGGATGGACAACGACATAGAAGAGGACACCTCCTCTGTAGGAGGCGCCCTTCAAACCTGGCAACCATGTCGAGCGTGGCGGGCTCGGCGGCCCGTTGCAGCGCCTCTCGACCGGTGCTACGCCGTTGGCGGCGTCCAAACCACCATAACCCGAGAACCCCCGACCGCGCGACGCCGAGCTTCAGCGCCGCGCGGTCGGGATGGACAAGATCAGTTACCGATGCTCGCCTGCGGCCCGGCGTACTGGCGCAGCAGCGCGGGCACGTCGGCGGCGGCGTGGAGCGTGTACGAGTAGAAGCTGGACGGGTTGAACGCGGATCCCTTCGACGTCACCTTGCCGGAGTCCCACGGGCTGTTGACCCGGATGTTGCCCCGGTTGACCAGCTCGCCGGCCTCCACGTAGTAGGGGTTGTGGACGTTCTCGTAGTAGCTGTTTTCGATGACCGCCTTGGTCAGGCCGCGCACGTAGTTGCCGTACGAGCTGTTGTTCTGCAGGAAGTTGTTGTACATGTGGCAGTACGCGATGTTGTCGGCGCTCGGGTTGCGCGTGACCGTGTTCTGAAACCAGTTGTGGTGGATGGTGATCCGCGCCGTGACGTTTTCGGTCCAGCCGATGCCAAACGTCTTGTGGTGGTCGACCAGATGGTTCCACGACACCGTCAGGTTCGTGGTGTCCTTGCGGCTGTCGATGAGGCCGTCGTTCATCCTGGTCAGCCGGTTGTGGTCGATCCAGATGCGGTTGGCGGTGTCCATCTGGATCGCGTCGTAGTCGTACGCGTCGTCGTCCGGGTCGTCGTCCGGCATCAGGGTGTCGCGGATGGTCAGGTTTCGGATGATGACGTTGCTGACCCCGGCACCGAGGAAGAATCCGCCGCCGACGATGTGCCCGCTGGTGCCGACGCCGATGATCGTCTTGTTGGAGGCGACCCGCAGCTCCGTCCCCTTAGGACTGATGTTGATGGTGCCGGCCACCCGGATCACGTACGGGGTGCTCGCGGTCACGTACTGGTTGAGCTGCGCCTGGCTGGTGACCGTGACGGTCTGGCCGCCGGCGCCACCGGTGACGCCCTGCGCGAAGCCGTCCGGCACGTTGGAGTAGGGCACGCCCGGCGTCCCGCCGCCGACCTGGCTGAAGAGCCATTGCATGCGGGCCACGTCGGAGCACGCCTCCTGCACGGTGGCGGTGCCGCCCGGGTCACTCACGCACAGCGCGCTCGCCGCGCTCCTGATCGTGAACTTGCCGGAGGCGGCGCCCGAGGCGCTGAAGGTCCACCGCTGGTTGACCTTCGTGCCGTCACCGCAGCCCCACTGCTGCAGCTGCACGCCCGACGCGGTCGAGCCCGACGGCACGTCCGCGCAGCGGGTGCTGCTCACGTTCACGAGGTTGAACCCGCCGGCCGACGACGACGTCACCCGCCACTGCTGCCGCGTCGAGCCGGCGCTGCACGAGGCCTGCTGGAGCAGGGCTCCGTTGTCGGCCGAGCCACCGGCCACCTCCAGGCACCTGCCGGACGAGCCCGCCGCGAGCGTGTAGACACCGCCGTTCGCGGGCGTGGCCGCGTTCGCCGGGAGGACCGACACCGCGACGATCGCGGCCGGCGCGACGAGGCCGACCACGGACAGGCCGATGAGTTTCCGCTTCATGGTTGTCCTTTCGGAGGAGGGTGTGGTCACAGCGGGTTCCAGCCGTCGGAGCCGGCGAGATAGCGCTGCGGCGTGTAGTTGGCGGCCCGGGAGTCGGAGAGCTGCGGGCGGTTGCCGTTCGTGCCGGCGCCCGAGCCCGTGTTCCGGTACTCGAGGAAGCGCGCGTTCTGCCAGAGGTTGCCGGACATGTCGGTCCACGGCTGGGCGGTGCGGATGGTCGCGCTGAGCGTGGACTCGCGGTAGAGCACCTGCGCGTCCGGCCGCCACGGTCGACCGAGCTGCGTGACGTTGCTGGCCGCCCCGGTGATGTTCGAGCGGTAGAAGAGGAACCCGTACGTCTTCGTGGCGGCGGTGCTGGCGGCGGTGATCGGCCCGCCGGTGGAACGCTTCTCGTAGATGGAGCAGTTGTCGAAGACGATCGTGCCGCCGCCGAAGATGAAGTCGACGGTGCCCTCCACATAGGAGTTGACGACGTACGCGCGGGTGGCGTCGTTGACGAGGAACGTGTCCTGTGCGCCGAGGAGCCGCACGTTGTCGAAGACCGCCCGGTCGGCGTTGAGGTTGAGCGCGACCGCCTGGCTGCCCTCGCCGTAGTCGTTGGACATCGTCAGGTTGGTGGCCCGGAAGTCGTGACCGTTGACGAAGACCGTGGCGCTGCCCGACGTCCCCCAGCCGCCCGCCGAGCTGTGGTTGTTGACGATCACCGTGCCGCTGGCCGACGATCCCAGCCCTTGGAGCGTGACGTACGGCTTGTTCGACGGGATCGTGACGATCTCCCGGTAGGTGCCGGCCTTGATGGTGATGACCCGGCGGGTGGTGTTGTTGGCCGGTACGGCGTCGACGGCCGCCTGCACGGTGCGGTACGTGCCGGTGCCGTCGGAGGCCACGGTCGGCGTGCCGGTCGGTGGCGGCGTGGTGCCACCCACCTGGTTGAAGAGCCACTGCATCCGCGCGACGTCGGAGCAGGACTCCTGGACTATCGGGTTGTTGCCCGCGGTCGAGCCGTCCTTGTCGCTCACGCACAGCCCGCTCGCCGCGCTCGCGATGGTGTATTTCCCGGAAGCCGCACCCGACGCCGCGAAGGACCACCGCTGGTTGACCTTCGTGCCGTCACCGCAGCCCCACTGCTGCAACTGCACGCCGGAGGTGGTCGAGCTGGACGGCACGTCGGTGCAGCGCGTGCTGTTCACGTTAACCAAGTTGAACCCACCAGCAGACGACGAGACGACGCGCCACTGCTGCCGGGTCGAACCGGCGACACACGAGGCCTGCTGGAGCAGTGCCCCGTTGTCCACCGAGCCGCCCGCGACCTCCAGGCACTTGCCGGACGCGCCGACGGCGAGCGTGTAGACACCGCCGCTTGCCGGGGTGGCCGCACTCGCCGGGAGCGCGGACACCGCGACGATCGCGGCCGGCACGGCCAGAGCCAGGGCGGCGGCCAGCGTCAGTCGTTTGAACATTCGCATCCCTTCTTCGCACAGGGACGGCCGCTCGCGTGTGATGGGAGAGTGGCGCCGGCCGTCTTCGAGGTGGCTGCGTGATCGTTCGCCGCGAGCCCGGACAGGCGACGAGACTGTGGATGGCGGTTGCCCAGCCACCGATCCCAGTCGATGCGTAGATGAGGCTATGCCACGCCGGACCGTTATGTCAATCGATGAAATTAATGCCTTGTACTGGGCTTTCTTACCGAGCCGGTGCCCGATGGAGGAGCCACGTGGCAGGGCGCTGCCGGATCTGATCGATCGAGGTGAGGGCAGCGCCGATGACCGCGGCGTCCGGGCCGAGGATCGCCGGGCGGACGGTGACCGGCGCCCAGTCGGTGGTGAGGACCCGCTGGTCGATCTCGGCCCGCGCGTTGGCGGTCAGCCAGGACGCCAGGACGGCGAACGTGCCGCCGAGCAGGACCGTGTCGATGTCGAGGATGTTGAGCACGTCGGACAGCGCGATCCCGAGCGCGGTGCCGGCGGTGTCGAGGGCGGCGAGAGTGGCCGGCTCCCCCGCGTCGGCGCGGGTGAGGATCGCGGCGTCGGGCGTGACGCCGACGGGGACCGGCCGGCCGCCGAGGATCGCCTCCAGGCTCGCGTACGTGTGCAGGCATCCCCGCGCGCCGCACGGGCACGGCTTGCCGTCCGGGTAGACCGTGACGTGTCCCAGCTCGCCGCTCCAGCCGCGCATGCCGCGCAGCAACTGTCCATCGAGGACGATGCCGGCGCCGATGCCGAGCCCGCCGGAGACGTACACGAAGCCGCTGAGCGCGTTGCCGCCCGCGTACTGCTCGCCGAGGGCCGCGAGGTTGGCTTCGTTTTCCACCCGCACCGGCAGGTCGAGGTGGCTCGTGGCGTCGCGCAGCAGGGCGCCCGCGTCGACGTCGCGCCAGCCGAGCGCGGGCGCGGTGCGGACCACGCCGGCGTCCACCGGCCCGGGTACCGCCAAGGTGGCCGTCACGGCGGTGAGGCTCTCCGCGGCGATGGCCCCGATGGCGGCGCCGGCCATGTGCGCGAGGTCGGCCAGCACGGCCTCCGCGGTGCGCCCGGCGTACGGCGACGGCGCGAAGGCGAGGTGGCGCACGTTGCCGGTCAGGTCGACGGCGCAGGCGGCAAGTCCGTCCGCGCGGATGTCGAGGCCCAGCCCGGCGGGTCCCCGGTCGGAGAGGGTGAGCCCGACGCGGGGGCGGCCGGCCCGCCCGTCGTGTGCGGTGCCGGTCTCGGTGATCAGCTGGCCGGCGCGGAGGTCTTCGACGATGCGGGTGATGGTGGGCCGGGTGAGGCCGGTGGCCGCCGCGAGCTCGGTGCGGGAGATGGGGTCGGCGGCGGCGAGGATGTGCCGGAAGACAAGCTCGAGGTTGATGATGCGCAGGCTCTCCTGCCGGACCGGCTCCTGGCGCTGTCGTGGGCTGCTCGGCCGGATCGGAGTCGTCATGCCGGCGGCCGGACGGTGTCGGCGAGGGCGGCGGCAGCGGCGGGGGTCAGCGGACCGTCCACAATGAACGCGACGAGGCTCCGCTCGATCGTCTCCTCCGGGCCGAGCACGAGCGGCTCGTCCCAGGTGAGCGACGAGCCGACCCCGAGGTAGTCGCGGGCCCGGACGAACCAGCGGTCGCGCGCGGTGGTCGCATCGCCCGGCGCGAAGAGCACCGTCCAGGTGGCGCCCTCGGCCACGCCGGTGACCGCCAGCCAGGCCGCGGTGCAGCCGTGCACGGGCTGCACTCCGGTGCCGGCCGGGCTCAGGATCCGCGCGCTCTCCACCGCCGCGCCGCGCCAGAAGAAGCCGCCGTAGCCGGCGCCGGGGCGCCCCTGCGCCGCGGGACTGCGGATGGTCAGCGGCGCGCCGGTGGCGTTGGTGAGCCGCGTGTGCGTGGTCAGCGCCCACGCGGTGTCGGTGACCGGGCGGCACGTGATCACACGCTGCTCGCGCAACAGCGCCGCCCCGCGCCCGTCTGCCCACAGCAGCGCGTGCGCGAGCTCGTCGCTCGTGTGGCGCAGCCACCGCTGGTGGTGCTGGCGGCCGTGGTTGTCGAGCCAGGCCGGGCCGTGGCCGGCGACGAACGTGCGCCCGCCCCAGAAGTTGCGCCCGCCGACGTCCGGCGCGGCAATGCTGATGCCGAACTGGTGGCGGTGCGAGTCGGGTCCGGCGTCGGTGACGGTGCTCCCGCCGAGCGTCCGCACCGGGTGCAGGTAAGGGCGCGGGGACATGGCGAGGGGGAGGTCGGGCTCCCACACGTATCGCGCGATGTCGAGCCCGCGCACGCTCAAACTGGCGGTGCCGTGCGGCGGATGAGCGTCCCCCATCTTCACCTCGCCGTCTCTGGTCGCCAGTCCCACGCCCGGCCGGCGGCTGGCGGTCACGGCGGCCACCCGTCGTGGAGCGCCGCGACCTCGCCGGCGAGGTCGGCGACCTCGCGCGAGCGAAGCCGGCCGTCGGCCACCACGGTGATGATACGGCGGCGCAGGGCGGTGCCCGACGCGACGACGAGGGGCTGGTCCCAGGCGAGCGAGGAGCCGACTCCGGCGTAGTCGCGGCTGCGTACGAACCACAGGTCCGCCCGGCTCGGCACGAAAATCAACGTCCACGGATCGGTGCTCGTCCCGCTCAACGCCAGCCACGCGGTGCGCTGTCCGTGCAGGCGCCGCTCTCCCGTGCGGTCCGGGCCGAGCACGTGTATCCGCCGGTCGCCACGCCGCGCCCGCCAGAAGAATCCGCCGTATCCCGCGCCGGGGCGCCCGTTGGTGGCGGGGCTGGCGAACGCGAGCGGCTCGCCGGTCACGTTGGTGAGCTCGAAGCCGAAGTCGAGCGCCCACGCCCGGTCGTCCACCGGCAGGACGGCGATGCGGCGCCGCTCGCGTACCAGGTCGGTGCCGGCCGGCCCGATCCACCGCAGCTCGTGGTGGACGCTGCCGGCGTCGCGCGTGGTCCACCGGTGGTGCCGCTGGGTGCCGTGGTTGGGCAGGTGCACCGGCCCGCGCCCGGGCACGAACGTGCGCCCGCCCCAGAAGTTGGCGCCGCCCACGTCCGCGACCGCGACGCTCACGCCGAGGTGGTGCAGGTGGTCCGCGGGCATCGACTCGGTGACCTCCGTGCCGGCCAGCGTGCGCACGGGATGGAGGAAGGGGCGCGGCGAGACGGCCGCGGGGAGGCGGGGCTGCCAGGTGTACTCGGCGACACGGCGGTCGCCCAGCCGCAGGCTGATCGTCTCCTCGCTCATGCGATGCCCAGCCCCAGCCGGGGCAGCCCGTGCCCGACGATCGACCAGTCGACGAGGTCGCGGCTGTGCAGGATCGGCAGGCCGGGCACCCGGTGAAAGCTCGACGCGACGAGGTAGAAGTCGTCGCCCACCCGGATGACGTCCGGATCGGACCAGTCCGCGTGCAGGACGGGGTTGCGGTAGGTGCTCATTTGAGCCCTGTGGTCGCGATGCCCTTCACCAGGTACTTCTGGCCGGCGATGAAGAAGCCGATGACCGGCGCCAGCGACAGGAACGACATCGCGAACATCTGCCCCCACTGCGACTGGCCCTCCGAGTCGATGAACTGTCGCAGCGCCAGTGGCACGGTGTAGAGCTCGGAGTCGGTCAGGTAGATCAGGGGCCCGAAGAACTCGTTCCAAACGGAGATGAACGTGAAGATGGCCGTCGTCGCGAACGCGGGCAGGGAGAGCGGCATGATCACGCTCCAGAACGTGCGAAACGGCCCGCAGCCGTCGATCCGCGCGGCGTCGTCGAGCTCGCGCGGCAGCGACCGCATGAACTGCACCATCAGGAAGATGTAGAACGCGTTGGTGGCGAGGAAGTTCGGCACGAGCAGCGGGTAGTACGTGTTGATCCAGTCGAGCTTGGCGAACACGATGTACTGCGGCACGAGCAGCACGTGGCCGGGGAGCATCATCGTGCCGAGCATCAGGGCGAAGAAGAGCTTGCGACCGGTGAAGTTGAGCCGGGCGAAGCCGTATGCCGCGAGCGAGCACGAGATCAGGTTGCCGATGATGCTCAGCACCACGATCACGAACGAATTCACCATGTACACGGTGAACGGGTGTTCGAGCGCGACCCAACCCCGCGGGTAGTTGCCCAGGTCCCAGTCGGACGGCCACAGCGACAGGTCGGTGAAGACCGTCTTGCTGGGCTTGAGCGAGCTGGAGACCATCCACAGCAGCGGATACATCATGACCACGCCGGCGAGGCAGAGCAGCACGTGCCGGGCGAAGCGCCTTCTAGTTGTCATAGAACACCCAATACTTCGCGGCCAGGAAGTTGAGCGCGGTGAACGCGGCGATGATGACCAGCAGCATCCATGCCATGGCCGCGGCGTAGCCCATGTTGAACTGCGAGAAACCCTGCTGGTACAGGTAGAGGTTGTAGAACATCGTGGAGTCGGCCGGCCCGCCCGTGCCGCCGCTCATGATGAATCCCTGGGTAAACGTCTGAAACGACGAGATCAGCGACTGGATCAGGTTGAAGAAGATGATGGGGCTCAGCAGGGGCAGCGTGACCGAGCGAAACTGCCGCCACTTCGAGGCGCCGTCCACGGCCGCGGCCTCGTAGTACATCGTCGGGATCTGCCGCAGGCCGGCGAGGAAAATCACCATCGGCGAGCCGAACGTCCAGATGTGCAGGATGATCAGCGTGGTCAGCGCGTAGTCCGGATCGGACGTCCATCCTGGACCGTCGATGCCAAACCAGCCGAGAAACGCGTTGACGATGCCGTCGAGGCCGAAGATGTAGCGCCACAGCAGCACCACCGCGACGCTCCCGCCGAGCAGCGACGGCAGGTAGAAGATCGCCCGGTACACCGGCAGGCCGCGGACGCCCCGGTTGAGCAGCATCGCCACGCCCAGCGCCACCACGAGCGACAGCGGCACCGACACGAACGTGTAGATGAACGTGACCTTCAACGACTGGCGCAGCAGCGGGTCGTCGAGCATCTCCCGGAAGTTGCCCAGGCCGATCCACTGTGGAGAGTTCAGCAGGTTGTAGTCGGTGAAGGCGAGGTAGAGCGAGGCGAAGAACGGGACGACCGTGAAGAGCATCCCGATGAACCAGGGCAGCAGGAAGAGGTATCCGGCCCGGTCCTTGCGCCGCTTGACCCGCCGCGGTGGTGGCGCGGTCCGCGCGGCCGGGCCGGTGGGGAGCGTGACCCGGGTCGTGGTGGTCACTTGCCCAGGGCTTTCCGCCCCGCGTCGAGAAACGCCTTCGCGGCCTGCTGCGGTGTCTGCCGCTTGAACTCCACCTCCGTGGCGATGCTCAGCAGGCTCGACGCGATCTTCGAGGAACCCGGCGGGTAGGTGAACGAGCGCGGCAGCGTCTCCTTCTGCAACGCGCCGAGGTACTCCGTGGCTACCTGGTCGTCCGGGCTGAGCGTCGGCTTGACCTCGTCGGCGACCTTCGTGCTCGGCGGGACGCCCCGCGTGGTGCCGGTGGCCTTGGACCCGTCGACGTCGTTGACGAGGAAGTTGAGCAGCTTCAACGCCTCGTCGCGGTGCTTCGACTGGGCCGCGATCGACCACAGGTGCGGGCAGTCGACCGACTGGCCCCGCCGTGCGCCCTGCGTCTCGCCGGGGATGCGCAGCAGCGCGAGGTTGCCGCCCGCCGCCTTGTTGTACGCCAGGAAGTTGTTGGTCGGGATGATCTGGGACGCGACTGAGCCCTTCGCCAGGTACGACTGCTCGGGCGACGCACCCACGGTCTCGATGAAGCCGGCCGGCGGGAAGCCGCCCTCGGCCCGCATCTTCTCCACCATCTCGAACCAGGCGACCACGGTGGCCTCGCTGATGCCGAGCGCGCCGTCCTGCGTGTAGAAGTCTTCGCCGCGCTGCCGCGTATACACGATGATGTTGGCGAGCGTCGCCGGCTCGAACGCCGTGCCGTAGACCTTCCGCCCGCTGGCCTTGGTGATGTCGCGGGCGAAGGCGGCAAGGTCGTCCCAGCTCCAGGAGTTGCCGTCGGGGATCTTCACGCCGTACTTCTCGGTCAACGTCTTGTTGACCACGAAGCCGATCGCGTTGAGACCGGCCGGCACACCGTAGGTCTTGTCGCCGACCGCGGCCAGCGCCTTCGCGTTGTCACTCAGGCCGGACAGGTCGACGGCGCCGGCGTGCTGGCCCAGGTCGAGCAGCGCGCCCCGGTCGGCGTACTCGCGGAGGCTGTCCATCCGCATCGCCATGACGTCTGGCGGGTCGCCCGCGGCGAAGCGGGTGGCCAGCTTGTCCTTGTACGGCGTGCTGTCCTGGTACTCCGTCTTGACCGTGACGCCCGGGTTTTGCCGCTGGAAGATGTCGAGGGCGGCCTGCGTCTTCTGCGCGCGGTCGGCCGCGCCCCACCAGACCATGTTGAGCTGGACGCCGCCCCCGCCGGACTCGTCGTCGCCACCACCGAAGCCCCGGCCGCACGCGGCGAGCCCCAGCCCGATGCCGGTGAGCCCGGCCATCCTGAGCATGTCTCGCCGGTCGAGGGCTTTTCTTACCGGCTGTCCGGTCATGGGCACGTCCCTTCACAGGCGTGGCGAACCGCACCGGGCCGGGCAGACGCCCCGGATGGGGGATGGCAAGATAGTCAAACCGCTCGATGTACGGTACGACCTGCCTCCATTTACGTCAACCCATGAAACAAACCGGTGAACGGGTACGGTGCCAGGTGTGACCGGTAGTGGTGGCCGGCCCGGCGATCTGGACCGCCACGGTCCGGGACGGCAAGGTCGCCGAGTGGCACGTCCACGAGGACACACCCGACACCCGCCGGCGCCTGCTCGGCAGTTAGACCGCGGCGACGATCGCGGCGGCGAGGTCGGCCGGAGCCTCCAGTGGCACGAAGTGGCCGACGCTGTCGAGGTGGCGCAGCCGCACGTCGCTGAAGAACTCGTCGAGCCGGCTGGACCACTCGCGCGGGAAGAGCGGGTCGTGCTCGGGCCATAGCACCGTCGCCGGCGTCGCGAGGCGGTCGGCGAGGTCGGGCGCCCGCTCGGCCAGCGACCTGGCGACCGCGCCGGCGCCCGCGCGATACCAGCCGATCGAGGCCACGAACGCGCCCGGCGGCGAGTAGGCCGCCACGAGGTGGTCCAGATGGTCGTCGCTCAGCGTGAAGTCAGGGCCGGACCAGTGGGTCCAGAAATGCCGCAGGTATGCCCGGACCGCCTCGGGCGGCCGTCGACGAGCTGCTCGGCCAGCGGCAGCTGGTGAAACGGCTGGTACCAGAACTCGCGCAGTGCGTCCGCGCTGAGGATCCGGTCGCCGATCCCCGGCAGCGGCGGGGACACGACCAGCGCCCGCACCAGATCCGGCCGCGTGGCCGCGACCCGCTGCGCGATGCGGCTGCCGATGTCGTATCCCGCGAGGACCGGCCGCACCATCCCCAGCTCCTCGATCAGCCCGATCACGCTGCGGGCCTGGGCGTCCACGCTGTACTGCACCGCGGGGTCAGCTGGGTGTTTGTCGGACTCGCCGAAGCCGCGCAGGTCGGGCACCACCACATCGACCGCGCCCGCGAGCAGGGGCATGACGAGCCGGTAGTCGGAGCGGTCGCCCGGCCACCCGTGCAGCAACACGACGGCCGGGCCGCTGCCGACCCGCTCGTACGCCAACCTGAACCCGTCGACGAGCGGTCCGCGATTCACCACCTGATCATCTCAAGCCGAACGAACCCTGAGGTGACGACGGCGGCGTTTAGGCTTTCTGCCGGCAGATGCAGAACGGGTGACCGGCCGGGTCGGCGAAGACCCGGTGGCCCTCCTGCTGGTCGAGCTTGGTGGCGCCGAGCCCGAGCACCAAGTCCTCGGCGGTGTCGAGGTCGGCCACCCGAAAGTGCAGGTGCAGCTGCATCGACGAGGCCGGGTCGGGCCAGGTCGGCGGCTGGTGGCCGGGCGCCCGCTGGAAGGACAGGTGCAGGGCCGCGTCGCTGCTCTCACCCACCGAGTACCAGTCGGGGTCGGCGAAGACGATCGGCCAGCCGGTGAGCCCGCTGTAGAACTCGGCGAGCGCCGCCGGGTCTGGACACTCCAGCGCGATCCCGCTCAGGCTCCCCGCGCCACCAGCCACGCCACACCTCCTGGCGAAAATCTACTCGCCCGCGACGTGCGGGAGGGGCCGCGCGGTGCCATTGGGCGCGGCCCCTCCCGTCCTACCTGCCGCTGGTCACCAGGGGGACGGGGGTGCCGGCGGCACGACCGGCGGGCGGTCGTCGCAGGTGATGGTGTTGGGGAGCATCCACGGGGCGAGCCACGGCCCGGTGACGCCACCGCCGTCGTTGCCGCCGAGGTCGGTCACCGCGAACTCGGAGCCGGCCGGCGTGAAGTGGAACGTGCCGCAGTTGTTGACGCCGACCGCGCCGACGTTGCGGGCGTCCACGTTTTCGAACGAGGCGCCGCCCGCGACCCGCGCGCTGACCACGGAGGTACCCGTGCCGTCGACCCTGACGTCCTTGAACTTCACGCCGCTGATCGAGTACAGGTCCTTCACCGGCCAGTCGCTCACCAGCATGATCGCGTTGTACGTGCTGTCGAGGTAGTGGTCGCCGGTCACCTGGACGTCGGCCGCGATGCTCTTGTCGAGCGCGTAGAACCAGATCGCGCCGAGCCCGATGTTCCAGTTGAGCTCGTAGGTGCCCGCGCGCACCACCGTGTTGCCGGTGATGGCCAGCTTTCCCGCGAACGCCTCGGCGCCGAAGCGCGAGCCGGCGTGGATGCCGCTGCCCTCGCGGATCGGGTCGGCGACGAGGTTGTTGGATACGGTGTTGTCGCTGCCGCCGTAGATGGCGATGCCGTTGGCGAGTGTCGGCGTCTGCACGGTGTTGTGGTCGAACGTGTTGTTGGCGTTCGTCGTCTTCTCGGCCCACATGGCAAGGCCGTCATCGCCGGTGTTACGGATGAAGTTGTCGGCCACGACCGAGTCGGTGACGCCGGTGTGGAAGTTGAGCGCGTCGGCGATCTGGTCGACGATCACGTTGTTGGTGATACGAGTGTTGGTCATCGGCCCGTCGAACCACATACCCACCTTGGTGTGGCGGATGTAGAGGCCGTCGATCGTGGAGTTGCTCAGCGCGCCACCGATGCCGTTGACCTGGTCGGTGTCGATCCGCTCGCGCACGTCGCCCTCGATCGCGAAGCCGGACAGGTGCACGTTGCCGCTCCCGCCGTCCTTCACGTACCTGCCGTAGAAGCCCACGCCGGTGTGGACCGAGAGGTCCGGTGCCGGCTCGGGGAGCGCGACCTCCTTGCCCTTGATGATCGTGTACCAGCTGCCCGCCCCCTCGATCGTCACGTTGTCGACGATGATGTGGCGGTTGACCTGGTAGGTGCCCGGCGGGATGTAGACCTTGAGCTTGGCCCGCTTGGCGAAGGAGATCGCCCGGTCGAAGGCGTCCGAAGACTCACGGCGGCCGGTCGGGTCGGCGCCGAAGGCCAACACGTTCGCCGCGACGAGCCGCACGCGCGGCGGGCCGACGAGCTGCGAGTCGAGCAGGTCTACGACCGTCCACGCGGCGTTGCTGCCGACCGGCGCGGTGAGCCGCACCCGGTCGCCGGCCCGGTACGTCTTGCCGAGCAGCAGCCGCTGCTCGTCGTAGAAGTGCATCGGGCGAAACGGCTTGGTGATCGTGGGAGTGGGCGTGGTGGCCGCGGGCACGCACGAGCACTCGGTGATCCACCAGTCGGGGTGCAGCAGGTCCGCGTCGGGGTCGTTCGTGAACGGGTACTGGTTGTACAGCCAGGCGTACTGCGAGGTCAGCGTCATGGTCTTCTTGCCTTTGCCGTTGACCGTGACGTCGAGCGGCGCGGTGATGCCACCCCCGTTGGGCGCGTCCGGGATGCTGTAGCGCACGTTGATGGCGTTGGCCGCCGCGGGCAGTGTGAACTCCACGTACTGGCCGGGCGCGAGCTTCACCGCTTTACGGCCGGAGGCCTCGGCCGGCAGGGTGTACGCGCTGCGCTCGGGGCCGATGACCGCGCCGTTGGTCACGGCGTTTTCGGCCTCCTGCTCCAGGAAGTCGACGCGGGCGCCGCGGCCGGCGACGAGCGAGGGGTCGAGGGCCGCTCGGGTCACGACCGGTGCCGGGGCGGAGTGGGCGCCCGCGCTGGCCGGCGCGGCCCAGGCGGTCGCGGACAGTGTCAACACAACGGGCAGTGCCAGCATGCGTCTGTAGGTCATCAGCACGGGCTCGATTCTGCGAGTTCGGTAGTGTTGCGATGACGTTAAATCCCGACGCGAGAGGAGACAAGAGCCGATTGGATGACGAAAGAAGTCATGCCGATGATGCAAAAACAGCACATCCACTGCTGGGCCTCTTTCTCGCGGCGGCCGGCGGCCGGTTTCCGCCGGTCGACGGCGGCTGCACGGTGCTCCCGGCGCTCCCCGGCGGCCTGGCCTGCTCGGTCGCCTTCACCGGGCACGCGCTGGTGGCCACCGCGCGGCCCGCGCAGGCCGTGCTGGCCCAGGGGCCGGACGGGTTCGGCGGGTCGATGAGCCCGGATTTCCTGCGCTGGCTGGCCGGCCCGGCCGGCTGGATCGGCGTCATCGACGCCACGCTCGTCGCGCGCGGGCGCGGCGGCGCGGCTCTCCCCCTCCGCTTGGACGCGGACGACCATCCACGGGTACGGCACGCGGCAGAGCTGCGGCGAGGCGTCCGGGTGTACGGCGACGAGCGGGGCCTCGTCACGCTTTCCGAAGGCTTGGCCGGACGCACCGAGATCAGTGTCGAGGCGGCGCCCGACGGTCAGGGGCGCGGCTGGGGCCGGAGCCTGGTGCACGACGCGCTCGGGCTGGTGCCGCCGGGCGAGCCGGTCTTCGCGGCCGTCTCGCCCGGCAACGCCCGCTCGCTGCGCGCGTTTCTCGCGGTCGGCTTCACCCCGATCGGCAGTGGGGTCATCCTCCGGCCCGGAGAGTGACACGGGCCGGAGGATCACCATCCACCGTGTCCTACGGGATCGGATACTCCGCGATGTACACCGGGACGCCGATCTTCGTGGTGTCGGCCGCCTCGCCGACGCCGTTGACGACGTGGTCGATCGTGCCGGCGCTGAGGTTGACCGTCATGATGTGGTGCAGCTTGACGCCCGGCCGCTCCGGCACCTCGAAGCCGTTCTCGGTGTGGATTGACGGGTTGTTCTGGTTGAAGACGTACACGCCCGCGCCGTAGAGGGTGTGGGTCTTCACCCTGTCGCCGACCTTGTAGCCGGCGTACCCCTCGACGCCGCCGTTCATCCAGTCGGCCTGCGTCGGCGGGTCGTACGGCAGCTCGTTCTGGTAGAGGATCGTCGTGCCGCGTTCGCCGTTCCAGACCGTGTTGTACCGCTGGAAGTGCTCGACGAAGAGGCCCGTGGCTGTCACGTCGTCGCCGTTGACGACGGCGCCGTACCGGCCGGTGTTGGTGTTCCACCGCTCGGTGTCGGTGAAGCCCTCGACGCCGTGGTCACCGCGCCACACCCAGGTGTGGTCGATGAGCACGTTGTCGCTGTTGACCTCCAGCGCGATGTTCGTCTTGCCGACGTGCGGGCCGCCGACGCGGAAGTACACGTCGTTGAGCGTGGTCGGGTTGCTCGGCGAGCTGAAGCCGAGGCCGTGCTTGCGGCCGACCCGCAGCAGCACGGGCGACTCCTTGAGCCCGGCGTCGATCGTGACGCCGGCGACGATCACGCCGGGCACGTCGGCGACGTCAAGCGGGATCGAGCCGTCGACCGCGGTGAGCGTGGCATGGCCTAGGCCGAGGACGACCGTGTTGGGGCGCCACACCTCGATGCTGCGGGCGACGTCGTACACGCCCGGGGTGAGCAGCAGGTGCTTGCCGAGCGCCAGCGCCAGGTTGATCTTCAGTACCGAGTCGCCCGGCTTGGCCACGTAGAAGTCGGACAGCGGGATCGTGCGGCCCGGCGTCAGGCCGTTGGCCCACGTGACGCCGCTGGTGTTTCGCTGGGCGGACGGGACGCGGACCTGGTACCTGCCCTTCGCGTCCACGAAGAGGAACGGCTTCTCCCGGCTCAGCGGGGTGGTCTCCAGCGTCGTGTACGGCGGGCTCGGGAACGCCGAATCGTCCGGCGCGCCCGCGACGCCCGCGAAGACCTGGTTCCAGACGCCGTTGGTCCAGCCGGCGATCTCACTGTTGCGGGTCAGCCACTGCTGCTGCGAGCCGTTGAGGACGTTCGGCAGGCGGGAGTCCGCGATGAAGCCGCCACTGGCGTACTGCGGGCCGGCCGTGCAGTAGTCCATCAGCGACAGGGTGCCGCCGCTGACGTTCACGCGGCGCAGCGACACCGCCTGGGAGACGGCCCAGAAGTTTGCCGTGGACCGGCAGCCGTCCTGGCCGAGCGCGTTGATGTTCAGCGAGAGGTTGGAGAGGGTGCGCCAGAAGTTGACCAGCGCGAGGCAGTTGCTCGTGCCGCCGTTTTCCAGGCAGCGGTTGTAGACCTCGACCTTGCCGTTGATCACCACGTCGGTGGGCGAGGCGCCGAGGCCGGCGATCTCGGTGTAGTAGCCGACCTTGATCTGCAGCGGCTGCTCGGCCGTGCCGTACGTGCCCGGCTTGAACAGGTACGTGTACCGGTTGGTGCCCATCTCGGCGTCGACCTGGGCGGTGTGCGTGGCGTCGAGCGTGGCCTGGATCTGGCTGACCGGCATGCTCGGGTCGAAGATCGTGACATTCGGCCCGAAGACCGAAGCGGGGGTGGCTGGCGAGGGTGGTGCGGCGACGGCGGCGGTCCCGGTCGCGGCGGTGACCGTCGCCAGTACGAGGCCGAGCGTGAGTGCCCGTCTCAGGTGCCCTTTCATGCGGTTTCGTCCTCTCCGCTGCGGCCAGGGTGAGAGCGCTCTCCCGCCAGGCCACTTCGTTCACGTCGTGGATTAAGGGGACGCTTGTTTCTACCGCGTGAATCGACCCGGCACCATGCCCGTACGGGTGCTGATTTCCGTACGGGCCGGCGAGGGAAAACCGTAAGGCGACCTCAGACGGTGATGACCACCTTCGCGCGCGCGTGCTCGACCTCGATGTACCGGATCGCCTCCGGCACCTCCGCGAGTGTGAACGTCCGGTCGATGGCCGGGACCACCTTGCCCGACTCGATGAGCTCGCGCAGCGTGGCGAGATGCTCCGCCCGCGGCGGCATGCCCATCAGCGGAAACAGCCGGTGGCGGACGAACCGCGACGCGACCTGCGCCTTGATCGTCAGGCCCATCGGCCCGGTGACGTGCGGGCGACCGCTGCGCGAAACGCCGCCGCCGGAGAGCACGAGCACGCCGGTGGGCGTCAGCACCCGCCGGAGGTCGGACAGCGAGCGGTTGGCGACGAGGTCGAAAACCACGTGGTAGCGCTGGCCGTCTCGGGCGAAGTCCACCTTCGTGTAGTCGAGCACGTCGTCCGCGCCGAGCGACCGCACGAGGTCGATGTTGCGCGTGCTGCACACGGCGGTCACCTTCGCCCCGAACGCCTTGGCGATCTGCACGGCGAACGTGCCCACCCCGCCCGACGCGCCGTTGATCAGCACGCGCTGACCGGCCGCGACCCGGCCGGCCTCACGGAGCCCGACAAGCGCGGTGGACCCGGCCAGCGGCACGGCGGCCGCCTGCTCGAACGTCAGGTTCGCCGGCTTGTGCTCCAGCTGGCCCTCGGGCACGCACACGTACTCCGCGAAGGCGCCGTCCATGTCGCACACGTCGCCGTACACCTCGTCGCCCGGCTGGAAGCGGGTCACGCCGGCGCCGACCGCCTCTAGCCGGCCGGCCACGTCGCTGCCCCGGATCCGCCGCTTGGGTCCGTTGAGGCCGAAGACCGTTGGCATCGCCAGGCGGGCGAGATAGGGATCGCCGCGCATGACGTGCCAGTCGCGCGCGTTGACCGCCGCCGCGTGCACGCGCACGAGCACCTCGCCTTCGGCGGGTGCGGGTTTGTCCACCTCGCGCAGCGCGAGGTCGTCGGGTGAGCCGTACCGTTCCTGGACGATCGCCTTCATGCCATCGATGGTGGCGAGCGCCGGACGTCACTTCATCGGCACATGGGCCGCGGCTTCGACCGCCCAAGGTCGGGTCCGCCGACCGTACTTAAGGACGACTCTATTGATGAACGTGCCCTTGGTTAATAAAGTTGTCTAATTCCGTCATGGAGGTCGCCGTGAGATCACGTGTCGTCCAGGCCGTCGTCGCGACCATCGTCGCCGCCTCCGCCACCCTGATCGCCTCCGCCAGGCCCGCTGCGGCGGCCGCCCTTACGGACGTCGTGCCCGCACCGGCCGCCGTCCAGCCGGTGTCCGGCGTGACACACCCAGGGTCCACGGTGGACCGCGCAGGGCATCGACTTCTACCGCTCGCCCCAGGTGCTATGGACAACCGGCCTGAGGTGCGCATCCACGGGTCCTTTGTGTACTTAGGAGCCGCACAATTCTTTGACCGTCGTCTATTTGCATCACCGGTGTACCCGACGCCGCTTTTACATATGACGAAAGATCCATCTGTTGACATCAATGGCTACACGGCGCGAGACACTTCGCGGGTTATCGTCCCTCTCTCGTACTGCTTGGGGTTGTAAACGGCGGCGGGGAGGAGACCGGATGCAGCCCTGCGGGACAAAGGAGGGGTCTGCCTATGACCCTGAAACGTGCGGCGGCCGTGGCGGCGACCGTCGCGGTCACCCAGTGCCTAACTGTCAACATCCTCGTCGAAGCGCTAACGGGCGGCGAGGTCCCGACCATCGTCAACCTCTTCACCCTCGCGACCGCGTCGGTGTCCACCGTCGTCGCAGTACAGGCGGAATTCCACAATCGCACCCAGGATCGCCTGAATGCACTGACCGACTTCCTCGTCACCCGGCTCTCCGAAATCGACGAGCGCACCTCCGACCACAACGCCGGGTTCGTGGAGGGCTACCTGCTCAGCAATGGACGTGACAGCACGGTGCGGCCGCTGGCGTCACCGGGCAACGCTCGCCGCACCGACTGAACCACCCCCGCCCCGCCGCCGAGCCCCCAGAGGCTGCGAGGTGTCAGGGCCGCCGGGCCGCGGCCCTGACACCACTACACACGAGCGGGTACGTTCGGCCGATGCCCTCCCAGCCCACCACCGCCGCCGCGGCGGGCACCTGGACACTCGCCGGCCGCACCGTCCACCGGATGGGCTTCGGCTCCATGCGCCTCACCACCAACCCCGACCGCGACGTCGCCATCACCGTGCTGCGCCGGGCGGTCGAGCTCGGCGTCGACCACATCGACACGGCCGCCTTCTATTTCTCGCCCGGCGGCATACTCCGCACCGGCAGCGGCCCGCCCAGATATGCCACCGAGCTGATCCGGGAGGCGCTCTCGCCGTATCCGGAGGATCTGCTCATCGCGACGAAGGTCGGGCCCGGCTTCGATCCAGTGACCGGCGCCTACGCCGAAGCGAGCTCGCCGTCCGCGCTGCGCGCTCAGGTCGAGGAAAACCTGCGCCGGCTCGGCCGCGACCACCTCGACCTCGTCAACCCGCGGATCGTAAAGCGGCCGGGCCGCGACTCGGTGGCGGAACGCTTCGGCGCGCTCGCCGACCTCCGCGACGCCGGCCTTATCCGCCACCTGGGCCTTTCCAACGTGCGCGTCGACCACATCGACGAGGCGGCGCCAATAGCACCGGTGGCGTGCGTGCAAAACAGCTACGCCCTCGACAACAACCGCGACGACGACGCGCTGCTGCGGGCGTGCGGCGAGCGGGGCATCGCGTTCGTGCCCTTCTTCGCGATCGCCGGCGCGCGGCGCGAGGAAGGTGCCGGCACCGACCACAACGAGACCCTGCGCGCCGTCGCCCGCGCCCACGGTGCGACCCCGCACCAGCTGCGCCTGGCGTGGACGCTGCACCAGGGCCCGCACGTCCTGGCCATCCCGGGCACCGGCGACCCCCACCACCTGGAGCAAAACATCGCCGCCGGTGCACTCCGCCTCTCCCCCACGGACCTCGCGGCCCTAGATCGATCGTGATCAAGGCTCTACAGACCAAAGAGCAAATAGATCCGTGCCCTGGGCGAATGCCGTCAAAGCCGCGCAGCCTCGCACCCGGCTCTGTAACGCACCGTCACCACCCGAGGGTGGCGGCCTCCGGATCTTGGAGACTTAGGGTTGAAATAGCGCCCAAACTTTTCAAGATCTGGAGCCTGGTGCCACGCACATCCTCGCGACAGTGACTCAGGGCAACGAAAGCCGCCGACGGTCGCTTTCGCGGCCTCACCTGGTCGTCGGCTTGCCGTTACCCGTTGGGGTTTGGGCTTGTCGCGCGGAGCCGGCAGTGGAGGCCGGGGGTTTCGGCGAGCCCTGGCGAGCCGCCGGCCGGAGCGGTGCCCGCGGGAGCATACGGTCAGCGACTGACGCGGACGCGGGCAAATGTGTCTCGAAGGAAAGCTCACGACCGGCGCGACCCGAACGCTAGGCGGCCGCGCCGACCAGCTCTCGGGCGTCTTCGACCCCGGCGCTCTCCTCCTCGGCCGGCGGGGTGTCCAGCGGGTGCGCCAGCTCGTCCTTGGGCATCCTCGCCAGCACGATCGCCACGACGGCGAAGGCGGTGGGCAGCAGGCCGGCGACCGCGAACGTGACGCCCAGCCCGATGCCGCCGCTGACCGGGCCGGCGAGCGCCATCGACACCGGCATGAAGACGAGCGAGACGAAGAAGTCGAGGCTGGAGACCCGGCCGAGCATGTGTGGCGGCACCCGGCGCTGCAGCAGCGTGCCCCAGATGACCATCGGCGCCGAGAAGCAGATGCCGACCACGAAGACGGCCGCGGCGATCACCCAGACGTTGGCGATCAGGCCGATCAGCAGGAGTGGGAGGCAGCCGGCGCCCCAGAAGAGGTTCATCACGGTGAGGTAGCGGCGGGGCATCTTGAACATCGCCATACCGAGCGAACCGATCGCGCCGCCGATGCCGAACGCCGCCATGACGATCGCGTGGTCGCCGGGGCCACCGCCGGCGCGGTCTTTGATGACGAACGGGATCAGCACCTCGACCGGGCCCATGATCAGGAGGATCAGCACCGACGCGAAGAGCAGCGTCGCCAGCAGCCACGGGGTGCGCACCATGTAGGCGAAGCCGTCCTTGAGGTCGGCGAACGCGGCGCGGACCGGGTGGGCCGGCTCGGCCGATCTGTCGCGGCGCAGCGGCACCGGCGGGACGAGCAGCAGGAACGCGACGCCGAGCGCCTCCAGCACCGCCACCACCACGATCGCGGCGCCGGGCGACGAGGCCGCGATGAGCGCGCTGGCCAGGGCGGGACCGCCGGCCTGCATGATGGTCGGCCGCAGCATGCCCTCGACACCGTTGGCCGCCATCAGGTCTTCGGCCGGCAGTATCGACGGGAGCATCGCCGAGTACGCGGGGTAGGTGAACCCGTTGCCCAGGCCGATCACGCCGGCCACCACGATCAGGTGCCAGAGGTGCAGCAGGTCGCCAACCGCCAGCGCGGCGACCACGGCGATCGCCACCGTACGCGCGCCGGCGACCGCCAGCAGGATCCGGCGCTGCGGCACGCGGTCGGCCAGCACGCCGCCGAGCAGCGTGGTGGCCACCATGCCACCGGCCGCGGCGGCGGAGACGAGCGAGAGCTCGGTGGGCCCGCCGCCGAGCGCGATGACCTGCCAGACCAGTGCGATCAGCCAGACACCGGCGGCGAAGAGCGACATCGTCACGGAGCCGGCGAGCAGCCTGTACTGCCCCCGGCGAAACGGGCGGAGCGGCCCGCGCAGCCAGCGGGACCCGGTGTCGCTCATCGTCAACGCCCCCTCGGTATCGACCCTCTGGGGACTATGACGGACGGCACCGACAAAACTCATCGACGTTTCGCGTCGCGGTGCGGACGGGCGCCGGTGGCGGATATGCGGTCGGCCCACCACCGGCGCCCTGGTCGCAATCCTCGGGAGGAGGAGCCTGCGACGGAGGAGGGGGCCTCCGCCGCCGGCGAGCCACGAGAAGTGCGACCTCGCCCGCTGCCGAACCCACGCCAGCCATACCGGAGACCGGCGCAGCGAGCCGGGCGGGCGTGCCCGGCGGACCCGATCCGGAGGCGGTGGGAGTCGGGGGGTGTCCCACCGCCGCCGGCCGAGCAGCCGGGAGCTGAAGGCGAACGCCATGGTGGGCACGCTGCCGGGGTTGGTGCCGGCCGTCGTGCCAGCCGGGCGGGCGCCACCGCCCCGACCGCGGCCGATAGCCGCCCCGGCCAATGTGCCCCCATTGTGGATTCCTCCCACGTGCCCACCAGGCGCTTCCGAAAGACGATGCCAACAGACCCGGTACAGGTGGCGCGACCGGTCGATCGGGCCGAGGCGGCGGGCGAAGGGGTAACGAGCGGCGACGTCTGGACACATTTCCTGTTCAGCGCCCGAAATGGGTAACACGCCACTGATGACCTTGCGCGTACCCGGCTCAACAGCGCGGTCCACGACCCTGGTCACGACCCCGGGGAGCGGGTGTAACCTGCTGGCCGGACCAGCGCGACAGGATCGAGGCTTTTGGACGACGAGGAACTCGAGGGCGCCCTCGCCGGCGCGGTGCGGGGAGACTCCGCGGCCTTCGCCTGCCTGTGGCGGGCGCAGCAGCCGGCGCTGCTCCGCTACCTGCGGGTGATCGTAGGTGACGCGGCCGAGGATGTGGCCTCCGAGACGTGGCTGCAGACGGCCCGGGCCCTGCGCGGCTTCACGGGCACGGCGGCGGGCTTCCGGGTGTGGCTCTTCACGATCGCCCGCAACCGCGCGATCGACGAGCGGCGGCGCGTACGGCGCCGGCCGGAGGAGCCGCGCGAGCTGACCGAGCGCGAGCTGCCGGCGACGTATCCGGACGCGGCCAGCGAGGCGATCCAGCGCTCCGAGACCGACTGGGCACTGAGCGTGATCGCCACCCTGCCCAAGGAGCAGGCCGAGGCCGTGACGCTCCGGGTCGTGGCCGGGCTCGACGTCGCGCAGACCGCGCAGGTGTTGGGCAAGCGCCCCGGCGCGGTGCGGATCGCCTCGATGCGGGGCCTGCGCCGCCTCGCCGAGCACGCCGAGGTGCAGGCCCGCCGCGCCGCGTCCAGGGCGCCACTCGACCTGCATTCACCGCGGACGGAGGGGGTGTAAGCCGTGCGCCGGATCAGGAAAGACGACGCCGAGCGGCTGCTCAGCACCCAGCACGAGCCCCAGCATCCGGAGCTGAGCCGCCTGCTTGGCGCGGCCGCCGCCCCGGCCCGGCCGGACGAGCTGACCGGGCTCGAAGGGGCCCTCGCCGCCTTCGAGGATGCCGGCCGGGTCGAGCGCCCGGCCCCGGCGCCCCGCCGCCGGCGGGTGATCCGTCCCCTCGCGGCCGCCGCTGCCGTGTCGGTGCTGCTCGTCGGTGGCGTCGCGGTGGCCGCCGAGACCGGCTACCTGCCCGGCACGGGCCCGCCAGCTCAGGAGAGCCACAGGCCGCGCGAGGTGCCCTCCTCCGCGGCGGCGACGAGCCCGGGCGACGCCACGAGCGGCCCTCCCCGGACGCCGGGGCCCACCGCCAGTGGCCAGGCGGCCGCCCCCGCCGACCCCGCCGGCAAGGAGGCGGTCAGGCTCTGCCGCGGCTGGGACGACCGGCAGCGGAAGGGCAAGGCGATGAAGCCCGCGGACCTGCGCGAGCTGGCTCAGCTGGCCGGCGGAGAAGCGCGGATCGCCGGGTTTTGCGCACCGCTGCTGCGCCCGCCGGCCCACCCGACCCCCGCGGAGTCGTCCACGCACCCGGGCAAGAAGAAGGGTGGCCCGCCCACATCGGCCGGGCCACCCTCCGTGACGGGCTAGCCTTGGTGATTCGCGGTGATCGTCGAGATGGGCCGTTCGGCGGTGTGTAGATAAGCGAAAGTGCCTCTCCTGCAAGGGAAACTGACGGTGTCGAATCGATCAGGTTCTCTGGCGGAAGG
>Ga0081539_10001003_pt1 | contig 52435 bp, 53 predicted proteins | sample TabmetS4T2R2_FD_71023 | JGI IMG/M metagenome (GOLD analysis project Ga0081539, IMG submission 71023) | Tabebuia heterophylla rhizosphere microbial communities from the University of Puerto Rico - S4T2R2 | ecosystem: Host-associated > Plants > Roots > Rhizosphere ... | reverse complement strand
CCTCCGCCTGAGACCGTCGCGCAGCTGGGTCGAGCCCCGGGGGTCCGCGGCGTGGTTTCTTGAGCCTCATTCGGAGGGGCATCGGATCCCTCCAACCGAAGCCCGCCGCAGTCCCAAGGTGAAGCAGCTTTCGCGAAGCGAGGGCGGCACCGACCACTGAAGCCCCCCGGGAGGCTGAGTGCCGGCGTCCTCCTTGCGAGCTGGAAACCGCGTGACTCGGGAGCTGTCGCAGGAGGGCCTACGCCTCGCCCAGAATCATGCAGGTGGCGGTGCCACTGGCGAGGAGCTTGCCGCTGTCCTCGGCGGTCAGGGTCGCCTCGGCGGTTGCTTGTTTGCGACCTCGGTAGAGCACCGTGGCCTCGCAGAGGACGCGGCCGGTGTCGCGGGTGATCGGGCGCACGTACTTGGTCTCGAGGCCGAGCGAGGTGTAGCCGACGCCGGCCGGCAGGGTCGTGTGCACGGCGCAGCCGAGGGCGGAGTCGAGCAGGGTCGCGGCGTAGCCGCCGTGGACGACGCCGATCGGGTTGTAGTGCTCCTCCCCCGGCGTGCCCTCGAAGACGACGCGGCCCTCCTCGAGCTCGATCGGCCGCAGCTGCATCGTCACCGCGATCGGCGGCGGCGGCATCTGGCCGGAGACGATCGCGGTCATGTACTCCATGCCGCTCATCGTCGCTCCCGCGGCCGCGGTCGCGACCGGGTCCTGCCAGACCAGTTCGCGGCGCCGGGTCGCCTCCGGGCTGCGGACGGCGAACGCCTCGGCCACGTCCGCCGCCGTCGCGTCGGGCGCGAAGACGCCCGCGTCTTCGCTCATCGCAAACCCTCGCGCTTCGCTCCCGGCGCGGAGAACCAGAGGTGCACGCTTGGTCGCTCCGCGCTCATCGACCCTCCTGCCGAGCCACGGTCGCCTCGCGGACGCGACGCGGACCGGCCGGGTAGAGCAGGTCGGCGGGGATCTCGGCCTGCGTGATCGGGATCCGCAGGTCCTTCTGGGGCTGGTTGTTACGGGCTATGAGGTGGACGAATCTCATCGGTCGCCTCCAATCGGCGCGAGCGTTGGTTGCTTCAAGAAACTGACCTGGCGGCAGCCTAGCCGAGATGGTTGCTTGATGCAACCAAGTGTGCGAAGATCACACCGTGCTGCGCCACGACTACCCAGGCCAGATCTGCTCGGTGGCCGGCGCCCTCGAGGTGATCGGCGAGCGCTGGTCGCTGCTGATCGTCCGCGACGTGATGAACGGGAACCGCCGCTTCGGCCAGCTGCAACGCAGCCTCGGCGTCGCCCGCAACGTCCTCTCCGCCCGCCTCCAGCGGCTGGTCGAGGAGGGCATCCTCGAGCGCCGCGCCTATCAGGAAAGCCCGCCCCGGCACGAGTACTTCCTGACCGAGAAGGGGCTCGACCTCTGGCCCGCCCTGATCGCCCTGCAGGGCTGGGGCGACCGCCACTCGACCGGCCCCGAGGGACCGCCGATGCTGATCGTCCACAAGCAGTGCGGCGGCACCGTCTCCGACCGCGGCATCTGCGAGAGCTGCGGCGAGACCCTCCACGCCCGCGACGCGCGGGCGCTGCCGGGTCCCGGCCTCGAGTCGGCGCTGGCCGAGCTCGAGGCGTCGGCCTAGCGCTCTTCCTGCTCGCGCAGCTTTCGCTCTTCGGCGAGGGTGATGTACTCCTCGACCATCACCTTGTCCTTGCTCCGATTGGCCGCGCTCTTCATCGCGATCAGGTCGGAGATCGAGGCAACCCTGATCACGAGGCCGCCGACCTCGATTTCCTCAGATGCGGCGAAGAGCTTTTCGAAGGGACGCATGCCGGCGGCATCGCCGAGAATGTCGAAGTCGCCGAAGGGGGTTTCAAAGGTGAAGTTGGCGCCGTTTTCGATCGTCCTCGCGTCGAGGATGAAAGGCACGTCGTCGGGAGCACCGCGAAGACGGACCCCGATCTCTTCGAGCGCGCCGACCAACCGGCCGATGTTCGCCCGATCGCGGGAATAGACCACGTCGAGGTCATAGCTGGGATAGGTCGAGCCGTGAGCGCTCCCCGCCGTCCCCCCGACCACCACGAAGTCGACACCATGGCGCACCAACGGCTCCAATAGGCGCCGAAGTTCGGGCGCCTTCGGTGGCAAGGAACGGTCGCTCACGTCCCCCACGCCGGCCGCTTCGGGTTCGGGCTGATCTCGATGACCTGGTTCGCGAAGGCAGCGGCGTAGTCCAGTCGTTCGGCTGGGGTCCGCCTGAGGCTGCCGCGAATCAACCCGCGATCGATCCCGGTGTCGCGGGGCTCCACCGTCAGCTCCAGATCCTCCCCCAGCAGAAAAAGGAGCTCGCGCAGGGTCTCGATCGAGGGCGAAACTCGGTCACGCTCGATCCGGGAGATCGCGGACTGGGTCGTTCCAGCCCGCACCGCCAGTTCGTCCTGACTGACGCGGTGTCGCTCCCGTGCTGCTTTCAGGATCTGCCCTGGAGTAGTCATGGACGGAATATAGCATATATGTACTTATTACTTTTTTGCTATAAAAGCTGGATACGTGGAAGGTTGTAGCTTTGCCGCAGGGGCAATCGGAGAAACAGGAGGAGCGGTATGGCGACGGCGGCGGAGCTTCAGGTGCGGGACAAGGTCTTCATCGGCGGCGAGTGGGTGTCGCCGCAGGGCGCAGACGCGATCGAGGTGATCAACTCGACCACCGAGGAGGCGATGGGGTCGATCCCGGCCTGCACGGAGGCCGACGCCGACGCGGCGGTGCGGGCGGCGCGGGACGCTTTCGATGACTGGTCGCAGACCCCGCGCGAGGAGCGGGCCGGCTACCTGGCGGCGATCGGCGAGGGGCTGCAGGCGCGCTCGGAGGAGATCGCGGCGACGATCGCGGCGGAGCTGGGGATGCCGCTGAAGCTGAGCCAGATCATCCAGGCCGGCCTCCCCACCACCCACTTCAAGACGATGCCGCAGGTGATGGAGGAAGTCGCCTGGGAAGAGGAGATCGGCAACTCGCGGGTGCTGCGCGAGGCGGTCGGCGTGGTCGGCGCGATCACGCCCTGGAACTATCCGCTGAACCAGATCGCGGTCAAGGTCGCCCCCGCCCTCGCCGCCGGCTGCACGGTGGTGCTGAAGCCGAGCGAGGTGACGCCGTTGAACGCCTTCATCCTCGCCGAGGTGATCGAGGCGGCCGGGCTGCCGGCGGGCGTCTTCAACCTGGTCACCGGCACCGGCCCCGTGGTCGGCGAGGCGCTGGCCGCGCACCCGCAGGTCGACATGGTCAGCTTCACCGGCTCGACCCGGGCCGGCAAACGGGTCAGCGAGCTCGCCTCGGCGACGGTCAAGCCGGTGGCGATGGAGCTCGGCGGCAAGTCGCCGAACGTGATCCTCGACGACGCCGAGCTCAGCCGCGCGATCCCAGACGGGGTCGCCAAGTGCTTCCTCAACTCGGGCCAGACCTGCAGCGCCCTGACCCGGATGCTGGTCCCGCGCGCTCAGCTGGCCGAAGCCGAGGAGCTGGCGGCGGCCGCCGCCGAGGCCTTCACCCCCGGCGACCCGTTCGCGGAAGGGACCCGGCTCGGGCCGCTGGTCTCCGACGTCCAGCGCCAGCGCGTGCGCGGCTACATCGAGAAAGGCGAGGCGGAGGGCGCGAAGCTGCTGACCGGCGGCGCCGACGCTCCGGAGGGCCTCGACCGCGGCTACTTCGTCTCCCCCACCGTGTTCTCCGAGGTGACGCCGGAGATGACGATCGCCCGCGAGGAGATCTTCGGCCCGGTCCTGGCGATCCAGCCCTACGAGGACGAGGACGACGCGGTGCGGATCGCCAACGCGAGCGATTACGGCCTCGCCGGCGGCGTCTGGTCCGGCGACCAGGAGCGCGCGATCGCCGTCGCCCGGCGCATCCGCACGGGCCAGATCGAGATCAACGGCGGCCCCTTCAACCCGCTGGCGCCGTTCGGCGGCTACGGTCAATCCGGCCACGGCCGCGAGAACGGCCGCTACGGGCTCGAGGAGCTGCTGCAGGTCAAGAGCCTGCAGCTCTAGCGCTGGCGCTACTGGACCTCGACGTCCTTGCCGGGCCCGCCGACCAGCTGATCTTTGCCCGGGCCGCCGCGGAGCACGTCGCGGCCGGCCTGGCCGAACAGGCGATCCCTGCCCTTGCCGCCTTTGACCGTGTCGTTGCCGGGACCGGCGCAGACGAGGTCGTTGCCGCCGCGGGCGAGGATCGTGTCGGCGCCGCCCTTGGCGACGATCACGTCGGCGCGCCTGGTTCCGACCAAACGGTCCTTGCCGTCGGTCCCGACCAGCGTCGCCTTGCGGTTGCGGCAGAAGAGATCCTTGGGCGGAGGCGGCGGCGGGTCGACGATCAGCTCGAGCTCGAAGGCGCCGGAGTCGCAGCGGCCACCCTGCGGGCGGGGGACCCCGCGCTGATCGGCGGCAGGGGCCGGACAGTCGACCCCGCCATCGATCGCCGGGCTGCCGGGCAGCAGCGCGATCGTGTCGGTCGGGCCGCCGTTGTCGGCAAGCGGCGCCAGCAACAAGTTCGTCGAGAAAACGTCGGAGACGCCGATCGCGCAGCCGGGACCGAGGACGTTCCCCCCTTTGCTGACGAACGTGCCTTCGCAGTCGGCGGTGGCCATGCCTTCGGCTTTGCCGCCGCCGACGAGCGTGTTGCGGAGCGTCACTTCCGGGCCGGCTTCGAGGTTGCCGGCGCGCGAGGGCGAGGCGAGCGGATCGCTGCGCGAGGTGCTGTTGCCAAACACGGTCACGTTGATCAGCTCCGAGGTTTTGACGACCAGCAGACCACCGGCCCGGGAAGCGGAGGTGCCTTTGCTCTGCCCGATCGCTTCGTTGCCGGCGATCGTCGTGTTTTCGATCGTCGCCCGGGCCGAGGCGAAGGTGGCGATCCCGCCGGCGCTCGCCCCACCGCCACCGGTGCCGAGCGCCTGGTTGCCGACGACGAGGCTGTCCCTGACAATCAGGTGGGTCCCGGCGCCGTCGGCATCGATCCCGCCGCCAACCGACTGGGAGCCGTCGCTGGTGACGCTGACTTTGTTGCCCGCGACCCGCACCCGCTCCAGGGTCAGTTCGGGCCCGGAGAGCGCCCCGGAGTCTTTGAAGGCCAACACGCCTCCGCCTTGTGCCCCCTGGCCGCCACCGTTGCCGTCACCCCCGGTGATCGAGAGGTCGCGAATCGCCACGTTGACGATTTCCAGACCGGTGCCTTCGACCGAGAAGACCCTGACGTTGGTCCCTGGCGCCGTGACCTCAGTCGTACGAGCGCCGGCTCCGGCGATCGTCAGGTCCTTGGCGATCAGCAGGGTGCCGAGGCCATCGGTCACCTCGTAGGGCGCCGGGGAGGCCGGCAGGGTCACGATCCCGCCCGCGGGCGTGTCCTCGATCGCCTCGCGCAGGGAGCAGTCTGCGTCGCAGGTCCCGTCGTTCGTGTCGGCGGTCTTGGTGACCGGCAGGGCCGACGCCGCCGCGGGAAGGGCGCCGAGCACCAGCACCGAGACGATCAGGGCGGCGAGGCGCGCGAGCTGGGGCCGAACAGCGAGCATGGGCGCCGGAGGGTACTGAACGCTCGGAAGGAATTCAGGCGCCGGGAGGGGTCGCCGTGATCTCGCCATCGGGACGGACCGCGACCTCGGCGGCGCGGCCGACCCGCTCGCCGATCTCGAAGTGGCGACAGATCGTCAGCTCGTGCTCGCGGCGCAACGGCCGGGTCGGATCGACCACCGGGGCGCCGCGCAGGGCCTCGCCCCGCTGGGCGACCCAGACGCCGAAGGGGGCGCCGGCGCAGTTGCTGATCGGGACCGCGACCACGCGGGTGTTGCGCCGGCGGCCAAGCCGGGCGATCAGCCAGGCGGGTTCGCCGTCGCTGCGGTCGACGAAGAAACCCTGGACCTGGCCGACCGCGGCGCCGTCGACCGCCGAGACCGGCGCGCCGAGCCAGTCCATCGCCTCGGCGAGGTTTGGCGGCGGGGCGCCCTCGGCCTCAGTCATCGACGTGGCGCTCCAGCAGCTCGGCCGCCGCGGAGGCGGGGTCGAGCTCGCGGTTGACGACCCGGTCCAGCAGCTCGGCGGTGGCCGGGTCCTCGCCGATCGTCTCTTCGAGACGGCGGCGCATCCGCGCGGTCGCGATCCCCACCACCTCGCTGCGCAGGTTGCGGGCGCGGCGCTCGGCCAGGGTCCCGGCCCGCTCGATGAACTCGCGGTGCTCGGCGATCTTCGCGGCGAGCTCGTCGACCCCCTCGCCGCGGGCCGCCTCGGTGCGCAGGATCGGCACCTTCCAGCCCTCGGGGTCGTGGGAGAGGGCGAGGACGCCGCGGACCTCGCGAACCATCGTGTCGGTCATCGGGTGGTCGGCCTTGTTGACGACGATCACGTCGGGAATCTCCATCACCCCGGCCTTCAGCGCCTGGATCGAGTCCCCCGAGCCCGGCATCAGCGCCAGCACGATCGTGTCGGCGTGGTCGACGATGTCGATCTCCGCCTGGCCGACGCCGACGGTCTCGATCAGGACGTCGTCTTTGCCCGCCGCGTCCATCACCAGCGCCACCTGCAGGGCCGCCTCGGAGAGGCCGCCGAGAGCGCCGCGGGAGGCCATCGAGCGGATGAACACGCCGGGGTCGAGGAAGTGGTCGGTGAGCCGGATCCGGTCGCCGAGCAGGGCGCCGCGGGTGAACGGGCTCGAGGGGTCGATCGAGAGCACCGCGACCTCGCGCTCGGTCTTGCGCAGCTCCCCGGTCAGCGCCCCGATCAGGGTGCTCTTGCCGACCCCGGGCGGGCCGGTGAAGCCAACGATCCGGGCCTTGCCGGTGCGCGGGTAGACCTCGCGGACCAGCTCCCAGCCGGCCGGGTCGTCGGACTCGATCAGGGTGATCGCGCGCGCCAAGGCGCGCTTGTCGCCGGCGATCAGGCGCTCGGCCAGGGGTGCGGTCTTCGCTGCGTCGGGCAAGAGCGCTCAGCATAGAGTTGGCCCGCGATGCTCGGCTTCCTCGCCCGCAACAAAATGCTCAACCACCGGTATGCGCTGCTGCTCTGGCGTTACTCGTGGCGCCGTCTGCTGACCCCGGCGGGCCGCCGCTGGCAGACCGAAGGCTTCGTCTTCCTCGGGCGCCGGCTCGAACTGCAGATCGGCCGGCGGGGGACGATCAGGTTCGGCCGCTTCGTCTGGATCGGCGACGGCTCGAAGATCCGCTGCCACGAGGGCGAGGTCGAGATCGGGCGCAAGACGGTGATGGGCCAGGAGTGCACGATCTCGGCCTACCAGCGGGTGCGGATCGGCGAACAGTGTGTGATCGCCGACCGGGCGATGTTCATCGACTTCGACCACGGCGTCGTCGAGGTCGAGCGACCGATCCGCCTCCAGGGCATCTACAAGCGCGACGTCGTCGTCGGCTCCAACGTCTGGATCGGCTACGGCGCCTGCATCCTGCGTGGGGTCAGCGTCGGCGACAACGCGGTGATCGGGACCAACGCGGTGGTGACCAAGGACGTCCCCGCCAACGCGATCGTCGGCGGCGCCCCGGCCCGGATCCTGCGGATGCGCGACGCCCCGGCCCAGCTGCGCTGGCCCGACCCGGTCGAACCGGATCCGGAGGCCTGGACGACGTTGCAGCGGCCGAACTAGACCAGCAGCCGGCCGAGTCAGGCGATCGCGAGATCGGTCTGCGGAAAATCGTCGCCCGTGCAGAGCAGCGGCAGGTCGGCGATCCGGGCGGTCGCATAGGTCATGCAGTCTCCGTAATTGAGCGCAGCCGGATGACGGCCCTTCCCGAAGCGAACGAAGGCCGCATAGGCGGCGTCCCAGTGGCCAGCGCCGAACGGGACGATCTCCGCCCCCCAGTCGGCGAGAAACTTCGAGACCGTAGCGCGACCATCGCCGCCCAGCCTTCCGGTCAGGACCATCCCGGTCTCGAAGAGAGTGGGAGCGGCGACGGCGAGGGTCGAGGCTCCACTCATTGCTTCCTCCAGTCGGCGATAGCCCTGCTCTCGACGCAGGACAGCGACGATCGCTGAGCTGTCGAGGATCAATATCCCTCCGGTCCGATACCCAGGATCTCCTCCACTTCAGCCTTGGTGAGCGGCGGCTGATCGAGCTCCTCCGGGGGAATGTGGGGCCAGATTTCCGTTTCGAGGTACTCCTGCATGTCGCGCCACGGCCGGCCCTTGCCGCCGCCCCTCAGGTGTAGGCGTTCGCGCCGTTCTTCAAGCGCCTTCGTCACCGCCCCCGTCTTGCTTTCTCCCGCCATCTCCGCCACCTCCGCCGCCAGCTTCTCGGTCTCCACGTTCTTGATGTTCAAGGCCATGGTGGAATTTTAGGCTCTTTCCACCATCCGGCTACGCTGCAATGAGCCTACCAGTTTTGCAGACAATAGTCTGCCGGACAAAAGACTTCGGTAGGAACGGTCCACCACTCATGCGCCAACACAAGAAAAAGCGCTCGGAGGAGGTTGCGCTGCGCTTCGGTCGCAACCTCGCCCGGGCCCGGCGGCGGGCCGCCCTCTCCCAGGAGGAGCTGGGGAATCGGGCCTCGCTGCACCGGACCGAGATCGGGATGCTCGAGCACGGTCAGCGCACGGCCCGGATCGACACCGTGGTGAAGCTGGCGGGGGCGATGGCGATCCCGCCCGGCGAGCTTCTGGAGGGCATCCACTGGACGCCGGCCGACACCAGCGGCGGCGGTTTCAGCTTCAGCGGGGCCGAGCCGGAGCCGCCGTCGCGGCGACGGCGGCGCGAGCGGACCTAGGAGGGATTGGCGAAACCGCCGCCCACGCCCGGCGGCGGCGGACACTTCGCGGTGCGGCGTCCTCAGTCGGCCGAATAGCGCTGCTATTCGGCCTCCCTGCGTCCTTGCCCCGCTTGGTCCGGCGCGCACCGGATCGCAGACGCGGTTTCCGCCAATCTCTCCTAGGCGGCGCTGGGCTCCCCGACCAGGTCGGCGTAGACCTCGGCGGTGCTGGCGGCGACGTCGGCCCAGTCGAAGCGGCGCACGTGCTCGTGGGCCTCGGCTACCAGGCGCCTGCTGAGCTCGTCGTCGCGCAGGACCCGGACCGCGACCTCGCCCAGCGCCTCCGGATCGTGGGCGGGGAAGCGCAGGCCCGCACCCTCGTGCGGGACGACCTCGCGCAGGCCGCCGGTGTCGGCGACGATGCAGGGGCAGCCGGAGGCCATCGCCTCGAGCGCGACCAGGCCGAAGGGCTCGTAGATCGAGGGGACCACGGTGAGGTCGGCGATCCGGTAGAGCGAGTGCAGGACGTCGTCGCCGATCCAGCCGAGGAAGGTGCCGTGCTCCATCAGGCCCAGCTCCTGCGCCTGACGGTGCAGCTCGGCCTCGTGGGTGCCCGAGCCGGCGACCAGGAAGCGCGTGCCCGGCGCCTCTTCGATCATCCGCGGCATCGCCTCCAGGGCCAGCTGGAAACCCTTCTCGTAGACGAGGCGGCCGATCAGCAGGACCAGCTTCTCCTCCGGGGCGGCGAACTCGGCGCGCAGCCGCGCCAGCTCGGCCGGATGCTGGGCGGGTAGGTCCTCGGGGTCGATCCCGTTGGGGATGACTGTGACCAGATCCTCCTTGACGCCGAAGATGTCGACGATCTGCTCGCGCATGTAGTGGGAGCAGGCGATCGTCCGCGCCGAGCGGTTGACGATCCAGCGCTCGACCCCGTGGATGTAGGTCTGCGGGTGCTTGTCGACCCAGCCCTGGTGGCGGCCGTACTCGGTGGCGTGGATCGTCGTCACCAGCGGCGCCCCGAAGCGCTTGGCGAGATGGTCGCCGGCGTTGGCGACCAGCCAGTCGTGGCCGTGGACGACGTCATAGCTGTAGCGGTCGCCGAGCTCGACCCCGGCGGCCAACATGTCGGAGTTCATGCGCTCGACCCAGGCGACGAACTCGCCGAGGTCGGTCGGTCGTTTCGGCTCGCGGATGCGGGGGACGACGACGCCGTTGCTGCGCTGTTCGGCCGGCGACTCCTCCCCCCCGCGGGTGAGCACGTGGACGTCGACCCCCTGCTCGACCAGCGCCTCCGAGAGCTTGCGCACATGCCGCGCCAGGCCGCCCTCGATCAGGGGTGGGTACTCCCAGGAGAGGATCAGGATGCGGGTCATCGTGCGAGTCTCAGGGCTCCAGGAGGGGCGCGAGACTCATGTCCGGGGCGATCGAACGCATACGCGAATCGGTGTCGAATGGGGAGTCTATGGCCTCCAGCAACGCCCGCGCGTGATCGCTCGCCCTCTGGTACGCGTAATCGCCCGCCTGGCCGCGCTGGTCGAGGAAGGCCCAGTCGCTGGCCTGGATCGAGAGCAGCTCCCGGGCGGCGCGGGCGGCGGCATCGCCGCGCAGGCCGTTGGCGAGGGCCCGCAGCAGGCGCAGCTCCATCCGCCGCGCCGCCCAGGCGAGGTCGGCGACCGGCGGCGAGTCCCAGGTGCGAAAGTCCTTGTCCTCGCCCCAGGTCGAGGCCCGCAGCGGGCGCTCCTCGGGCTGGTGCTCGGCCAGCGCGGTCGGGACGTCGACGAGGCGCACGCCGGCGGCCTCCGCGCCCTCCAGGACCGCTCGCAGCCAGAGCGGCCCCTCCGACCACCAGTGCCCGAGCAGCTCGGTGTCGATCGCGAAGACGAGCAGGCCGCGGTGGCCGCGCGCCGCCTCGTAGTCGCGCAGGCGGGCGGCGATGGAGGCGAGGAACTCGCTGGCCTGGCGCCGCGCCACCGCCGCCGCGGCCTCGGGGTCATACGCGCCGCCACCGATCCTCCAGATCCGGATCCCGCGCAGCGACTTGCCTTCGAACTCGGCGTAGGCGGGGTCGGAGGGATAGCCGTCGAGCGACCAGAGCCAGCTGATCGCCTCCCAGTCGATCGGCAGCGCCACCGGCCCGGCCTCGGTCCGCACCGGGGCCAGCGCCGCCAGCGGCTCCTCGTGGGCGCTCTGGTCGACGCAGAACCAGCCGGCGCCGTGCTCGGCCAGCCGCCACTCGAGCCCCGGCGCGTAGGCGCACTCGGGCAGCCAGACGCCGCCGTCCCAGCCGAAGCGGCGGCGGTGCGAGCGCAGCCCGGCGTCGAGCTGCAGGGCGAGCCCCTGGCGGGTCGCCAGCAGCGGCAGCACCGCGTGGGTCGCGGCCGACCCGGCGAGCGCCACCCGGCCCTCCTCGCGGGCCCGCTGGAACGGGCGCAGAGGGTCGCCGCCGTCGGCGTCGAGCAGCTCCAGCGCCCGCTGGTAACGCGCCAGCTCGCCTTCGCAGGCCGGCCGGCACGCCGCCGGGACCTCGCGCAGGTCGGCCGCCGCGGCCCCGATCCGCCACTCGACCAGGAACTCGCGCAAGCGCTCGGCGGCGCCGGCGTCCTCGAGCTGATCGGCGAGCACCGGGGTCACGGTCAGGGTCAGGTCACGGGCGATCTCGAGGACCGGCAGATAGGAGCGGATCACCGCGTCAAACAGCCACTCCTCGCCGAACGGGTAGGTACCGAAGCCCTCGACATAGGGCATGTGGGAGTGCAGGACCAAGGCCAGATCGCCGGCGCTGTCGCGCCGGCTCATGCCGGCACCCACCTCATGCGAGTCGGCAGACAGCGAGGAAATCGAGGGCGCGATCAAGGTTGCTGGTCGAGAGGCGGAAATCGGAGGCGGCGATCGCCGGGGTGAAACGGTCGTAGAAGCGCTTGGTCAGGCCGAGCCGTTTGTGGACGGTGTCCCAACCGAGCTCGATCGCGATCTCGTGGGCGCGCAGCTTGCGGGCGTGGAAGAGGCCGAACAGCTCGACGTCGGGAAAGTGCGCGGCGCAGAGCTCGCGGAACTCCTCGGCCCGGTACTCGTGCACGTGCCAGGGGTTGTCGGACTTCTCCGCCCCGGGCGGCGCCAGGGTCAGCAGGTTCGGGGTCGAGACGTAGGCGACGCCACCGGGCTCGAGCATCGACTTGAAGTGCTCGAGGATCGCCCCGGCGTCCTGCACGTGCTCGATCGTCTGCAGGAAGACGACCGCGTCGCAGGGCTCGGCGAAGCTTTCGACCAGGTCGCGCTCGAAGCGCAGGTTCGGGCGCAGGTAGCGCAGGCGGGCGTGCTCGTGCGCCTCCGGGTTGGCGTCGACGCCGACCACGCCGGCGGCGCGGCGAGCCAGCACGTCGGAGCCGTAGCCCTCGCCGCAGGCCATGTCGACGACCCGCTGGCCGGCGGTGCGCTCGGCGATCCACTCGTAGACGACCAGATGACGCCGGTACCAGTAGTTCTCCTCGGGCACGTCGGGCAGCGTGCGCTCACCGGTCAACGGCAGCGGCGGCACCCCGGGCGGTTGGTTTTCCTGCAGGTACGTCCGCTCCATTCCCCCAGACCGTATTAGAGTTCCCGCGCGATGCCGGCCTCTCCCTCCGCCACCCCGGAGCACATAAAGGACGTCAACACCCGCTACCACGACGCCGCCGCCGAGGAGTACGACGCCAAGTGGGGCATCGACTTCGGCGACATCGGCCAGGAGCAGGTGCGCCTGAAGCTGGTCAAGGCGCTCGGCGCCGACAACGGCCGCAGCTTCGGCGACGCCCTGGAGATCGGCTCCGGAACCGGCTACTTCTCGCTCAACCTGGTCCAGCTCGGGGTGATCGAGCGGCTGACCGCGACCGACATCTCGCCGGGGATGCTGAAGAAGCTCGCGGCGACCGCCGAGGCGCTTGCGCTCGAGAGCGTCAGCACCGTGGCCACGGAGGCCGAGGAGCTGCCGTTCGAGGACGAGAGCTTCGACCTCGTCTTCGGCCACGCCGTCCTCCACCACATCCCCGACCTCGACAGGGCCTTCGCCGAATTCCGCCGTGTGCTGCGGCCGGGCGGGATGGTCGCCTTCGCCGGCGACCCCTCGCGCTACGGCGACCGCCTGGCGGCGCTGCCGAAGCGGACCGGGATGCTGGTCGCTCCGGCCTGGCGCCGGCTGGTCGGCGCTGAGCACCGCGCCGTGGCCGAATCCGAGCAGTCCCACGACCACTCGCTGGAGAGCGAAGTCGACGTCCACGCCTTCGCCCCCGCCGACCTGCGCCGACTGCTCGATCGCGCTGGCTTCGAGGACCGCCGGGTCGGCGGCGAGGAGCTGCTCTCCAACGCCTGGGGCTGGGGCCTGCGAACGGTCGAGTCGAGCGCCGAGCCCGAGTCGGTCCCCTTCCGCTGGCGCCGCTTCGCCTTCCGCAGCTACATCGCCCTGCAGAAGCTCGACACCCGTTTCCTCGAGCCCCACCTCCCCGCCGAGCTCTTCTACAACCTGCTCGTCTCCGGCCGCAAGCCAGCGTAGGGCGAGTCACGCCGTTGCGGTCCGAGTTATCCGCGCTATTCGCGGTTAAGTCGGACCGGAACCGCCCTAGAAGCGCAGCCGCACGCGGTAGAGCTTGGTGCGGCCTTCGATCCCCTTCAACCGCCGCTCGCCGATGAAGGTGAAGCGGAAGAACTCCTCGCCGATCGCGTCTTTGGTCGCCTGGTCGACGACGGCGCTGCCGGGCCGGGCGACGCCGGTGACGCGACTGGCGAGGTTGACGGCGCGGCCGTAGTAGTCGCCGGCCTGGGGCAGCGCGGTGCCGTAGGCGATCCCCGCCCGCAGCAGGGGGAAGCGCTCGCCTTCGTCTTCGGCCGCGGCGATCAGCGCCAGCGCCGCCCGGGTCAGGGCGGCGGGCTCGGTCGAGACCAGCATCGCCGCGTCGCCGATCGTCTTCACCAGCCGCACCGGGGGCGCGGCGACCGCGGTCGCCATCTCCTCCAGCCGGCCGGCGACCTGGCCCAGCTCCTCCGGCTCGATCTCCTCCCCGAGCCGGGTGAACTCGACCAGGTCGGCGAAGCAGACGCAGAGCTCGACCGTGCCGCCGAGCTCCCCGGAGGCGAGGTCGGCGGCGGCGATCACGTCGCGTTTGACCTGCTCCAGGAGGTTGACCTGGAAGGCGTAGGTGAGCGTGTCGCCGACCAGCGGCAGCAGCGCCTCGGCGACCAGCTTCAGGTTGTTGGCGACGTCGCGCTCGGTTTCGCCCTGGTTGGTCAGGTTGCGGACGACCAGCTCGCGGTTGGCTTCGGCGATCCGCCCCATCCCCATCCCGATCGTGCGCGCGTTGCGCAGCAGGTCCTCGGTCGGGAAGCCGGCGTCGAGGATCCGTTTGGTCCGGTGCGCGGCCCGCAGGTCCGCCTCGGTCCCGATCGGCTCGTCGGGATCCGCGTAGGGGACCCCGAGCGCCGAGCGAAACTGGCGCAGCAACTCGAGCTCCAGGCCCGACTTTTCGGCGACTTCGCGGGCGGTGTAGCGGACGCCGTCGCCGGCGATCGCGTGCTCGACCGGGATCAGCGCCAGCCGTCCGGCGGCCGCCGCTTCCCGCATCTCAGCCAACGCCACACCTTCGGTCTCCAGCTGCTCGAGCAGCTGGAGGCGCGCCTTGCGGGCATCGCCCTCGACGCCGTCGAGCAGGCCTTCGGCCTCGAAGTCGATCACGCGCTGGCCACCGCCCCGCCGCGACGTGGGTCGCCGCCGCCACTGAGAACTCCGCTGCCCGGATCCCGCGCCACCGCCTGCACGCCGCCGAAGAATAGGTTGATCGCCGGCCAGGGGACGACCGGCGTCCCGGCCGCCTCGATCCGCGCCAGCGCCGGCCCGTCGAGGCCCGGCTCGGCCTGGACGACGCCGGCCTCGAAGTGCAGCCGCGGCGCCCGCACCGCGTCGGCCGCCGGCAGCCCCTGCTCGACGACGCGCACGACCGTCTGCAGGATCGCCGAACGGATCCGGTTGGAGCCGGCGCTGCCGACCCCGAGCACGATCTCGCCATCGCGGAGGACGACGGTCGGGGCCATCATCGAGGAGACCCGGCGACCCGGCCGGGTCCGGTGGAAGCCGAGCGGATGCAGGTCCTCCTCCCCCATCATGTTGTTGAGGATCACCCCGGTGTCCGGGACCAGCATCCCGGAGCCGGAACCGTTGGAGCAGGTGACGCTGGCGCAAGTGCCGTCGGCGTCGAGCACCGATACGTGGGTCGTCGAGCCAAGCAGGTCAGCGGCGGCGAGGTCGAGCCCGGCGGCATCGAGGAAGCTCGCCTCGACTCCCTCCTCGTAGAGCGCCTCGGCGAACTCGAGGCTGCGGCGGTCGTTGGCGGCGCCGAGCGCCGCGACCAGCTGCTCGGGACCGCTCGCGAGGCCCAACCGCTCCAGCAGCCCGAGACTGAAGGCGAGGAGGATCCCGCCGGAGGACGGCGGCGGGTTGGTGAAGACCTCGGTGCCGCGAAAGTCGACGCTGATCGGCCGTCGCTCGACCGCCTCGTAAGCGGCGAGGTCGCCGCGGCCGAGCGTGCCGCCCTCGGCAGCGACGAACTCGGCGATCGCGGTCCCGATCTCGCCCCGGTAGAAGACCCCGGCGCCCTCGGCGGCGAAGCGTTCGAGCGCCTCGGCGAGAGCGCTGAAGCGGAAGGCCTCGCCCTCGCGCAGCGTCCGTCCCTGCGGCGCGTAGAGCTCGCGCGTGCCCGGCAGCCGGGCATGAATCGGCTCGAGGATCTCCAGCAGGTAGGCCTGCTGCGCGTTCAGCGGCGCCCCCTCGCGGGCGAGCCCGATCGCCGGGGCGGCCAGCGCCGCCAGCGGCATCGTCCCGAACCGCTCCAGCGCCCGCACCAGGCCGGCGGCGGTTCCCGGCACCCCGCAGGAGGCCGGCCCGACGAAGAACGTCTGCGAGGTCTCGGCGTCGAAGTGGACCGGGACCGGGACCAGCTCGGCCCGGCGCTCGATCCCGTCCAGGCCGGGGGCGGACACGAAGAAGTCGATCAAAGTGAGTTCGGGTGCTCCGGCGGAAGGAGCATCACGATCTGACTCTCTGCGACTGGAGCCGGAGCGCCCGCTTTGTGACACGAGCATGTAGCCGCCGGCGCCGAACCCGGTCAGCGGGCTCTCGACCGCAAAGGAGGCCAGCACCGCGGCGATCGCCGCGTCGACCGCGTTGCCGCCCTCGCGCAGAACCTGGGCGCCGGCCTCGGCGCTCCGCGGATGGCCGGCGGCGACGACCCCTCGCATGGGGCGGCGCTCAGCCGGGCAGGAACTCTGGGACGTCTATTCCGAGGTCGCCGCCGCGATCGCCGGAGCGGCCGGAGCGGCGCTCGGGGGCGTCTTTGGTGCGGCGGATCGTCGGCTCGGCGGCGCGGCGCGGCGCGCTCGGGCGGCCGTCGAAGCGGGTGGCGACGACGGTGACCCAGATCTGGTCGGTGAGCTCGTCGTCGACGTTGGCGCCGAAGATGATGTTGGCGTCCGGGTGGGCGGCCTCGCCGACCACCTTCGCGGCCTCGGAGACCTCGACCAGCGAGAGGTCGGGGCCGCCGGTGATCGAGAGCAGGATCGAGCGGGCGCCCTCCATCGAGGTCTCCAGCAGTGGCGAGGAGATCGCTTTTTCGGCAGCGAGGATCGCGCGCTCGTCGCCGTAGGCCATGCCGATCCCGAGCAGCGCCCGGCCGGCGTCGGACATGATCGTCCGCACGTCGGCGAAGTCGAGGTTGATCACCGCGGGCAGGGTCACCAGATCAGAGATCCCCTGCACGCCTTGGCGCAGGACGTCGTCGGCGACCTGGAAGGCCTCGACCATCGAGGTCTGCTGGTCGAGCACCTGCAGCAGGCGATCGTTGGGGACGACGATCAGGGTGTCGACCTCGGCTGCCAGCTCCTCGATGCCCTTGTCGGCCTGGGTGCCGCGGCGGCTGCCCTCGAAGCTGAACGGCTTGGTGACGATCCCGACCGTGAGCGCGCCGACCTCGCGGGCGAGGCGGGCGACGACCGGGGCCGCGCCCGAGCCGGTGCCGCCGCCGGCGCCGGCGGCGACGAAGACCATGTCCGAGCCCTTCAGCAGGCGCTTGATCTTGTCCTGCTCCTCGAAGGCCGAGCGGTGTCCGACCTCGGGGTCGGCCCCGGCCCCGAGCCCGCGCGTCTGCTCGTCGCCGATGTGGACGGTGATATCGGCGACGCAGAGCTGCAGGGACTGCAGGTCGGTGTTGACGGCCATGAACTCGACCCCGGGGATGCGGGCGTCGACCATCCGGTTGACCGCGTTGACGCCGGCCCCGCCGACCCCGACGACTTTGATCACCGGCTGGTGCGGCTCGCCGCTGCCGGGCGGCTCATACGCCGGCTCCTCGCGCCCGTAGCGCGGCGACCCCGGCAAGAAGTCCTCCCGCTCCCGCGGCCGCGGCTCCTCGTTGAAGACCCTTTTCAGCCGCTCCGGAGCACTCTCGGCGCTCGACTGTCCCTCGTCAGCTTGCGGGGCCTCCGGTCGGGGCGCCTCGGCGTCCTGATCGAAGAAGTCGGCTTGCTGAGCTGAGGCGTCAGCCGCAGGGGCTTCTGCGGCGGGTGGCGCGGGTGGAGGCGTCTCGGCCGAAGCTTGCGAGGCCGGGGCGCCTTCACCGGCGACAGGACCCGCCGCCCGATCCCCCTCGTCCTGCGCCCTCTGCGCCTGCGCCGGATCTTCGCGCCCGTACCTAGGCGCCTCGGGCGGATCGGCCGGCGCGTCGTCGGCAGTCGACCGGAAAAGATCTGCGAGGGGACCCTCGCGCATGCTTGCGCGCTTGTTACGCCGAGCCATTCGCCAGGACCTCCTTCGCCAGCTCCCGGTAGTAGTTCGCGGCGCTGCTGCCGGAATCGTACTTGAGCACGCTGGACCCTTTCACGGGCGCCTCGGCGAATTTGATCGCCTTGCGAATGCGGGAGCGGAAAACGAGGTCACCGAAGTTCTCCTCGAGGATCTCCACCGCCTCCTTGGCGTGGACGGTCCGCGAGTCCAGCATCGTCGGCAGGATGCCCTCGATGCGAACGTCTGGGTTGAGGTTCTCTTGAATCATCTTCAAGGTGTTCTGCAGCTGGACCAGCCCGCGCATCGAGAGATACTCGCATTGCACGGGGACGATCACTTTGTTCGCCGCGGTCAGCGCATTGATCGTGAGCAGGCCGAGGCTCGGCGGCGTGTCGATGCAGACGAAGTCGTAATCGGCCGAAACCTCCTTCAGGGCCTTCTCCAGCGAGCGCTCGCGGCCGATCTTGGTGCTCATCGCGATCTCCGCCCCGGCGAGGTCGATCGAGGCGACGGCGATGTCGATCTCGCGCTGCATGATGATCTCGGAGATCGGCATGTCGTTGACCAGCACGTCGTAGAGGCTCTTCTCGACCTTGTCGGGGTCGATCCCCTGGCTCATCGTCAGGTTCCCCTGCGGGTCGAGGTCGACGCAGAGCACGCGGTAGCCGGACTCGGCGAAGGCGACGGCGAGGTTGAGCGTGGTCGTCGTCTTCGCGACGCCGCCCTTCTGGTTGGCGAAGGCGATCACCTCCGCGGTCTTCACGTGGCCCTCTTCCTCGACCTCGTGCGCCGGAGCGAAGTCCTGGCGCATCGGCGCCAGCAGGTCGGATGCCTTCATCCGGCCGTCGCCTTCCTCTTCGTCGGCCTCGACGCTCTCGCGCTCGGCAACGGCCTCGGCGACCGGCGCCGGCTCAGCGGCGACCGCGGGCTCGGGAGCCGGCGCGGGCGCGGGCTCCCGGGCGGGCGCGGGCTCGAAGTACTCCTCCTCGGCCTCCTCGTAGTCCTCGACGTACTCGTCGGACTCCGAGGCGGGGGCGGCCGGCGGGGCGTCCTCGTACGCGGGCATGACTTCTTCCATCTCCTGGAGCTCCTCGACGATCGGGTGCGGCTCCTCGACGACGGACTGACGCTTCTTGCGGCTTAGAAATCCCATTGCGCGGATATTCGGATAGAGACCCGCTTTTCCTGCCGGGTCGCGAAATTGCTAGGAATTGCCCGATACCTGATCTTCTCGACAAGCGGCTCGTGATCGTCACCGGCAAGGGAGGCGTGGGCAAGACGACGGTCGCCGTGGCCCTCGGCCTGCGCGCCGCGAGCGAAGGCAAGCGGACGATCGTCTGCGAGGTTTCCGCGCAGGAGAACGCCTCGCGGATGTTCGAGCACACCGCCGTCGGCTTCCACGAGGTCGAGATGGAGAAGAACCTCTGGTCGATCTCGATCGACCCCGACGAGTCGATGCGCGAGTACGTGCTGCTGCAGCTGAAGGTGCGGGCGATGCGCGACATGCTGTTCCGCAGCCGCATCTTCAACTACCTGGCCGCGGCGACGCCGGGGCTGAAGGAGCTGGTGACGATCGGAAAGATTTGGGAGCTCGCCCAGCTCGACCGCAAGGTGAAGAAAGGGCGCAAGTACGACCTGGTGATCGTCGACGCGCCGGCCACCGGGCACGGGGTCGGGTTCCTGCAGACGCCGCGCACCTTCGCCTCGATCGCCCGGGTCGGGCCGATCCACTCCCAGGCCCAGACCCTCGACCGTTTCATCACCGACCACGAGCACACCGGGACCGCGATCGTCGCCCTGCCGGAGGAGATGCCGGTCAACGAGTCGGCGGCGCTGGAGCGCGACCTGGTCGACGAGGTCGGGGTCGCCGTCGACCGCGTCTACCTCAACGGGCTCTACCCGGAGCGCTTCACGAAAGCCGAGGCCGAGAAGCTCGCGACGCTGGCCGAAGAGGAGAACGGGGCGGCGCGGGCGGCGGCGCGGGCGGCCCTCTCCGAGCACGGCCGCGCCCGCTCGCAGCGGGCCCAGCTCTCGCGCCTGCGCCGCCGCGTCGAGGCGCCGGTCAAGACGCTGCCCTTCCTGTTTGAGCCCGAGCTCGGGGTCGAGGCGGCGCGCGAGCTCTCGCGGAGGCTTGGCTGATGCCGACGCTGGGCGAGGTCCTCGAGGACAAACAGATCTGCATTTGCGCCGGCTCCGGCGGGGTCGGCAAGACGACCACCTCGGCGGCGATCGCGACCGGGGTGGCGGCTCAGGGGCTGAAAGTCTGCGTGCTGACGATCGACCCGGCAAAGCGGCTCGCCGACTCGCTGGGGCTGAAGGAGCTCGGCAACGAGGCCAAACGGGTCGACCCGGCGCTGTTCGAAAAGCAGGGGGTGGAGATGAAGGGCGAGCTCTGGGCGATGATGCTCGACCCGAAGCAGACCTTCGACGAGCTGATCGCCCGCCAGGCGCCGGACGAGGAGTCGCGCGAACGCGTCCTGGGCAACCGGATCTACCAGCAGATCTCCGGCGCCCTCGCCGGCTCGCAGGAGTACATGGCGATGGAGAAGCTGTTCGAGCTGCACACCGAAGGTGACTTCGACCTGCTCGTCCTCGACACCCCGCCGACCCGCAACGCGCTCGACTTCCTCGACGCGCCGAAACGGCTGACCCAGTTCATCGAGGGCAAATCCCTGCGCGTCTTCATGAAGCCGACCGGGCTGGCGGCGAAGGTGACCGGCCGCGGCGTCTCGGTCGCGCTCAGCGTCTTCAAGCGGATCGTCGGCTTCGACCTGCTCGCCGACCTGGCCGAGTTCTTCAACGCCTTCAGCGGCATGGTCGACGGCTTCCAGGCGCGGGCCAAGCGGGTCAACAAGCTGCTCGCCGACCCCAGCACCTGCTTCCTCGTCGTCTGTGGCCCCCAGGGCGAGCCGATCGACGAGGCGGTCTACTTCCACCGCAAACTGGTCGAAGCGAAACTGCCCTTCGGCGGCGTCATCGTCAACAAGGTCCACTACCCGGCCGAGCAGCTGCGGGCCGAGGTCGAGGACCTGCCGGAGACCCTGGCCGAGAAACTCGGCGACGAGGACCTCGCCGACCGCGTCGCCGCCAACTTCGCCGACTACCAGGCCCTGGCCGAGCGCGACGCTCGCAACATCAAGCACCTCGCCTCCGAGCTCCGCACCAAAGGCGTGATCCGCGTCCCCTACCTCGACGAGGACGTCCACGACCTCGCCGGCCTCGCCCAGATCAACCGCTACCTCTTCGCCACCGGCGAGGAGCGCGTTGCGATGGCCGCGGGCTTGGCGTAGCTCTAAGCGGGGGCGAATTTTGGGCCCTATCGACTTTGTTCGGGTATGCCGAACAAAGTCGATAGCCCCCACACGGCGCTCGCGCGAATCGCGAGCAGGCAGCACGGCGTCGTCACCGCGAAGCAGCTCGCGGCGCTTGGGATCTCACGAGCCGCGATCTCAGAACGAGTGAGGGACGGTCGCCTGCACCGCCTGCACCGCGGCATCTACGCCGTCGGCCACAGGTCTCCGAACGAGTACCAGCGCTACATGGCGGCGGTGCTGGCCTGTGGGAAAGGGGCCGTCCTTTCGCATCAGTCCGCGGCTTATCTCTATGGGTTCCTGAAGCCCGAAGGAGGGCCCGTGCACGTGACCTCGCCCAGCACCTCGGGGAAAGCTCTACGAGCGGGGATCTTGCTTCATCGATCTCCCTCTCTATCGAGAGAAGGGGTTACTCGGCGCGAGCGGATCCCTGTGACCACGCCGCGTAGCACGATCCAGGACCTAGAGCAGACGCTTGCGCCCTATCTCGTTCGCAAGGCCAAGAGCCAGGCCGAGTTCATGAAGTACGAGCTGAGGCTTCCGACCAACCGCACCCGCAGCGATCTGGAGGAAGACTTCCTTCGCTTTCTCGCCAAGCATGGCTTCCCGCCGCCCCATGTCAACGTCAAGGTCGGGAAGTTCACCGTCGACTTCCTCTGGCCGGAGCAGATGCTCGCCGTGGAAACGGACTTCTTTGACTACCACCGGGGCCACCAAGCCTTCGAGGACGACCACCAGCGCGACTTGGAACTCCGACGCCTGGGCTACACCGTCCGCCGCTACACCGGAGCCCAGCTCGACGACTACCCAGCCGAGATAGTCGTCGATCTGGGCGAAGTGCTGAGCCGGCGGCCTGAGCCCTAGTTCAGGCCGCCGCCGCGGCTGTACTCGAACTCCAGGTGGGAGACCTCCCAGTCGGAATCCGGGACCGGGAAGAGGTGGCGCACGCGGGGGGTGTCGATCCGCTCGCGGTGCTGGAGGTCGCGCTCGATCTCGGATGAGGGCGCGGGCCATTCGAGCGAGTCGCCGGGGCGAGCTTCGGAGACCTCGTCGAGCCAGGGCATCGCCGTGACCTTGATCTCGCCTTCGGCGGGGATCGGCTCCATGATGCGGGTGTCCTGGTCCATGTCTACCTCGTCTTCCTGCTCGTTGTACAGCGACACCTCGGGCGGGTCCGCAGGGCCCTCATCCGGCCCCGAGGGAATCAGATTGCGATCGGGCCCGGATGAGGGCGACGTCTCTACGTCAACCGGCATGTCCTCCGCTTCGCGTCCGGGCATGCCGGGCGTCGCCTCAGCGCTGATCTCGATCTCGGCGTCTTCGGCAAAGGGCTCGGGGAAGTCGTCAGGAGTACCGATCGAGATCGCGATCTCGGCGTCGCCCTCGGCGAGGCCGTTGGCGATCAGGGTCTCGTCGGCGGTGCCGATCAGGTCGTTGCCGAGCTCGCCGAGCGCGGCCTGGCGGAGCAGGCGACGGGCGCCCTCCTCGACCCAGCCGGCGAGGGCGATCGCGTCGGGCAGCGAGCGGCCGTTCATCATCGCCCGCTCCAGCTCCAGCACCTCCTCGACCTTCTCCCGCGCCTCGATCCGGTCCAGCTGCTCGTCGGCGATCAGCGCCGCGGCGCGCATCGGCAGCGAGGCGCCGACCGGGCCGTGGCCCTCGAGCACCGCGCGCAGCGCCAGCAGGTGATCGCTCAGCCCCTCCAGTGCGCTCTCGCGCTCGCAGCCCATCTCGAAGCGGCCGACCGCCCAGGTGAGGGCGCCGTCGGGGTCGGGACGGGACTCCAGGGTGCTGGCAAACTCGGATAGCTTCTCCGCCTCGCTCTCGTCGAGGCGGTATCCGCCGGCGCGGGTCGAGGGCGCGCCGGTCGCGACGCGGCGCCAGTTGTCGGCGCCGGTCGGGGCGAAGGCGTAAGGGCCGAGGCCGACGCCGCCGCTCTTGAACAGGCGCATCACGCTGATCAGCTCGCGCAGCTGCAGCAGTGCCTCGTCGGTGCCGCCGTCGGGGTCCTGCTCGGCGACAGCGAGGAACTGCGGCTCCCAGGCCGCCCTTCCCATTCCCTCGCTGCGCATCGCGTCGACCGGGGCCTCGATCGAGTCGGCGCGGACGATCCGCACGCCGTGGGGCAGCTGCAGGCGCGGCACCGACATCCGCAGGCCGACGATCGGGACGATCAGGACGTCGGCCTCGTCGGCGTCGCGGCCCTCGGCGTCGAGGGCATCGAGGGCGCCTTCGAGCCGCTCGCGGTCCAGGGCGAAGCCGCTCGAGCCCTGCCAGAGCTCGGCGAAGAAGACGACGAGCATGCGCTCGGCGCGAGCCGAGGGGTCGGCGGCGATCTGCTCGCCGCGCTCCTCCAGGTACGGCGCGGCGACGCCGGCCTCGATCGTGGCCTCGCGGGCCGGGGCGAAGCCGGGCAGGGCGCGCAGCTCCTCGGCGTGGTCTTCGACGTAGCGGCCGGTCATCGGCACGTAGCTGTAGAAGGGGACCTCTTCGCCGTTCTCGGCACCGACGTCGAAGGGAATCTCATCGCCGCTGGCGACCAGAGTCGCCAGCCGGGTCGCAGCCTCGGTGGCGAGGCGCTTCAGCGCTTCGTTGAGCAGAAAATCACGCACGCCTGGGGCTTCCGCCCAGTGGCCGTGGCTCCTGCGCCTGCACGCTCGCTTGCAGGCCGCGGATCTGGACGTTTGATCTAGAGCGCGGCCGCCGGCTCAGCGACCTCGGCGTCCTCGCCGAGAAGCCAGCGGGTGCCGTAGCTGCGCATGTCCTCGATCAGCGGCACCAGCGCCTCGCCTTTGGCGGTCAGCGCGTACTCGACCCGGGGCGGGACCTCGGGATAGGTGTGACGCTCGACGATCCCCTCCTCCTCCAGCGCCCGCAGGCGCAGCGAGAGAGTGCGCGGGCTGATCCCCTCCAAAGACCGCTCCAGCTCGCAAAAACGGCTGTTCCCGGCGGCCAGGTCGCGGATCAGCAGCAGGGTCCACTTTCCGCACACCACTTCCGCGGTGCGACAGACGGGACAAGTCGAGTTGGTCTCGGCACTCATTGCGACATTTCCTCGCGGCTGGGTGGACCGCTTGCTTCACCAAGTGTAGCCACATGGCTTCACTTACTGAAGCTTTGGCGCATTCCCAGACAGGATCGCGAATTTTGGGGCGGGCCGACTAAAGGGGACCCCAGAGCGCTCCGATGTGAACCGGGTGAGGCTCCGCCCTGCCCAGAACACCGCTCGCGAGGAGGGCTTCGTGCTGATCGAGATCCTCGTCAGCGCGATGGTGCTGACCATCGCCTCGGCCGGGGTCGTGATGCTCTTGCAGACGACGACGCGAACCCAGGCCGAGCAGCGGAGCAGTAGCGAGGCCTATGCGCTGGCCCAGGAAGATCAAGCCCGGCTGACCTCGATGCGGCTGGCGACCTTGAACCGGCTCGACCAGACCCGCACGGTGATGCTGAACAAAACGAAATTCAACGTCCGCTCCCGCGGCGTCTTCGTCAACGACAACACCTCGACGCCATCTTGCGGCGAAGGAACCTCGTCCGCCGACTACGTCGAGATCACCTCGACCGTCACCTGGAACGGCATGGACCCGGGGGAAAAGGCGAAGATCGTCAGCATCCTTTCGCCGTCGAACGGGTCGCTGGACCCGAACAACGGGACGATCGCCTTTTCGGTCAAAACGCAGCTGCAAGAAGCCGTTCCCAATGTCTACGTCTCCGGTGGCAGCGGAGCCTTCAGCGGCTACACGGATGCCGCGGGCTGCTTGGTGTTCACCGACCTTCCGGCCGGGAACTACACGGCAACCGTCAACGGGACCTCAGCCGGCGTGGTCAACAAAAACGGCGATTACACCGAGCAGAAAGTGGTGCCGATCGTCGGTGGCGACACCAAAACGGTGACCTTCGAGTTCGACCGCCCGGGGACGATCAAAGTTGGCTTCCAGTACCGGGTCGGCAGCAGCGGCGAATTCAAAGCGAGCAGCGCCGACTCGCTGTTCGTCTACCACCCGAACATGGACGCGGGCGTCGCGCAGGTTCTCGGCACACCCGGCGGCACCCGGCAGGCAAGCTTCAGCGCGACTCCGCTGTACCCGTTCAGCTCGACCTATCTGGTTCATCCCGGCTCCTGCACGAGCAATAACGCCAACCCCGCGGTCAATCCGACCGCGGCCACGAACGTTCTCGCCCCGCGCGGCGCCACGGTCGAAAAAGTCCTGCAGTTGCCGGCCTTCGTCCCGACCGTGTGGAGCGGGCGCAACGAAGCAAACAAAGGCTCACCCCTGCCGAACGCCGACGTCTGGATCAGGGATCCATCCTGCCTGAAAGGCAGCCTCCCGTTGCTCCGCCGCTACACCACCAACTCGCTCGGTCAGCTCAACGATCCCGGGCTTCCCTGGGGCACCTACACGGTCTGCGTCGACTCGGAACCGGGCAGCGGCAGCAGCGGCGTGCGTCGGCAGACGATCGAAAACGTCGCCGTCAAAGACCTCGCTAACAGCACCACCCGCAACTTCTATCTCGGTTCCGGCACCGGCACCGTCTCGACCGAAGGATCCTGCTCATGAGGAGCAGACGGCTGATCGAGGACGAGCGCGGCACGACGCTCGTCGAGCTGGTCGTCGGCATGTTCGCCGGGCTGATCGTGCTTGCCGCGCTGGTGACGCTGATCATGCTCACGCTCAACACCACCAACCGGGTCAGCGCCCGCGTCCACTCGACCCAGGAAGCGAGGCTGACGCTGACCAAAATCATCAACCAGCTCCACTCGGCCTGCATCGCGCCGAAAATCCCGCCGATCCGGGAATCGAGCTCCAGCAGCGAGCTGCGGTTCGTGCACGCGACCGGGGCGGCCGTCTCCCCGGTCCCGACCGAATCCCGGATCACCTTCTCGGGCGGAAAACTCACTCAGCGCGACTACGACTGGGTGAGTGGAGTCGCGCCCCTTTGGACGTTCAAAACGACGCCGAGCCGCACCGTCCAGCTCGGCGAAGGAATCAGCCAGATCGGAAGCAAACCGATTTTCACCTACTACCGCTCGGTCGGCGGCACCCCGACCCCGATCGAAGCGCCGCTGACCGGCGCCGAGCCGAACGAAACGATCCAGGTGACGACCGCCTTTACGGCCGCCGACGACGACAACGGCGAGGCGGCGACGCCCGCCCGCATCCAGGGCAGCGCGACGCTGCGCCTGACCGCCATTCTCTACAGCACCTCCGCCCCGAGCTACCCATGTCAGTGAGAAGGCGAGACAGCGAGGCGGGCTTCACGATGATCTCGGTCGTCCTCGGGCTGACCCTCGTGATCGCGCTCTCGGTCGTGGCCGTGTCCGCCGTTCGCGGCGACCTCAACATGAACCGCAGCGACCTCGACAAGAAGCGGGCCTACGAGGCGGCGAAAGCCGGGGTAAACGACTACGTCTTCCACCTGCACGAGGAAACCGACTACTGGGCGAAATGCACGAACGTCAAACCAGCGACCAACGCGGTCAACCAAGTCGGCTCGACGGCGAAGCGGCGCCCCGTCCCGGGCAACACCGGCGCCACCTACGCGATTGAGCTGCTGCCGGCGAGCAACCAGACGACCTACAAACAGTGCAACCCCGCCAACCCCGGCCCGAGCATGCTCGAGTCCTCCGGAATGCTCAAAGGCACGTTCCGGATCCGCTCGACCGGGTTCGCCGGCGACGCCTCGGTCTCGATCGTCGCCACCTTCAAGCCCGCCACCTTCCTCGACTACGTCTACTTCACGCAGCGCGAGACGCTGGACCCCGTCAGCTATGGCTACGCGAACCCCTCGTCGCAGCTGAACGGCGCCAACTCCCAGTGCAGCAAAACCTTCCAGGAAGGCCGCATGTCGGCGCAGATGCCGACCACCGGCGACTACTGCGTGGTGATCTCGTTCGTCGAAGACGACGCGATCAAGGGGCCGATGCACACCAACGACGCCTTCGTCTTCTGCGGCAAACCGACCCTCGGGCGTGGGCCGGCCGACCCGATCGAGGTCAGCGGACCACCCAAAGGGTGGTTCCAGACCAAAGAAGTCCCCAACTCCGGATCGAGCTGCAGTGGCGGATCGGGCAACATCAAAGGGACCTACACCGCGAGCTCGCCGGTGATCACCCCGCCGCCCTCGAACAGCGCCCTGAAATCGATCGCCGGCCTCAAATTCAAAGGGCAGGTGAAAATCTGCCTCAACGGCAACAACCTCAGTGTGGGCGCCGGCAAAACCTGCACCGAAACGCCGCTCTACTCCGGCCCGTTCCCGTCCAACGGCGTGATCTACGTCGAAAGCTCTTCCTGCTCGACGATCTACTCGCCGTTCACCGCCACCTACACGGCCCCCTCGGGCTGCGGCAACGCCTACATCCGCGGCAACTACTCCGGTCAGCTGACCCTGGCGACGGAAAACGACATCATCGTCGATGGCAACTTGATCCACTCCGGCGAAGGCGTGCTTGGTCTGGTCGCCAACAACTTCGTCCGCGTCTACCACCCCTACTCCTCCGACACCACCTCGACGCAGACGGGTCGCGGCTCCTGCGGCTCGAACGGCTCCAACGGCCCCGGCTCGGTCAGCAAACTGCGGATCGATGCCGCGATCCTCGCAATCGACCACTCCTTCATCGTCGACCACTACGACTGCGGCAACAGCCTGGGGACGCTCACGGTCAACGGCGCGATCGCGATGAAATACCGCGGCCCCGTCGGCACCACCAACGGTCGCGGCTACGTCAAGGACTACAACTACGACGACCGCCTGCGCTACCTGCAGCCGCCGCATTTCATCGAGCCGGCCGAATCGGACTGGGTGGTCGGGCGGATGACGATCGAATGACCGTCCCGTTCTCCCAAATTTGAGTAGTTGCAGGGCGAAAGTTTTGCCGCCCATCTGTCGATTCAAGGGGTAGTCACTCCGCCCGTGGCGCCGCGAGGCAGATGAAGAAGATCAAGCTGAAAAACCCCGAGATCAAGCTGAAGCGAGCCGACACCTCGCTGGTCGGCCTCGAGATCGAGGCCGGCAGCATCGCCGCAGCCGAAATCGACGGCGGCGGGACCACGGTCGACAAGGTCGCTGTTCAGCCCCTACCCCCCGCCGCGTTCGACGACGGCGAGGTAGTCGACCCGGAGGCCGTGACCGAGGCGCTGCGCACCCTCTTCGACCAGCACAAGCTCTCCAAGCGGGTTCGCCTCGGGATCGCCAATCAGCGCGTGGTCGTCCGCACCGTCCGGCTGCCCGCGATCGAGGATCCAGACGAGCTCGCCGCGGCGATCCGCTTCTCTGCCCAAGAGCAGATCGCGATGCCGCTTGACCAGGCGATAATCGACCACCGGGTGGTCGGCGGCGTTCCTGCCAGCGAGGGTGCCGCGCCGCAGATCGACGTGATGGTGGTCGCCGCGCGGCGCGACATGATCGCCGCCTCGTTAAAACCGCTGCGCGACGCGGACCTCGAACCGGTCGGAGTAGACCTCTCGGCGTTCGGAATGATCCGTGCGCTAGGCGAGGTGAACCTCCCCGAGATGTCGACCGAACCCGAGGCGGTCGAGCGGCCCGCGAGCGCGGTCCTCTACTGCAACGTCGGCGACGTCACTAACCTCGCGGTGGCCAAAGGCCGGTCTTGCCTGTTCACGCGAGTCTCCCCCGCCGGTTTCGACGATATGGCGGCCTCGCTTGCCAGGAACACCGGCATGACTCCCGAGCACGCGCGAATGTGGCTCGGGTACACCGGTCTGACGCGACCCCTCGAGGAATTCGAGGGAGACCCGGCGACGCTGGGCCAGGCGCGGGCTGCGCTGGAACAGGGCGCCGACAACGTGCTCGGCGAGCTGCGGCTCTCGATTGACTTCTATGGCAACCAGGAGGCTGCGATCCCGATCGATCGCATGGTCCTCTGCGGGCCCGGCAGCGACGTAGCCGGACTGGCTGAGCGGCTGGAAGCGGGCCTCAACCTGCCGGTCTCGATCGGCAGGCCGGAAGCGCTCGCCGGTCTCGACAGCGCCACCGCGGCCCGCCTCACCCTCCCCTACGGCCTCGCGCTGGAGCACTAGCCGTGCGCCCGGTCAACCTGATCCCAGAGGAGGAGCGGATCGGCGGCGTGCGTCCGCTGCGCAGCGGGCCGACCGCCTACATCGTGGTCGGCGCCCTCGTCGCCGCCCTGCTCGGCGTCACCGCCCTGGTCACGACCAACAACCGGATCGTCGACCTGAAGACCGAAGCCACCGAGCTCGAAGCCGACGTCGCGACCACCGAAGCGAAGGCCCAGAAACTCCAGGCGTACGTCGACTTCAAGATCGTACGTGAACAACGGGTGTCGACGGTGACCAGTCTCGCCGACAGCCGCTTCGACTGGGAACGGGTGATGCGCGAGTTGGCATTGATTCTCCCCGACGACGTTCTGCTCTCCTCGCTGACGGCGTCGGCGAGCCCTGGCGCCAGCCCGGGCGGCGGCGCGTCGGTATCCCTGCGCTCTTCGATCCCGGGGCCGGCCCTGGAGATCGTCGGTTGCGCCAAGGGTCACGAGGGGGTAGCGGGCTTCATCCAGGCCGTAAAGGACATCGATGGCGTAACCCGCGTCGGCGTTCCCTCCTCGATTCAGGGAGGCGCGAGCAGCGCGGAATCCGGCTCGGCCAGCGAAACGGCCGCCTGCTCGGGTGACACCGCCAGCTTCCAGATGGTCGTGGCCTTCGACGCGGCCCCGCTGCCGGCGACTACCTCGGAAGTCACGCCCGAAGTCGCCGCCTCCTCGCCCGAAGCCGAAGCGCCCGCGGAAACGGGGTCCGAAGAATGAAATCCTCCGGCCGGCTGATCGGGGCGATTCTGGTGGTGGCGGCGATGGCCGTCGGCTTCTGGGTTTTGCTGCTGAGCCCGAAGCGGGAAGAAGCCGACCAGCTGGGTGCCAAAGTGGAGTCGCTGGAATCATCTCTCGCGCAGGCGAGCAGCAGCCTCGCTGCCGGCGAAGCCGCGAAGGAAGAGTTTCCCGACAACTACCGGCAGCTGGTCGTGCTTGGCGAGGCGGTGCCCGAGGGCGACGAAACCGCATCGCTGCTGGTCGAAATTGACCGCATCGCGAGAAGCTCGAAGGTCAGGTTCGAAACCATCCAGCTGACCAGTAGCGGCGAAGGCGGTGCCGAAGCGCCGATCGCTCCGCCGCCCACGGAAGCGGTCCCCGCGCCCGAAGCCGAAGCTCCCGAAGGAAGCGTGCCGGCGGCGGCGACCATCCCGCCGACCGAGGCGGCGGCAGCGCTGATGCCGCTCGGCGCGAGCATCGGCCCGGCCGGGCTCGGGGTGATGCCTTACACCCTCAACTTCACCGGCAACTTCTTCGAGATCGCCGATTTCATCTCCGAAGTCGACTCCCTCGTGGCCACCCACAATGCGAAGGTCGGCGTCGAGGGCCGGCTGGTGACGGTTGACAGCTTCTCGCTCACCCCGACGGGCAACGAGAAGAAGAAGGATCTGAACGTCAGCTTCGTGGTCACCACGTTCGTCACGCCACCGGAACAGGGCCTCGCCGCAGGTGCCACGCCAACGGAACCGGCCCCGGTCAGCACCGAAGCACCGAGCGGCGAAGAAGCGGGAGCGGCCCAGTGAACTTCCTCAAGAAGGGGCCAGAGATCAAGCTCTCCGAGATCAAGGTCCCGGGCTTCGTCCAGGACGTCTATTACGACCTCAAGGACCGGCACCTGCTGCCGGTCGCGGCGATCCTTCTGGTCGCGCTCGTAGCCGTACCGATCGCGATCAGCGGGAAGTCGGGCTCGGAAGGTTCGTCCGGCGGCGGCGGCGCTGAAGCGGGGGCGAGCCAGTTTGGCTCCGCCGAAAACACCGGTGCCCTGGTCGCCGAGGCGCAGCCCGGCTTGCGCGAGTTCAAACGGCGCCTCAGCAGCGACTCGCCACAGGATCCGTTCTACGACGAAACCACGACCTCAGGCCAGGCCGCTGGTGGTTCCAGCGAAGAAGCTGAAGGCACGGAAAGCGGCGGCGGCACGTCCAGCTCGAGCGAGGAATCCTTCACCTTCCCGGAATCGACTCCGCCCTCGGAAACGGGAGGCGGCGAAACCACCACGCGCAGCCGCTTCACCTACTACTCGATGACGATCGACGTCCGCATCACCGGTGGCAGCGGCGAGGAGAAGAAGACGACCGTGCGGCGTAACCTGCCGGAGTTCACGATGCTGCCCAGCCGGGACACGCCGGCGATCGTCTACATGGGCGCGACTAAAGACGGCAAGAAGGCCGTGATGACCGTCTCCTCCGACGTGCAAGGGATCTTCGGCGACGCCAAGTGCGTGCTCGGCTCGGAAACCTGCCAGCTGCTGGCGATGGAAGTCGGCTTGCCCGTGACCTTCGTATACGGCACCACCGGCAGGACCTACAAGATCGAACTGCTGAAAGTCCACTTGGTCGAATCAGACAAGGTGAACAAGGCGCCGCTCGGCGAGGGCGACAAGAACAAGGGCAAGCGGAAGAATCAGTCGCTGGCCGCCGACTCAACCGCGGTCAGCGGGTCCCGCTGACGTTCACAAAGCCAACATCGTTTTCCTTGATCCGGGGGCCGCATTCGAACTGCGCTTGCTCCCGCTCGCCTAAGTCAACCTGAAACTTCTCGCTGGAAGCCCAGTCCTGTTTTAGCTGTAACTCGTGTCGACCGGTTGGGACACCAAGAACTCTCGTTTCGCCAACGCTGATGCCACCGGCGTTTTCACCATCGATGAGTATTCGGTAATCCCGGCCGCTCTCAACCCGAAATCCAGTCGGCCTTACCAGTTGGATCGTTGGCATCTCCCTGGTCCCTCCTCGGATCGGCGGACTACCCCAAGAACCCGTTCATTACTGCCGATCGTGCGCAGACGTTTGATTGACGAAGATGCTGCAGTCGAGAGACCATTCAGCCCAGATAGAGGTCGACGAGCGCGTCACCGGCGAGGAGACCGACGACCCCCCCCAGAGCGAGGAAGGGGCCGAAGGGGATCGCCATTTTGCGGGCGCCGGAGCCGTGGCGGATAATCAGGGTGATCCCAACGGCCGATCCAACCAGGAGGGCTGCGAGGATCGCCGGGCCGACGGCGCGGCCGAGGAAGAGTCCCATCGTCGCCGCCAGCTTGACGTCGCCGAGGCCCATGCCTTGCGGGTAAGCGAGGGCGGCGAGGAAGAAGACGGCGCCGGCGGCGACGGCGGCGATCGCGCGCTCGGGCAGGCCGGCGGGGTCGGTCGGGGCGGCGATCGCGAGGCAGAGGATCGCGCCCACGATGAGGATCTTGTTGGGGATGATCCGGTGCTCGAGGTCGGTCAGGGTGATCGCCGCCAGCATCGTCACGAAGACGAGCCCGATCACCGCTTCCGCGGGCTCGTCCCAGTAGACGACGACGGTCGCGGCGAAGAGCGCGCCGAGCGCCAGCTCGGTCAGTGGATAGCGCGGCGAGATCGGAGTTCCGCAACAGCGGGCGCGCCCGCGCAAGGCCAGCCAGGAGACGACCGGGACGTTGTCGTAGGCGGCGATCTGCGCGCCGCACGAGGGGCATTTCGAGCGCGGGCCGGCGATCGAGAGCCCAAGCGGTAGGCGGTAGGCGACGGCGCTGACGAAGCTGCCGGCGACCAGGCCCCCGATGAAGGCGATAACGACGATTGCAGGCATCGGGGCGAAGGTTCTACGGACAGCCGGCGAAATCCTCGCCGATTGCCGTCGAGCTTAAGGCCGGGCGACGACCCTGAAGGAGCGCTTTGCTCCCTTGGTCTCGACGTTGCCCGCCGCGTCGCGGGCTTTGACCCTGATCGTGTACCGCTGCAGCTTCAGCTTCTTCAGCCGCAGTGGAGACGCGCACCTTTTCCACTTCGCCTTGCCGACCTTGCATTGGAAGACGGTGCCGGGGAGCGAGGCGGTGGTGTCGGTGAAGCGGATCGTCGCCTTGCGTTTGGCGGTCTTGGCACCGGGGGCCATCGTGATCCGGGTCCGCGGGGTCAGCGAGTCCTCGATGTAGAGGACCGGGTCCGAGCACTTCGAGGTCTTCTCCCCGGCAACCGAGACGGCTGAGAAGATGATCGCGGCGTTGTCCATCACCCGCACCGGGATCCCAGCGGCCAGCTCTGCCGGCGAGCCCTTCGCAACGACCGCTCCCTGGCAGATCGGGTCGGCGTAGATGCGGACCAGATTGGCGCCGGGGGCGGTGCCGGCGACCAGCGGCGTGTTGTCGTTGGCGGCGCCGCCCGGGATAGTGCGCAGGCGCGGGGCCGGCGGCGGGTCGGTCGCTTTGTCGCCGCCTCCACCGGGGGCGGGACCGGGGCCCGGCCCGGGCCCGGGATCGATTGGCGGGGTCAGCTCCTGATAGTTGAGCGGGTTGGAGCAGCCGGAGAGGAAGCCAGCCAGCGCCAAGCTCACCGAGAAGGTCGTCTCGGTGTTGTCGGCAACCGGCACCTGGATGCCTTCGCCGCCGAGCTCTGCCCCGGTGCCGGCGCTCACCACAGCGCCGGAGCAACTGCCGTCGGCGTAGACAGAGACGACCGCGTCGGGGTCGGCGGTACCGAGAAGTCGCGGGAAGTTGTTGTTCGCCGGCGAGGCGGGGTTGACCGAGGTCAGGACCGGCGTCGACGGCGGGGTGCTCACCTGACGATAGGAGAGACCGGCCGAACACTCGGAGGTTTCCAGGCCGTTGCTGACATTCGCGTAGTAGACGGTCACCGTGTCCGGTTCGACCGCGGCGACGAGGGTGCCTTCGCCTTTGAGGCCCGCAACAGTCCCTTCGCCGGCAGTGGGCCCGGTGCAATCGGCGACATTGTAGATCCGTACGGTGTCGTTCGGTTCCACTTCTTGGGCGATCGGACGCAGGCTGCCAAAGGTGATCACTTTGGTCTCGCCTTCTTCCACCGTGCCTTTGACTCGCGGGGTCAGAGAAGCGCCGGGTGAGAGCGGGTTGGTCGCGGTCAGGGTCGGCGCCGGGAGGGCGGCAGCAGCCGCGGGGAGCAGGAGCGCGATGAAGCTGGCGGCCCCGAACAGCCGCAAGGGGCGGGCCACCCGGGTCCGCCCCTTGCGATCGTTCTCTGGCATTTTCATGCCGGGCACTTGGGTTACTCAGGACCTGATCAGTCCCAGACGTCGTTGGTGCCGGTCTCCGGGCAGCCACCTTCGCCGCCGGTGGTGCACGGGTAGGTCATGGTGCCGGCGGCGTTGACGACCCCGAAAGTGTTACCGGTCGTCGAGGTAACGGTGATCGTGTACGCGTCGGCCGAGAGGCCGGAGGTGGCGAAGCTCAGATCGCCCGCGGTTTCCGCGGAGGTCTGGGGCGGGAGCGTATCCTCGATGTCCTGGAGCACACCAGCGTTGCAGTTCGTGTACTGGCCATCGTTTTCGGTCGCGCAGGTCTCCATCGCCACCTGGGCGGAGTGAGCGGTCTCCTTGGCCTCCGCGTCCCCAGCCTTGTCGCGCTGGTTGAAGAACGCGGGCAGAGCGATCGCGGCGAGGATGCCGAGGATGAGCATGACGACCAGGAGCTCGATCAGGGTGAACCCCGCCTCCTTGTCGCCGTTGAGCCGGGCGCCGATCTTTGCCCGGAGATTCTGGTGCAACATAGGTACCTCCTATGGTCCTATTGCTTGCGCCAGAGCCCGGTGATCGCCTTGCGGCTCCGAGGCACTGGCAAATTGACTTGCACAGTCCTCATCGGCTCCGTTTGCCTCACCTTTAGCTTTTGCAGCGCCGAATTCAGGAACTCTGCGTTTTCGTCGCGGTATCAGCAAAAGTTGGGTAGGTGATTGAAAAAAAGTACCGATCCGAAAGCTGACGGTAAGTAATAGTTGGGCAACCCGAATGGACGAAAGTCCAGCGGCGCGGCACCCAACAACCGGTCAGCGAATGTTTTCGTAGATGCTGAACATCGGCAGGTACATCGCGACGACGATGAACCCGACCAGGCCGCCGACAAAGACGATCATGATCGGCTCGATCAGGGCGGTCAGCGCCTTGACCTTGGCATCGACCTCGGCTTCGTAAAAGTCGGCGACCTTCGACATCATCTGCTGCAGCTGGCCGGTTTCCTCACCCACGGCCATCATGTGGCCGATCATCGGCGGGAAGACAGGGTTCTCTTCGATCGGCCCGGAGAGCGTGCCGCCGCGTTTGACCGAGGCGTAGACGTCATCCATCGCTTGCTCGATGACGATGTTGCCGGAGGTTTCGCCGGTCAGTTTGATCGCCTGCAGCATCGGCACGCCGGCTTCGACCGAGCCGGCGAAGGTCCGCGACCAGCGGGCCAGCGCCACCTTTTGGACGACATCGCCGATTTTGAATGGGAACCGAAGTTTCGCCCGGTCCCAGATCGCCTGCCCCTGTTCGGTGCTCTTCCATTTGAAGAATCCGATCGTGATTGCCGCGATCGCCGGGAAGATGATGAACCAGTAGCCGGTGAGGAAGTTCGAGGCGTCGACACAGATCTGAGTGGGCAATGGCAGCCCAGTCGCTTCCTCGGGATTGTCTTCGGCCATTTCTTCGAAGACATTCGCGAAGATCGGGATCACAAAGGCGACGATCGCCACCAAGACGATCACCGCGAAGACGAAGACGAGCGCCGGGTACATCATCGCCGATTTGACCTGCCGCCTCAGAGCGTCCTGCTTCTCGACCTGGAAGGCGACGCGGTCGAGCACCTCGTCGAGCCGCCCCGACTGCTCGCCGGACCGAACCATCGCCCGAAACAGGCGGTCGAAGACCTTCGGGTGGCGCTCCATCGACTGCTCCAGAGCGCTGCCGGCCTCGACGTCGGATCGCAGCCCGGCGGTGGCGACTTTGATCTGTTCGTCCTGGGTCTGCTGCTCGAGCGTCTCCAGGGTCCGCAGCATCGGCATCCCCGACGCCACCAGGGTCGCGAACTGGCGTGAGAAGACCGCCAGCTCGCGCGAGTCGACGCCTTTCCATTTCTTGAAGAAGTCCTCGATGTTGACCGGGTTCGACTTCTCGCTGACATCGAGCACGATCAGACCGCGCTGGCGCAGCTGCTCCCCTACCGCGGCCTTCGATTCGGCCTCGATCTCGCCGCTCGACGTCGTCCCGGCCAGGTCCATGGCGCGGAACTCGAAGGTCGTCGCCGTAGCCATCTAGGCCCCGCCCCCCTGGGCGTAGGCGGGAGGCGCGACGGCGGACGTGGCAGCCGGGGCGGCGCCGTCAGCCTGGCCACCGAGCAACCGGTTCAGCTCCTCCGGGACCGAAGCCCGCTGTTCGGCCAGGCCGCGGGCGATCTTGCCGGTCCGCACGAGGCGGGCCAGGTCGGCGTCCATCGTCTGCATCCCAACGGCGCCGGAGGTCTGCACGGCGCCGTAGATCTGGTGCGTTTTCCCCTCGCGGATCAGGTTGCGCACGGCCGGGGTCGGGATCAGCACCTCGCAGGCGACGGTCCGCCCCTTGCCGTCGATCGTCGGCAGCAGCTGCTGGGTGACGATCCCCTGCAGGGCGATCGAGAGCTGGGTCCGCACCTGGCCCTGCTGCTCGGCCGGGAAGACGTCGATGATCCGGTCGACGGTCTGCGAGGTCGACTGGGTGTGCAGGGTCGCGAACACGAGGTGGCCGGTCTCCGCCGCGGTCAGCGCGGTCGAGATCGTCTCCAGGTCGCGCATCTCGCCGACCAGGATCACGTCGGGGTCCTGGCGCAGCGCGGCCCGCAGGCCGAGCGCGAAGTCCGGCGCGTCGGAGCCGATCTCGCGCTGGTTGACGATCGAGCGTTTGTGGCGATGCAGGAACTCGATCGGGTCCTCGATCGTGAGGATGTGGTCCTCGCGCTCGGCGTTGATCGCGTCGATCATCGCCGCCAGGGTCGTGCTCTTGCCCGAGCCGGTCGGGCCGGTGACGAGCACGAAGCCGCGCGGTTTGCGGGTCAGGTCGCGCAGGACCGGCGGCACCCCGAGCGAGTCGAGGGCCGGGATCTCCTGCGGGATCAGGCGGAAGGCGGCGCTGACCGTGCCGCGCTGGAAGAAGCAGTTGACGCGGAAGCGGGCGACGCCCGGGATCGCGTAGGCGAAATCGAGCTGCTGGTTGTTCTCGAACCGTTTGCGTTGGTCGTCGTTGAGGATCCCGTAGACGATCTCCCGCGTCTGCTGGCTGTTCAGCACCGGGAACCCGTCCATCGCGTGGATCGCGCCCTTTTCGCGGATCGCCGGCGGGAAGCCCGGGGTGACGTGGACGTCGGAAGCGCGCGTCTCCACCATGCGGCGGAGCACGTCGGCGAAATCGAAATCAGGCGGTGACACGGAGCACCTCCTCGAGGCTGGTCTGGCCGCCGCGGACCTTGGCGACGCCGTCCTCGCGCAGGGTCATCATGCCCTCCTCGCGAGCGACGGCTGCCACCTCGGGCTCGGCAGCGTGGGCGATCGTCATCTCTTTCAGCCGCGGGCTGAGTTTCATCACCGAGTAGATCCCGACCCGGCCGCGGTAACCGCTCTGGTTGCAGTGGCCGCAACCGGCCGGTTCGTAGCCCTCGACGTCGGCGTAGACCGAGACGCCGGCTTCGGCCAGCGCCGCCGAGGGGATCACGGTGCGGCGCTTGCAGCTCGGGCAGAGCCGCCGCGCCAGCCGCTGCGCGACCACGCAGTCGACCGCGGAGGCGGTGAGGAAGGTCTCGATGCCCATCTCGGTCAGGCGGGCGATCGCGCCGGGAGCGTCGTTCGTGTGCAGGGTGGTCAGCATCATGTGCCCGGTCAGCGCCGCCTCGATCGCGATCCGCGCGGTCTCGGCGTCGCGGATCTCGCCGACCATGACGATGTCGGGGTCGGCGCGGAGGACCGAGCGCAGCCCGCGGGCAAAGTCGAGCCCGGCCTTGCGATTGACGTTGATCTGGTTGACGCCGTCGATCCGGTACTCGACCGGGTCCTCGATCGTGATGATCTTCTTCTCGACCTCGTTCAGCTCGCCGAGCGCCGCGTAGAGGGTCGTGCTCTTGCCCGAGCCGGTCGGTCCGGTGACCAGGACCGCGCCGTAGGCCTGCTTGAAGGCGTTCTCGAAGCGGCCCCGGGCCTCGCCCTCCATGCCAAGATCGTCGAGGCTGCGCTGGGCGTTGCTTTCGTCGAGGATGCGGATCGTCGCTCCCTCGCCGCGCTGGGTCGGCAGCGTCGTCACACGCAGATCCACCCGGCGCTCCTCGACCGCGACGCTGACCCGGCCGTCCTGCGGCACCCGTTTCTCGGCGATGTCGAGCTCGCTCATAATCTTCAGACGCGAGATCACCGCGCCGATCATCCGCTTCGGCACGTGCGCCGCTTCGCGCAGCACGCCGTCGACCCGGAAGCGGACCCGCAGCTCGCCCTCTTCGGGCTCGAGGTGGACGTCGGATGCCCCCTCCCCCACCGCCTGGGCGAGGATGCTGTAGACGAGCTTGATCACCGGCGCGTCGTCGGCGCCGGCCTGCAGCTCGCTGACCGAGGCCAGCGTGTCGGCCTCCTCGGCTTCGTCGTCGGCCTCGGTGATGATCGCGTCGGCGGCCGCGTTCTGCAGCGTCCCGAGCCGCGAGAGCAACGACTCGACGTCGGCTTTCGCCGCGACCGCGATCCGGCAGTCGAGGCCGGTGGCGATCTGGATGTCGTCGACCGCGAGCACGTTGGCCGGGTCGGCGGCGGCGACCAGCAGGGTGTGCTGGTCGACGTAGCCGACCGGGACGGCCATGTAACGGCGGGCCATCGTCACCGGGAACAGCGCCGCGGCGGCGACGTCGACCTGGAAGACGGCGAGATCGACGTGGTCGAGCCCGTAGCGCTCTGCGGTCGCCCGCGAAAGCTGCCCCTCGTTGATCACGCCCTGCTCGAGCAGCAGCGCCTCCGGCGTGCGGCCGGCGCTGCGGGCGGCGTCGACCGCGGCCGTGACCAGTTCCTCGGAGGCGTAGCCGAGTTCGACCAGGACGTCGGTCACGTAGCCGCGCGAATGGCCACGGTGCAGCGGCGGGGTCAGACCCGGGGTTCCCGCCTCCTCCTGCGATGGCAGGGCGGGCGCCGCCGAGGTCCCGGAATCGGGAACCGGCTGCAGGTGGCTCGGGTAGCTCGGGTCGTAGGAGCTCATCGGCCTAGTCCGGGTGGTAGGTGGCTTCGGGTCCCTTGTAGGCGGCGTCGCGCACCGCCTGCACCATCGTCGCCGGCGTCTGGAAGCCGTAGTCGACGGTCGCCTGGGGGACGCCGTGGCTGAGCTTCTGCGGCTTCATCACAACCAGGGCCGGGACCCGGTTGACGTCGAGCCCGACGGTGACGCTGGCGTAGCGCGGCAGTTGCTTCAACGGCACGCGGATCAGGGTCACGCCCGCCATCCCTTCGATCGCGTCCGCCGCCTCGCCGGTCAGGTTGTCGTCGATCCCGCCGTTGTGGACAAGCAGCAGCGCCACGGTCTGGCCGGAGTCGTAGGCGGAGGCGAACGCGGCCGGCGGCGGGGGCGCTGGGACCGAGGTCGGAATGCCGCCGGTTCCTTCGGCGACCGCGCCGCCTTCGAGCCCCGAGATCGCCGCTTCGACCGCTTCCCCGGGCGTGTCGCCCGTCGCAACCGAGCCGTTCACGCTCGCCACGGTCGGCCCGGCTTCGGATTCGCCTTCTTCTTCGCCGCCACCGCTCGATTTCATGAAGACGACGATCCCGACCACGACCAGGATCGCGACCAGCGCGACCTGGGCGGCTTGGCTTTCGTTCAGCTTCTCCCTCACGTCGCCGCCGTCTCGATCTGCTCGATGCCACTGGCGCGCTGGCCGCCGGCGGCCAGCATCAGTTTGAAGTCGTGCGGGCTGGAAGCGAACTCAAGCGCCGTCTGCTCGGTGATCCGCCCCTCCATCGCGTAGCCGAGCAGCGACTGGTCGAAGGTGCGCATCCCGTAGTACTCGCCTTCGGAGATGACCTCGGTGATCTTGCCGGTCTCCTCGGGGTTGAGGATCAGGTCCTGGACGCGGCCGGTGACGACCATCACCTCGGAGGCCGGGACCCGGCCCTCGCCGCTGACGTCGGGGACCAGCCGCTGCGCGATCGCCCCCTTCAGGGTCGCCGCCAGCATCACCCGCGCCTGCTGCTGCAGGTGCGGCGGGAAGAAGTCGATGATCCGGTTGATCGTCTCGGTCGCGTCCAGGGTGTGGACGGTGGAGAGCACGAGGTGGCCGGTCTCGGCGGCGGAGAGCGCCGTGCGCACGGTCTCCTCGTCACGCATCTCGCCGATCAGGATCACGTCGGGGTCCTGGCGCAGGACCCGGCGCATCGCCCGCCCGAAGCCCTTGGTGTCGAAACCGACTTCGCGCTGGTTGACGATCGAGCGTTTGTCTGGGTGCAGGTACTCGATCGGGTCCTCGAGCGTGATGATGTGCCGCGCCCGGGTCCGGTTGATGTGGTCGATCATCGCCGCCAGGGTGGTGCTCTTGCCGGAGCCGGTGGTGCCGGTGACGAGGATGATCCCGCGCTCCTCCTCGGCCAGCCGCCGCACCACCTCGGGCAGACCGAGGTCGTCGATCGAGCGGATTTCGAACGGGATCGCGCGGCAGACGATCGAGATCGAGCCGCGCTGCTTGAAGGTGTTGACGCGGAAGCGGGAGACGCCCGGCAGCGCGTAGGAGAAGTCGGCCTCGCCTTCCTCCTCGAATTCGGTCAGTGAGCGGACCTCGGCGATGTCGTGCAGCGCCTTCTCGGTGTCGGCATCGGCCAGCTCACCGAATCCCTCGATCGGGATCAGTTCCCCATGCATGCGGGCGACCGGGGGCGAACCGACCTTCAGGTGCAGGTCGGACCCCTCCCGCTCCACGAGGGTGCGCAGTGCGTCGTCAATAGAAAACATCCCGACCTGTATCGGCCGGGATGTTCTAGGGCTTAAACCCTGCTGCTATGCGGGTTGCAAGTCCCATGTCAGCGTCCGACGAGCGGGGCTGGAGGTTACCGAGGACGCCGGCAGGGGCGTCCTCAGGCGACCTCGCGCAGTTTCTGGGCCTCGCCCAGGGACTGCAGCTTTTTCAGGCTCTGGTTCTCGATCTGGCGGATCCGCTCGCGGGTCACGTTGAAGGTGCGGCCGACCTCGTCCAGGGTCCGCGGGTGCTCGCCGCCGAGCCCGTAACGGAGCTCGAGCACGCGACGCTCGCGGTAGGAGAGGTTCTCGAGGGCCTCCTTCAGCGCCTCTTTGGTCAGCAGGTCAGCGGCGCGGTCGAACGGGGACTCGGCCTTCTCATCGGCGATGAACTGGCCGAACTCCGACTCCTCCTCGTCGCCAACCGGCTTCTCCAGCGAGACCGGGGCCTGCGCGGAGCGCTTGATCGAGTCGACCTCCTCGGGGTCGATCCCGGTGACCTCGGCGATCTCCTCCGGGGTCGGCTCACGGCCCAGCTCGGTGACCAGCTTGCGCTCGGCGCGGCCGATCTTGTTCAGCTTCTCGACCACGTGGACCGGGATGCGGATCGTCCGCGCCTTGTCGGCCAGGGCCCGGGCGATCGCCTGCCGGATCCACCAGGTGGCGTAGGTGGAGAACTTGAACCCCTTGCGGTAGTCGAACTTCTCCGCCGCGCGCACCAGGCCCAGCGTTCCCTCCTGGATCAGGTCGAGGAAGGGCAGGCCCTGGTTGCGGTAATTTTTCGCGATCGAGACGACCAGGCGCAGGTTCGACTCGACCATTTTCTGCTTCGCGTCGAGGTCACCGCGCTCGATCCGCTTCGCGAGTTCGACCTCCTCCGCCGCGGTCAGCAGGCGGACTTTGCCGATGTCCTTGAGGAACAGCTGCAAGCTGTCCGTGGTCATGTCCGGTTTCAGGTCGAGCGCCGCTTTCTGGCGCCGGCGGCCTTTTTTCCCGGTATCGGCGGGCATCGCGTCCGCCGCCGCTTTCTGGGCGGGGTCCATGTCCTCGACGAGCTCGATCCCCGACTTCTCGAGGTGGCCGTAGAGGTCCTCGACGTCAGACTCGTCGAGATCGACCTCGGAGACCGCCGAGGCGACGTCGCCGAAGGTCAGCACGCCAAGCTGCTGACCGCGATTGATGAGGTTCTTGACCTCCTCCAACTCCTGAAGCTCTGCTACCAGCATCCGTGTCTACTCGTTTCCCTAGCGCGTGGTGTTTAGTCCTGGGTCCAACAATGCCGCCGCGAGCGAAAAGTCTCGCGCCGACGATGAAAAAGCGGACCGGAAGCGCGGTCCGCGAAGTAAGAAGTTGCCATCACATTCAAGTGTGCCCAAGAGGGCGGGCGTCAAACTTGCGTCAAACGCCTGTTCGCATAGTAGTCGCTTCAGTTTGTAAAGTCAATGCTCCGCTCACTGCGCCATCCACGCCCCTGGCTGAAAGCCTTCTGGACGCGCGCGTACACGGAGAACATCACCGGATTGTCGGCGATGGTCGCCTACAACCTGATGCTGGCGGTCTTCCCGTTCGCCCTCCTGGTCCTCTTCGTCTTCGGCCAGGTGCTGAAGATCGAAGGCGTCGAGACCAGCGTCCTCGACGACCTTCAGCGCCTCTTCCCCTCGGTCGAGCAGGACACCCTCACCAACATCCTCAACAGCATCGAGAACAACTCGACGACGATCGGGATCGCCGCCTTCCTCGGCTCGCTCTGGATCGGCGCCTCCTTCTGGGGCGCGATGGACACCGCCTTCTGCCGCATCTACCACGTCGAATGCCGCGGCTGGGTCGAGCAGAAGCGCTTCTCCTTCGCGATGCTCTTCGTGGTCGTCCTCTTCATCGCCGCCAGCATCTTCGTGCCGACGATCGAGAGCACCCTGCTCTCCAGCACCGATCGCCTCCCCTTCGGACTCTCCAGCATCAAGGCGATCGACACGATCCTCCTGCTCGGCGCCGCCCTGCTGGTCACCTTCCTGATCTGCTGCGTGATCTTCTGGGCGGTTCCCAAAGGCCACATGCCCTGGCGCGCGGTCTGGCCGGGGGCCCTGTTCGTCACGATCGCCGCCGGCCTCGCCAACTGGCTGTTCCCGATCTATCTCTCCAACATCTCCAGCCTCTCGCACTTCACCCCGACGCTGGGCTTCGTCCTCATCGCCCTGCTCTGGTTCTACGTCCTCGCCCTGGCGCTGATGATCGGCGCGGTGATCAACTCCCTGCGCTACGAGTTCCACGACACCGGCGAGCTGCCCTATCGGGGGGCGCCGAAGCCGCCCTGCCGAGAATGCGAGGAATCTCGGCAGCAGGCCGCCGAGACGCAGTCTTTACACGGTAGGCAATAAAAACTGTCATATATTTGGACTGGTGTCAGGCATTCTCGACCCGCAGACGCCCACCGACATCGCCGCTCGCACCCAACGGGCGCGGATCGTCGACGCGATGGTAGAGAGCTGCGCTGCGAAGACCTTCGCGGCGACGACGATCTCCGACATCGTCGCCCGGGCGAGCATCTCCCGCACGACCTTCTACAAACACTTCCCGGACAAGCGGGCCTGCTTCGACGCCGCCGTCGACGCCAGCGTCGAGGAGGTCGCGGCCGCCGCGCGCGAGGCCCACGAACCGGCCGATCCACCCGGCGCGGCGGTGATCAAGGCAACCGCCGCGATCCTCGGGCTGATGGCCAGCCGCCCGGCGCTCGCCCAGCTTCTGACCGGGGACGCGCCCGGAGTCGACCCAGCGGTGGTCAAGCGCTACCGGCGGCTGCTGATCCCGGCGGTTGCCGGGCTCTGGGACGGCGACGGGTCGACCCCCACGCACCTCGACCCCAGCCTCGCCTTCGGGCGCGCCCAGGTCCTGATCTTCCAGCAGGCCGCGGCCGGCGAAGCCGCGACACTGCCGCGACTGCTGCCGGAGCTCGTCTACCTCGGGGTGGCGCCGTTCGCCGGCCACGAGGAGGCGCTGGAGCAGGTCCGCGACGCCGAAGCCGAGATCGCCTCCGAGCGCTCCGTGAGCCAGTGAGCGAGGCCCCCGAGGACCTGCGCAAGTGGCGGCTGCCGCGCGGGCGCCACGGGCTGCCGCGCGAGCTCGTAACCCGCTCCCAGCGCGAGCGGCTGCTGGCCGCGGTCGTGCGGGCGACCGCCAACAAGGGCTATGGGGCGACCACGGTCGCCGACATCCTCGAGGAGGCCGGGGTCGGCCGCGAGACCTTCTACGAACTGTTCGAGGACAAGCGGGCCTGCGCCCTGACCGCGCACACGATCCTTGCCGACGACCTCGAGGACCAGGTCCGCGCCGCCTACATGGAGCCCGGCGAGTGGCCCGAACGCGCCCGCAGCGCTCTCGCAGCGACGCTCGAGTGGTTTGCCTCCGACCCGGCGGCGTCCCGGTTCATGCTGGTCGAGCTCGGTTCGATGGGGACCGAGTCGCGGATCCGCTTCGGCGAGGAATTCAACCGCTTCGTCGGCCTCCTCGACGAGGGGATCGAGCAGGCCGACTGCTCTCCCGACGTCGCCCAGGCGAGCAGCCTCGCGGTCGGGGCAATCGTCGCCCGGGTCTACGAGGAGATCGTGCTCGGCAGGGCCGCCCAGCTGCCGGCCCTGCTGCCCGACCTGACCTACGAGCTGTTGGTCCCCTTCGAGGGCGAAGAGGTGGCGCGCACGGAGCGTGGCCGGGCGCTCGCCAGCCGCGGCTAGCCGCGGAGCAGGGCGCTGTGCAGGCCGTTGACCAGGTCTTCGCCGAGCCGGCGGGAGCCGCCGAAGCTGAGCAGCTCGGCTGTGCCGTCCTTGACCGCGTGGTACCAGTGAGCGGCAGAGCCGCTGGCGAAGGCGCCGCTGTGGCCGTCGCCTTCGGGGTCGCAGGAGACCACCCGTCCGGCCTCGACCGCGACCTCGACCGCGACCGCCTCATCGGCCTGCTCGGGCGGTGTCTGGACTTCGAGCCGGCAGTGCCCGCTGGCGTCCGGCCCCAATCCGATCAGGGGCGTCGCCAGCATGAAGGTGGCCTCGATGTCGAGCCGGCTGACCACCGGCGCGACGCCGTCGAGGTAGCGGGCTTCGCAGTCGGCCGCCATCGCCAGCGGCAGGACACCCCGGCGCGCCCACTCGGTGACGCCGTAGGGGGTGCCGCCGCCCGACCCCGGGTGGGCCTCGATCAGCCCGGCCATCCGCATGCTGGAAAGACGGCGCTCGAGCGCCGGGTAGCTGAGCTCGGGGATCAGGCGGTCAAGCTCGGTCAGCGACATCGGGTGCGCCGCGAGGCCGCGCAGCATCGTCGACCCCCAGCCGTCGACGAAGGCCTTGACCAGGCCGCGGGCGCCGCCCGATTCGAGCGATATCGGTCCCTCCGGCGCGTGCTGCAACCACCGTTCCAGCTGCTCGGCGACCTCGATCACGGCCGTACCCATCGCGGTCAGCTCGTTCTCCACGGCGTAGGGCATCTGGGTCGTCGGCCGTTTGCTGGCGAGCCCGATCTCGGCCAGGCTGGTCAGGTGCCCCCGCAGCGTGGTCTGGGCGGGGAGCCCGGTCGCCTGGCGCAGCTCGGCGAGTCGCATCGGCCGCTGCGCGAGCGCGCGCAGCACCATCACGTTGAGAGGCGTGGCGAGCACGGTCAAAATCTGCTCGCCAGCTCGAAAGCGATCGTCCATCCCCGTCGCGTCGCTGTGAGGAACCTCGGTTGAGCTGGACACCCATCTTCCCCTCTATGTAAGGGTTCCAGAGTACCAAGAGTTTTTTATTGGAACAGAGAAGTTTTATAAACGAACAGTTAGGTTCGCTGCCGCTCCACGCAGGCCTGGCGTCGGCTTCGCGCCCCTCGCGGCCGAGCGCCCGCGCCTCCCCGCGCTTTTCCTAGCCGTACCTCGCAGCGGACTCGCCGAGGATCGCGCGCAGCTTGGCGCGATCGTGGCGGGCGTGGACGCGGCGCACCGTGCCCGAGCGCGAGCGCATCACCAGCGACTCGGTGGTGACGGCGGTGCCGCGGTAGCGGACGCCCTGGAGGACGTCGCCGTCGGTGACGCCGGTGGCGGAGAAGAAGACGTCTTCGCCGGAGCAGAGGTCGTCCGCTGTCAGCACCCGGTCGAGGTCGTAGCCGGCCGCGACCGCGGCGCTGCGCTCCTCGTCGTTGCGCGGCCAGAGACGGCCCAGCAGCTCCCCGCCCATCGACTTCAGGGCGGCGGCGGAGATCACGCCCTCGGGCGTCCCCCCGATCCCCCAGAGGAGGTCGACCGGAGAGCGTTCGGAGACGGCGAGCAGAGCGGCGGAGACGTCGCCGTCGGTGATCAGCCGGATCCGGGCGCCGGCCTCGCGGATTTCACGGATCGCGTCCTCGTGGCGCGGCCGGTCGAGGACCACGACGATCACGTCGCCGATCGTGCCGCCCTTGCGGTCGGCGATCAGCTTCAGGGTCTCCGGCAGCGGCCGGTCGAGATCGAGCAGGTCGGCGATCTCCTCCCCGCCCGCCATCTTTTCCATGTAGACGCAGGGCCCGGGGTCGAACATCGAGCCGCGCTCGGCCAGCGCGATCACCGCGATCGCGCTCGGCATCCCCAGCGCGCAGAGCCGCGTCCCCTCCAGCGGGTCGACGGCGATGTCGACGCTGGGCGGCGAGCCGTCGCCGATCTGCTCGCCGTTGTAGAGCATCGGCGCTTCGTCCTTCTCGCCCTCGCCGATCACGACGATGCCGTCCATCGAGACCGAGTCGAGCACGAAGCGCATCGCGTCGACCGCAGCGCCGTCGGCGGCGATCTTGTCGCCGCGACCGACCCAGCGGGCGGAGGCGAGCGCCGCCGCCTCGGTAACCCGGACCAGCTCCAGCGCGAGGTTGCGGTCGGGCTTGGCTTGGTTTCCCTCGGCCATCGGCGCCGCAGGCTATACGGTTGTGGCGTGGAGGGGCGCTGGGGACTGACTTTGCCGCTGCCGGGGACGCCGTTGGCCGACCACCGGGGGCTGCTCGAAGCCGCCGAGGCGGCCGGCTACACCGACTTCTGGAGCGGCGAGACCGCCGGCCCCGACGGCTTCACGCCGCTCACCCTGGCGGCCGCCTGCACCGAGCGGGTGCGGCTCGGGACCGGCGTCGTCGGCGTCTTCCAGCGCGGCCCGGCGCTGCTCGCCCAGGAGGCGGCGGCGCTCGCCGACGCCTCCGCCGGGCGCTTCGTGCTCGGCATCGGCTCCTCCTCGGACCGGATCGTCGAAGGCTGGAACGGGATCCCCTTCGAGAAGCCGCTGAGCCGAATCCGCGAAACCCTCGACTTCCTCGACGCGGCCCTGGTCGGCGAACGCACCGCGACCGGGTTCAAGCTGGAAACGCAGCCCGTGCACCGGGTCCCGGTGGTGCTCGCGGCCCTGCGCGGCAAGATGCTGGAGCTGGCCAAGCAGCGCGCCGCCGGCGCCTTCACCAACTTCCTCCCCCTCGCCGTGCTGCCGAAAGTCGCGGCCCAGGTCGCGGACGCGCCGGAGGGCTTCGAGCTGCTCTGCCGCTTCTTCTGCATCCCCGGCGAGCGCGAACAGGTCGAGCCGCTGGCCCGCTTCATGTTCTCCTCCTACATCACGGTCCCGGTCTACGCCGCCTTCTACCGCTGGCTCGGCTACGGCGAGGAGATCGAGCCGATGGTCTCCGCCTGGGCGGCCGGCGACCGCCAGGCCGCCGCCGCGGCCGCCCCCTGGGAGCTGATCGAGGACATGTTCATCTTCGGCAGCCCCGAGCAGATGAGGGAGCGGCTCGGCGAGTTCGTCGCCGGCGGGATCACCCTGCCGATCCTTACCCCGATTGTGCCGCCGGAGCAGCTGGGCGAGACGATCGCGGCGCTGGCTCCGTAGGGATCGCGCAGACCTTCCCCTCGCTGAACCCGGCGGCGCCGAAGCCGAGGGCGAGGTTGGAGCGGGCGCGGAAGTTCTCCCAGGCGATCAGGTGGATCAGCTCCAGCGCCCCCTTCGGCCCGAAGCGCTCGGCCAGGCGCCGGGTCAGCTCGCCGTCGCCCTCCTCGCCGGGGGTCGCGGTCATCTCGGTCGCGACGCCGATCACCAGCAGCTGATCGGCGTCGAACAGCCCGGACTCGCGCGCTTCGTGCAGGGCGAGTAGCTGCTCGTCGCGCAGCCCGGCGCGACGCGCGTACTCGGAGCCGATGTCGATGCAGAACTCGCACCCGACCAGGGTCGCCGCGCGCAGGACGGCGAGCTCGCAGAGCGGCTTCGGCACGTGCCGGCAGCGCTCGAAGGCGCGGTTGGCGCGCAGGTAGGCGCTGGTCAGCCGCAGGTGGTGCGCATACACCGCCGACGAGTCGAGCTCGCGTCCGTAGGTGATCCGGCCGCCGCGCATCAGCAACTTGGCGACTGGCCCGTCGCGGGGTTCGATTCTGTCCATGGCTGCCTCCTCTGGCTTGGGGAGAGCAACGGTATTCCTCAGGTGGAGTCTCTGTAAGGTCCAATTTGATGCCGAAATCGGGTACCACTCTGGATCCCGCGGCGGCGCTGCTGCTGCCGCGCTGGGAGGCTGGCGGCCCGCGCCGGGCGCAGCTCGAAGGGCAATTGCGGGAGGCGATCCGCGAGGGGCGCCTGCGCCCCGGCAGCCGGCTGCCCTCCTCCCGGGCCCTGGCGGCCCAGCTCGGCGTCTCGCGCCGGTTGGTGGTCGAGGTCTACGAGCAGCTCGGCGCCGAGGGGTACTTGGTCGCCCGCCGGGGCTCGGGCACCGTCGTCTCCCCCAACCTCCAGCTCCCCGAGGCGGCCGCGGCCGTGCCGGCGGGCGCGCCGCGGGCGGAGCGGCGGATCGACCTCTTCCCCGGCGCTCCCGACCTTTCGCTGTTCCCGCGGCGGGCCTGGGGGCGGGCTCTGCGGCTGGCGCTGGCCGAGCTGCCCGACGCCCGGCTCAACTACTGCGACTACGCGGGCGTGCCGGAGCTGCGCACGGCGCTGGCCGACCACCTCGGGCGGGTGCGGGCCGCCGTCGCCGCGCCCGGGCGCCTGCTCGTCACCAGCGGCTACCAGCAGGGGCTGCGGCTGTTCTGCCAGCTGGTCCGGGGCCGCGGCGGGCGCCGGATCGCGATCGAGGACCCCGGCTTTCCGCTGGCCGCCTGGACGATCGAGTCCGAGCGCCTGGAGGTGGCGCCGGTGCCGATCGACGGCGACGGCATCGACGTCGGGGCGCTGGTCGCGGCGCGGCCCGACGCGGTCGTCGTCACCCCCGCCCACTCGCTGCCGCTCGGCTCGGTGCTGGCCCCGGAGCGTCGCCGCCAGCTGGTTGCCTGGGCCCGCGAGCGGGAGCTGCTGGTGCTCGAGGACGACTACGACGCCGAGCTCCGCTACGACCGCGAACCGGCCGGCACCCTGCAGGGGCTGGCGCCCGACGTCGTCGTCCTCGCCGGCACCGCCTCCAAGACGCTGGCGCCGGCTTTGCGGCTCGGCTGGCTGCTGCTTCCCGAAGAGCTGGTCGGCGAGGCGGTGACCCTGCGGATGGCCGCCGACGGCGGCGGCGCGCGGATCGAGGAGCGGGCGTTGGCCGAGCTGATCGCCGGCGGCGGCTTCGACCGCCACCTGCGCGCCGCCCGCAAGCGCTACCGGGCGAAGCGGGCGCTGCTGTTGGAGGCGGTCGCGGCGGCGGCCCCGGAGCTGGCGGTGCGCGGCGTCGCCGCGGGCCTGCACGCGGTCCTGGAGCTGCCCCCGGGGGTCGCGGAGGAGCCGGTCGTGGCGGCCGCGGCGGCGGAAGGGGTGACCGTGCAGGGGCTCGGCGCCTTCACCCGCAGGCACCGGCGACCGCCGGGGCTGGTGGTCGGCTACGGGCTGCCGAGCGAGCGGCAGCTGCGCGAAGCGGTGGCGGTGCTGGCCGCAGCGATCGCGCGCGCGGGTTAAGCCCGAACCGGCCGGGCGAGGCTGAGCGCGTAGTCGCCGGCCGGGTCGGTGAACCAGCCGCGCAGCTCGAGTCCCGATTCCGCGTAGACACACTCCAGGCGCTCGCGGGTGAACTTGGCCGAGATCTCGGTCCGCATCTCCTCGCCGGCGGCGAAATCGACCGTGAGGTCGAGGTCGCCGAGCCGGACGCTCTGTTCGGCCAGCGAGCGCAGGCGAATGTCCATCCGCTCCTCGCGGGCGTCGTAGCGGGCGACGTGCTCGAAGGCGTCGAGGTCGAAGTCGGCGCCGAGCTCGCGGTTGAGGACCGCGAGCACGTTCTTGTTGAACTCGGCGGTGACCCCGGCGGCGTCGTCGTAGGCGGCCTCCAGGCGGCCCGTCTCCTTGACCAGGTCGGTGCCGAGCAGGAGGTGGTCGTCGGGTCCGAACAGCGCCGCGATCCGGGTCAGGAACTCGCGCCGCTCACCCGGGTAGAGGTTGCCGATCGTGCCGCCGAGGAAGGCCATCAGCCGCGCCTCGCCGTCGCTGGGGATGCGCTCGAGGTCGACCTCGAAGTCGCAGACCAGTCCGCGCACCTCGATCCCGGGGTACTCCTCGACCAGCTCGCGGGCGGTCTCCTGGGTGATCTCCTCGGAGATGTCGACCGGGACGTAGGTGCGCAGGCGGCCGGCCTCGCGCATCGCCGAGAGCAGGACCCGGGTCTTCGCGGCCGAGCCGGAGCCGAGCTCGACCAGGGTCCCCGGCGAGCCGGCGGCGGCGAGGATCTCCGCCGCTTTCTCGTTCAGGATCTGGCGCTCGCGGCGGGTCGGGTAGTACTCGGGCAGCTCGGTGATCTGCTCGAACAGCTGCGAGCCGCGCTCGTCGTAGAAGTACTTCGGCGAGAGCTCCTTCGGCGAGGCCGAGAGCCCGGCGCGCACGTCCGCGACCATCGCCGCGTGGGCGTCGGTGTCGAGGTGGACGTCGATCGCGATCCTCACGCGGCCTCCCTAGCGCAGCGGATCCCGGAGAAGATCTGGCGCCGCTCCGGCAGGTCCCAGTTGCGGAAGCTCGGGCGCGCGACCCGGGCGTGGGTCGCCCAGGAGGCGCCGCGCAGCACCTTGTAGGTGTCGCCGAAGAAGACCTCGGAGTACTCGCGGTAGGGGAAGGCCTCGAAGCCCGGGTAGGCGAGGAAGTCGGAACTGGTCCACTCCCAGGCCTGGCCGACGTCGTCGAGGCGCTCGCGGGCCGCCTCCCACTCGAACTCGGTCGGCAGCCGCTTGCCGGCCCAGCAGGCGAAGGCGTCGGCCTGGTGCCAGGAGACGTGGACCACGGGATGGTCGGGGGCCGGCGGCTCGCGCCGGCCGCGGGCGGTGTCGAGCCAGCCGCCGGCGCCGTCGGGCTGCCAGTACTCGGGCGGCTCGGCCGCGGTCGCCTCCATGAACTCCGTATACGCAGCGTTGGTGACCGGGGTTCGATCGATCTCGAAGGCGGCCAGCTCGACCGCGTGGCGGGGGCGCTCGTTGTCGTAGGCGAAGCCCTCGGGAGGGGCGCCGACCTCGTAGCTCCCGGCGGGCACCGAGATGGTCTCGGGGCCGCCCGCGGCGACGGCGGTGGTTCCGATCGGCAGCGGCAGCTCGTAGCCCTCGACCAGTTGCAGCAGTTGCAGCATCGTCTCCTGGTGCTGCAGCTCGTGGGCCAGCAGCATCTCGTAGACGAACCCGTCGCGCAGCAGGCGGTCCTCGCTGTCCGGGGAGAGCTCGATCTCCCCCAGGACCTCGAGGGTGCGCTCGCGGACCTCGTCCAGGTAGGAGCGCAGCTCCGTGTCGCGCAGGATCGGCAGCTCGCCGCGGATCTTGCGCGGCTGCTCGATCGCGTCGTAGAACGCGCCGAGGTCGCCGCGCAGCGGTTCGCGATCGCCGACCCGCTGCACCAGCCAGAGCTCCTCGAAGTTGGCGATGTGTCCGAGGTCCCAGATCAGGGGACTGAGGATCGGGTCGTAGACCCGGTTCAGCTGCTCGTCCGTGAGCGGCTCGATCAGCTTGAGGGTGTGACGGCGTGCTTCCTCGAGACGCCCGGCCAGCTCGGCCTTGCGGTCGGAAGCGGGACGAAATCCACCCTCCGTGGGTGCGGCAACCTCCGCGATCGGTCAAGACTACCGAGGTGTCCTCGCCGCCTGGGGGCGTTTCCGCGACCCGATCGTTAGGGTCTCGCGCCGATGAAGATCGAGGGGGCAAGCGCGCTGGTCGCCGGCGGGGCTTCGGGCCTCGGCGCAGCGACGACGCGGGCCCTGCACGAGCGCGGTGCCTCCGTGGTGATCGCCGACCTCAACGCCGAGAAGGGCGAGGCGCTGGCGCGTGAACTCGGCGGCGTGTTCTGCCAGGTCAACGTGACCTCCGAGGCCGAGGTCGAGGCTGGCTTTGCCAAGGCGCGCGCCGCCATCGGCCAGGAGCGCATCCTGGTCAACTGCGCCGGCACCGGCAATGCCATCAAGACCGCCTCGCGTTCCAAGGAAGCGCCGGACCAGATCAAGCATTTCCCGTCCGATGCCTTCGAGCGCATCATCCAGATCAACCTGATCGGCACGTTCCGCTGCATCGCGCGTTCGGCCGCCGGCATGCTGACGCTGGACACCGCCGGCGGCGAGCGCGGCGTGATCATCAACACCGCGTCGGTGGCGGCGCAGGACGGCCAGATGGGCCAGGCGGCGTACTCGGCGTCGAAGGCCGGCGTGGTCGGCATGACGCTGCCGATCGCGCGCGACCTGGCGGGCGAGGGCATCCGCGTCAACACCATCCTGCCGGGCATCTTCAATACGCCGCTGCTGCAGGGCGCGGCCGAGAACGTCAAGGCCGCGCTGGCGGCCTCGGTGCCGTTCCCGAAGCGCCTGGGCCAGCCGGAAGAATTTGCCTCGCTGGCCGTCGAGATGTGCCGCAACGGCTATTTCAACGGCGAGTCGGTGCGCCTGGATGGCGCCATCCGCATGGCGCCGCGCTGAATCCGCGACTGGCCTGTCG
>Ga0081539_10001002_pt1 | contig 52454 bp, 53 predicted proteins | sample TabmetS4T2R2_FD_71023 | JGI IMG/M metagenome (GOLD analysis project Ga0081539, IMG submission 71023) | Tabebuia heterophylla rhizosphere microbial communities from the University of Puerto Rico - S4T2R2 | ecosystem: Host-associated > Plants > Roots > Rhizosphere ... | reverse complement strand
CGCCGGCACGATGCGGCCGTAGGTGCGGCGGCCTTCCTCGGCCATCCAGTCGATGATGTCGGCCGCGAGGTTGGTCTCGATCTTGGCCTCGAACAGGGGCTTGCCCTGCTCCTGGGTCATGATGGCCGCGATCTCGTCGAGGCGCTGGCGCATCAGGTCGGCGGCCTTGCGCATGATCTTGTAGCGCTCGTAGGCCGAGACCTTGCGCCACTGCTTGAATCCCTTGTCGGCGGCGGCGAGCGCTCGATCGAGATCGCTCTTCTCGGCATGCGCCACGGTGCCGATCACCTCCTCGGTCGCGGGATTGATCACCGGAATGGTCCGGCCGTTGGCGCCCTTCGTCCAGGCACCATCGATCATCAGGGAGACGTCGCTATAGGTCATTCTTTCCTCCTTAACTTCCGCGATACGTCGAGTAGCTCCAGGGCGTGCAGAGCAGCGGGACGTGATAATGCCCCTCCGGCTCGGCGATGGAAAAGCGCAAAGGCACGATGTCGAGGAACGGCGGATCGCCGCTCGCGATACCCCTGCTGCGAAAGTGGTTGCCGATGGCGAAGCGCAGCTCGTAGCGCCCGATCGGCAGGGGCCTGCCGCCGATCAAGGGCTGGTCGGTGCGGCCGTCGGCGTTCGTTATAGCCGATTGAATATAATGGGCTTTTTCAGCCGTAAACTCGTAGAGCTCAATCGCCACGCCGACCGCCGGGCGGCCAGCATGGGTGTCGAGCACATGGGTGCTGAGCCAGCCGTTGACCTCGGGCATGCCCTCGCCTGTCACCTTGCTTGCGATCCTAAGTCGCGTGATGAAGAACACTTCCTGCAGCGCCGCGGCGAACTCCGTCGCCTGGTCATGGCGCAGCCGACGCTCGAACTGCGCCAGAATCGAGTCGCGCGTATGCCGGCGCACACAGACGATGAAGGGAAAGCCGAACTTCGCGTTATAGGCGTCGTTCAGTCGGTGGAAGCGGGCGAACTCCTCCTCGCCCAGGCTGTCCAGGCCGACGCTCCCCTGCTCACGCCGGGAATCGTCGGTCATGGCGCCGGCGCGGGCGGCCTTGCCGGCAAGGTCGGGATGGCCGCGCAGGAATTCCAGCTGGCGCTCCCGCGGCGTCGCGCGCACGGCGCCCATCATGGCCGCATGCAGGGCGGTTACCGTCGGGAAAGGACGCCGTGCCGCGGCGCTTTCGGCGACCCAGGGCGCCAGTTCGAAGGTGTCGCCGACGGCGGCTGTAAAATCGGCCGGGCTCATCCGGTTCAGCGCGTCGAGCGTGAGCGTCATGCCGGCCACCTAGCATGGCCCGGCGGCCGTCTCTATAGTCCGGCCATGAAATAAGGGAGGGCTTCGATGACAAGCCGCAAGACGTTCACCCGCCGCTATCTCGGGCAGACGGCATTGGCCGGCGCCACGCTGATCGGCGCGCCGCTGCCGCTGCGTTTTGCCGCCGCGCAGACGACCGGCAACCTCAAGGTCGCGCTGCTGCTGCCGACCTCGGGCATCCAGGCCCAGATCGGCCAGGCCTGCCGGCGAGGCGCCGACGTCGCCAACGACGTGTTCACCGACATGAAGCTGCCGGTGAAGCTCGAGATCGTGAACTACGACACCGAATCCAAGCCCGACGTGGCGCGCACCCAGGCGGAGAAGGCGATCGACGCCGGCTGCCAGATGCTGGTCGGCGCCTTCGATTCGGGCCAGACCATCGCCATTGCCCAGGTCGCCGAGCAGCGCGGCGTGCCGCTGGTGGTGAACATCGCGGCCGCCCCGCAGATCACCGAGCAGGGCTACAAGTTCGTCGTGCGCAACTTCCCGACGGCGCCGATGCTGATCACCGGCGCGCTGTCGCTGCACAAGGAGATCTTCAAGGTCTCGGGCAAGACGCCGAAGACCGCGGTGATGATGGGCGTCAACGACACCTTCGGCACCTCGATGGTGAACGGCATCAAGGCGCTCTTCCCCAAGCTCGACATGCCTTACGAGATCGTCGACACCATCACCTACGATCCCGCCGCCAAGGATCTGTCGGTCGAGGTCGGCCGCGCCAAGGCGACCAAGGCCGAGTTGCTGATCCCGGTCAACCGCCTCAACGACGCCAAGCTGATGATCCAGGAGATGGTGAAGCAGCGCTGGGAGCCGATGGGGGTGATGAACCCCGGCGCGCCCGGCCTGTACGAGCAGGACTTCTTCAAGACCATGGGCAAGTACAGCGATTTCCTTATTTCGAACGTGCCGTGGCTCGATCCGAAGTCGGCGATGACCCAGTCGCTGGAGAAGCGCCACGCCGCCAAGTTCCCCAACGACCAGCTCGACATCAATGCGGGCTTCACCTTCGAGGGCCTGCTGGTCGCCGCACAAGCCTGGCTCACCGCCAAGTCGACCAAGGCCGACGCCCTGATGGAGGCGCTGCGCAAGACCAAGATCGACCAGCACGTCATCATCGGCGGGCCGATCCAGTTCGACGCCAAGGGCCAGAACGTCAACATCAAGGCCGCCGCCGTCGAGAACCTCAAGCGCAAGCCGACCGTCGTGATGCCGGTCGAATCGGCGGCCGCGCCGCTGGTCTTCCCGATGCCGGGCTGGAACGACAAGCGGCGGACTTGATCGGCAAGAAGTTTTCCGCCGGGGGCGCGCCACTCCAGTGGCGCGATCTTCACTGCGATCGACAAAGACGCGCGACTGGAGTCGCGCGCCCCCAGCGATGACCGCCGACTTCCTCTTCACCCTCGCCCAGGCCGTCATCAACGGCCTGCTCACCGGCATGGTCTACGGGCTGATGGCGCTCGGCCTGTCGGTCATCTTCGGCGTCATGCGCATCGTCAACTTCGCGCACGGCGAGATGATGGTGGTCGGCATGTACCTCGCCTGGATGGGCTTCGAGTACCTGCAGATCTCACCCATGCTCAGCCTGCCGTTGATCGCCGCGCTTTTCTTCGCCGCGGGCTACCTCCTGCAGCGCGGCCTGATCTCGCCCTTCATCGGCCGGCCCGAGCACCAGCAGTTCCTGCTGCTGCTGGCCGTCGCCATCCTGCTGGTCAATGCCTCGCTCGCCATCGCCGGGCCCGATTCGCGCGGCGTCCAGATGGAATCGCAGTTCGATTCCTACGAGCTCGGCCCCCTGGTGTTCGACGCCGTCCGCCTGCACGCCGCCCTCGCGGCCGTCGCCATCGCCCTGCTGCTGTGGCTCTTCTTCACCCGCACGCGCATCGGCAAGTCGATCCGCGCCGCCGCGGACAACAATCTCGCGGCCCTGGTGGTCGGCCTCGACGTGCGCCGCCTCTATGCCTTCACCTTCGGCATCGGCGCCGCCTGCGTCGGCGCCGCGGGCGCGCTCATGATCACCATCATCCCGGTGTCGCCGTTCCTCGCCGTCGAATACACCCTGCTCGCCTTCGTCATCGTGATCGTGGGCGGGCTCGGCAGCATGACCGGTGCGCTTCTCGGCGGCCTGCTGATCGGCGTCAGCGAAGCGGTGGCCGGCTTGCTGCTGCAGCCGTCGCTGAAAAGCATGTTCAGCTTCGGGCTTCTGATCCTGGTCCTGCTCCTGCGCCCGCAGGGTCTGCTCGGCAAGGGCTCGCAGTGAGTTTTGTCCGTCGTCTCGCCGGCAACGCGCCGCCGCGCATCCTGTGGAGCCTGGCCATCCTGCTGGCGCTGCTGCTCGTGGCCCCGGCCGTGCTCGGCAAATACTGGCTCTCCGTCCTGATCCTGATCCTCTACTTCGCCTTCGTCGGCCAGGCCTGGAACATCATGATGGGCTTCGCGGGCCAGCTGTCGCTCGGTCACGCGCTCTATGCCGGGCTGGGCGGCTACATCGCCGCCGGCCTCTATTTCCATTACGGCATCGGCCCATGGGCCGGCCTGTTCGCCGGCGTCGCCGTCGCCGTTCTGGCCGGCGCCATTGTCGGATACCTCGGCTTCCGCTTCTCGCTGGCGGGCGTCTACTTCGCCCTGCTGACCATCGCCTTCGCCGAGTTCACACGCCTTGCCTTCGACCATTGGCAGTGGGCTGGCGGCTCGGGTGGCCTGTTCCTCAAGGTCGAGCACGCCACCGATATCCTGAACCTGCGCGGCGGACCGGTGCTCTTCTATTACGCGATCCTGGCGCTCGCCGCCGGCGCCTTTATCCTCTGCCGCGCCCTGCTGCAGAGCCGACTCGGCCGGTACTGGCTCGCCATCCGCGAGGATGCCGAAGCGGCGCAGGCCGTGGGCGTACCCGTGCTTCGCTGCAAGATGATCGCCATCATGATCTCGGCGGCGCTGACGGCGCTGGCCGGCGTGTGGAACGCCTTCTACTACAACAATCTCTTCCCCGAGACGGCCTTCGCCATGGGCCGCTCGATCGAGATCACCCTCGCTCCCATCATCGGCGGCCTCGGCACGCTGTTCGGCCCGATCGTCGGCGCCGTGGTGCTGACGGGTCTCGGCGAGGCCTTCACCGACCTCGGCGACGTGCTGCGCATTCCCGGCATAAAACAGATCTTCTATGGCCTGGCGCTGCTGGTGATCGTCATGTACCGGCCGGCCGGCGTATGGCCCTGGCTTGCCGACAAGCTGGGGCTCAAGGAACGCCAATCATGAGTGGCGCTCGTCTCGATCTCGAAGGCGTGACCAAGCATTTCCGCGGCCTGCGCGCGGTGCACGACGTCAGCTTCACCGTGCCGGCCGGCGCCATCCATGCCCTGATCGGGCCGAACGGCGCGGGCAAGACGACGATCTTCAACATGATCGCCGGCGTCTTCGCGCCCAACCAAGGCATCGTGCGCCTCGACGGCAAGGCCATCTCGGGGCTCCGGCCCGATCTCATCTGCGATGCCGGCGTCGGCCGCACCTTCCAGCTCGTCAAGCCGTTCAAGGGACTGAGCGTGCTGGAGAACGTCACCGTGGGCGCCCTGCACCGCAAGTCGCGCCTCGCCGAGGCGCAGGACAGCGCCGCCGCGATCCTGTCGCGGCTCGGCCTCTACGACCGCCGTCACCAGCTTGCCGAGAGCCTCACCCTGCCCGACCGCAAGCGCCTGGAAGTGGCGCGCGCGCTCGCCACCGAGCCCAAGCTGCTGCTGCTCGACGAGGTGATGGCGGGGCTCCGGCCCACCGAGGTCGACGTCATGGTGGGCTTCCTGCGTGAGCTGAACCGGCGGACGGGTCTCACCATCCTGCTGATCGAGCACGTCATGCGCGCGGTCATGGCGCTCGCCGCCGAGGTCGTGGTGGTGAGCTATGGCGAGAAGATCGCCGAGGGCACGCCGCAGGAGATCACGCGACACCAGGCCGTGCTCGACGTCTATCTTGGCGAGCAGGAGGAGCCGTGAGGGCGCTCCTCGAAGTCGACAAGGTCGACCTCTTCTATGGCGACGCCCAGGCGCTCGACGGCGTGTCGCTGGAGATCGCCACGGGCGAGATCGTGGCCATCGTCGGCGCCAACGGCGCGGGCAAGAGCTCGCTGATCCGCACCATCCACGGAATCGAGAAGCCGGCACACGGCAGTATCCGCTTTGACGGCACTGGCATCGCCGGCTGGCCGTCGTTCCGCGTCTGCGAGGCGGGCATCGGCCATGTCGCCGAAGGGCGCCAGGTGTTCCCCAATCTTTCGGTGCTGGAGAACCTTGAGATGGGCGCCACGCCGCGCCGGGCACGGGCACTGGAGAAGCAGACTCTGGAGCGCGTCTTCGCCCTGTTCCCGCGCCTGTCCGAACGCCGGCGCCAGGCCGCCGGCACCCTGTCGGGCGGCGAGCAGCAGATGCTGGCGATCGGCCGCTGCCTGATGGGCCAGCCGCGGCTCATCATGTTCGACGAGCCGTCGCTGGGTTTGGCGCCCGCCATCGTGCAGGAGGTATTCCGCATCGTGCGCCGGCTGAACGAAGAGGGCCTGACGATCCTGCTGGTCGAGCAGAATGTCATGGCGTCGCTGAAGATCGCGCATCGCGGCTACGTCCTCGAAAACGGCCGGATCGAGCTGTCCGGTACCGGCCACGAACTCTTGAACGACGACCGGGTGCGCCAGGCCTATCTCGGCCTCTAGGGCGATTGACGGCCGCAGCATCCGCCTGCGATCCTCCGGCCTCCGGTACAGACCGCTGTCGCGTGCGACGCGGATCGGTGCGGGATAGCTGGAACAGTCCCGTCGGCGGGATGCCTGCTTTCCCCGGCAGCCTCAGCCAAGGGAAGGACCCAAATGAATCGTCGTGACATCCTGAAAGCCGGCGTCGCCGCTGGGGCGCTAGGTCTTGCACCTCGCCTGGCCTCGGCGCAGGCAGCCTATTCGCCCGCTCCCAAGGGCTGGCGCACCTACACCCTCACGGCACGGGTCGAGCCGACCGGCAATGCAACACGGGCATGGATTCCGCTTCCGACGTTCGAGGCGTTGGACTGGCAGAAGCCCGGCAATGTCACCTGGACCGGCAATGCCAAGGTCGCCGAGCGCGTGAAGGACCCGAGGTACGGCGCCGAGATGCTGCGCGTCGAATGGGCCGCCGACCAGCAGTCGCCGATGGTCGAGGTCGTCGCCCAGGTCCAGGCGCAGGATCGCGCCGTGGTGCCGGGCCAGGGCAACGCGGCGCCGCTCAGCGATGCCGAGCGCAAGCTCAACCTCGCCGCCACCGAGCTGCTGCCGACCGACGGTCTCGTGAAGGAAACGGCCGAGGACATCGTCAAGGGCAAGAAGGACGACGTCGCCAAGGCGCGCGCAATCTACGAGTGGGTGGTCGAGAACACCTTCCGCAATCCCAAGACCCTGGGCTGCGGCGTCGGCGACATCACGACGATGCTGAAGACCGGCAATCTCAACGGCAAGTGTGCCGACCTCAATGCGCTGTTCGTCGGCCTCGCCCGCTCGGTCGGCCTGCCGGCGCGTGACGTCTACGGCATCCGCGTCGTGCCCTCGCAGTTCGGCTTCAAGGCGCTGGGCGCGGGCTCGGAGAACATCACCAAGGCGCAGCACTGCCGCGCCGAGGTCTGGCTGCCGGGCAGCGGCTGGACGCCGGTCGACCCGGCCGACGTGCGCAAGGTCGTGCTCGAGGAACCACCGGGCAACCTCGCCATGGCCGACCCCAAGGTGCTGGCCGCGCGCAAGGCGCTGTTCGGCTCCTGGGAGGGCAACTGGGTCGCCTTCAACGCGGCGCACGACGTGCAGCTGCCGGGCTCGAAGGAGGCGGCCATCGCCTTCCTGATGTACCCGCAGGCCGAGAACAAGGCGGGCTTCCTCGATTCGCTCGACCCCGACAAGTTCAAGTACCGCATCACTGGCCGTGAACTGAGCGCTTAGAAATTCCTCCCCTTCGCGGAGCCCGCGAAGGGGAGGTGCCCGCGCAGCGCCAGCCTTGAGCCTGGCCGATCACCGGGCTACTCACGACACAGTTGCTCAGTCGCCGTGTGACGGCGACACCTCCCCACGCTTGCGCGTGGGGAGGAAACCAAGTTCCGCTTTCCCCCGATCCGCTCTATACCCGCGGGCATGACCGCATCGACCGACGCGGCGCCGCGCGTGGCGGCCCAGGGCATCATCGGCCGCTACTACCTGGCGATGGGCGTGCCGTTCGCGATCGACGCGATAACGCTGATCGTTTTCGGGGTGATGCACCGGGAGTTGTCCCTCCTGCCGGCGAACGTGGCGATGTCGGCGGCCTTCCTGCTGGGTGGCGTCGGCATCGGCGCCTACTTCCTGATCCGGCCGGTCAGCCGCTTCATCGCCGGCGACAGCTCCTTCGCCGACATCGAGGACGCGCTGACCAGCCTGCCGCGCCGGTCGGCCATGGTCATGGCGATCTGCTACATGCCGATGGTGGCGCTCAGGATGCTGTCGCGCCGGTTCGGCATCGACCTCGACGCCATGCAGGAAGACCCGGGCCTGCCCGACCTGATCGCGTCGTTCGTCGTCGGCACGGGGTTCAACGTCCTGCTGATCTTCTTCGTCGTCAGCGCCTATCTCGACCAGCTGTGCGAGCATCTGTTCCGCACCCGCGACGTCAACCTCCACGTCTTCCACGGCCGCTTCCGCCGCAAGGTCGCCGTCGCCCTGCTGTTCATGGCCTTCGCCGGCGTGATCCTGCTGTCGGCCGACATAGCAAGCTACAGCGGCGACCGGCTGGATCGCGAGGCGACGATGGACGTGGTCGCCACCATCGTCGGCACGTTGTTCATGGTCTTCTGGATCAACCATGCGCTCAGCCGGCCGGTCGCCCGGCTCGATCACGGCATGCGGCAGGTCGCCAAGGGCGATTACCAGGTGCGCCTGCCGGTGACCTCGGACGACGAGATGGGCCACGCCGCCGGCCGCTTCAACGAGATGGTCGAGGGCCTGTCCGAGCGCGAGTACCTGCGCGACACCTTCGGCAAGTATGTCAGCAAGAGCGTCGCCACCGCGATCCTCAACAACCGCGACCGTGCCGGCCGCATCGCCGACACCACGGCCGAAGCGACCCTGATGTTCACCGACATCGAGGGCTTCACCGGCCTCTCCGAGCGCCTGGCGCCGGCCGAGGTCGCCGCGATCCTCAACGCCTATCTTGGCGCCGTGGTGCCGGTGATCCAGCGCCATGGCGGCGTCGTCAACAGCTTCATCGGCGACGGCCTGTTCGTGAGCTTCAACCTTCCCCTGCCCTGTGAGAACCATGCCGCCGCCGCGATCGCCACGGCAATCGATATCCAGCGTGCGCTCGACGCCGGCCCCTTTGCCGGCCATGCCGCGCTGCGCACGCGCATCGGCATCAACACCGGCACGGTGATTGGCGTCACCATCGGCACGGAGAACCGGCTGAACTACACGCTGCTGGGCGACGCCGTAAACGTCGCCTCGCGCGTGGAACAGCTCAACAAGCAGTTCGGCACCCGCATCCTCGCCACCGAAAGCACGGTGCGCTCCGCCGGCGCGACCGACTGCGAGCGGCTCGGCACGACCGACGTGCGCGGCCACGAGGACGACGTCGTGGTCTACCGCATCGAGCCGCCATGACGCCCAACGACATCGCTGGCGACGACATTGCCGGGCTGCGCCGCCGCTATCTCCTGATGGCGGTATCGACGCTGGCCATCGACGTCGCCTTCACCCTGGTCTTCATCGTCATGACCGGCGCCTGGAGCTTCCTACCGCGCTCGCTCGGCGCCAGCGTCGTGCTGCTGGGATTCGCGAACTGGTTCCTGGCAAGCCGCCGCTTCGCCCCGATCGAGCGCTATCTGCGCGGCGAAGCGAGCTTCGAGGACACACAGCGGCGCATCACCCAGCTGCCGCTCCTGACGGCGCGGCACGTGGCGATCCTCGACCTGGTGCTGACCGTCTTCCGGCTCACGGCCACCTACATCTTCACCGACCCCGGCCTGACCAACGTACCGCAGCCCACCATCGCGCAGGTCATCACCCTTTGTCTGGTCCTGCCGGTCTTCTTCTTCACCTACACCTACTTCGTCATCAGCGACTACCTGGCCGGGCTGTGCGCATTCATCTTCCAGCGTCGCGGCCGCAATCTCGCGCTGTTCTTCGGCAGCTACACCCTGAAGCTGATCGTGGCCCTGGTGGTGATCTCGATCGCACCGCTGGCGGCCACCGTCGTCGCCCTGTTCTCCTACGAGGGCGACCGGCTGAAGTTCGAGATCGGCAACGTCGTGGTCGTGGCCGCGATGGGCCTGGGGATCTCCGCCTACTTCGTCGCCCGCACCTTGCTCGGGCCGATCCGCAACCTGTCGCAGGCCATGGGCAAGGTCGCCGAGGGCGACCTCAGCCAGCGCATCCCGGTGACCTCCAACGACGAGGTCGGCGAGCTCACCGGGCAGTTCAACAACATGGTCGAGGGGCTGCGCGAACGCGAGCGTTTCCGCGAGACCTTCGGCCGCTATGTCGACGAGAACGTCGCGGCCACCATCCTGAAGCGCGAGGGCGAGGGCGTGCTGGCCGGCGAGACGCGCGAGGCCACCATCCTGTTCACCGACATCGTGGGCTTCACCACCATCGCCGAGTACATGTCGCCGGACGCCCTGGTCACGGCGCTGAACGAGTATCTCGAGACGGTGCTGGAGCCGATCCGCGCCCATGGCGGCGTGGTCAACACCTTCATCGGCGACGGCCTGTTCGCGTCTTTCAACATGCCGCTGGCGTGCGACAACCACGCCTGCGCCGCGGTGCGCGCCGCCATCGACATCCAGCGCGCCATCGGCAGCCGCACCTTCGGCGACTTGGGTGTGGCGCTCAACACCCGCATCGGCATCAGCACGGGCCACGTGATCGGTGGCTCGGTCGGCGCCGGCCGGCGGCTCACCTTTACGTTGCTGGGCGACACGGTCAATCTCGCGGCGCGCCTGGAACAGTTGAACAAGGACTACGGCACGCGCATTCTCGTCTCGAAGAGCACGCGCGAGGCCTGTGGCGACGAGTTCGTCTTCACCGACCTTGGCAGTGTCGCGGTACGCGGCCGCAGCGATGCTGCTATCGTCTTCAGCGTCGACCACCTTGCGCAGGGATGAAGTGATGAACGCGTCTGGACTGTCGTCCGATCAACTGAAGCTGCAGGCGCGGGTGCGCGAGCTCGCGGCCGGACCCGTGGCGAAGCGCGCCGCCGAGGTCGATCGCACCGAGCAGTATCCCTGGGACAATGTCGAGCTCCTGAAGGACGCCAAGCTTTTAGGCATGACGATCCCACAGCAGTATGGCGGCCAGGGCAAGAACTGGCTCGACGCCGTGCTCGTCATCGAGGCGCTGTCCGCGGCCTGCTCGGTCACCGGCCGCATCGCCGTAGAAACCAACATGGGTGCGATCAGCGCGGTGATGGCCTACGGCTCGGAGGAGCAGAAGAAGCTCGCGGCCGACATGGTCCTGTCGGGCGACAAGCCCGCCATCTGCATCACCGAGCCCGAGGCCGGCTCGGACGCCAACGGCATGACCACGCGCGCCGACAAGAAGGGCAATCGCTACGTCGTGAACGGCCGCAAGCACTGGATCACCGGCGGCGGCGTCTCGCGGCTCCATCTGATCTTCGCCAAGGTCTACGACGAGAAGGGCAACGAGGAGGGTATCGGCGGATTCCTGGCAATTCGCGACGAGACAGCCGGTCTGAAAATCACCAAGCGCGAGCCGACCATGGGCCTGCGCGGCATCCCCGAGGCGGTGATCGACTTCGAGGACATGGAGCTGCCGCCCTCGGCCCTGGTGATCCCGCCGCGCGGCCTCAAGAAGGGCTTCGCCGACCTGATGAACGCCTATAACAGCCAGCGCGTCGGCGCCGCCACCGTGGCGCTGGGCATCGCCGAGGGCGCCTATCAACTGGCTCTCGACTGGTCGGAGGAGCGCCATCAGTTCGGCCGGCCGATCAACGAGTTCCAGGGCCTGCAATGGAAGCTCGCCGACATGTCGATCAAGCTCAGAGCGGCGCAGGCGCTGGTCTACGACGCCGCCCGCTCGGGCGAAGGCAGCTTCCCCGACATGCTTTTGGCGGCGCAAGCCAAGGTCTTCACGTCGGAGAATGCCATCCAGGTGGTCAACGACGCCTTGCAATTCTTCGGCGCGCGCGGCTACTCGCGCGAGCTGCCGCTCGAGCGGATGGCGCGCGACGTCCGCATGTTCACGATCGGCGGCGGCACGGCCGAGGTGCTGCGCAACGTCGTGGCGGGTGCACTGCTCAAGAAGAAACTGCCACAGACGCGCGATGGTTGGGCGAAGGCCGATTGACCGAATCGGCATCGATTGATATCATGATATCAAATCGAGATCGAAATGCCGGATATCCTGATCCGAAACGTGAGCGCTCAGACCAAAGAGCGCCTGCGACGGCGTGCCAAGCGTCACGGTCGCAGCCTGGAGGCTGAACTGAGGGAAACCCTCGAAAGCATCGCGCGGGAAGACAGGCCGGCAACGCAGGGAAAGGTCGGCTTCGGCACGTGGCTGGCTTCGATCAGCCGTCCTGGCGCCGATTTGTCGAAGGTCCTCGCCAGGGCTCGTTCCGCATCCCCACGACGCGTCGCCTTCGAGTAATCGAGCTTGATCCTGCTCGACACCAACGTCGTGTCCGAACCCTTGCGCCCTCGCCCCGCGGCTTCCGTGGTGGCGTGGTTGGATGCCCATTTCGAAAGCTGCGTCATATCGACGATCACCATTCTCGAGCTCGAGATCGGCGTTCAGTGCCTACCGGCCGGACACCGCCGCGAGCGGCTGCAGGGTGCTGTCTCGCTCGCGGTCGAACGGTTCGGGCCGCGCATCCTCTCATTCGACGAGCCTTCGGCACGAGCGGCGGCGGGCCTGTTTGCATTGGCCAGAAGCGGAGGCTCGCCGCTGCGCCAAGCGGCCATCAAGTTGGCCGACCTGCAGATTGCAGGCATTGCCGTCGCCAACGAATGCTCCTTTGCGACGCGCAACGTCGGCGATTTTCACGGTCTCGGCATCGATCTCATCGACCCGTGGAGCACGCCCAGCTGAATAAATAGTGGCTGCTCGTTCCGGCGTTCAGCGACCGAACCGGTTCCAGGTGCCGTTGGTGCCGCGCATCAGCACGAACTCCTTGCCCTTCTTGCTGCTGCCGTCGCGCGGGACGCAGGTGACCGAGATCCACGACTCGTGGTCCCAGCGCGCCGAGCAGCTTTCGGCATCGCAAGGCAGTTCGAACTCGGCCTCCGTCGTCAGGGCCTCGCCGGCCGGCGCATGGATGGTCAGTGCATTGCGCGGCGGCTGGAGCGAGCAGCCGATGGTCAGGAACTTGGACTTCTCCGACGTCCAGACGGGGGCGCCGAAGGTGGTATGGAGCTTGCCGGTCGGCATCATCACCAGCACGTAGGAGAAGTCGTCATGCGACGACTTGCGCACGACGTAGAAGCGGCCGGCCTGGTCGTAGCGCTCGTAGAGGAAATGGTAGGCGTCGTCGCCATAGGGGCAGTCAACGAGCTCGATCGATTTGCCGCCGTCGAGCATCAGCCGCAGACGATCGCGCTGCCGCGAGACCAGCTCGGCATTGTTCTTGAAGCGCTGCGCCTCCTGCGGCCATTCGGCGGCGGTGTCGTTCTCGTAGTAGGGATCGATCGGACGTCCGTCCGGCGCGCAGGCCGTCTGCGCACCCGCCGTCGTCGCCAGCAGGCTGCCAACGATCGCCAGGGCAAGCCCGAGGATATGCATTACCGCCTCGGCTTCAGCATGGTCTCCAGGCTGATGGACCGCAAGGTCGCCTCGGCAATCTCGTCCACTTCCAGGAGCACGCGCTGCAGGGCGGCGCCGATGTCAGTGTCCTCGCCCGGCTCCTTCGCCCGCTGGCCGGGCGCCGGCTCGAACAGGGCCACGATGTCCATGAGCGTGGTGCGCCGGCGATTGCCGGTGAAGCGATAGCCGCCCGCGGCGCCTCGGCCGCCGCGAACCAGCCCTGCCGCCGCCAGGGTCCGCAGCACCTTGGCGAGGTGATGGCTCGACACACCGAAACGCTCGGCGAGGTCCGCCGCCGACAGCGTGCGCTCGGGATCGCGCGCCAGCTCGAGAATGGCGTAGAGGCCGAGCCGCGTGCCCGTCTGCAGTTTCAAGCGAGATCCATGTCGAGCTGCAGGGAGGGACCGGCCACCATGCCCTGGGCGCGGAAGAAGGAGAGGATCAGGTGGTCCTTGCGATCGACCAGGGTGCGCACCCGCGTCACGCCCTTCTCGCGGAAGCGCGCCACCAGCGCCTCGAACAGCGCGCTCGCCACGCCGCGCTCGCGCTGCTTGGGCTCGATCTGGATGGCGAACACCCAACCCGCGGCCGGCTGGCCGAATTCCCAGGCGCGGACCTCGCCGGCGATGAAGCCCAGAAGCTTCCCCGCGTCGCTCTCGGCCACCAGGAGATTGCGCTCGGGCGCCAGCATGTCGCGCCAGTATTCCGGCTTGTCCAAGCCGGTCAGCCGCGCGTCCAGCGCCGAAATCGCAGGAAGATCAGAGGCTTGAGCGGGGCGGATCGCGACCATATGTCGGGTACTAGAATGCGCTTGCCGTGGAGAAAGTAAATAGGTATTTCAGTACCGAATTACGCAAATAGGGAACGCCGACCATGGCCGACACGCCCATCGACTTCCGCACCGCACCCGACCGCTACCGGCATTGGAAGCTCAGCACCGAAAACGGTGTGGCGTACCTGACCATGGACGTGAACGAGGATGGCGGTCTCAGGCCCGGCTACAAGCTCAAGCTCAATTCCTACGATCTCGGCGTCGACATCGAACTGGCCGATGCCGTCCAGCGGCTGCGCTTCGAGCATCCCGAGGTCGGCGCGGTGGTGATCCGCTCCCAGCGCGACCGCATCTTCTGCTCGGGCGCCAACATCAACATGCTTGGCCTCTCGACCCACGATCACAAGGTGAACTTCTGCAAGTTCACCAACGAGACGCGGCTCGCCATCGAGGACGCCAGCGAGCATTCCGACCAGACCTACATCTGCTCCATCAACGGCATCGCCGCCGGCGGCGGCTACGAGCTGGCACTGGCCTGCGATCAGATCCTGCTGGCCGACGACGGATCGAGCGCGGTGTCGCTGCCCGAGCTGCCGCTGCTCGCCGTGCTCCCCGGCACCGGCGGGCTCACCCGCCTGGTCGACAAGCGCTTGGTGCGGCGCGACCACGCCGACTTCTTCTGCACCACCGCCGAGGGCGTGCGCGGCAAGCGGGCGCGCGACTGGCGGCTGGTCGACAAGCTGATCCCGCCCAGCAAGCTTTTAGACGAGACGAAGAGCATCGCCGAGGGCGTCGCGGCAAGGTCGAGCCGGCCGAAGGACGCCAAGGGGATCGCCCTGCCCGCGGTCGAGCGCACCATCGACGGCGACACGATCCGCTACGCTTGGCTCACCATCGAGATCGACCGCGAACGCCGCGCCGCGAAGTTCCGCGTGAAAGGTCCGGCCGCCGCGCCGCCGGCCGATGCCGCCGCCGTCCATGCCGAGGGCGCCGCCTTCTGGCCGCTGGCGCTGGCGCGTGAGCTCGACGACGCCATGATGCATCTACGGCTCAACGAGACCGAGATCGGCACCTGGGTCCTGCTGAGCCAGGGCGATGCCGACCTGGTCGAGGCCTATGACGCGCTGCTCGCCAAGGAGGCGTCGAACTGGCTGGTGCGCGAGATCGTGCTCTACTGGAAGCGCACCCTGAAGCGGCTCGACGTCAGCTCGCGCAGCCTGATCGCCCTGGTCGAGCCGGGCTCGTGCTTCACCGGCACCTTGTTCGAGATCGTGCTGGCGGCCGACCGTTCCTACATGCTGGACGGCGCCGTCGAGGGCTCCAACCAGGAACCCGCCACGGTGCGCCTGACGGCGATGAACTTCGGCCCCTACCCGATGGGCAACGGCCTGACGCGTCTTGGCACCCGCTTCCTCGCCGAGCCGAGCCGCGTCAACGAGCTCAGGGACGAGATCGGCGAGGCGCTCGATGCCGAGACGGCCGACGAGCTCGGCCTGGTCACCTTCACGCCCGACGACATCGACTGGGAGGACGAGGTGCGGTTGGCCATCGAGGAGCGCGCCGGCTTCTCGCCCGACGGCCTTATCGGCATGGAAGCCAACCTGCGCTTCGCCGGACCCGAGACCATGGAGACCAAGATCTTCGCCCGCCTCTCGGCGTGGCAGAACTGGATCTTCCAGCGACCCAATGCAACGGGGCCGGAGGGAGCGCTGAAACTCTACGGCACGGGCAAGCAATCCAAGTACGACCGCAAGCGCGCTTAAGGGAGCACAACATGTCCATCGACTACACCCAGCGCATCCCCAACAACGTCGACCTCTCGAGCGACCGCCGCCTGCAGCGCGCGCTGGAGAACTGGCAGCCGCGCTTCCTCGACTGGTGGAAGGACATGGGGCCGGACGGGACGCTGAACTTCGACGTCTATCTGCGCACTGCCATCTCGGCCGAGGCCAACGGCTGGGCCAATTTCGGTTACGTGAAGATGCCGGACTACCGCTGGGGCATCTTCCTCGCCGGCCAGGACCCGAACCGCGTGATCGCCTACGGCGACAACAAGGGCAAGCCGGTGTGGCAGGAGGTTCCGGGCGAGCTGCGCTCGACGCTCCGCCGCCTGATCGTCACCCAGGGCGACACCGAGCCGGCCTCCGTCGAGCAGCAGCGGATGCTCGGCAAGACCGCGCCTTCGCTCTACGACCTGCGCAACGTCTTCCAGATCAACTGCGAGGAAGGCCGGCACCTGTGGGCCATGGTCTACCTGCTGCACGCTTACTTCGGCCGCGATGGTCGTGAAGAGGCCGAGATGCTGCTGGAGCGCCATTCCGGCGATCCCGACAAGCCGCGCATCCTCGGCGCCTTCAACGAGAAGACGCCCGACTGGCTCTCCTTCTTCATGTTCACCTACTTCACCGACCGCGACGGCAAGTACCAGCTGGCGTCGCTCGCCGAATCGGGCTTCGACCCATTGTCGCGCTCCTGCCGCTTCATGCTGATCGAGGAAGCCCACCACATGTTCGTGGGCGAATCGGGCGTGCAGCGCATCGTCCAGCGCACCTGCGACCTCATGAAGGAGCACAAGACCGACGACGTGCGCAGCCTAGGCGCGATCGACCTGCCGACGATCCAGCGCTACCTCAATTTCCACTTCTCGGTGTCGCTCGACCTGTTCGGCCAGGAGGCGTCGACCAACGCCGCCAACTACTACACGATGGGCGTCAAGGGCCGTTACCTCGAGACGCGCATCGACGATGATCATGTCCTGACCGACTCGACCTTCGACATGGACGCCGCCGAGAACGGCCGCATCGTGCGCAAGACCGTGCCGGCGCTGTCGGCGCTGAACGAGCGCCTGCGCAACGACTACATCGAGGATTGCGCCCGCGGATTGATCCGCTGGAACCGGGTGATCGAGCAGGCCGGCATCGCCTTCGAGCTGAAGCTGCCGCACCGCGCCTTCAACCGCCGCATCGGCGCCTTCGCCGAGCTGCACGTTTCGCCCGACGGCAAGGTGATGAGCGAGGCCGAGTGGAAGGCGAACGAGCACAAGTGGCTGCCGACCGACGAGGACCGTGTCTACGTCACCTCGCTGATGGGCCCGGCGGTGATCGAGCCCGGCAAGTTCGCCAACTGGATCGCCCCGCCGCAGCGCGGCATCAACAACCAGCCGGCCAACTTCGAGTACGTCCGTTTCAACTGATGGCTGGCGGCATTTCCATTCACGTCTACGACGTCTCCCGCGGCGTGCCGGCCGCGGGATTGCGGGTCGAGTTGCGCGGCCCTGACGGCAAGCTGCTGGTCGACGGGAAGACCGCAGCGCCCGGCACCCTCGATGCACCAACGCCCGTCATCGGCACCTACGAAGCGATTTTCCATGTCGGCGACTGGTACCGCGCGCAGGGCGTCGCGGTGCCGACGCCCGCCTTCCTCGAGACAGTGCCCTACCGCTTCGGCGTTGCAGACCTCGCGCAGCATTATCACCTGCCGCTCAAGATGACGCCCTGGGGCTTCTCACTTTTCCGTGGCGGGGCCTGACTCGCGGCACGCTCATTGCTACTCAGGCAGCGGACGCCGCTTGGGGGAACGATGATCGCACGCAGACAGCTTCTGGGAATGACCGCCGGCCTTGCCTTTGCCGGCACCGCCGCCGCGCAGGCGCCGTGGCCCAACCGTGCTGTGAAACTGATCGTCACCTTTCCGCCGGGCGGCGCATCGGATGCCGCGGCGCGCGTCGTCGCGGGACCGCTGTCGGAAAAGCTCGGCCAGACCGTGGTCGTCGACAACAAGCCGGGCGGCGGCACGACCATCGGCGCCAACTTCGTGCTGGCGGCCAAGGACGACTATCACACGCTGATGCTGTCGAACTCCGCGCCGCTTTCGATCGCGCCCTACCTGTTCGACAAGCCGCCCTACGATCCGATCAAGGATTTTTCCCACGTCGTCTATATCGGCTCGGTCGCCAACGCCTTCGTCGTACGGCCGGCGGTGCCCGCCAAGACCATGCCGGAGCTGATCGCCTGGATCAAAGGCCAAGGGAAACCGGTGCCGTTCGGCTCGGGCGGCCAGGGCTCGATCGGCCACATCATCGGCGAGATGTTCAAGGCCGAGCTCGGCTTGAACATGGAACACATCGGCTATCGCGGCGCCGCGCCCATGTTCCAGGACATGATGGCGGGCCAGCTCGACTTCGCCGTGGTCACCTTGACCGAGGTGCTGCCGCTCGCCAAGGACGGCAAGCTGCGCATGATCGCGCTGACCTCGACCCAGAAGGCGCCGAGCGCGCCCGACGTGCCGCTGGTCACCGAGCTCGGCTATCCCAAGCTCGTAGCCGAGAACTTCGTCGGCATCTCGGCCCCCGCCGGCATGCCGGCCGATGCGCAGGGCAAGCTGCACAAGGCCGCCGCCGAAGTTTTAGCCGATCCCAAGATCGTCGAACGCCTGGGCGATCTCGGCTTCGTCACCAAGCCGATGAGCCCGGCCGAGTTCACGGCCTTCGTCGCCAACCAGGTGCAGAGCTTCCAGGCGCCGGTGAAGGCGTCGGGCGCCAAGCTCTGACTTTGTGAACAGCCTGTCGACGCCCTGTCGCAGGACCGAAGCATAAGTTTAATGGGCGCGCCAACATTCCCCAAAGCCTGGGTTGCTACGGCATTGGGGCGGCCAGACGGGCCGCCTTAGCGAAGGGGTAGCAAAATGGAGCACAGAGCAGTCACCGACGTCGCGAGCGGCAGCTTCCGGTTGCGCAAGAGCGACCAGCATGCCGCCAGCAGCACGATCGTCGACATGGAAGACGACGAGCTCATCACGCTCACGACTGTCGAGGTGTCCGACGGTGTCGTCCTGTTGCATTGCCTCGAATCCTCGATGACCGCTCTGGAAGAGGCCGAGGACGAAACCGAGGAGGAGTCGGAGGAAGAGTCCGAGGAAGAGGAGTCTGAGGACGAAGAGTCGGAAGAAGAGACTGAAAAGGACGAGGAGGAAGACGAAGAAGAGGACGACGACGAAGCCGAGCACGCCGCCAAGGGTCGGACCTACACCGTCGCCAGCGGCAACAGCGTGACCGTTCGCGCCGCCGTCATCCGGCTCGAGCCGGTCGGCAAGCAGACGGCCGAGGGCACCTACCGGGTCCACGTCCTGCAAGCCGCAGGCTGAGCGCTCGCGTCCGATCAGTTCCCGGGCCGGTCAGTGCAGAGCCGGCCCGGATGGTCACGATCAACTCGTTACGGGCGGCGCGCCTTCGAGATAGGTGCTCTTGCCCGGCGCGAACGGCTCGGGCGAGTTCCAGACGAACAGCACCTTCAGGACCTCCGGCCCGTCATTGCCCCAGGCATGCGCCTTGTTGGCCGGAATGATGACGCACTGCCCAGGCGTCGCCGTGGTGCGGACCTTGTCCATCTCGACCCAGATCTTGCCGGCCTCGATGAGGATGATCTCCTCGTACTCATGGCGATGCAGCGGCGCGCCGCAACCGGCCTCTATGGTGTTGGCCAAAACCCCAACCCCGGCGGCGCCGCGCTCGCGGCTAGAAATCCACTTGCCGGTGATGCCCGGCCGCATGGGAAATTCTGGCAGCGCTTTGTAGTCAACGACTGGCATCGCACGTCTCCTGAAAGCCATCCCGGCGAAAAGCCTACACGATCACAGGGTGGCTGCCACTTTTTTGACGCGCTGGGCCACCACCATGGCTCGCGATGGTGCTTGAACTCGCGGACCCTGGCCCACAACCGAAGAGGCGATCGGGCTGGCCGATCACACGGCTGCTGCCAGTCGTGCTGGTTGGCCTGATCTTCCTCGCCATGGTGCCGGTGATCGGCATCGCCTACTTCGCCGCTCAGAGCAACTTCGACAACTCGTCGCGCCAGCTCAACGAAGTCACGGTGGACATGATCGAGCAGCGCCTGCGGGCGCATCTCGAGCCAGTGCGCGACCAGCTTGCCTATATCAGCGAGGTCGTGGCCAGGGGCGAGATCGACTTCGACGACCGCGAGCAGTGGCGCAGCTTCGCGCTCGGCACGCTTGCCGCCGCACCGCAGGCCGTGGGCTTCGTCGTCATCCCCGTCGAGGGCGAGCCGATGCGCTTCACGCGTGACGACCGCAGCATGCGGCCGGAGCGGCGCGAGAACATGCCGTTCACCACTGGGCTGCTCGCCCAGGCCCGCACCCTGAATCGGCCGCAATGGGCCGAGCCGCAGTGGTCGCTCGTCGTCGGCGAACCGATCCTGCCGATCACCGTGCCGATCCGCGTGCGCGGGCAGTTCCGCGGCGTCATTGGTGCGGCCATCGGCACGTCGGACCTGTCACGCTTCCTCAAGAGCCTCGAGCTCGCGGGTGGGCGCAAGCCGTTCATCCTGGCTGGCCGCGACAAGGTGCTGGCCCATCCCTCGCTCGCCAAGGAGCAGGGCAGCGCCGAGCAGAGGGCCCGCCAGCGACTGTCCAACCTCGACGAAGTCAATGATCCGGTGCTGGCCGCCATGTGGGCGCCCGAACCCAACGAGATCTCCTGGCTGAGCGGCGGCGGCAGCACTGTCTCGGGCCATTGGAACTGGGTCGGCGACCGCAGCCATGGCTGGTTCTACCGCCAGATCGACGATTACCGACCGGCCTCGCTGATCATCGGCTATCACCTGGCCGGCCGCGAATCGGCATGGGCGCGCTGGATCGTGCGCGGCATTCTGATCGCAGGCGGCGTGCTGATGCTGCTGACGGCGATCATCGCCATCGTCGTCGGCCGCCGGCTGTCGCAGCCCATCCTGTCGCTGGCCGACGCCGCCCGCGCGGTCGAGCGGCTCGAGCTCGAGAAGGTGCCGCAGCTCGGCGACAGCCGGGTCCGCGAGCTCAATCTCGCCAACCGCGCCTTCGAGCGCATGGCGCGCGGGCTGCGTCTCGCCGCCACCTACCTGCCGCGCGCGCTGGTCGAGCGCCTGATCGCCCAGCAGGCCGCCCTGCCGCCGAGCGAGGACCGCGCCATCACCATCCTGTTCTCCGATCTCGAAGGCTACGCCGCCTATTCGCGCGGCCGGCCCGCGACCGAGACCGCGACCTATCTCAACGACCTCTTGGCGCGCGTGGGCCCGGCGATCGAGGCGACCGGCGGCACCATCGACAAGTATATCGGCGACGGGCTGATGGCGTTCTGGGGCGCGCCCGAGCCCAATGCCGATCACGCACGCGCCGCCTGCCTGGGCGCGCTGGCGATGGCGCGCGAAGTCGAAATGTTCAACCGCGAGCGCCGCGCCGCCGGACTCGACGCCTGCCGCATGCGCGTCGGGCTGCATACCGGCACCGTCCTGGTGGGCAATGTCGGCTTCGCCGGCCGCGTCGACTACACGGCGATCGGCGAGGCGGTCAACGTCGCCTCGCGGCTGGAGCAGTTCGGCCGCGTTGCGCCGCGGCATGGCGAGGTCACCATCGTGGCCAGCGCCAGCTGCCGGACGGCCGCGCTGGACGGCTTTTTATGGCTGCCGATCGACGGCGGGCCGGACGATGTCGCCGCCGATGCGGTGCCGCTGTCCTTGCTGCGCGGCCGTTCCGACGAGCCGACGATAAGGGGCTTGCGAGGGGAAGCCTAAATAGGTATTTCAGTACCAAATTACGTATTAAGAAACTCAGCAAGCCGAAGCACGGGAGGGATGGGATCGGCATGATGAAGGGCATTGAATTCGGGCCAGACCTCAAGGTGAGGCTGCCTGCCCGCTTCAACGTCGCCGTGCCGTTCGTCGACCGGCACTTGGCCGAAGGTCGCGGCGCCAAGGTCGCCATCCGCACCGCCAGCGAGACCGTCACCTATGCCCAGCTCTCCGAGCGCGTGAACCGCGCCGGCAATGCCCTGCTGGCGACGGGACTGAGGCCCGGCGATCGCCTGCTGATGGTGGTCAAGGACTGCCCGGCCTTCTTCTATCTCTTCTGGGGAGCCATCAAGGCAGGCATCGTGCCGGCGCCGCTCAACACCATGCTGCGGGCCGCCGACTACGCCTATCTGTTCGAGGATTCGGGCTGCGGTCTTGTCGTCTACTCGACCGAGTTCGCCCAGGAGGTCGAGCCGGCGCTGAAGCAGCTGGGCACGAAGGCGAGCACCGTCGACGCCTTCCTGGCCACTTTGCCGAACGCCTCCGACAAGCTGGAAGCGCGGCTCGCTGCACCGACCGACGACTGCTTCTGGCTCTATTCCTCGGGCTCAACCGGGCGGCCCAAGGGAGCCGTGCACCTGCAGCGCGACATGGTGGTGACCAGCGAATGCTACGGCGTGCGCGCGCTCGGCGTGCGCGAGGATGACGTCAGCTACTCCGCGGGCAAGCTGTTCTTCGCCTACGGTCTCGGCAACTCCATGACCTTCCCGCTGTGGACGGGCAGCACCGCCGTGCTCGACGACCGCCGGCCGACGCCCGACACGACCTTCGAGACCATCGAGACCTTCAGGCCCACGCTCTACTTCGGCGCGCCGACGCTCTATGCCGCGCAGCTCGCCGCCCTGGAGAAGAAGCCGCGCGACTTCTCCAGCGTGCGCGCCTGCGTCTCGGCGGCCGAGGCGTTGCCGGCCGACATCTTCCGCCGCTGGAAGGATCGGACGGGCACGGTGATCCTGGATGGCATCGGCTCGACCGAGTGCCTGCACATCTTCATCGGCAATCGGCTCGACGACTACAAGCCGGGCACCAGCGGCAAGCCGGTGCCGGGCTACGAGGTCAAGATCGTCGACGAGCACGGCAAGCCGGTACCGAAGGGCGAAGGCGGCCGGCTGTGGATCCGCTCGGAATCGGCCGCGAAGTACTACTGGAACAAGCCGGAGAAGACCGCCGAGACCATGGTCGACGGCTGGCTCAATACCGGCGACACCTATCGCCAGGACGAGGACGGCTACTTCATCTACGACGGCCGCAGCGACGACATGCTGAAGGTGGGCGGCATCTGGTGCTCGCCGGTCGAGGTCGAGAGCTGCCTGATCGCCCATCCCGCCGTGCTCGAGGCCGCCGTGGTCGGCCACGCCGACGAGCACAGCCTGATCAAGCCGAAGGCCTTCGTCGTGCTGAAGCAGGCGGGCGGCGGCGGCCCCGCCCTCACCGACGAGCTGATGGCGCTCTGCAAGACCACGCTCGCGCCCTACAAGTACCCGCGCTGGGTCGAGTACGTCAGCGAGCTGCCCAAGACGGCGACCGGCAAGATCCAGCGCTACAAATTGCGTGGCTAGGCGTTTTCGGCTTTTATGCCGTCATTCAGGGGACGGGGATCACGACAGGGAGCGATAAACCATGAAAAGCAAATTGTTTGGCACCGCAACAATCGCGGCGCTGGCCTTCGGCCTGCCGGCGATGGCCCAGACGCCGATCAAGATCGGCTTCGTCAGCACCTTCTCGGGCCCGCAGGCCGCGATCGGCGAGGACATGCGCCGCTCGGTCGAGCTCGCCAAGGAGCACCTCGGCGGCAAGATGGGCGGCGTGCCGTTCGAGATCATCTACGAGGACGACCAGTTCAAGCCCGACGTCGGCAAGGCGCGCTCGGAGAAGCTCGTCCAGCAGGACAAGGTGAACGTCGTCGCGGGCTACATCTGGTCGAACGTGCTTTTGGCCTCGCTGAAGAGCGTGACCGACGAGGGCGACACCATCCTGATCTCGTCCAATGCCGGCCCCTCGCAGATCGCGGGCGAACTCTGCAACAAGAACTTCTTCTCGACCTCGTGGAACAACGACCAGACGCCGATGGCGATGGGCCAGTACCTGCAGGAGAAGGGCGTCAAGAGCCTGTACCTGATGGCCGGCAACTACGCTGCCGGCAAGGACATGCTCGCGGGCGTCAAGCGCACCTTCAAGGGCGAGATCAAGGGCGAGGACCTCACCAAGTGGCCCGATCAGCTCGACTTCTCAGCCGAGCTCGCCAAGATCCGCGCCGCCAAGCCCGACGGCATCTTCATCTTCTATCCCGGCGCGCATGGCGTGCAGTTCCTGCAGCAGTACGTGCAGGCGGGCCTCAAGGGGCAGATTCCGCTCTACCAGGTGTTCTCGATCGACGCGATAACCTTGCCGCAGCAAAAAGAGTTGGCGCTGGGCACCCTGGGCGCCCAGGAATGGGTCAACGACCTGCCCAACGACGCCAACAAGAAGTACGTCGCCGACTTCAAGAAGAAGCACGGCGTCTATCCGTCCTACTACGGCGCGCAGAGCTACGATTCGATCATGCTGATCGCGTCGGCCGCCGAGGCGCTGAAGGGCGATCTCTCGAACAAGGACAAGGTCCGCGCCGAGATGAAGAAGGCCAACTTCAAGTCGCTGCGCGGCGACTTCAAGTACAACACCAATCAGTTCCCGATCCAGAACTTCTACATCCAGGAAGCGGTGAAGGATGCCGACGGCACGATGACGGTGAAGACCATCGCCACGGCCGTGAGGGACGGCAAGGATCCGTACTACGAGAAGTGCCCGATGAAGTGACAGCGGCGCGCCAGCGCGTCGCTGTCATCCCGAGCGCGGCGAGGGATCTTTGAGGCAACAGGAAAGATCCCTCGCCTTCGGCTCGGGATGACAATCGTGTGTTGATCGGGGGACATGGACTACCTGCTGCTCCAGATGCTGAACGGCGTGCAGCTCGGCCTGCTGATGTTCCTGCTCGCCGCCGGCCTGACCTTGACCTTCGGCATCATGGACCTGGTGAACCTGGCGCACGGGTCGCTCTACATGATGGGCGCCTACATCGCCTGGATGCTGATCGGCTGGACCGATTCCTTCGTGCTGGGCGCCTTGCTGGCACTGCCCGCCACCTTCCTGCTGGGCATCGTCGTCGAGGCCATCGTGATGCGCAGGCTCTACGCCCGCGACCATCTCGAGCAGGTGCTGGCGACCTTCGGCCTGATCCTGTTCTTCAACGAACTGGTGCGCGTGATCTGGGGCCCGGCCGGCAAGAGCATCGCCGTGCCGGCGTTCCTGAGCCGCACCGTCGAGATCCTGCCCGGCGTGCCCTACCCCGCCTACCGCTTCGCCATCATCGTCGTCGGCGCGCTGGTCGCGATCCTGCTCGCCTGGCTGGTGGCGCGCACGCGCATCGGCATGCTGATACGCGCCGGCGCCTCCAACCGGCGCATGATCGGGGCGCTCGGCGTCAACATCGAGCTGCTGTTCACCCTGGTGTTCGGGCTGGGCGCAGTGTTCGCTGGCCTCGCCGGCCTGATGGCCGCCCCCATCACCTCGGTGAAGATCGGCATGGGTGACGACATCCTGATCCTTGCCTTCGTGATCATCGTCATCGGCGGCATCGGCTCGATCAAGGGCGCGTTCGTCGCCGCCATGGTGGTGGGCCAGATCGACATCGTCGGCCGCGCCTTCCTGCCCGACCTCCTGAAGACCTTCCTCAGCGCCTCGGCCGCGTCCAGTGCGGCGCCGGCGATCTCGCAGGTCCTGATCTACATCGTCATGGCGGGCGTGCTGGTGTGGCGGCCGACCGGCCTGTTCGGGCAGCGATGATCGCCGCCTTAGCGACACCACGCGGCCTGATCACCGCCCTTCTGCTGCTGGTGCTGGCTGTCCTGCCCTTGCTGACCCAGGCCTTCGACCAACGCTACCTGCTGTCGATCGGCACGCGCATCGTCATCTGGGCGATCGCCGCGATCAGCTTCAACATGATCCTGGGCTATGGCGGCATGGTGAGCTTCGGCCATGCGATGTTCTTCGGCATCGGCGGTTATGCCGTCGGCATCCTGGCGCATCACGGGGTGGCCAGCGGCTTCATCCAATGGCCGGTCGCCATCGTCGCGGCGACGCTGTGGGCCGCCCTGATCGGCGCGCTGTCGCTGCGCACGCGCGGGCTCTATTTCATCATGATCACCTTGGCCTTCGCCCAGCTCGTCTTCTATGTCGGCGGCGGGCTGGAGGCCTACGGCGCCGACGACGGCCTCAACATCAGCCGCAGCCGCTTCCCGGGCCTGATCGACCTGCGCGACAAGGCCGCGTTCTACTGGCTGTGCTTCGCCCTGCTCTGCGGCACGCTGTGGTTCTGCAGCCGCTTCGCCAACTCGCGCTTCGGCCTGGTGATCCGCGGCGCCAAGTCCAACGAGCTGCGCATGACGGCGCTGGGCTTCCCGGTGTTCCGCTATCGCCTGGCTGCCTTCACCCTGTCGGGCGCCTTCGGCGGCCTTTCAGGCATCCTGCTCGCCAACGAGGGCGCCTATATCTCGCCGGCCATGATGTCGTGGGTGAAGTCGGGCGACCTCATCGTCATCGTCGTGCTGGGCGGCATGGGCACCTTGTTCGGGCCGCTCTACGGCACCATCGCCTTCTTCGTGCTGGAGGAGTCTCTGAAGCCGCTGCTCGACCTCGTCGCCAAAGGCTGGGGCGAATACTGGCAGATCGTGTTCGGCCCCATGCTGGTGCTGATCGCGCTCTACGCCAGGGGCGGCATCGATTCGCTGTTTGGTTCATCGAAAGAGTGGCGTCGCCATGGTTGAGCCGCTGCTCGCCGCCACCGGCCTGATCAAGCGCTTTGGCGGCCTTGTAGCCACCGACAACGTCTCGATCGACGTGCAGCGCGGCGAGATCCATGCCCTGATCGGCCCCAACGGCGCCGGCAAGACCACCTTGGTGAGCCAGCTCACCGGCAACCTCAGGCCCGACACCGGCACCATCCACTTCGCAGGCCGCGACATCACCCATCTGCCCATGCATGCCCGGGTGCGGCTCGGCCTCGCACGCTCCTTCCAGATCACGTCGGTGCTGCGCGAGTTCACCGCCCTCGACAACGTGGCGCTCGCCGTGCAGGCCCATGCCGGCCATTCCTTCCGCTTCCTCGCCGACACCCGGCGTGACGAGAGCCTGCGCGGTCCCGCGCGACGCGGCCTCGAAGAAGTCGGTCTCGCGGCCCGCGCCGACACGCCGGCTGCCAATCTCAGCCACGGCGAGCAGCGCCAGCTCGAGATCGCCATGGCGCTGGCGGGCGACCCACGCCTCCTGCTGCTCGACGAGCCGATGGCCGGCATGGGCGTCGAGGAATCGCAGCGCATGATCGGCTTCCTGCAGGGGCTGAAGGACCGCCGCGGCATGCTGCTGATCGAGCACGACATGGATGCCGTGTTCCAGCTCGCCGACCGCATCACCGTGCTGGTCTACGGCCGCGCCATCGCCTCGGGCACGCCGGCCGAGATCCGCGCCAATGCCGAGGTCCGCCAAGCCTATCTCGGCGAGGACGACGTCTGATGCTCCGCGTCCGCGACCTCGAGGCTTTCTATGGGACGAGCCAGGCGCTGTTCGGCATGGAGCTCGGCATCGATGCCGGCGAGGTCGTGACCCTGATGGGCCGCAACGGCATGGGCAAGACCACGACCGTGAGCACCATCATGGGCCTGCTGCCGGCCCGCCGCGGCACCGTCGAGTTCCTGGGCCAGCGGGTCGAGCGCCTGCCGTCCTTCCGCATCGCCCGCCTGGGCCTCGGTCTCGTGCCCGAGGGCCGCCAGATCTTCCCCAATCTCTCGGTGCGTGAGAACCTCGTCGCGGCCGCCGCCAACCGGCTGGGCGCCGCCGCGCCCTGGACCTTGGCCCGCACTTTCGACTTCCTGCCGCGGCTCGCCGAGCGCCAGCGCAACATGGGCAACCAGCTCTCGGGCGGCGAGCAGCAGATGCTGGCGATCGGCCGGGCGCTGATGACCAACCCCAGGCTGCTGATCCTCGACGAGGCGACCGAGGGCCTCTCGCCGCTGCTGCGCCAGGAGATCTGGAACTGCCTCGCGCGGCTGAAGCGCGAGGGCCAGGCCATCCTGGTGATCGACAAGAACCTCGGCGCCCTGATCAAGCTCGCCGACCGTCATCACATCGTGGAGAAAGGTCGCGTGGTCTGGACCGGAACGTCCGATGCTCTGGCGCGCGACAGCGACCTGCAGCACCGCTATCTCGGCGTCTAGGCCGCCTTCAGCCTGATCCTGAACGCGGCGCCTCGGTTGGCCGGCACGAGGCTGATGTCGCCGCCGAAGGCTGCAACCCGTTGCCGAACGATCGCCAGGCCGAGGCCCGTGCCGCCGCTCTCGCGCGCCGTCGTGAAGAAGCGCTCGAACACCCGCTCGCCGTTGGCCGGCGAAATGCCGCGCCCGTCGTCGGAGACGTCGATGATGACACTGCCCGGTTCGCCGTGCGCCGCGATGTGCACCGAGGCCGTCGGCCCGCCGTGCTGGAAGGCGTTCTCGACCAGGTTGGACAGCGCGATATCGAGCGATTCGCAGTCGATGGCAGCCGGCAGCGTCGTCGACGCGCAGTCGACGGAAAGCTTACGGCCCTTGCCCGCCGCCATCGCCTTCGCCGCCTGCGCGACATCGCACGTCTCCTCGCCGCTCGGCAGCAGCGCATCGGCCCGCGCGAGTTCCAGGATACGGCGCACCAGCCGCTCGAGCCGCGCGGTGTCGCTGAGGATATTCGACAGGAACTTGCCGCGCTCCTCCGCCGACATCTCCTCGAGGTGATCGCGCAGAAGCTCGGTGCTGCCACGGATGCCGGTGAGCGGCGTCTTGAGCTCGTGGCTGATGCTGAGCGCCAGCTCGCGCACATAGTCGGCGCGCATCTGGAGCGTACGCGCCAGCACGACGATCGAATCCGACAGCGACCGGGCCTCGCGCGTCATCGGCGTGGCCAGTGGTTCGACGGCTCGCACGTCGCCCGCCGCCACCCGTCGCGCCATCGCGGCGAGCTGGCGTGTCGGCCGCACCACGGTGTAGCCCGCGAACCAGGCCAGCGCCGCCACCGAGGCGATCAGCACGGCCGCCAGCGCCATCAGCGCATGGCGCTTGCTGTACAGGGTCTGCACGATGTTGCGCGGCGTGCGCGACACCAGCACCGCGCCGAGCACGCGGCTGTCGGCCATCACCGGCACGGCGACGAACACGCGCAGCTGCGTGGTGCGGCTGATCGATTCCCAGCTCACCTCGCCGCTGAGCGGCGCGCGGTCGCGCAGCATCGCCACCGGCGTGCCCTGCAGGGCCTCGGCCACCTCTTCCTGCCGCACCATGTCGAGGCCAAGGTCGGCATTGGCCGTCGAGGCGACCACGATCCCGTGCGCGTCGACGACGCGGATGGCCGCCAAGGTCATCTCCCGCACGTTGACCAGCACCGGGGCCAGCGTCTTGGCCACCCCAAGCGCGATCGGGTCGGCGGGGCGCGTGGCCGGCACGGGATCGGGCGCCCGCGGCAGGATCGGCGACTCGGCGAGATCGAGCTGCGGCAGCAGCGCGCGCCAGCGCTCCGACGAGGCGGGATAGGGCGCCACGCCCCAGTCGGATTTTGCCGGCGGCATGGCGGCGAGCGCTTCGGGCGAAGCCCGCTCGAGCCAGGCCGCGCGATAGGCGGCGGACAGCACGGCGGCCTGCGCCAGCAGTTCCGCCTCGGTCTGGCGGATCAGCGCGCTCTCGTAGAGCCGCAGGAAGCCGATGCCGCCGACCGGCAGCAGCAGCACCGCGAGGTAGGTGGCGAGCAGCAGCGTGCGCACGCCGGGCAGGCGGCGACGCGGACCCTCAGGTCGCGGCCCCTCAGGTTGCGGCCCCTCAGGTCGCGGCCCTTCAGCTCGTGGCAAGCCGGTAGCCGACGCCATGGACCGTCTCGATCGGATCGCCGCCCACCGACTGGAACTTGGCGCGGATATGGCGGACGTGGCTGTCGATGGTGCGATCGCTGACGAAGCGCCCCCCGACATAGGACGCCGTCATCAGGTTCTCGCGTGTGAACACGCGGCGCGGCTGGGCGGCGATGACTTTCAGCAAGGCGAACTCGGTGGCCGTCAGCGATACCGCCGCACCATCCCACGAGGCCGCGATGGCCTCGAGATCGACCACCAGCCGGCCGCGCACCAGCCGTTGCTCGGCCGAGACCGCCGGCCCCTTGCGGCGCAGCACCGTCTTTACCCGCGCCACCAGCTCACGCGGGCTGAACGGTTTTACGACATAATCGTCGGCGCCGAGCTCCAGGCCCAGGATGCGGTCCATCTCCTCGTCCTTGGAGGTAAGGAAGATGATCGGCACGTCGCTCGCCTTGCGCAGCCGCTTGCACACCTCGGCGCCATCGAGCTCGGGCATCAGGATGTCCAAAACCACCAGCGCCGGCCCCTCGCGGGCCGCAAGCTCCAGCGCGGTGAGCCCGTTGTCGGCCGGCAGCGGCTGATAGCCCGCGCGCCGCAGCGCAAAGCACACGACGTCGCGGATGTGCGGATCGTCATCGACGACCAGGACCTTCTGCATGCGGGGAGTCTAGCGCCCCTGCCAGCGCTGTCGACGGGCCATGCTGCATTTGCACCAGATCTCCACAAACGCTGCACCGCTCCTGCACGCCGCCGGTTGACCGTGGGCATCATCCATCTTCGGAGGTTTCGATGACCGACAGCGTGGCGCCAGCACCGGAAACCAACCCGCAAGCGCGGCCTCGACGAGCGCTCGCCTCGTTTTTCAGCACCGACAGCCTGCTCGCCCGCGCCACGGTGCTCGGCCTGTTGACCCTGCTCCTCCTGATCCCGCTCAACATGATCGACGGCGTGGTCGCCGACCGCCGCACCTACGAGGCCGAAGCGACCAAGAGCGTCAGCGAAGCCTGGGGCGGCCCGCAGATCTTCGCCGGCCCGTCGGTCGTCGTACCCTACCGTCGCACGGATCCACAGATGTCCGCCTTCCTGAGGCTCCTGCCCGAGAAGCTCACGATCGATGGGCGCATCATGCCCGAGCAACGCCGGCGTGGCCTGTTCACGGTCACCGTCTACAGCGTCACGCTCGACGTCGTGGCCGAATTCCAGACAGCCGAGCTGCGCGCGATGGCGGCAGACGACCGTATCGCCGACTGGTCGGCGGCTCGCCTGGAGCTCGGCCTCAGCGACATGCGCGCCATCGACGGCGCCACGGCCGAGGTCGATGGACAACGCGTCGAGTGGACGGTTGGCGCCGGCGGCGTGGTGTCCTCGCTCAGGGCGGCCCTCGGCAAGCTGGCGCTGGATGGCCGCGAGACGGTCTCGGTCCGTTTCAGCCTCGCGCTGGCCGGCAGCGGCAAGCTCCGTCTCGTGCCGTTGGGACGACGTACCGAAGCGACGCTGTCGTCGTCCTGGCCGGCGCCGAGCTTCACCGGCCGATCGCCCGTCAACCAGACTGTCGACAAGGATGGCTTTCGCGCCCGCTGGTCGGCATCGTCCCTGAGTCGGCCCTACGGCCAGCTCTGGGACAGCGCCAGCATGGAGAATGCGGCGCCTGACGATGTCCTGCTCGCGTCGGCCTTTGGCGTGACGCTGCTGACGCCGGTCGACGCCTATCGCGAGACCGATCGGGCGATCAAGTACGGCATCATGTTCATCGGCCTCACCTTTGCGGCCTGCCTGCTGTTCGAGATGGCGACCGGCATACGCCCGCATGTCGCCCAGTACGGTCTGATCGGCCTCGCGCTCTGCGTCTTCTATCTGCTGCTTCTGTCGGTCGCCGAGCAGGTCGGTTTCGCCCTCGCCTACCTGACCAGCGCCTCGGCCGTCGTGGCCCAGGCCACTCTGTATAACTGGGCTCTGCGGCGCCGGGCTGGGCCGGCGCTCGCATTCGGCGCCATCCTCGCCGGCCTCTATGCCGGCTTGTACGGACTGTTGCAGCTCGAGGACGTGGCCCTGCTGACCGGCTCGGTGCTGCTGTTCGCGGTGCTGTCCGTCGCCATGTGGCTCACCCGCAACCTCCATCGGCGGCAGCCCGCATAAAAGGACGAAAAGGCGCGGCCGTCCGAGCGGACGGCCGCTTGCCTTTCACAGGGGCCGCCGGAATGATGCCGCGTCGTTCCGGAGAATCTTTATGCGCCTGCCTGTCCTTGCCTCGCTGCTTGCCTTTGCGGTCACTCCCGCTTTCGGCCAGGGGCAGGTCAACGTCTACAACTGGTCCGACTATATCGCCGAGGACCAGCTGAAAGCGTTCGAGAAGGACAGCGGCATCAAGGTCAACTACACGACCTACGATTCCAACGAGATCCTGGAAGCCAAGCTGCGCGCCGGCCGCTCGGGCTACGACGTCGTGGTGCCGACGGCCTCGCCGTTCTTCGTGCGCCAGCTCGCCGCCGGCCTCTACAAGCCAATCGACAAAGCCAGGCTGAAGAACCTGAAGAATCTCGATCCCGAGATCGTGGCGGCGCTCGCCAAGTATGATCCGGACAATGCCCACGGCATCCCCTGGATGTGGGGCACCACGGGCATCGGATACAACGTGGCCGCCATCAAGAAGCGCATGGCCGACGCGCCGGTCGATTCGCTGAAGATGATCTTCGATCCCGCGATTGTGTCGAAGTTCGCCGACTGTGGCGTCATGGTCCTCGACAGCGCCACCGACGTCTTCCCGGCGGCGCTGAAATATCTCGGCCTCGATCCCGATTCCAAGAAGCCCGAGGACCTCGCCAAGGCCGCCGATGTCGTCAAGGCGGTGCGGCCCTATATCCGCAAGTTCCACTCCTCGGAGTACATCAACGCGCTGGCCGGCGGCGATGTCTGCCTCGCCTTCGGCTACTCGGGCGACATCTTCCAGGCGCGCGATCGCGCGGCGAAGGCCAAGGACAAGCAGGACATCGCCTACGCCATCCCGCGCGAGGGCTCGCTGCTCTGGATCGACGTCGCCGCCATCCCCAAGGACGCGCCCAACGCCGACAATGCGCTGCGTTTCCTCGACTTCATGCTGGAACCCAAGGTCGCCGCGGCGTCGAGCGAGCTCACGGGCTACGCCAATGCCAACCTGCCGGCCACGGCCTTGCTGCCCAAGGACATCTCGGGCAACCCGCTGATCTATCCGCCGGCCAACGTGCGCGCCACGTTCTACACCATCACCGCCGGCAATGCCGAGCAGACGCGCGAACGCACCAGGCTGTGGACCACGGTGAAGACGGGACGATGACTTGAGCGAGGGGCCCATCGTCAGCATCGCCGGCGCGAGCAAGCGCTTCGGCGCGATCGCCGCGGTCGACGGCGTCGATCTCGACATCCGCCGCGGCGAGCTGTTCGCCCTTCTGGGCGGCTCGGGCTGCGGCAAGACCACCTTGCTGCGCATGATCGCGGGCTTCGAGACGCCCGACACCGGACGCATCCTGATCGACGGCCAGGACATGACCGGCGTGCCGCCGCATCGGCGGCCGGTCAACATGATGTTCCAGTCCTACGCCCTCTTCCCGCACATGGACGTGGCGGAGAACGTCGGCTACGGCCTGCGCCGCGAGGGCCTGCCGGCGAACAAGATTGCGCGCCGCGTCGGCGAAGCGTTGGACCAGGTGCGACTTGGCGACCACGGCAAGCGCCGGCCGTCGCAGCTCTCCGGCGGCCAGCGCCAGCGTGTGGCGCTGGCCCGCGCGCTGATCAAGCGGCCCAAGCTCCTGCTGCTCGACGAGCCGCTGGCGGCGCTCGACCGCAAGCTGCGCGAGGGCACGCGCTTCGAATTGGTGCGCCTGCAGGAGCAGCTCGGATTGACGTTCATCATGGTGACGCACGACCAGGAAGAGGCGATGTCCATGGCGGGGCGCCTCGCCGTCATGAACGACGGCCGCATCGTCCAGGTCGGCACGCCGCACGAGGTCTACGAGCATCCGCGCTCGCGCTTCGTCGCCGATTTCATCGGCATCGCCAACATCCTGCCCGTCGAGGGCGGCCGCGCCTGGCTGGCGCTGCGGCCCGAGAAGATCGCCTTGTTCGCCAACCGGCCCGACACCGACCACGCCGAGCAGGGCCGCATCGTCGACGTCGCCTTCGAAGGCGACCGCTCGCTCTACCGCGTCGGCTTGTCGGACGGCAGCATGCTCCTGGTCTCGACCGCCAACGTCGCCCGCACCCCGCGCGAGCCGTGGCCGCGCGGCCAGGAAGTGTGGCTGGGCTGGGCGGGCGACGCCGGGCAGAGGCTGGACGAATGAGTCTTCATGGGAGCGCGGGCCTCTGGCCCGCTCATGATGCGGACCAGAGGCCCGCGCTCCCGATGAGCGAGTAGCCATGCGCCTCGTCATCGCGCTCCCCTACCTCTGGCTTGCCATCTTCTTCCTGCTGCCGTTCGCGCTGGTGCTGGCGATCGCGCTCGGCACCAACAATCCCGACGCCGTGCCGCCGGTCGACCTCGGCATGTCGCTCAAGAACTTCACCCTGCTCTTCACCGACGATCTCTACCTCGCGGCCTGGCTGGGTTCGCTGCGCATCGCCGCGACCTCGACGCTCGTCACCCTGCTGCTGGGCTATCCCATGGCCTATGCCATCGCCCGCGCCCGTCCGACCCTGCGGCCGCTGCTGCTGATGGCCGTCATCCTGCCGTTCTGGACGTCGTTCCTGATCCGCGTCTATGCCTGGATGGGCCTTTTGGCCAGCAACGGCATCCTGAACCACGGGCTGCGCGCCACCGGGCTCGTCTCCGATCCCGGCACCATCCTCGGCACCGAGTGGGCGGTCCATCTCGGCATCGTCTACGCCTATCTGCCCTTCATGGTGCTGCCGCTCTACGCCTCGCTGGAGAAGCTCGACACCAGCCTTCTGGAAGCCGCGGCCGATCTCGGCGCCAGCCCGATCGTCGCCTTCCTCACCGTCACCCTGCCGCAGTCCCTGCCCGGCATCGTCGCCGGCTGTCTGCTGGTCTTCATCCCGGCCGTCGGCGAATTCGTCATCCCCGACCTTTTGGGCGGCACCAACACGTTGATGATCGGCAAGGTCCTGTGGGACGAGTTCTTCCTCAATTCCGACTGGCCGCTCGCCTCGGCCGTGGCGATCTGCCTGCTGGTGCTGCTGGTCGGGCCCATCGCCCTCTTCCAGCGCCAGCAGGCCAAGAGCCTGGAGCGGCAGTGATGACCGGCCGTAGCCGCTTCGCCTTCACCGTGCTGGCCTTCGGCTATGCCTTCCTCTACCTGCCGATCGCGCTCGTGATCCTCTACTCGTTCAACGAATCGCGCCTGGTGACGGTGTGGGCGGGCTTCTCCACCAAGTGGTGGAGCGCGCTCTTCGCCAACGAGGCGATGCTCAGCGCCGCCTGGCTGTCGCTGCGCATCGCTCTGGTGAGTGCGACGGTCGCCGCCGTCATCGGCCTCGCCGCGGGCTACGTTCTCGCCCGCGTGCCGCGCTTCTTCGGCCGCACCCTGTTCGGCAGTCTTGTCATCGCGCCCATGGTCATGCCCGAGGTGGTGATGGGCATCTCCATGCTGCTGCTGTTCGTCGGCTCCGACCAGCTCATGGGCTGGCCAAACCGCGGCTTCCTCACCATCGCCATCGCCCACATCACCTTCTCGGTCGCCTTCGTCGCCGTCGTCGTGCAGGCCCGCCTCGCCGACTTCGACCGCTCGCTGGAGGAGGCGGCGATGGATCTCGGCGCCACGCCATGGACGACGTTCCGCACCATCACCCTGCCGCTGATCGCACCGGCCGTCGGCTCGGGCTGGCTGCTCGCCTTCACGCTTTCTCTCGATGATTTGATCCTGACGCAGTTCGTCGCCGGCGCGCAGTCGGAGACCTTGCCCATGCGCGTGTATTCCAGCGTGCGCCTGGGCGTCGACCCACAGATCAACGCGCTCGCCACCATCATCGTGATCGTCGCAGCCTGTGCGCTGATTTTTTCCGGCTGGCTGACGCGCCGGAAGGCCTGAGCTAAGCTCGCGCCATTGGGAAGAAAAGTTTGCTGCAGGGAGGGAACCAAGATGTCGACGCGACGTAATGTGCTGAAGGGGGTGGGAATGGCGACTGTTGCCGCGTCTCTGCCGCCGTTCACCGGCGCATTGGCCCAGAACGCTCCGGCGGGCGCACCCGCCGCCGCGCCTGTCGCTAAGGGCCCCAAGCTCCTCGAGATGGACGGCAAGGCCAAGCTTGCCGTGCTGGGCGACCGGCCGCTGGTCGCCGAGACGCCCAACGTGATGCTCGACGACGACATCACGCCGACCGACAAGCTCTTCATCCGCAACAACGGCCAGGTGCCCGAGGCGACGCGCGATCCCAAGGCGTGGAAGATCAAGGTCGATGGCGAGGTCAACACGCCGCTCGAGCTCACGCTCGGCGAGCTCGCGAGCCGCTTCTCCAACGTCACCTACCAGCTGGTGCTGGAATGCGGCGGCAACGGCCGCTCCTTCTTCGAGCCCGAGGCGCGCGGCAACCAGTGGACCAATGGCGGCGTGGGCTGCCCGCAATGGACCGGTGTGCGGCTGGCCGACGTGCTGAAGGCGGCCGGCCTCAAGTCGAGCGCGGTCTATACCGGCCACTATGGCGCCGACCCGACCTTGGCCGGCGAGACCGACAAGCCCACCATCTCGCGCGGCATGACCATCAAGAAGGCGATGGACGAGCACACGCTGATCGCCTTCAAGCTGAATGGCCAGGACCTGCCGCTGATCCACGGCGCGCCGGTGCGCATGCTCGTGCCGGGCTGGGCGGGTTCGCTCTCGACCAAGTGGCTGACCCGCATCTGGGTGCGCGACAAGGAGCATGACGGCCCGGGCATGGGCGGCTTCTCCTACCGCACGCCCAGGACGCCGATCGTGCCGGGCAGCAAGGGCAACGAGAAGGACATGGCGATCCTGGAATCGATGCCCGTGCGGTCGGTCATCACCTTCCCGGCCGACGGCGCCCGACTCACCTCGCGCAAGCTCGACCTGCGCGGCCACGCCTGGGCCGGCGACTGGGACATCAAGACCGTCGATATCTCGATCGATGGCGGCAGAACGTGGAAGAGCGCCAAGGTCAATCCGCCGGCCAACAAGTTTGCCTGGCAGCGCTTCACCGCGTCGGTCGACCTGCCGACCTCGGGCTACTTCGAGGTCCTCTCGCGCGCCACCGACAGCAACGGCGTCACCCAGCCCTTCACGGTCACCAACTGGAACCCGCAGGGCTACGGCGCCAACCCGATCAACCGCATCCGCGTCCTCGTCGACTCTTGAGAGAAGTCACCATCACCCACGTCGTCGTCATCACGTTGACGGCGACGTTCGTCCTGCTCGGCCTCGACCGGGCAGGCGAGCTGCGCAAGAACCAACCAGCCTACGTGCCGGCCGCCAAACCGGCGGCCGTTGCGGCGCCCGAGCACGACCCTGACAAGGGCAAGCCGCCGCCGCACAACGACAAGCCCGAGGACCTGCCCGACGGCAAGGGCCGCGACGTCACCTTCTACACCTGCACGGCCTGCCACGGCGTGGCGCTGATCAAGGCGCAGGGCCTGACGCGCGATCTCTGGGACTCGACTTTCGACCTGATGCTGGAGAAGCACCGCATGCCGCCGGTGAAGGCGGCCGAGCGCGCCGAGATCCTCGACTATCTTGCCGAGCAGTTCCCGCCGCGCCGCCGCGGCCGCGGCGCGGACAATCCGTTCAAATAGCCTTCACCCATTTCTCCGACCAGACGTGCAGCGGCAGCATGAGCTGCAGCAGCTCCTCGCCCAATGTCGTGAGGCGGTAACCTGCGTCCTCGTCGAGCTGCACGAGTTTCGCCTCCCTGAGCTCGGCCAGCCGCGTGTTGATGATGGTCGGACTGGCGCCGATCAGGTCCTGCAGCTCGCGGAAGCGCCTGGGATCTTCGCGCAGCTCCCAGATGATGCGCAAGGTCCAGCGCCGCCCCAAGAGGTCGAGCAGCACCATGATCGGCCGGCCCGTGCGCGAGCCGCGGACACGCTTCGCCATCTATTACACTCCGTTACTACAATTTCTGTAGCAAAGGCGCTACAGGAAGTGTAGCACCAAGTGGCTGTCATCCCGAGCGCAGCGAGGGACCTTTGAGGCAACGGGAAAGGTCCCTCGCTCCGCTCGGGATGACAGCATCGCCGTAGCATACGGAGTCCCCATGCCTCGCATCGCCCCTGCCGAACCGCCTTACGAGCCTGAGATCGCCGCCGCGCTCGACCGCATCATGCCGCCCGGCATGCCGCCGCTGGTCCTGTTCCGCACCATGGCGCGAAGCCCCCGCGTCTTCGCCAAGATGTTCGCTGGCGGGCTTCTGGACAAAGGCCCTCTCAGCCTGCGCCAGCGCGAGATCCTGATCGACCGCACGACGGCCCGGTTGGGTTGCGAGTACGAGTGGGGCGTGCATGTCGCGCTCTTCGCGGAGCGGGCCGGCTTTACCGCCGAGCAAGTCGCAGCGACGGTGGCGGGCGCCGGCGATGCCGCCTGCTGGACGCCCGAGGAACAATGCCTGATCTCACTGGTCGACGATCTTGTCGACCGGCGCACGATCGGCGACGCGACGTGGACCAGGATTGCCGCGCACTTCAACGAGGCCCAGATCCTCGAGGCGATCGCGCTCGTCGGCTACTACCACACGATCAGCTTCCTCTGCCGCGGCCTGGATTTGCCACTGGAGAGCTACGCCGCGCGCTTTCCGCGACTGACGTAGCGGTCGGTACCGAGCACAATCAACCCGAAGACCAGTCCCCAGAATGCCGAGCCCACGCCCATCAGCGTGACCCCCGAGGCGGTGACCGCAAGCGTGCCGGCCGCGGCGAAGCGATCTTGGTCGGTCGAGAGTGCGGCGCCCATGGCGCCGGCCATCGAGCCAAGCAGCGCGGTGCCGGCAACCGTGACCAGCAAGGCCGGCGGCAGCGCCGCGAACACACCGACCAGCGAGGCCCCGAACAGCGCGATCAGGATCCACCACAGGGTGTAGAAGACGCCGGCCTTCCAGCGCTCGGCAGGATCGGGATGCGCCTCGGGGCCGGTGCAGAGCGCCGCCGAGATCGCCGCAAGGTTGGACGTGTGCGCGCCAAGGAACGCCGTGGCGAGCGAGGCCGCTCCCGTCGCCGCCAGCACGGCTTCAGTCGGCGGCTGGTAGCCCGAGGCGCGCAGTACGGCGAAGCCGGGCAGGTTTTGCGACGCCATGGTGACGAGATAGAGCGGCACGCCGAGCCCGATCAGCGTCGCGAGATCCCACGCCGGCATGATCAGTTCGGGCCGCGACAGGCCGAGCGCCGGCAGCGGCTTCACGAGGCCAAGGCCGACCGCGATCAGGGCGCCGGCCACCAGCACGACCAGCGAGGCAAGCGTGGGCATCAGCAGACGCGCCACCAGGAACAGCGCGATCAGCGGCAGCACCAGCAGTGGCGCCGACGGCACGAACTCGACCATCGCCACCACCAGACGCAGCAGGATGCCGGCCAGCATGGCCGAGGCGATGCTGGCGGGAATGCGCTCGATCAGCCGGCCGAGCGGCCGGACCGCCGCGGTCAGCAGGATCAGCACGGCGGCCAGCACGAACGCGCCGACGGCCGCGCGGAAGCCGGGGACGCCCGCGGTCGAGGCGATCAGCGCCGCGCCCGGCGTCGACCAGGCGGTGATGATGGGCATGCGATAGCGCACGCTGAGGACGAGCGCCGTCAGCGCCGTGGCGATGGCGAGCCCCGTTACCCACGAGCTCGTCTCTGCCTCCGTCGCCCCGGCGGCGGCAGCGGCGGCCAACAGGACCGGCAAGGTGCCGCCTACGCCCGCCACCGTCGCGACCAGCGCCGCGGTGGCGGTCGAGACCAGGCCGGCCTTCACGAATTCGCCCGTTCGACCATCGCCTGAAGGAGGATCTGGGCGCCGGCGCCGATATCGGTTTTGTCGGCGTCCTCGATCTCGTTGTGACTGATGCCGTCCTTGCAGGGCACGAAGATCATGGCGGTTGGCGCCACGCGGCTGACGTAGCAGGCGTCGTGGCCGGCGCCGCTCACGATATCCATGTGGGCATAGCCCGCCTGCTCCGCCCCACGGCGCACCGAATCGACCAGCTCCTTGGCGAAGGGCGACGGCGGGAAGTACCAGATCTGCTCGATCTTCGCCTCCAGGCGATGGCGGCTCGCGATGTCGGCTACCGCGGCGCGCATCTCGGCGTCCATCTTGGTGAGCTCATCATTGTCGGGGTGACGGAAGTCGATCGTCATGAACACGCGGCCCGGGATGGTGTTGCGCGACTGCGGCTGGCTTTCGATCACGCCGATGGTCGAGCGGCCGTTGGGCCGGTTGCCGATGCGCCGGCATTCGACGATCAGCTCGGCCGCGCCGACCAGCGCGTCGCGCCGACCCTCCATGGGCGTCGTGCCGGCGTGGCTTTCCATGCCGGTCCACGAGACTTCGTACCAGCGCTGGCCCTGCGCGCCGGTGACCACGCCGATCGTCTTGTGCTGGCGCTCGAGGATCGGCCCCTGCTCGATATGCGCCTCGAAGAAGGCGCCGACCGGCCGGCCGCCGACCGGCTCCTCGCCGTCATAACCGATCTTCTTCAGCGCTTCGCCGAAGCTCACGCCGTCGCGGTCCTTGATGCCGAGCGCATGCTCGAGCGTGAAGGCGCCGCCGAACACGCCCGACGCCACCATGGCCGGCGCGAAGCGACAGCCTTCCTCGTTGGTCCACACGGCGACCTCGATCGGCGCCTCGGTGACGTAGCCCGAATCGTGCAGCACGCGCAGCACCTCCAGCCCCGCCATCACGCCATAGGCGCCGTCGAACTTGCCGCCGGTCGGCTGGGTGTCGAGATGCGAGCCGGTCATCACCGGCGGCTTCTTTGGATCGCGGCCCTCGCGGCGGGCAAAGATGTTGCCCACCTGGTCGACCTTGATGGTGCAGCCCGCGGCCTTGGCCCAGCGCACGAAGAGATCGCGCCCCTGGCGGTCGAGGTCGGTCAGCGCGATGCGGCACACGCCGCCCTTCTCCGTGCCGCCGATCTCGGCCAGCTCCATCAGGCTCGACCACAAGCGGTCGGGGTCGATCTTCAGGTTGGAGCGGTCGGCGGTTTTCATGCGAACTCCAAGGAATGCAACCGTTGGACCCTAGCACGCCCTTTGTATCCCGGTTCAAATCGATCAGCGATTGAAGGCACTCCGTGGCAAAGAGCAAGCAACGCAAAGTGAGGTCTTACGCGCCCAAGATCATCATGGGCGATGGCACTCTTTCAAAGGCGGAAGCGGAAAGGATGGCGCTCCTGATCATCCTGCACTTGGGCGAACGCCAGATCGCCGAAGGCAAGTTCGTACCAGCGGAGGTGGCGATGAAGCGCATCCGAGCGCGATTGAGGGCGCTTCAGGCAAAGAAGCGATAGCGGCTCATCGATGCAGCCGATATGCATCCTTTGGTCGCCAGACGAACGTTCATGCGGCACCGACTCGGTGGCGCCGGCAAGCCAGGACAACGATCCGTTCGGGAGGAAGAGCATGACGACTCAGCGGCTTCTCATCGCCCTCACGGCTCTCAATCTCGGGCTCCTGGTGTTTCTGCTGGCGCAGATCGACGTCCGCTTCCTGGGGTTCCGCTTCGTCCGATCGGGCGAGGTGAACAGCGCCGGATCGGTGCTGCGAGGGCGCGCGCTCGAGATCACCGACGACGAGGGACGAACGCGCGCAACCATCAAGGTCTATCCGCCGTCCGTGCTGCCGGACGGCACGACTTACCCGGAAACGGTCCTGCTCCGCCTGATCAATTCCCAAGGGACGCCCAACGTGAAGCTCGCTACCACGGAGGATGGTTCGGCACTGGTTCTCTCCGGCGAGGCCAACCCGACCCATGTTCAGATCTTGGCACGAGGCACGACCACTTCCCTGAAGTTGACCGACAAGAGCGGACAGCAGCACTCCATCGCCCCGTAAGGCCATGCGGACTCTGCCTCCAGCATTCAAGCCCGCAGCGCGGGTCTGGCATTGTCTTGGGTCGTCGGTTCCGAATGGAACAGGGCGCTGACGGATTCCCCGCTGTTGATCCGGCGCATGGCTTCGGCCAGGGCCGGCGCGATGGACAATACCGTCAACTTCGGTACCCGCTTCTCGGCGGCAATGGGAACCGTGTTCGTGCAGACGATTTCGAGCACGTCCGGCTCCGCCGCGAGACGCCGGGTGGCCGAACCGGAGAGAATTCCGTGTGTGCAAGCGATCCGAATGGAACGGGCCTTGTGGTCGCGCAGGTGCCGTAGCAGTTCCAGGATGGAGCCGCCGCTCACGATCTCATCGTCGAAGACGATGACGTCGCGGTCGCGAACATCGCCGATCAACATCGAAATCCGGACCTCAGTATCGCTCAGCCGTTCCTTCGCCCCCGCTGCCATGGGTACCCCCAGCCTCTTGGCGAAGGCCGCAGCACTCTTGGCATTTCCCAGGTCAGGCGACACGACGACTCCCCTGGTCAGGTCGTAGCGCTGGAAATGGTGTGCGAGCTCGCCGAGCGCATGCAGGTGATCGACGGGGACGCTGAAAAACCCGTGAACCTGAGGCGAATGGAGCGTCATCGTGAGGATTCGATTGGCTCCGGCTGTCGCCAGGAGGTCGGCGACCAGGCGGCCGCCGATCGAAATGCGCGGCGCATCCTTCTTGTCCGATCGCGCATAAGCGTAGTGCGGGATCACCGCCGTGATCCGTGACGCCGAGGCGCCGCGGGCGGCATCGAGCATCAGCAGGAGCTCGACCAGGTGGTCCTGGACGGGCGCGCTCAGCGGCTGGATGAGGAACACATCCTGCTCGCGGCAGTTCGCCTGCAGCTGCACCTCCATGCAGTCGTTCGAGAACCGTTCCAGTCGGGTCGGCAGCAGCGGAACGTGAAGCGTCGCGCAAATCTCTTCAGCCAGGGCGGGATGAGCACTACCACTGAAGATGGCGATTGGACTCAAAAGTGGTCCTCCTCGCGTCGATTTGGGCGGTTGGGCGCAGCTTATGGCAGACCGGGCACCGTCGATCAACGGCCGCGGGGCTGGCCGGATGTCTCCGGTGCGGCTATGGGTCGAGCTTCGCCAGCAGGGATACTCATCCGAAAGATGCTTCCGCTCTCCGACACGCTCGTCCTCGACCTCACGCAAGTCATCGCCGGGCCCACCGCTGGCCAGATCATGGGCGACATGGGCGCCGACGTGATCAAGGTCGAGCCGCTCCACGGCGAGCATTTCCGCCCGCATTTCGGCGGCGCCTGGGTGCCGTCGATGAACCGCAACAAGCGCGGGCTCGCCGTCGACCTGCGCACCGAGGGCGGGCGCGACGTCTTGATGCGGCTCGCCCGCAAGGCCGACGTCTTCATGGAAGCCTTTACGCCCGGCGTGATCGACAAGCTGGGCTTCGGTTGGGACAAGCTCAGCAACGAGAATCCGCGGCTGGTCTACGCCTCGATCTCGGGCTACGGCCAGACCGGTCCCTACGCCAGCCGCGCCGGCTACGACCCCTGCATCCAGGCCGAGATCGGCCTGATGGATGCGACCGGCCCCGATGGCGGCGAGATGTGCCGGGTCGGCACCGCGGCCATCGACTACTCGACCGGCTCGTTCTGCGCCGCCGGCATCGCCTTCGCCCTGCTGGCGCGCCACAAGACCGGCCGCGGCCAGCGGCTCGACCTGTCGCTGTTCGATGTCGGCATGCACCTGATGAGCCACTGGATCACCAATCACGGCCTGACCGGCGAGGATCCGATCCGCATGGGCACCTCGAACTCGATCATCTGCCCCTTGCGCGTGTTCCCGACCAGGACCCAGCCGATCTTCATCGCCGGCACCAACGATGCCTTCTGGAAGATCCTGTGCACGGCATTGGGCAGGCACGACTGGCTGGCCGACAAGCGCTTCGCCACCAACGCCGACCGCGTCGCCAACCGCGCCGTCCTCGAGCCCATGATCGAGGAATATTTCCTGAAACACACCTGCGACGAGCTTTTAGACAAGCTGATCCCCGCCGGCATGGCCTGCTCGGCCGCCTGCCGGATCAGCGAGGCGATGGTGAGCCCGCATGCCCAGGCGCGCGGCAGTGTGCTGGAGATCGACTATCCCGGCATCGGTTCGATCAAGTCGGCCAACAATCCCATCAAGCTCTCCGAGGCGCCGGTGACGACGCGGCGCAAGTCACCGATGGTGGGCGAGCACACTGCCGAGATCATGCGCGAAGTGGGCTATAGCGACAGCGAGATCGCGAGCCTCAAGAACGCCAAGGCCATCGCATGCCGGGAATGACGATGACCTCCCACCACGGCCTCTATCGAAACTCGCCGCTGATCCTCGGTGGGCTGCTGGGATCGATCGCGCTGCTGGTTGCAGGGTTCGCCGCTGCCCTGCAGATCGCCACCACGGGCGACGAACTATTGCCCCTGATTTTGGGCACGCTCGGCCTGTTCGTGCTCAGCGCCGTGGCCTGCATGCTGGCCGGGCTGCGCCGCCACCGCTGGACGATCGAGGCCGGGGCCGTGCTGATCGAGGAGCGGCCGCTGGTGCCGCTGACAGGCCGCCGTCGCGTGCGACGCGTGCCATTCGACGAGATCACGAGCCTGAGCAACGTGCAGAACGCGACAGACGACTTGTTGACCCTCACCGCTCGCGACGGCGCAAGGTTCGCGCTGGCGCCCGGCCTGGCGCCGGGCGAGGGGCTGATCCGCGCGCCCGACCAGGCCGGGCTGGATGTCTTTGCCGGGCAGCTGCAGGCGGCAATGGCAGCGGCGGGCTGCGCGCCGCCGCCGGTGACCGACGGCCTCGGGTTCTGGAACCGGTCCGCCGGCCTGGCCCTGCTGGGCATCGCGTTCCTGGCGAGCCTGGCACTGGCTGTCGTGGCCCTGTGGGGCATGTGGGAGGGGGCCGGAGCGCGCCATCGTGGCGGCGAGGCTGTAGCCATCCTCGTCATGCTGCCGGTTGGCGTAGCCTGGATCCTTCGCCGCTCCTGGCGACGCCGTCGCTCCGTGCTGCGGGCCGCTCTCGACTCATGAAGAACGCAGGACGCCTCGTTTGACCCACGACGCAATCGTCGACGCCGACTATAGATACCCAGCATGAAGATCATCTATTCCGACAAACACGCCCAGCACGACCCACAGACTTTCTTCGTGCGCGGCGTCAAGCAGCGCAGCGCCGAGCAGCCCGAGCGTGCCGAGCGCCTGCTGGCCGCGGCCACGGACGCAGGCCATCAGGTCGTCGCGCCGGAGGCGCACGGCTCGAAGCCGGCGGAGAGCGTGCACACGCCCGAATATCTCGACTTCCTCAGGACCATCGCGCGCGACTGGGCGAAGCTGCCGAATGCCTCGACCGAGGTCGTGCCCAACGTCCACCCGGCGCGCTATCCCGCGACCTACCCCAAGGCGCTGGCCGGCCGCGCCGGCTGGCACCAGGTCGACCTTGCCTGTCCGATCGGGCCGCACACCTGGGACGCAGCGTTGGCCGCCAGCGAAGCGGCGGCGACGGCCGCCGACCTGGTGCTGGGCGGCGCGCGCGAGGCCTATGCCCTCTGCCGGCCGCCCGGCCATCATGCCTACGCCGACATGGCGGGCGGCTTCTGCTTTTTGAACAACACCGCCATCGCCGCCCAACGCCTGCGCCAGAAGCACCAGCGTGTGGCCGTGCTCGACGTCGACGTCCATCACGGCAACGGCACGCAGGGCATCTTCTTCGAGCGTGACGACGTGCTCACGGTCTCTATCCATGCCGATCCCGACAACTACTATCCCTACTTCTGGGGTCACGCTCACGAGACCGGCGTCGGCAAGGGTCACGGATTCAACCTGAACTTGCCGTTGCCGCTGGGTTCGGCCGACGCGCCGTGGCTGGCGGCGGGTGACAAGGCGTTGGCGCGGATCCGGGAGTTCGCACCGACGGCGCTGGTCGTCGCCCTCGGACTCGACGCCAGTGAAAGCGATCCGCTGCAGGGCCTGAAGGTGACCGGCGCGGGCTTCCACGCCATGGCCGGGAACATCGCGAGCCTCGGCCTGGCGACTGTGCTGGTGCAGGAAGGCGGCTATCTCAGCGACGACCTGGGACAAAACCTGGTGCAGTTCCTGAGCGGCTTCGAGGAGGGCCGCTCATAGCCGGAGGCGCGCCCCTCCAGTGGCGCGTCATGAGCGGATGAGTAAGACGCGCCACTGGAGTGGCGCGCCCCCAGCGGGCATAGTCCGCGCGAAGCACCAACCAACGGAGCCCTCGCATGCCGACCGTCGCCGACCTGATGGCCCAGACTCTCGCCGTCGCCGGCGTGAAGCGCATCTACGGCGTGGTCGGCGATTCGCTGAACGGCTTCACCGATTCGCTGCGCAAGCAGAAGAAGATCGACTGGGTGCATATGCGCCACGAGGAGGCCGCGGCCTTCGCCGCCGGCGCCGAGGCCCATCTCACCGGCGAGCTCGCGGTCTGCGCCGGCAGCTGCGGCCCGGGCAACCTCCACCTGATCAACGGCCTGTTCGACTGCCAGCGCAGCCGCGTGCCGGTGCTGGCGATCGCCGCCCACATCCCCAGCGCGGAAATCGGGGGCGCGTACTTCCAGGCGACCCACCCCGAGCACCTGTTCGCCGAGTGCGCGCACTATGTCGAGCTGGTCTCCAACGTCGACCAGATGCCGCGCATCCTCGAGAAGGCGATCCGCATCGCCGTCGCCGAGCGCGGCGTCGCCGTCGTCGTGATCCCGGGCGACATCGCGCTGCAGTCGACCGACGCCAAGGCCGCCAAGTGGCTGGCGCCCAAGCCGCCGGTGGTGATGCCGCCGGAGGCCGACATCGATGCCCTGGCGAAGATCCTGAACGACGGCGAGCGCATCACCCTGATGTGCGGCGCGGGCTGCGCCGGCGCCCATGCCGAGATCGTGAAGCTCGCCGGCGTGCTCAACGCGCCGATCGTGCATTCGCTGCGCGGCAAGGAGCATGTCGAGTACGACAATCCCTTCGATGTCGGCATGACCGGCCTGATCGGCTTCTCGTCGGGCTACGCCGCCATGAAGGCGTGCGACACGCTGCTGCTGCTGGGCTGCGACTTCCCCTACCGCCAGTTCTATCCCGAGGGCGCCACGGTGGCGCAGGTCGACATCCGCGCCGAGAGCCTCGGCAACCGCTGCCATCTGTCGCTGGGCGTGGTCGGCGACGTCCTGGCAACGGTGATCGCGCTCTTGCCCAAGCTCAAGAAGAAGACCGACCGGAAGTTCCTCGACGCCGCCTGCGCCCACTACACCAAGGCCCGCGCCGATCTCGACAAGCTCGCCGAGGGCAATCCGGGCGGCAAGGTCATCCATCCGCAGTATGTCGCGCGCCTCCTGAGCGAGCTTGCGAGCGACGACGCGGTCTTCACCTGCGACGTCGGCACCCAGACCGTGTGGGCGGCCCGCTATCTGAAGATGAACGGCAAGCGCCGGCTGATCGGCTCGTTCAACCACGGCTCGATGGCCAATGCGCTCCTGCAGGCGATCGGCGCCCAGGCGGCCTTTCCCAAGCGCCAGGTCGTGTCGATGTCAGGCGATGGCGGCTTCTCCATGATGATGGGCGACTTTATAAGCCTCTCGCAGCTCGGCCTGCCGGTGAAGGTGGTGGTACTGAACAACGGCACCCTGGGTTTCGTCGAGATGGAGATGAAGGCGAGCGGCTTTCTCGACGTGGGCTGCGACCTCGAGAATCCCAACTTCGCCGCCATGGCCGAGGCGGTGGGCATCAAGGGCGTTCGCGTCGAGGCGCCGGCCGACCTCGAGGGCGCGCTGCGGGCCGCGCTGGCGCACAACGGCCCGGTGCTGGTCGATGTCGTGAGCGCGCGCCAGGAGCTCGCCATGCCGCCCAAGGCCACGATCGGCCAGGCGCTGAACTTCAACCTGTTCCTCCTGAAGGCGGTGATGGACGGCCGCGCCGCCCAGGTCGTCGACCTGGCGCGCGTCAATCTCCGGATCTGACCCCATTGGAGCTGGGGGTCAGCCCGTCTCGATCGGCAGCGACTCCGTCTTCGCCCATTCACCCATGGAGCCGTCGTAGAGCGTGATGTCGTCGTGGCCGAGCTGGTGCAGCAGGAACAGATCGATCGTGGCCGAGATGCCACCGCCGCAGTAGCAGATCGTGCGCTTGTCCTTCGACACGCCCTGGGCGGCGAATTTCGCTGCCGCGTCAGCGAGCGTGGTGAAGCCCTTGGTCGCCGGATCGACCAGCGTCGCCGCCGGAACGTTGACGCTTCCGGGGACGCGGCCGGGCCGCCCGTAGCGGCTGGGCTCCAGCCCGCGATGGAACTGCGGCCCCAACGCGTTCACGGTGACGGTGTCGTCGCGCCCGATGGCGGCCTTGACCCTTGCGGCATCGACGAACAGGCCCTCGCGCGGCGCCGGAACAAAGCTCGCCGGCGGATAGCCGCGCGGCGCGCCTGTTTCGAGAGGACGGCCTTCAGCCTTCCACTTGTCGAGGCCGCCATCGAGCACGGCTGCGTCGTCGAAGCCGAGCGAGCGCAGCATCCACCAGAAGCGGGTCGCCCACATCATGGTGCCGATGCTGTAGAGCACCACGCGCGTGCCCGGCCCGACACCGTGCCGGCCGAACGCCGCCTGCAGCCGGGCAACCGGCGGCATCATGAAATGGAGATGCGTGTCGGTGGCGGAGAACTCGCCCGGAAGGTCGAGGAAGTCGGCGCCGGGAACATGGCCGTCCTCGAACGTCTTGCGGCCGGGTACGGCGTTGTAGGGTTCGGGCGAGCCCGCTGGCGTCGGCTCGAGGTAGGTCGTGCAATCGAACACGCGCAGCGACGGATCGCCGAGCGACGTGGCGAGCGTCTTGGTGTCGATCAGGGCGCGCGGATCACGCATGGCGATGTCCTCCGGGTTCTGGTGTCAAATCAGGAAGACGCCTTTGCCGTCGGCCTGCTTGTCGAACAGCCTGTAGGCCTCGTCCGCCTGGTCGAGCGACCAGCGGTGGGTGAACAGCCGGTCGACGTCGATCTTGCGCTCGACGCAGAACGCCGCGCACTCGGCCTGGATGACGGTGGAGAACGTCCACGAGGCGATCAGCGTCATCTGGCGCCGCAGGAGGTGCGGGCTGACGTCGATCGTGACGTCGCCGCCCTCGCCGACGAAGCACATCGTGCCCCAGACCTTGGTGCTGCGGATGGCGTTGAGGCGGGCGTCGCGGTTGGAGGACGTGTCGAGCGTCAGGTCGGCGTACTTGCCGCCCGTCAGCTCCTTGATCGCGGCGACCGGATCGTTCGAGCCCGGGTTTATGAGCTCGTCGGCGCCGAACTCGCGTGCGCGCTCCAGCCGCTGCGGGTTGGTGTCGAGCGCGATCACCCGCGCCCCCATCGCCTTGGCGAATTGCGTGCCGGCCAGCCCGACCGGCCCCTGGCCGAAGATCGCGATCGTGTCTCGGCCGGAGATGTTCATGCGCCTGAGCGCCCCATAGGCGGTGCCCGAGCCGCAGGAGATGGCGGCACCCGCCGTGAAGCTCAGCGCTTCGTGCAACGGCACCATCGTGTTGGCCGGCACCTTCAGGTACCTGGCATGGCCGCCATGGGCGTTGTTGCCGTAGACCTTCACCGGCACTTCCTGGCAGAGCTGCTGCCAGCCCGAGCGGCAATGGCTGCACTGGGTGCAGCCCTGGTAGTGGTGCACCATCATGCGGTCGCCGACCTTGGCTTCTGCGGCAGTGACACCAGGCCCGACCGCGACGACGATGCCGCACGGTTCGTGCCCGGCAATGACCGGCTCGGCGCTCGGCGGGATGCCGGTACCTGAGCGCGGCACGTTCTTCGGACGGCGGTACTGGTGCAGGTCTGACCCGCACATGCCGGAGGCCTTCATTTCCAGCACCACTTCGCCCGGCCCCGGCGTGGGATCGGGGAAGGTCATGATCTCGACGGCACGGTCGCCCGGAAAGGTGACGCCTCGCATCGCTTCCTCCGCTTCGTTGCTCGTTGCGGGGAATCTATCGGGGTTTGCCGCCTCTCCCTACCCCGAAAACCGCCAGGGGCCTCAGCAGCGAAACGCGCGAGTGCAAGGTCGGGACAATCCCGGGCTCAGTCGATCAGAATGCCATTCTCGAAGATCGGATAGGGACCTTCGAACGCGCCGATCGGGCTGACATGCGCCGCCATGCCCTCTGCCGTCCAGGCCAGAAGCTGGCATCCGGGCGGCTCCATTGCGATCATCAGGTCGGTGCTGGTCGTCAGGTTGAGCCGGAGCTGGTGCGCCGTGCTCGACATCGCCGTCATCGGCACGCCCGCCCAATTGACCGCGATGCAGCGGTGCACGTGCCCGCACACGGCCCACGCGACGTGGCGATGGCGCCGCAGGACCGCGGCCAGCGCCTCGCGACCCGCCATCCGGTCAGCGTCGTGATAGCCCATGCCCGTGGCGAACGGCGGATGATGCATGAAAAGGACCGTCGGCTTGTCGGACTGCGCGAGGGTGGCGTCAAGCCAGCGCGCCCGCGCCGCGCAGAAGATGCCGCCTTCGCGACCGGGCTCCGTGGTGTCGAGCCCGATCAGCCGGACCGGATGGTCGTCGACCGCGTAGTGGATGAACCCGCCGTCGCCGGCCAGCCAGGGATGGTCCGGGAAACCCGCGCGCAGGGCGTCGCGCGCGTCGTGATTGCCCGGCACCAGGTAGAACGGCATCGCGAGCGGCGCGAGCAGCGCACGCAATTCGGCGTATTCCGCCGGCGTGCCGCCGTCGACCAGGTCGCCGGTGACGAGCACGACCGCGGGCCGCGGATCGAGGCCGTTGAGGTGCGCCACGGCACGGCGCAGATGCGCCGCGGTGTCGACCTTGCGGTAGGCGAGCCGGCCCGGCGGCTTGATGTGCAGGTCGGTTATCTGGGCGATGATCATGGCTGCTCCTCCCGCTGACTAGCCCTTCAATCCTCCACCGAGGCTGATGCCGTCGATGAACTGGCGCTGCGCCGCGAGAAATGCGGCGACGAGCGGCAGGGTGATGATCACCGAGCCTGCCATCAGCTCGCCGTAGCGTTCGCCCGCCTCGCTCGAATGGAAGCTCAGCAGTCCGAGCGGCGGCGTGCTGAGCTCCGGGGTGCGGACCACGATCAGGGGCCAGAACAGGTCGTTCCAGTGCGACACCACCGAGAACACCGCGAAGGCAGTCGCCGCCGGCAGGGTCAAGGGCATGACGATCTGCCACATGATCGACCACTCGCTGCATCCATCGAGACGCGCTGCGTGGATCAGCTCGTCCGGGATCGTGCGCAGGAATTGACGAAACAGGAAGATCGCGAAGGCCGAGCAGCTGAACGGCACGATCAGCGCGGTGTAGCTGTCGAGCGCTCCGAGCTTGGCGAGCATCGCGAAGATCGGGATCGCCGTCACCTGGATCGGCACCAGCAGGGCGAACAGCACGAGCCCGAAGATCAACGGGCCGGCGCCGAAGCGCAGCTTCGTGATGGCGTAGGCGCACGGCGCGGCGAACAGGACCTGGAAGAACAGGATGGCGGCGCAGACGATCGCGCCGTTCGCAAGGTAGCGCCCGAGCGGCCGCGCCTCGAATACCCGCACATAGTTCATGAAGCCGTCGAGGCCGGTCGGCAGCGGGTTCAGGCTGCCGGTGAAGATCTCACTGGCGGGCTTGAGCGAGAACGACACCATCCAGAAGAACGGCAGGAGGAAGCCGGCGGCCAGCACGCCGAGCACGGCCAGGCGCATCGTCTCGAACAGCGGCGATCGCCCCCTCATCGATAGTGCACCCGACGCTCGAGGAGCCGCATCTGCAGGGTCGTGACGCCAACGAGCGCGATCAGGAACACGATGGTCAGGGCCGACGCGTAGCCGATGCGGAAGAAGCCGAAGCCTTCCTGGTAGATCGTGAACAGCATCACCTCGGACGCCCGGTGCGGCCCGCCCTGCGTGATCGCGACGATGGTGTCGAAGACCTTGAAGGAGCGGACCAGCGAGATGACGGCGACGAACAGCAGGGTCGGCCCGAGCAGCGGGAAGGTGACGGTCCAGAAGCGCTCCCATGCCGGCTGGGCGCCATCGAGCGCGGCGGCTTCGTAGAGGTCGCTGGGGATCGTTCGCAGGCCGGCGAGGAACAGAACCATGTTGAAGCCGGCGTTTTCCCAAATGCCGATCGCGCACAGCGTGGGCAGCACGAGATCGGCATCGGCCAGGAACGGCACCTGCGCCAGGCCAAGCCGCTTCAGGGCGACGTTGACCGGACCCAGGGTTGGATGAAGCAGGAACTCCCACACCACGGCCATCGCCACGGTGGTCGAGACGACGGGGAGGAAGAACGCCGTGCGAAAGAACAGCCGGCCGAGCGGCGACGCTTCGATCAGCAGGGCCAACGCCAGGCCGAGCAGTACCGAGCCGCTCGACACTGCGATGCCATAGACCAGCGTATTGCGTGCCGAGATCCAGAAGCCGTCGTCAGCGGCCAACGCCCGGAAATTGGCCGCGCCGACGAAGCGGGCGGAGGGAGCACCGAGCTGCCAGTCGGACAAGGCCATCGCGAACACGACCAGGCAGGGCGCCAACGCGAACACCAGCAGCCCGGCGAAGGCCGGCGAGGCGATGAGCCAGCCGAGCCGCGCCTCGCCGGCAAAGCGACGTCGCAGCGCCCGCGCGCTGTCATTCATGCCGCGCAGGCCGGTCGCGCCCGACACGGCGATGGGAGCCGTCATGCCGAAATGCCGGCGCCGACCGGCAGCGCGGCGACGCCATTGCCGAGACGGGCGCCGGCCGCCGTGAAGGCGTGGAGGTGTTGCGGCGCGGCGGCGACGGCGACCGGCTGGCCGACCTGCAGCTGTGCCCCCAGCGACGGATCGAAACGCATCACCAGCGTGCCGGCAAACGCGCGCGGGCGCAGATGCACCAGGCTCTCGGCACCGAGATATTCGACCTGCAGCACCTCGCAGGCCAGCGCGCCGGCCGCTTCCGCCGGCGCCAGCACCAGGTGCTCGGGCCGGATGGCGATGCGGATCTCGGCGCCCGTCGACGCGCCCGGCAGCATGGCCGGAAGCCGCTGGCCGGCGATCGCGAGGCGCCCGTGATCGCCGAGGGTGCCGGGCAGGACGTTG
>Ga0081539_10001001_pt1 | contig 52475 bp, 40 predicted proteins | sample TabmetS4T2R2_FD_71023 | JGI IMG/M metagenome (GOLD analysis project Ga0081539, IMG submission 71023) | Tabebuia heterophylla rhizosphere microbial communities from the University of Puerto Rico - S4T2R2 | ecosystem: Host-associated > Plants > Roots > Rhizosphere ... | reverse complement strand
CCCCCAGCCGCTTACAGTGAACCTTGGCCAGGCCCGCGACGAATTTCAAGGTCGAGAGGATGAGTTCTTCTTTGGCCTCTTTGGCCTCCGAATCGCGGGCGCGCATGCGCGCCACCAGGGTGGACGTGCGCGCCGGGTCTTTCCTGAAGTCGCCAAACTCTTCTATCGCTTCCATGTAGCTCTTGAACGAGTCCATGTGAGGCCCCCTCCTCTGTTAAATGTCTTCCGGCGATAAGTGATTAACGTGACATTTTTTTCGGCCCCAGGAGTCGCGCCGGGGCACCCGGTTCGGTTGGCGTCCGGCGGGTGCAGGCTGAAGCACCGGATGACTCCCGCAGCGCAACGATCTGCGGCATCTGAGGCCCATGCCCGCTTCAATCTTCCCTCCGGTATATCCTTCATTTATCCTGTACCTTCGCGCTGGCCTGCGGCGGCGGCGCCTCACGTTTGACACCACGGCCGTCTCAGGTCACCCCGGCCACGAGATTCCCTCACCTGTAACATACGACGGCGAGTCTCGAACCAAGATTAAAGGTCGATTAAATCTGAGCCGGCCCTATATACCGGAGGGCGCGCTTTGAGCAATGATGAATACTCTTTCGGCCCGTTTCGCGTTGACCGGGTCGCGATGCGGCTGGTGCGTGACGGCCAAGAGCAGCCGCTACGCCACCAGGCGGTGCGGCTCCTCTGCGTGCTCATTGAGCGGGAGGGCATGGCCGCCTCGTTCGAAGACTTGGGGCTGTGGGCGTGGGGTCAAACTCACGTTGAGAAGAACAACGTGATCGTGACAGCTCACGAGGTGAGGAACGCTTTAGGTCGTGATTACAAACATTACATCAAGACGGTCAGGGGCGGCTATCTTTTCCGGCGCCCAGGGCGCGTGTACGAGGCACAAGGGACAACCGTTGGGGAGCGGCACAGCGTTGTCCTCACCACCTTCGAGGACGCGATGGCCGCGAAAGACAACGTACATCTGGCCAAGGGTATCACGTCCGAGTTGCTGAGGACGCTCTCGAAAATCGGCCGCCTCCGCGTGGTAGACGCTACCCCTCAGACCGTCCAGCTCCTCCCGACCGGGCGGACGGAGGAGACGCACCTGGTCGAGGGCTCTGTCGCTGGCACGAGGGACAGGCCGGAAGTCCACGTGAAACTGCTCAATCTGCCAGGGCGCGAGATCGTCTGGAGTGAGACCTACTTCACGACGATCGCCGGCATCCAAGGGCTCCAATCGAGGATCGCGGTCAAGATCGCGGAGGCAATTAAGCTCAAGCTCGACGCGGAGGACGCGAATAAAATGAGGCACGAGGAAGAGGTGGACGGCGCGACCTACGAACTATTCCTCCGCGGCCTGAACCACTGGAGCCGGCCGTCGGAAGTCAACCTCTTCCGCGCCATAGAATACTTCCGCCAGGCGACATTAAGGCAACCGGGGTACGCGAAGGCGTTCGGCGCGATGGCGCACGCCTACGGGCTCCTGGGCTTTGCGGGCTTCATGCCGCCGGAACACGCGATGCCACAGGCGGAGTCCGCCGCTAGGAGGTGTTTGGAAATATTCCCCGACTCGCCCGAGGGGTTGGCCGGTCTGGCCGCCGTCGAGGGCTACTACCTCTGGCGTTGGAAGACGGCAGAGGAACATCTGAAGCGTGCCATCGCGTTGAACCCCAACTACGAGACAGGGCATCACCTCTACGCGATGGGGTGCCTGATGCCGCAGCTCCGGCTCAAGGAGGCGCTCCGGGAGATAAGCACGGCCCAAGAACTCAACCCCCTGTCTCCGTTTGTCGTGACCTGCGTCGGGATCGTCAAATACTACGCGCGCGATTACCGCGGAGCCGTCGAACAGTTCGATCGCGCGATTAAAATGCAGCCGCAGGCTTACCTCGCGCACTGGCACCGCGGCTGGGCTCTGGCCGAGCTGGATCGTTTCGACGAAGCCGTGGCCGCCATCGGCGGCGCCGTCGAAATGTCTCAGGGCGCTCCGGCGGCTCTCGCAGCGTTCGGGCAGGTCCTAGCCGCCGCGGGTCAGGTCGAAGAGAGCCGGCGCATCCTTGGGCAGTTGAAGGAGGTCGCCGCCGAGCGCTACGTGTCGCCTTACGACCTCGCGCTCATATATATCAGCTTGGGTGATGACGCGAAGGCATTCGCGCTGCTCAGGGACGCCGTGGATCAGAGGGTGCCGATGCTCGCGAGGCTCCGGGTGCATCCACTGTTCAGGCGCTACCGCGCGAACTCCCAATACCTTGAACTGCTTCGCGCGGTCAACTTAAGCCCCGGGAAAGAGCGCAAGACTGAGACGCGGCCGAAGTCCGGCCGCCGGGCGTCTAAGACGCGAAAGGGGAATGATGTCCGAGGCCGCAAAAAGTAAGATTCTGGTCGTCGGTGCGACGGGCCAACTGGGAAGCGTCGTCGTCAAGAAGTTGGTCGGCCGCGGCGTCCCGGTTCGCGCACTGGCCCGTCCTTTGTCTGAAAGGTCTCATCTGGAAATGCCGGGGGTGGAGGTCGTCTTAGCTGACCTCATGGATCCGCCGTCGCTTCGAGCTGCGTGCCGTAACATCGACCTGGTAATCAGTACCGCCACGGCTCACATACCGAGGTTCCCGAAGGACGACTTCCGGCTCATCGACGACATCGGCTACGCTAACTTGATAGATGCCTGCAAGGAGGGGGGCGTTTCCCGCATGGTTTTCTGCTCGGGAATCCACACGCCGCACGACAACTGGATTCCGTTGATGAGGTTGAAGCGGAAGGTGGAGGCCCGCATCGTCGCGAGCGGGCTCGAATACAGCATCGTCCGCAGCTCGGCGTTCATGGACATAGCATTCGTCTTGATGGGAAGCCTGATTCCTATCGCCGGGGCCGAGTCACCAACGGTCAAGCGGCCCTACAGGTTTGCCCTGAGGCACGTCGAATCGGTGCAAGACTCGATTGAGCAGCGCGGCGTCGCACACCTTCCGGGCGACGGTACGACCCGGCACTCGTTCATCTGCGAGCGCGACGTGGCAGACTTCCTGATTAACGCAAGCTTCTCCGAGGAGGGCCGGAACGCCGTCCTCGAAGTCGGCGGCCCCCAGGCGTTGTCATGGCTCGACGTGGTCGGCATCTACGAGGATCTGCTCGGCACGAGGCTGCGCATCAAGACGACGCCGGCATTCGTCTTCCGTAACCTAGCGCGACTGTTCTCATTGGTCTCAGCGCCGGCGGCAAATCTCATGGCCATTAACTACCTCTTTGCGGCGACCGACACCGTAGTCACTGAGCCCGAAGCCGTCGCAGCCCAGTTCGGGGTGAGACTGACGACGGCACCTGAGTTCCTCAGGGAGAAACTCCAGGCATCACGTAACTGACGGGCGACACACACTTCAGGACGACCAAAAAGGACTCACCCACAATAAAATAATTCAGCGCTAGATAGCCTAAATTGCATTTTTCTTTAATGAAAAATACCTTATGATAATCACGCGACCAATTAGAACAGCCGGACTGGTTATAATCCAGCCCGGCTGAAATGCGTGTATACCGGACTGTAATCACGGCAGGGGCCGCGCGTATCAGGTGAACGGCGAGTTACCGGAAGGCCGTGGAGAGATGTTTTAGCCCCGGCTGTCTGAAGATACCAAACATTCTGAGAAATAGTTGCTTGAACTCCATCCCCGCAAGGACAGGCCGAAGCACCTCACTTCTGATTTTGTCGAGCAGGCTCGCGTTCTCGTGACAGCTGCCGCCATTAGCAAGCCGTACACATTTCTCAGCCAGTTTCCGCGTACAGAGTCCCGCGCCGATCATCCGCAGGCGGTAGTTTATCAACTCCTCGTCCGGCTCCCAGGGGCGGTTCTCCATGTATGAGAAGAAACCGCCGAACGTGTCCCACACGCACTCGTCCGCTTCGGCAGCGTTGCCTAGCAGCGAGCGGAAATTATCCCGCAGCGGCTTCTCGTACTGCTGGTAGAGCTGGCCGAAGTGGTGGCTGTGCTCCTCGTTGATGCTTATGGTTACGTTGCTCATCTTCCTAGCCTCCAAAGTCAACCCACACAAAAACGTGTCCGTCTAGCCGGCGAACGGCCGGTACGAGTTGAGGTCGAAGAGGGTGCCGGCGAGGGAGAGGTACGCGGTGAAGCAAAGGAACGTCGCCAAGAGGAACTTGCGGAGTCTCATTCTGCTTGTAGTCTTCATTGTGACCCACCCCTTTAGTTCAACGCTCAACCATCTGTCGTCTTTAAGACACTCCGGCCCCGTCCCGTTTCTCAACCGCCCGCGAGTCGCGCGGTCCGCGTGAGAATTTTTGCCACCAGGCGTGTCTCAGAATTGGGTGAGGAAATCTTCTCGAAGGGAATTGCGATGACAAGAAAGTGTGACCCGCTGGCGAGCTCCCTCTTAATAATTCTCGTGTTCGCCATCGTCATATATCTGAACGCCGCTGAGGCGGGGGCGTCCGGCGCGGACGGCCTCCGACTTGAGACCGCGCGCGCGACTCCGGCCGCAAGGATGGCCGGGCCGGGCGCTGACGAGAATGCGTCGGCTGTGAAGCCGAAATTTGTGCGTGACCTTGAAGATGTGGTGTCGAATGTTGGCGCAGGAGAAGTGTTAAGCGCGTCCCTGAACTTACTGGAGGATTTAGCGCCGTGATTGGCTAATTAGCCGGGCCGTCCCGTCGGCCGCGACTGGAGATTCGACGAGGCTCCGGTGGCAAGAACAACCCTCGCGGCGGGCAACAACAGTCCCGCCGCGAGGGGCCCCGGTGAGCTTCTTCGTCCCGTCCGAGCCCGGTCCGAGCCGCAAAGCCCGATCCGAAACTGTTGTGGCGTTTAGAGCCGGTATCTTGCTCGACCCGCTGGCATGTAACTCCCGAATGTGAGTGGCAGTCGTAAAAGAGCACGGAGGAAAAACAATGAGCGACGTAACTGGCGGCAAGGACGGGGACGGCAGCATTTGCGGCGACATTAAGCGCGAAAAGGAACTAAAGCAACAAAAAGAAGAGATTTTCCGCAGTTGGGTCGAAGGAGACTCCCCCGACCGAATCGCGAAGCGGATGAGGCTCCCGGTCAGAATCGTCTACGGTTACCTCAAGGAGATGCAGAAGGAGCGGATCGCTGAACAAGGGGAGGGAAGATATGGCCAAAGGAGAGAGTTGTGAAGTCGTGCGAGACCTGCCGCCGGGAGAGCCGGGCGAAAGTCGTTCGCTCGCGTCCGACGAAGACGGCGCGCCTCGCGTAAGGTCAGACCCCGAGTCGCCCCCGCCGCTGCGCGCACCCGGTTCGCCAGCCCCCGGAGTCGAAAGCCGGGGACATTCTTTCGGCCCGCGACGCTCGGCTGCCGCGCCGCCCATAGACAAATCTCAAAGGAGAAGGAGGAAGACCGTGAGTCAGGAGAGCGAAGATGTCGCGCAGTTTCACGACAGCGACTCCGAAGAAGACGTTTACGACCTATTCAACGCGTGCAACGGCATCATGGTTGACGGCTTCCTCGACGTCACCCGGCTGGACAAGTTGAGCCAGGAGGAGCGCGAGGCGCTCAACGTGTCGAGGCTGCGAGAGATTTGGGATCACACCCGAACAGGCTGCGCTCACTGCGCGAAGATCATCGGAACCTTGATTCTCATCAGGGGAATGCTGGGCGAGCGCGTCTCGGAGACGAAAGAAGGGTAGCGGACGTGGATATCGAAGGCCCATCGCGTAAAGAGTCCGGCGGCGCGCTGAGGGAAGCGGCGTCCGGCGCGCGAAATTTTCAGTCCCTAGGCGTCTTATGGCTGAGGGGGCAAAAGCTTTGATGGGGGAGAAGGTAGATTAAGCAAATCGGTGCCGCGTCGCGTGTGGGCGCGGCGCGGTGGAGACCCTGGGCAGTCCCGCCCGGCCGCTTGACAAGCGCGGGCCCGAAGTCGGTACAACAAAGACGCCCCGACTAACATCTTAATTAGTGGACGAGAGTCAAAACCCCTCTATTCCCCCGAACAATTCCGAACGTGGTCGGCAGCCGCCGATCGCCCCTCGACGGCGAGGCGGTTTCCACCGAGCCCAAGCGTCGCTCGCTCCGTGAATTCCGAAGTCTACGTCTTACCCGCGCAGACTCTCGCGACGGAAAACAGATTGAGTCGGAACCAGGAACAGGAGTGGAGGCTATGGATGATCCAGCGATTCATCTTGAACTGAAGACGCTGATGCTCAGAGTGAAGGAGGGGGATCAGGCGGCTCTGGACGTGGTGATGCGGAGCGAGTGGATGCTGAACCTCCTCGCCCGCATAGCCGACTGGGCCGAGCGTCGGAGGAAGATCGAGGTCGACGAGCGCGGCACGAGCATACAAGAGATCATAGAGGCCAGAATCCGCGAGAAGCTGCACACCGTCAAGAACCCCAACAACGCGCCTTGGCATAAGTGTTTGGGCAAATGGTGTTACAGGGTCGCGGCGAGGCGATGCGAGGACGTGCGCAAACAGAGCGCGCGCCTCATTGAGGAGCACCGCCGCGCCGTCGAGCATGAAAGCAAGCAGGTGAGCGAGCACGGTGTGAAGATATTTGAGCCCGTCTCACCGACGCCCTCGCCGGAGGAGGAACTGGAGCGCAAGGAGCAGGCCCCGCTCTGCGAGAAGCTTGAGTCGAAGATTCACCGCACGACCCTGAAGGCGCGCGACGCGGCCGCGCCCGTGGAGAAGCTGATCCTGGAGCTCTGGCTGAAGGGCCACACGCTCGAGGAAATTCACAAGCTGATGAGGGTATCCGTGGCGACCGTGCACCGCAAATTGAAGAAGATTCAGAAGGCCATCGTCGCGGAAGTCGAGAAGGGCATCATCGAGGAGATTGGGGAAGCTCAGGCGAACGAGAGCGGTGTCGCGGAGGTTTTGGAGCAGGTCGTGACAGACCGCGACGACCTCCGCGAACTGATCGCGAGCAGCACCGAGGAGGTGCATGGGGGCGCTCAGGCGCCGCGTCCCGGCACCCGAGCCGGGCTCGGCGGCTGAAGCGCCCGCCCGAATGTTAATGAATGAAGACGGCACCGGGGCGGGCCTCGGTGCCGTCTTCACGTGTAGTGAGTGGCCGGGCGGAGTTTGACTCCGCCCGGCCACTCACGCCTCCGAGCGAGCCGGAGCAGGCCCGTGGGCGGGAGTCGGGTTGCGGTTGGCGAAGTGGACGGACAGCTTGAAGGGCCTAGCTGAGAAACAGTCGTAGACTGGTGCGGAAGGAGCTCGCGGTCGCGGCGGTCATGCAGGCGAGGAACACGACGTAGACGATCACGATGGCCCCGACGCGGGTAATCTTTTCGACGTCTTCCGGTTTCATGGTTCTTTACCTCCTAAGTTAAGCAGTTAATCCCCTGCCACCCACATGACGTTTCGGCCCGGCCGGTTTTTCAGGCGTCGCGGCGTGAGAAACTTTGCCGCCTCGCGTGTCATAAGGTTGACGGTAACTTCATCCACGGAGGCACAAAGACAATGTCTACAAAGCGCATCAACATCAGGAGCATCGTGCTGGGGATCATCGCCATCGCCATCACCATCACCATCGGCTACGGCATCGCCAAGGCGGAAGCCTTGGGGGCACGCGGCAGCCTCGATAGGGGGCGTAACCTTGGCCTGCGCTCGGCCCTTCTCCGCGCCGGCCTGCGGGGCGGACTGGACACGCGTCTGACGCGCGAAACGCTGCTCGAAAATGTCGCCCTCGGCGGTCTGAATCTGAAGGGCGCGGAGTTGAACTCTCTCGACAACCTCGAAGGCCGGTTGCTCGGCTGAGCCACCTGTCCGGCCTGTCGCCGAGCGCCGAACGCGAAGGCGCGAGGGGAGGACTTAATCTTTGACAACTGATCGTTGCGGCCAGCAGGGCGACCGACGTTTAAAGCGCGGTCGCCCTGGCCCCCGCCCACACTTTATCCGAACTCATCGGCATTAATCGATTCGCGCTAGGAGATTGAGAAGAGATAGCCAGAGGCTAGGGAGGCCATCATGAGCATTGACGAGGGTGGAATTTACGCTTCTATCTTTCACCTGTGGGCGGAAGGCAAGTCGCCGCGCGAGATCGCTGCCGAAACCGGGGCACCGGTGGAAGTCATCTACCGGCTCCTGAGAAAGCTCGAAAAAGACCTTGTTAAAGAAGAGGGAGTTGAGAATTATGGACAGCAAATCCACATCTGAGGAGACACAGGGGTTGTCGGCAGATGACCTCTGTGACCATCGGCCGCAGACGCTTTGCGGCGACCTCGACGCCAGCCGTCCCGATACCGCCCGCGCAGACGAAAGCGAGGGGTGGGAGTATCTCCTCGACCCGGCTTATGCCAGGCGGGTCGGGGCTGCGGCCCCGCTGCCGCTGTTAGAAACAATTTTAAGCTCGCGCTCTCCCGGAGCACTTAAGCCGGGAATTTTTTTTGAGAGTCGCCGCGATCTGCAAGAGTTGCCATGGGACAAAGACCCAAAAGATCAAGACTTACCTGACAGGGCGGACGTCGAACAGTTTCACAACAGTAAGCTGGGAGACGTTTACGATCTGTATAACGCCTGCAACGGCGTCATGCTCGACGGACTGCTCGACGTTCGAAAGCTCCGGCAACTGAGCCCGGAGGAGCGCGAGGTCTTGGACGTGAGGCGGCTCAAAGAAGTCTGGGAGCACACCGCCACGGGCTGCGCCACCTGCGCCCGGATCGTGCGGTCTCTCAACGAAGCCCGCAGCGCGTTAAGAACGGGGCGGAAGAGTGCTTTCGCCGACGGAATCGAACAGTGAAAACGAACTGATGCGGCCGGCGACCCACCAGAACCCTTTGACCCGAATGACGGCGTGCGCGCCGCGGCCCTTTGCGGCGCGCACGGCCGGCCTCGCTCCGGGTCCCTTCCGCCAGCCGGGCCCTCATACGCGCGACCAATGTCCGCGCCGGCTCCAGCCCTCGACTGCTCTCGCCGAATACCCGCTCCAAGTTTTAAAGCCTTCAGACCCGCGCCGGCCGCAAGTCACAAACGGGTGCGCGTTCGCCCACACTTTCTGACCAAGGGCGTGAGAATCCTGAGCGGCACAGGTGTCTTAATAATCGGATGGATGAAGCCCGAAGGACAAGGGACCGCCGCTCGTCCGGTTGCGCCTGTCGGCGGGTGGCGGTCTTGTTCAAAGCGGGTTTAGCCCCCGGAATAACTGAGACACTCGGAGCGGCGTGAGAAAAATTTCCCGGTCGCGTGTCTTAACAGCGAAGGCAAAACTTTTCTAGAGGAGAACAACGAAATGACGAAAAGAAACATCACCGTGTTGGGCATCGTGCTGATCCTCCTGATCGCCATCGTGCTCACCATCGCCCTCGGCGGATCGAACGGAGCCCCGGGCGCGATCGGCGCGCTCCAACTGCGCACGCTCACCCTTGAGACGCTCGATCCCGAACGGGCGAGTTTGACGTTACCGCTCCTCGAGGAGTCGCCGGTCGTGCCGGAGTACGAGAAGTCAGTGCTCAAGTCCGAGTTGAGTTACGAGTTGAAGTACGAATTGGGGCGCGAGCCGAAGTCGCTGACGGTGCCCGTGGACGGGCTCACTTCGCGGCTCGGGCTCACCGACCATCTACTGAATCTTGCGCCCGCGTCCGGACTGCGCGACAATCTCCACGGACTTCTCCCCACCGCCTAGCGCTCCGTGACTCGCCGGCCGCCGACCCGTCACACGTCCTTGGGGGCTCGCAGATGTTTCGCGCAGGGCATCAACAATACTCGAACCGCGTTGGTAACCGCCGACACCACTTCCACAGGGGTCGGCGGTTACCCCTCTGTCCAACCCGCAATCAAATCTCCGGTCAGTATTCTTGGTCTACGTCTCGCGCGCAGGCTTAACGCTCAAGAGATTGAGTTCAGGCGAAGAATGGAGAGGAGACAGTCATGGGGGAAGAAATCGGTGACATTAAGAGCACACACGTCGTCATCAACCTTTCGGCTGAGCAGACTGAGGCCCTGAATCTGCTGTACACAGACCGGGGGATAGACCTGAAGCTGAGCAGCATCGCGTTCAGATTCGGGCAAAACAAAGATGATCTCAGACAGGAGCTGGCGCTGAGGTTGAGCAGCGAAGGCTACGCCCTTCGCGACGTTAACTGCCTCAAGTCCTGGTGCAAAGTCACGGCGACGCACATTTGCTGTAATGAGCACAGGCACGGCAAGGTGGTTGACCGTTACCTTGAGACGTGCCTGAACGAGAACGTCCAGGGCAAAATGAGAGGGGGGGCTATAGTCCTACAACGCTCTACGGTGAAGACCCCCGAGCAGCAAATGCTCGAGCACGAACTGCTAGCCACTTTCAGAAGCATCATCACCTCACTCTCGGAGGACGAGCAGGCGATTGTCATGTTGTGGGTCGAGGGGAATAAGGTCGCGGAGATAGTCGAGGAAGTCGGGAAGTCACCGGCGACCGTCTACCGGAAACTCAAAGCGTTTCAGAAGCTGCTCGTCGAGGCGGGCGGGCTCGATACAGCAGCTTGAGAACTTGCCGCCGGGCTACGCCCGCTTACCTCTGACCAACAGCGCCCGCCGTCCAACTCACTTTAGCGGCTTCGCACACGGTCGAGCGTCGGCCGTCGCGGCCAGAACGTGTGCCAAAGACACCACCCCTCGGTGCGCTTCAGGACTGTTTCAGCCCTCGGCAATCTCTATACTCGCTTTGCTATCGGGCGAAGGTGTGGTAAGAATCTCGCTCGAATGATTCCCCTGTCCAGCAGTTTGTCGTGCGACGCTCGGCGGCGGAGCTCGACGCAGCCTCAACTGAGAAGCTCATTCTCAGAGGGCTCCGGGGAAATCTCCGGCCACTTTCGCCCGCGACTTAAACGAGTGGGCGGCCTCGACAAACACTAAATGTTCAGGAGAAGCAGGATGGAGCGAGCAGAAGTCGCCGGCGAATTCCATGACAGCGAGCTGGGGGACATCTACGATCTGTATAACGCTTGTGACGGCGTCATGCTCGACGGCCTTCTCGACGTCAGGAGGCTCGATGAGTTGAGCCAGGAGGTGGCCGCGGCTCTCAACCTGCCGCGGCTCAGAGAGGTCTGGGTCCACACCGCCTCCGGCTGTCACAGGTGCAAGCGCATTGTCGAGATTCTGAACCAGTCCCGCAAGGCGATGGGGGTAGGCGCGGGCGTTTAACCTAGAGAGTCAACACGAATCTCAACCCCAAGCTAGGCACATCAAGCTAGTAACAGTAGCAAACAGAGAACCTAATACCAATTTATAGGTTTTAGACATTGTGCAATAGCTTATGATAATCTGACTTATGGAAAGCTATTTGGGCAAAGGGGAAGTTTGTGGTCAGATATCCGTCGGCTCCCAAGCTGTTATGCCCGAGATGCGGTTGAAGTCGGCGTCGTTAGTGACGACATCGGCGAGTCCGAGGCGGTGGGCACAGGCGAGGTTGATTGAGTCGTTGACGAAGAGTCCGTGCGTGCGGCGCAACGTGTGGCTGGCGGCGGTGTCGGCAGTCGTGACCTCGATGACGGTGAAAGGCAGTTGGAGGAGTTTTTCGACCTCGGTGATGTAATCGGTCAGCGAGCTGATGAGGGCCGGGTTATTCTTCAGCTTGCTCAAAGCCTTACCCGGCGTGACTACGCCCTTGGCGACGGCCTCGATGAGCATCTGGCGATGCAGCACTTCGGCGACGATGATGGTCGTCAGGTGGGCCTCGATCTCCTCATTGGCGACTCGCTGGAGGAAGTCCTTGCACTCTAAAGACGAGCCGCCGATGTGGTACAGAAGGATGTTGGCGTCAACCAAGCACCTGGACTGAGCGGGCAGTAGCTTAATATCCACTGTATTCCTCGTCCTCGGCCAGGCTGATGAGCGTCGCGCGGTCCACCCCCTTAATCGAGCCGTAGGTCTCTTCGACGATGGAGACCGCACGCCGTTTGCGCGCCTCTTCCGGCGCCGGCCCGGTGGTCGAACGGACTTCCGCGGCGAGCTGCTCGACGAGCCGCCGCAGCTCGTCCGGCGGGAGGCGGCGCGCGGCGTTCAGGACGTCTTGTAAACTTTGACTCATAAATCGCTCCTTAAGGTGGGAGTATTGAGACATTACGGCGTCTTAATTTCCCCTACCTTATGTTGACGGTATGAATTTACTACCGGTGGCGTCGGAACATCAATCTTGACCGGGACGGAGTGAGGGCAATGGTTGATCAGGCTTTAGTCTTGAGTAAGCTGACCGCGGCCGAAGCGGCGGCTATCGGGATGGTGCTCGACAGCCTGCCGAGCGAGCATAGCCGCCGCGCCTACGAGCGTGCGCTCGTCGACTTCTTCCTCTGGCACCGGGGCGCGGGCCGCCCCCAGCTTAGCAAGGCGGTAGTGCAGCGCTACGCCGCGGAGCTACGAGAGGCCGGGATGGCTCCGTCGAGCGTCAACCAGCGGCTGTCGGCCATCCGTAAGCTCGCTGCGGAGGCCGCCGACAACGGCGCGCTCGACCCGCAGGTCGCCAACGGCATCCGGGCCGTGAAGGGGGCGCGCCGTGAGGGGCGACGCACCGGCAACTGGCTGACGCGTGAAGAGGCCCAGGCGTGGTTGAGTACACCCGACACGAAGACGATCCGGGGACGAAGGGACCGGGCGCTGTTGGCGATGCTTATCGGTTGCGGGCTGAGGCGGGCCGAGGCCGCAGGACTTACCTTCGACCACGTCCAGCAGCGCGACGGGCGCTGGGTGCTCGTCGACCTCATCGGCAAGCGGGACAAGATACGCTCCGTCCCGATGCCGAACTGGGCGAAGGCGGCTATCGATGAATGGCGCAGGACGTCCGGTGTCTCCGACGGCCTGGTCTTCCGGGCGATCAACAAGGGCGACCGCGTCGTCGGGGACGGCATCACGCCCCAAGCGATCTATAACATCATCGTTGGCTACGCGGGCGCGCTTGAGAAGAAGGGGGTGGCGCCGCATGACCTGCGGCGCACGTTCGCCAAGCTCGCGCACAAGGGTGGGGCCGCGATAGATCAGATACAATTATCGCTCGGGCATGAGTCCATCCAGACCACCGAAGAGTATCTGGGCGTCGAACAGGATCTGACGGACGCACCGTGCGATCATCTGGGGCTACGCATAAACTAAGACACGTGTGAAGGAGTAGGCAAAGCCCACCTAGTTCTTATTTTGGAATTCAGAGCAGCAGGGGACATGTCCAGTGTCATACATTTTTGAAAAGACCAAACTGTGGCGCTGCACCCTCGCCACGCAGGAAGGCCCGGACGGCGCGGCTTCTGACAGGGAGCGCCTTCGGAGCGAGTACATGGGTTTGCGGAGGCGCGTGGAACTGCTCGCGGCGGAGATCCATCGGAACCTGCCTGATTACACCGTGCATGACATCACGCATCTCGACGCTCTGTGGGAGATGGCGGATATTATCGCCGGCGAAGGCTTCCCCCTCACCCCAACGGAAGCGTTCGTCTTAGGTGGCGCAATCCTTCTCCACGATCTGGGAATGGGCTTGGCGTCTTACCCGCAGGGGCTCGCTGACTTGCGTAAAGATGCTCGGTGGGGTGACACGGTCACAGGTCTGTACCTTTCCCGATTCAATCGCCTCCCAAGTGCGGAAGAAATTTCCGACCCGCCCGAAGATATCAAGGGCGATGCTGTCGGGCTCATGTTGCGCGTCTTACACGCGCCGCGCGCCGAGCACCTTGCGTCCGACTGCTGGAGGGCTGGGTCCGATGAGCCTCCTCAGTACCTAATCGAGGATGCCGAGATTCGCCTAGCGTTCGGGCGCACGATCGGGCGCATCGCTCACAGTCACTGGTGGCCCGTAGAGCGGTTAGAAAGCGAGTTCCGCATCCTCCTCGGTGCCCCTCACTGGGGGCCGGTTGACTGGACCGTAGACCCGCTAAAAATTGCTTGCCTGCTCCGCGTCGCCGACGCGGCCCACATCGACGCGAGGAGGGCACCCACGCTCCTCCGAGCCGTGCGCAGACCGGGTTCGTACTCGGACGAGCACTGGAAGTTCCAAGAGAGATTGCAAAAACCGCGATTAGTTGATGACGCTTTGGTGTACACGTCAGGCACAGCCTTTCAGTTGCAGGACGCCCGGTCGTGGTGGCTATGCCTGGATACGTTAACGATGATCGACAGGGAGTTGGGGCAAGTGGACGCCCTCCTGGCGGATCAAGCTGCCCGGCGGTTCGCGGCCCGCAGGGTCGCAGGTGTCGAATCGCCAGAACGGTTAAGACTATACATACAGACAGAGGGGTGGATGCCCGTAAACACCCTCGTGCAGGTCAGTGATGTCCCGAGGCTGGTGAAAATGTTCGGGGGTGAGGAGTTGTATGGCAACGACCCTACGGCCCCCGTGCGCGAACTTATACAGAATGCTGCTGACGCGGTCAGGGCGCGTCGCTTCGTGGAGGGCCGGGCTCATGATTGGGGCGAGATTTACGTCCGCGCCGGCACGGACGAGCGCGGCGACTGGATCGAAGTTGAAGACACCGGGGTCGGCATGTCCTCAGAGGTTCTGACGAAATATCTGCTAGATTTTGGCACCAGCTATTGGGGCTCGAGCCTGATGCTGGACGAGTTCCCCGGACTGCTGGCCAAGGGCATTAAGCCTACCGGGAAATACGGGATTGGCTTCTTTTCTGTCTTTATGCTCGGCGAGGCGGTGCGCGTCCGCACGCGGCGACCCGACGTGGCCCCGAGCGAAACGCTGGTATTAGAATTTAATACCGGGCTAAGTTCCAGGCCGCTCCTGCGACGGGCCTCGCAGGAGGAGCGTATTCGTGACGGGGGAACGTGTGTCCGGGTCTGGCTGCGAACCCCCGCTAAAGACGGTCTGCTCGCGCGCCACGGCAGGCTTCCGCCATCCACAATGGAGCGACTTTGCCAGAAGCTATGCCCGAGCCTTGACGTTAATGTCAACGTGCAGGACGGAAGTGAGGCGAAGCCAGTCATTACAAGCTCCGACTGGATAGAAGGAGATGGTTTTAAGCTGCTAGTGAGAGCTTACGACGAGTATATGCCTAGATTCGACAGCTACGACGTTGAGGAATTTATAAAATTCATTTCACGGGCAGCCCAGAACCTGAGACTGATTGTAGACGAGAAGGGTGAAAAGATCGGACGCGCCTGTGTCGCGCTCCCCCAATTCGGATTCGCAGTGTCAATCCGCTCACCAAAGATGTCTGGGGCCGTCACCGTCGGCGGCCTCCTCTCCTGCCGCTTAACCGGAATAGCAGGGATTTTGGCCGGGACATCTGTACATGTATCAAGAAACGCGGCTGTGCCTTTAGTGGCTAAGGAAACGCTCGCAGAATGGGCCACAGAGCAAGCGGACATCATCCCTCAGTTGTATGAGCAGGCTGATGCTCAGGCAGCCTGCGGGGAGATCATTCGATTATGCGGCGGGAGCACGAAGAACCTCCCGGTCGCCATTTATCAGGGCGCTTGGGTGAGTTACGTTGATCTTGCACAGAACAAGAACCTCCCTGATGAGATGTTGCTGCTGGATCCGTTCTATTTAAGGCTTGAGAAGCCAGTTGAGCGGCTTGTGCTCGAGCCTAACGTAATGATGGTAGAGCACAGTCATCGATCCGCCATTCTCCAACTTAACGGCTCTTACGATTACATCGAGTGGCCGGACTTTGATGTTTCTTGGGGCAACCAGTTCGGTATATTTCAGCCTTCTCTCGGCGGGGCCGTGCTAGAAGCGCTGGCGGAGGCATGGGGAGTGCCGGTCGAGGCGGTACTCCGTATCTCTGACCTTATACACGGGAAGCAACCTGTACGAAAGGTGGGCCGCGTAGACGATGAAGAAGTAATGAGAGGAGTCATGGTTGTTCGCAGGCCAGATTGATATTTCAGGTGATAGGAGCTTTATTCACATCAGCGCCCCCATTCGCGCCCGGAGCCGGGTGTCTTAGTCGAGGTGGCCGCTGTGCCTTATCGATTGCTGGAATTCGGATGGCACTTTGGGGAGACGTGAGATGGCACTTTGAGGAGACGAATCTGGAACTCTGGGGAGACGAAGGTGGCACTTTGGGGAGACGCGGGTGGCACTTTGGGGAGACGATTCTGAAAGTTTTTTCCTGCTAAACTACGAAAAGTAGTATCTTTGCGGCCCGTCAGACGTTGTGTAAACTTTATTAGAACTGTCTAAGGGAACAACAACAGGCCTGTGTTGTTGTGCTTGTGCAGATTAGATTTGATGAGCTACCAACCGGAGACTGAAGAGCTGCTACCGCTCAACGCCATCCGAGTCGAAACTGTCCTCTCACGCTTTCCAGTCCACCGCATCTCCAAGCGCGGCCACATCAGCATCGAGATTAATGAGCGAGATGAGACGGGCGAGCTCAAGACAAAGTGGGAAGTTTCTTATAACACCAAGTACGGCCAGCCCGGCGCGCTCGCTTACAAAGTGGATACCCTGATCGTCAACCGCCGTATCGACGAGGCACCGAGGCCGGTACCGGAGATCCTCAGGCTGGGCAGCCTGAAGGAGATCGGCGACGAGTTGGGGCTGGCCGATAGCGGGAAGAATCGGAACGACATCAAGCGGGCGCTCCACCAGAATGCTGGTGCATACATTACGGCGAAGAGGAGCTACAAAGGAGCCAACGGCGTGGAACGGATGGCCGAGGTCTCCGACACTCGGTACGGCGTCATCTTCACCGGCGAGAAGTTTCCGGACGGCAGCAGGGCAGACGCGGTCTACCTCATGCTGCACCGCGCGTACAGGGAGATTCTGAACAACGCGCCGGTCCGCCCGCTCGACTATGACTATCTGAGGGACCTATCCCCGGGGGCACAGCGGTTCTACGAGTTGCTCAGCTATCAGATTTACGCAGCGCTAAAGAACGAGCGCCCACGCGCGAAAATCCTCTACTCCTTCTACTGTGCCCGTGCGCCCCAGATCAGGTACTTCGATTACGACCACGTCAAGAAGCAGATGTACAAGCTGCAGGCTCCGCACAAGCAGTCGGGTTACATCTGTGAGATAGAGCTCAGAGAAACACGAGATGGCGAGGGTAGGCCGGACTGGGAGATGTTCTATACACCAGGCCGGAAGGCGCGGGTGGAGTTCCGCTCCTTCAAACGATCGATCCGCGGCATGGGCATCATTTATGACGAGAAAGAAGCCAGCAGACGAGATCAGTTGGTGCTGCATCCCGCGAAGGAGACGTGGGTCGCGTCTCAGGGATTAGTGCCCGAATATGAGTCTCTAGTAGCCGAACTCATCAAGCATAAGGTTGCGGAGCAGAAAGCTAGAGAGTTGGTGAAAGCCAAGCCTGACGCAGTGCGGCTCCACCTCCGAGCCATTCCCTACCTGCCCGAGGGGCAAGGTAAAAAGAACTTCGCCGGCAGACTCGTCACGGCAATCGAGAACGATTACGAGTTGCCACAGGCTCTGATAGGTGTCCTGGAAAAAGAGCGGCGGGAGATGCAGTCCGGAGAGCGTAAAGCTCAGGCGAAGGATTGCCCATACTGTCAGGAACTCAAAGGCATGCGGTACGTTCACGCCGGCGGCCGCTCTGCGGTCAGGCGCTGCACGCACGATCCAAATGTAGAGGAGCGCTTCTCCGGAAGATAGTCGGGGAACTTATCGAACCACCTTAGCAGATGCTCACGCCAAAGGTGCCGCCGCAAACTGTCGTGTACAATCGATTATCCCTGCCTCCGCTGCAATTTCTCTACCTTGCATCTCTCGCGGTAACTGCACTCCTTACACTCCGAATCTTTGTAGTAGAAATCTCCGAAGCAGCGCGGCCTAAGCAGCCAATCGGCACCACTTGAGAGTCCGTACCCGCCGACGGCAATGGTGGAGAGCCACCCGATGGATCTTTTCAACTGTTCCCTGCCCAGCTTGGCCCTCCTGGCCAAAGCTTTCCGCTTGAGGTCACGTAGGGCCGAGTGAACCAATTCCTGCTTGTGCCTGAATCTGACTCTGCCGTTGTGGAGCTGCTCGTCAATTTCCAGCCATAGGTTACGGCCGGTGACGCCGAACAGAGTGATGCCCTCGACCCTAAAGACGAGAAACGGGAGTTCCGACTGGAACGCCATGGAGGTTTCCTGAAGTAGATAGGGGGTAGCGATACTCAGCGTCTTGTCCGGGAAGTCGCGGTCAGTCGCGCTTAGCCTCTCTGTGGCAACACCTATCAAACACTCACACGACTCAAGGAGTTTTCTGACGGCATCGTCCGTTTGCTCAGCGAGGAAACGTTCCTTCCGATCGTGAAGGAGCGAAAGCCCATTGGCCTAAGGACCTTACGCTCGATCGCGTCGACGAGGGGCCAGTCCTTCGGGCGTACACTGCAGCTGAGGAACGCAGTGACGACATCTTTTGAGCGAATTGTCTCCATCCTGCCTTACTTGCTAAACTCCACAGCATTGGTGCAAATGGTATAAACTGTATATATAGTTTCTAAGGATTAGTAAGCCTGCATTCACAATTTCTTACTTTTCTTACCAGTCCGTCTTGCGACCGGTGTTAGGGGCACACCTTCATGCTTAGTGGGGCTCGGCAGCCCCGCCGGCAGATCCACGTTGTCTTTTATCAGCACTTCAACCCAGACATTAGCGGCGTCCGCGTAAGCGAGCAGCACGTGGAGCGGCGGGGTAAGTACTCCACGTTCAAACTTGGAGACGTAGTCCTGCTCCAATTCTTCGGCGAGGCCGAGCCGGCGAATCAACCCGTTCTGGGAGAGACCTAACTGAAGGCGAATCTCCAGTAGTTTCTCCGCCAGCCGCTTTGGCTTCTTCCGTGCTGCTTTGGCCATCAGCAGGTACTCCCCCCTGCTAATGGCTGACGTCTTTTTACTTGACCTTTGCGGTTAAGGAATTTTATCCTTAGCGCGCCCTGATGCCTGATCACCGCCGGGAGTTCGTGAAGTCTGAACCCTCTGGCGGCGCGCATCACCCGTACTGCTGAGCCGCTTTACGCATGGATCTTTCCACCGGCCTAGCAAGCATACAAACGTCAGAAGATAACAGAATTAAGGGTTCCCGGTCATTAACTCCGTTGGTTTCTTAGTCATAATCCCCCTTTCTATAAGTCCGCATCGTATTCCCCGACCTGATTGCGAATGTTTTATCGACGTCGAACAGGGACGCTGAGTCATGTGGTTATGTTCGAGCCTGAAAACGACGTGGGAGCGCCGTCGGCAGGCTCATAAGACCCGGTAGCGAGTGAATGAATACCAGCCTGTATGGCAGACAGGTACGACGAAAGGGAGGCCAACGCCTGTTTTATCCTCGGCGTGCTACTTGAGCATGCGAGCGAGCGCGACTGCGCGGCCGAGTTGTTCCGGCGGGCCATCTCCCGGCATCACGATCTGGCCGCCCCGCGCGTCCGGTTAGGCTTCCTTCGCTGGCACGCAGGGGACGTGACGGGGATGTACGAGGCTTTCGCCGAAGCCGTCAGCCTCGATCCTCAGGCTGTAAGGATAGCCGTACAGGAGGAGCCGGAGGAGGCGCGGCTGATCAGCCTCGTGCTCTACCCGAAGCAGTATGTGCGGCCGCCGTCCCAAGACCGGATGCGGGCTGCGCCGCCGGAGGTCGAAGAATGGTCTGAGATGCTGGAACGCGTCGAGGCAGATATAGCGGCGGGGCGTGATGAGGAGGCGATAGGAGCGCTCGAAGGCATGCTGCGTGAGGATCCCGAAGACCCGTATCCCGTGCCCCTGCTCGTGCTGGCTTACCTGCTGCTTAGGGCGACCGGCAGCGCCGAGGCCACAGCCGCCGGTCAAGGGGGCATGTTGCGGCAGGTCAGTCCGGAGCTGGCAAAACTCCTCTTCCAGCATAAGTCATCGTGAGACGAACGGAACTCATCAGCGGCATAGCGACCGGCGTCCGCTACACGGTGCATGTGAGCGGCGACAAGGATGGGGTGTCAACTAGCCACCACACGATCTTCAAGGTGGGCGACACGACCGTGCTGTTCACCTCCGCCGCGCCGGCGGTCATTAGCGACGGCGACCGGCTGGTGCTGGCCGGGCGGCGGCAGGGGGCGAGGATGCTCGTGGCGGACGCCTACGTCAACCAGACGGCCGGGATCAGAGGCGACGCGGGGCTGTGGCTCAGCTTCGCCGCCATGCTCTTCTGCCTGCTGCTCGGCGGCGCGGGTCTGGGTCTAGTACTGCTTGGGCCGTTCATCCCGGATCTGCCCAGCTTAGACGGCTGGGTGCTGCTCTTCGCAGTCGTGGTAGTCGGAGTCTTCTGTGCCGTCGGCTTCTACTACCTGGTGCGCTGGCTGCGCATTCGCGGGGCTGTCAAGTTGGTGCGCACTGGGCGCTTACACGAAGGAAGGAGGTTGATGTCATAAAAGGCGAGTGCGGTTGCCCTGACCAAGGAAGCAATCGCGCACGCTCAAACGGCTAAAAAGCGAAACCGCTCTGAGCTGACACTCAAAGCGGTTTCATCGGATCTCGCAGCGGTTCTGGCGCGCGAGAATGCCTGACTGCATTATACCACCCGGATCACCCGGATCACCCACCGGTCACGCATTCTGCGCTGTACAAGCTGAAAAGATAGATAAACGTGGCTCTTAAAGGCGCAGTTAGCACACTGCGACCGTCATCAGTCTATGGCTGTTGTCGAATGGGGGATCGCTTATGTCGACCGTACCGTCTGTTTCGGGTGAGCCGCAGGGTGCCTTTGACAAGCCGGTTGACTACTCCGGCACCTTAAAGTTTCTCGACCTCCTCTTTACAGGAATGGCCGGTGGCTTTATCGAATTCCGGCATATCGCCGCAGGGAGAAAACTTACGGCTGCTGGTCAAGTAACCTACCTGCCGCTACCTCTGGAGCGGGAGCGAATCGTCTCTGCGGTGCTCGGGTCTAACGGACAACAGACCATCACCTTCGGGCCGGCACCGCGTTACCGGATTCCGGCGCGAGGTGCCGGGGGCAAGGAGCACCATGTGCTGCAAGTCGGTTGCGTCTGGGCCACTTTTGCACATCGGCGGTTCAAGGGCGGCCTCATCGAGGTCCTACGGCGCGTCCGGGACTTGCCGCTACGCCCGTCAGTCGTCGTGAGCGGTGGCTACGATCATCACGTATTCTTCGTCCTGAACTCCCCGCTTCATGGTCACTTGTTACTGGAGTGGAGCGAAGTGATTGGCGAGTTGGGCGCAGCACTGCAGTGCAGCGCGCCTGGCGACATCAGCCAGAAGATAGCATTGCCCGGCACGCTGAACTTGGAAGAAGATGTGCCCGTCGAGTGCGAGGTCGTCGAAGAGCTTTCGAGCTGGACGCGCTACGGCCTTGATGAGTTGAGACAAGCGATCAACTCGATGTCCGTTCACGGGCACTCGCGTCACACCCCACTGCCGGCGGAGTTCTTTCGCCAGCATGGACTAAGTCAGCAGCTAGTTGAGGCCGTCGTCACTGGCCACCTCGCGGGCCGGCTCGGGCCAAGATCAAGTGGGCTCGGCAGCGAATCAGGGCGGGACTTTCAGATCGCGTGTGCGCTCTTTGAGCAGGGCTGCGACGGGGCAGAGATCAAGACCCTTTTCCGATTACACCCACATGGTTGCGGCAGCAAATGGGCGCGGAAGAGAGACGGGGAACGATATCTGGATTCTCTGCTCCGCAAAGTCGCCGCCAGTCGGCAGGAGAGACAGGACTGCGCGCCGAGCGCGGGCACGGACGCCGACGACGGGCCGCCAGAAAGCAACTTGCCGCCGTGCTATGAACAGCATGCGGACGGCTCACTCTGGTTCCACCCGCCAGTCAGCGACGAGGGCCGAAAAGTGCCCAAGCCGGTAAAGGTGTGTAATTCGCCGCTGCAGATTACGGAAATCCGTGAGAACGTCGACACCGGCCGGATCTCGCTGGTCGTCTCCTTCACCTATTTGCGCAAGACCGTTACCACACCTATCTTGCGATCGCAGATGTCGGATCCGCGCCAGTTGGTGGCCGCGCTCTCTGACGTCGGCGCGCCCTTCACTGCCCTGAACGCGCGCTCCGTGACGGCCTACTTGGCGGCGTACGAGCATACGTTCGCGGACAGCATCAGGCGGAAGAAAGTGACGTCGAGCTTCGGGCGCGGGCGCAGGGGCAGCAGGTTCTTCTTCCCTGGTCTGTCAGCAGACGTTGAGTTCGTCCCGGCGGGCGCGGGGGACGCGGCGCTCCACCGCGCCTACGCCTCACGCCGGGGAACGCTCCAAGGGTGGCTGGAGGCGGCGTACGCCGTCGCCCGAGAGAACCTGCTGATCCCACAGGTCGCCATCCTCGCGGCGCTGGTGCCGCCGCTGCAGCGCAAGCTCCAACTCCCCAACTTCATCCTTGATCTGCACGGCAACACCAGTACGGGGAAGTCGACCTCGCTGAGGCTCGCAGCGTCGGTCTATGGGCGACCCCGCGATCCGGACTCACTGCTCCTCCAGTGGCTGAACACAAGCACGGCGGTCGAGCAGGTGGCGGCCGTGTGCGACGAGTTGCCCGTCTTCCTCGACGACGCACAGCACTGCCCTGCGGAGATGAAAAGATCAGTAATTTATATGATCGCGAACGGGCGGGGGAAAGGTCGTGGAGGGCGGGGTGGCGTGCGCGAGACGCCGACGTGGCATACGGTGGCACTCTCGACATCGGAAGAGCCACTCTACGAGGCGAGTCCGCACGAGGGCGCACGCGGGCGAATACTATCCATCGGCGGGCTCGTGCCGCCGTTCCGGCCGGGAGCTGGAGCGATGGTTCATGCGGTGGAACGCGCCGTGTCTGATAATCATGGGCACGCCGGCCTCGCATACATCCGACATCTTAATGGGTGGACGGAGCAGGAATGGTCGCGGTGGCAGAGGCGTTACTCGGAGATTAGCAAAGAGCTCCAGCGCGGCAGTTCGTCGAACTTAGCGGATCGCGTGAGCGGATACATCGCGGCGGTGCAACTCGCGGGCGAGGTGGCGTGCCCTCTGCTCGGCTTGCCTTTTCAACCGGATGTGGTAGGGGCGTGGCTGATGCTGCACCTCGCCGAGCAGCAACAAGAGCAAAATATGGTGCTCGTTGCGCTGCGCGCCCTAGCAGATTATTACGTCGCGCACGGCGGCCATTTCGTCGGTGATGGGCGCTACACCCCTGACCAGCGGGTGGCGATTCAAGGGGTTGTGAAAGTGCAGCAGTATGTCGGCTTCCTGCGCAGCACGGTTGAGGCAGTCTGCAAAGCGCGAAGATGGAATGCGACGACAGTACTTAATAAACTCGCCGCAGCTGGAGTGCTGCATGCGACCGAAAGGGATCGGCACACGAAGAAAGTGAGCGTTGAGGGTATGCAACATCGCATGGTCTGCGTCAAATGGTCAGCACTATTACATGATGATGATATAGTGAAGTGATGCTACCCCCTTATCTTCTGCCGGTAGATTGGCCGCAGTTCCGTACCCCACTATCTCTACCGGGAAAAATGGTCTCAATACATTTATAGGCGTGGCCCTTTCTTATTACGCCGGGACGGGATTGGCATAAAGCGGGAAGCAGGCAGAAAGTGATTGTAGATTTTTCCCTGTGGTGATACGCAGTCTGGAGAGTTTTCCCGGTTCCCCATGTCGCTGCCGGTACGATAATCTCTATGGTTAATTGTAGAATTGAGTCTTGGAAAAATGCCCCTATCAAGTAGTTTGAACTAAAGGAGATTTTCACTAATTGGCTTATTTTTCAGGACATTATGGTCAATTTCCAAGCAAAATAAAGACTAGTAGCCCCACTATTTAACAATCACTAGTCAGTTTATATAGTTTATATTGTTATGTTTACGAGGACATTATTTGGAATAATGCTTAGGAACAAGCGCACTTTGGTAAGAGATAGTGTTTACACTTGGAATTACTCCCCTCACTCCATAGCTCTAAGCATAGATAAAAAGTTGCCCAGAGATGCCCATCCTAGTGGACATACCTTAGCCCTTCACCACTGTGCAAGCATTTGTTTTTAGAATGTCATTTATGCTTAATCGTAGCCTTCAGTTCTAAGACTTTACGATGTTCCCGCTTGGCTCTCGCCTCCGCCAGCCGCGCCCGCCGTTCGATCCGTGAGTTCTCAGACCGCAGTTTGTTGATTTCTTTAAGCAAGACACTTTCTCCACCGCCCATGAGTGCCCCTAACTCTTCCTGCCTTGCGCGCTTAATCCTTTTGTTTACCTTCGCCAAGGTTCCGCCAGGATCGACTCTTCGATCTTCATCGAGATACTCGCGTTGTAATATCTTGACACTGCTGCCGATAGCCTTTGCAATATCTTCCATTGTCATGCCGAGATCGTACTTCATCCAGTCGGTGGCCACACCACGCAAGAAATGTGGGTTCAAATTTAGGTCCACCTCCGCCAGTCTCCCCTCAAAGTCTAGGAATAAGAGCCCGTCTCCTTCGAAAGAAGAGGAGAAACTGGTCACATTAGCAAAGTTCTGGGCACACTTCCGCCTTAGGGTGACGTATCCGAAGAATTGGCCGCCCATTTCTTCCCCAAAACTATCTTCTATATACCCGTACACCTTTCTGTAGTCGTTCAGAACTTTAATAAAGGTCGCATGCGTTTCTCCGTGTTCGACGTAAGAATAGGTCGTGTTAATCTCCCGGTTGTTCTTAATCGCGCCTTCCGGCCACCATAAGGTGATCGAGTCGTCTTTGCCGAAGATGATATTCTCACCCAAAACACAATCGCGCAGGCACTGCTGGCGAAAACCCGTATAGCGCAACATCACGAAACAGGCGTAGAACATGCATTTACGTAAGTTCGCTAATGCCTGCTCCTTATCTTTTCCTCCGAAGCCAGGGGCGTACGCTCTACCATTGATCACCTGCGCGACCTGCGCACCCAACAGTGTGATTTGGCTGTCAATCCACGCTCGGTCGAAGACTCGTTTCTTAAGAGCTTTAATCTCTCTTCGCGTTCGCCAATCGAGATTCGGTTTGTAAGCCCGCTTGAATGTGCGCTGCATCTCGCAAATCCCGTTGAACGCCCCGACCGTGCAGATGGCGTCCACGAAATGACCAAACATCACGCTATCTCTACCCGCCCGCTTGCGCTGGGCCTGCCTGTTTAACTCTCTTTCGCGAAATTGATCAACGTAGGGGTTGTGTAGCTCATGGTAAGTACGCCGGTTGAACGAGCGGACAACCGGCCGGAGCCGCAGCAGATCCTCGACGCTTATGTTTGTGTCACATTCGATGAAGCCGAAGCCATAGCAGATTGCTTTGACGTAAGCCCGCACCGTGCTCATTCTGAGGGGCTTATCTCGTAGTCCAAATTGGGCGGCCACGGCGCTCAGGTGCGGCATCGACTCTAAGCCCGAAGCGGCATGAGCTAAGAAGACCTCAATCTCCTCCGATAATTTTTTCGGGAGATCATTTACCGGCACCGAATACGTTGTGCGCCTGGCCACTCTAAAGCCCATCCGGCCTCGGACTATTTGCAGCGCCCGGAAAGCGGGCCTCCACTTGGCAGGCTTGTATGTTTCCCTCATCCTCCGCGCTAACTCAAACCTGTAATCGACCAGAAGCGTCCGTAAAGTATCTACCTCCCTTGTCTGCGCCACGGCCAGCAAAGTGGCGAGTAGCGCCTCGGCGGACGGCGATAAAGGTAGAGCAGTTCGTCTCGGGTCGTCGTAGCGGATATGTAGAGTGTTCAGCACTTGTCCGCCAGACCTAGGTAGGTAGAGCCAGAGCGGGCGCATGAACTCCGGGAGATTTGCCTCAAAGAAGCTTCCTTTCTTAGCTTCGACCTCATCGGGTATGTCATGCTCGAAATTCTCTTTTACAACTGCCTTCACCAGCCTCCGGAGGTTCGAGATCTGGGATTGTTGATATTCTTTGCTTATTGGCAGCCGTCTGATGAATAATAAGAGTTCGGGGTGAAGATCCCCCTTTCCGTCCCACACCTTCAAGAGCATTAGATTTTCAATGGTTGCCCCTTGGCTCCTTGTCGCATACTCTCCTAGAATCTTATTGACTTTTCTCTTTTGCGTCTCAAGACTGGCAAATTTTTTGATCACCTCGGCCACGAGGGTCATAAACGGTCGTGCCAGATTACCTTCTTTCTTCATGAAACAAGCCTCCTCCTCAAGGGAAAGGCCTTGAAGGTCACCGGAAGACATAACATCTCCGCGGACAACTCTAATCCCTTCCCGGCACAACTGAAGCTGCAGACGCCACTCGAGAGCGCGGGTTCTTATTGCTATTCAGTTAATGTTTAACCGGATAATAGTTAGCTTGAAAGGCACTACGGACTGAACTGGCGGATAGCCGGGTGGGCTACGGGACAGCAACAGTTCGTATGCTAGAGTCACCGCCGGATCATTCGAGCAGGAGCTGGAACCTCCCACTAAGTGATCATGTGCGCGTTGATTTCAGCATCCAATGGGCAAGAGGTCAAGCCCTCAGGACAGAGTCGTACAAAGAGGCCAGCGCGGGGGCAATAGTATGCGCGGCTGCGCTAATACCGGTATGCGTTCTTCGTGGATGCTCATACCGGAATAGGTGGGTGATCTGGGTGATCTGGGTGGAATATCCCAATTAAATGATGATATAGTGAGACTAAAGTTCTCGTGTGGTAGAGTCACCGCGAGACTATAGGGGCCGTCGGGGCTGGAACCTCCGGCGGCTCCGCCTTTCATGAGCCTGCGAAATGTTCATGCCATAAGTACCAACGAGAGTCCCCTGCTGGGCGGCACAAGCAGAAGTTTTATTTCTGTGATGCCTGCAATATTTATCATTTAGAGTTTAATAAAAGACCATATAAAGTATATACTGTATGTATAGTTATCGGACGTGCTGTTCGGCCAACGACGCCGAACCGGTGAGCGCAGAGAAGTCTCACGTTAAAGGTATGGCGCGATTAACTCGGCCCAAGAGGGCATCAGAAAATTAGACCCACATGTCATAGAATTATATATACTGTTTGCACCTTATGGGAGACTATCCAATGCCGGCAAAGATCATCAGCATAGTTAATCAAAAGGGCGGCTCCGGCAAAACTACTCTCAGTATGCAACTCGCTGGCGCGCTCGCCCGCCGCGGCAATAAGGTACTCGTGGTGGACGCCGACCCTCAGGGCACGGCCACCAGATGGGCGGCTTCGGCCGACGACGAGAAGCCCTTCCCTGCTTCAGTCGTCGGCCTCAGCGCCGCCAGCACCAAGGTTCACCGCGAGGTCAAGAAGTTCGTCCCCGATTACCAGTACATCATCATCGACTGCCCGCCAGCAGCGGACTCGCTCGTCCCCCAGAGCGCCCTCCTCGTCGCCGACCTAGCACTGGTACCGGTCATCCCTTCTCCTCTGGACATGTGGGCTGCGGTCGGCATCCGCGAAGTAATCGGCACTGTCTCGGACATCAACGAGGAGTTGCGGGCGCGCCTCGTCGTCAACCAACTCCAGCCCAACACGACGCTCGCGAAAGAGGCTTTGGAGGTGTTCCCAGAGTTCGGGATCGACCTGTGCCAGACCTACATGCACCAACGGCAGGTCTACCGCCAGTCAGCCGTCTTCGGCCAGACGGTCCACGACTTCGGCAGCAAGGCCTCAGCGGCGATGACAGAGATCGAATCGCTGACCGACGAGATTCTGGTGCTCCTGCGGCGTAAGGCCGGGAAATCAGGCGGTCGAGACGGGAAGGAATAGCCATGCCCAAGAAGGACATGAAAAGCGCCCTGGGGGCTTCGCTCAAGGCGGAGGAGCAGGCGGTGAGGAGCCGGTTCGAGAAGGCCGAGTCCGTGCTGGGGAGAGGGAAGTCATCCCCGCGGTCGGAGCCGCCGCTGCCTTCAAACGGGGCCGGCAAGGTCATCCGGGACAGCTTCACCATCCCGGGTGACGAATATGAACTGATCTCCCGGATCAAAAAGCGCTGCATGAAGGCCGGGGTCAGCGCCAATAAGAGCGAGGTCCTGAGGGCCGGACTTGCCGCCCTCGACGCGATGCCGGATAGGGAACTGGCGAAGGTGTTTGAAAGCCTCGCCAAGGTTAAGACTGGCAGACCTGCATCGAAGAAATAACGCGCTGAGAATTTTGCCCTCACTTCTTTAGCATTCCCGCGCTAGACGCGAGTTTCCTTTCACTCGCGCAAAACTATCTATACCGTATAAATGATTGGACGGCACTCAGCATGACCACGGCACGACCTCGGCCCGCCTCTCCGGTGAACTCACGCCCTTGGCTATCGTTGGCCCTTGCGTTAACTCTATGGCTGATTTATTGGGGGGCACTGAAGATCTTCGGACTAACCATCACTTACCTCGTCCACGGTAATCCCACTGAGGATCTGACCGGGGCCATGTGGTTCGCCCCCATCGTAGCCGCCCACCCTTTCTCGCTAGTCGTCGCGTGGCTCGCCATCACCGGTTGGGGCAAACGCCCATTCCTCAAAACCGTCGGGGTGGACTGGGACGCGCTGCGGCAGCGCTTCGGTGATGAGCGCGGCGACCTGCGTCGGCGAATCATTCTGCTGAGTTGCGTCGCCGGGTTAGGCATGTGGTCGGTCGGCGTATTTGTGTACGTCGTCTCTCTCGGCGGCGGGACGAGGTTCTCAGAACTGCCTGGCGGGTCACTGGAGTCACGACTCGTCGGGGCGGTGTTAGCCACCTTCAGCGCCCCGGTCGTAGAGGAGATATTTTACCGTGGCATCCTTTACCCGAAGCTGGAGCGCGTGGCCGGCGTTCCCGCGGCCGTGTTGATCGTCTCGGCCGCGTTCGCCGTGACCCACATGCACCAGTACAGCACTGTCGCGGGCGGGATCTCCTGGCCGTCGGTGGGGGTTGTTTTCGTCCACGGGATGGCGCTGGCGCTGGCGAGGTGGTGGACCGGCTCTATCATCCCCGGAATGATAATGCACGGGGTGTCCAACGGCCTGAACACGATCTTAGTGAAATTGGTTATGGAACCCCTGTTTTCGCCGAGGTGATGGCCGTGACTCCAGTCGGAAAATAGTATAAATAGTATGTATAGTTAGCTGCCTTGCGGTCAATTTATGTTCGGAAAATGCATATACTGTCCCGCAGAAGGGGAGATGTCAGACGAGCATTATCTGCCGAGGTGTCTCGGCAGGTTTTGGGGCTACGAGTTGCTGAGCGACAGGGTCTGCGAGCGCTGTAACAACCGCCTCTCCCCCCTCGATGAGCAGTTCTGCCGCAGCGGGCCTGAAGCCATCATCCGGGACCTGCTGGGTGTGGAAGGGCGGAAGAGTCACAGGAAGGTTTCCCCCTTCCAGCGAGGCAGCGCCGGGGCTGACCGCCTCACCTTCACCGGGCGGGCCGCCGGGGAGGACGCCACGGCCGAAGAGGTGGAGTTGGATGTGGATAGGAAGGGAAGATCCGTCCGCCGAATGAGGCAGATCATCTTCTCGGCGGGGGATCGCCGTGTCGCGATCAGGATTACCGACGACATGAGGGAGCCGGAGCATCTCCTCGCGAAGATGAAGGAACGCGGCGTAGAGATGGCGACGCCGGCGGACGATGACACCGAAATCGTCACGGCTGAAATCACGGGCGCTTCGCCGGAGGAGTTGGGATGGATGCAGCACTTACTCTCCGGCGTCAGAGAACATGCTGGGAGAGCCGGAAATCAGCATCAACGAACCCGATCAACTCAGGGTCAGCATGCGCGCCAACCCGACTGAAAAGTACTTCCGGGGGCTAGCCAAGATCGGCTTTCACTATTTCCTGAAGCACATGCGCGGATTCCACGGTTCCGAAGCTGCGTTCGCCGGGATCAGGGACTTCATCTTGGACGGTAAAGCGGAGGACGTGGATCGGTTCGTCTCAGGGCGGACGAATTATCTTGCCGCCGACATCTTCCCGGGTGAGTCCCCGGTGGGGTACCGCCACCTCCTTATTGCCCGCGCAGACTACGAGCAGCTCGTGAGCAGGATGCAGTTCTTCATCCATCCGAAATATTCGTCCCCGATCTACCGGGTTGAGCGCTTTGCCCTACCCGTCTACACAGTCCGGTTGGGTAAAAGTCCCTCGCGAATAATTTACCCGCGGGCGAGCCGGCATTATTTCACTTACTCGGACGAGTACGGGCGGGAAGGGTATGATGGGGAAATGAGAGAAGAGCCGCTGCGATTGCGGTAAAGGACCGATTTCGCTATTAACGACGAGCACAAAGGCGTTCTACCACAGTGCTAGATTTACGCCGGAGGAGGCTACTTTGAACGACGAAATCCAGGCAAGAGGCGCCACATCGTCTGCGTCAGCACCCGGAAGTCCGCGCACACTCGTACCGATGAGAATCGGCAGTGCGACAGTCTATGTAGAACAATCAGGAGACGCTGGCGTCGTATCCGGTGATGACGAAATTTACACCGTTGCCCCTAACGCGCGTGAGGTGTTCGACTGGGCCGTAGAGGCAATCCGCGAGTGCGTAGGGAAGATCGGCGCGGGTATCGAAACGCTCGCGGAGAAGACGCTGCCACAGGAGTTAACGGTCGAATTTTCATTGACCTTCGAGGCGAAGGCGAAGGGAGCGATAATTCCCATCTTCGTTACGGCTGAGCACGGCGTGGGGACCGGGCTGAAAATCTCTGCCGTGTGGAAGCGCGGGGACGTGAAACCGGGCGAAAAGTCGGATGCTACTGAAGAGCCCAAAAGCTGAGAAGAAAGGTAAGTGACGCCACGTGACAAGGGGGTTGCGCAGCTTCGCCGCCGCCCGGCGCGCGACCGCACAGATCAGCGACCGAGAGGGAGCAAATCGCGGCCAAGGTCTGCTCCTGGAAGTCCCAGGCGAAGGGGCAGTGGTGCTGACGTGTCATCACATCATCGCCCCACTCCCGCCCGGCGCGGTTTACGTCAGGCTGCCAGGGGAGGATGGGAGACTCGGCGCTCCTCTTCCGGCAGCTTACGACCGGGAGCGATCGCGTCCCGCCTCCGACGCCGTGGTGCTGCGCCTCGAAGGGGGGACTCTTCCGGAGCGCCCGCTGCTTCACGGGCTCGACCCATCGGAGTACGGCGGCGGCCTCGGGGTGATAGGGCTCACACACCTAACGCCGACGAGTTTCAACGCGACCCTCTCTGCCAGCACGCCCGTCGAGATTGACACGCCGACCCCAGACGCGATCCTCCCGCCCGGTTCAAAATACCTGATCCCGCACGCGTTCCGGCTCGCTAACCCCACGGACGCCAGACCTGGCATCAGCGGGGCTGTCGTCGTCAGTAATGGGGCCGTACTCGGTCTCGCCCAGTCCGCGCGGAGGGCGTCAGAGTACCGGCTGGCGGAAGTTTACTTGCTGCCGCTTAGCGTGTGGGCCGAGGGATGGGATGCGCTCTCCGACCTCATCGGATCTTTCGCGACAGACCCTTACGGCGACGCGCTGCAAGATTACCTGCGAGCGCTCCACATCTTTTCGACCGACACCCCCTACCTCGCGCTGGACGCACTACTCGGCGGCGCTAAGCGGACCTTGCATGAAGTGTACGTGCCACTGCTAGCGCGTCTCGCTGGCGGACACGGCGGCGAGACGGCGGCCGAAGTAGAGGTAGAGGGGCAAGAGGAGGGAGGAAGGGCAGAGTCTGCCGGGGGCAGCCAAACGGAATCTGATCAGGACGCGCGACTTTCGGAGGGTCCAGCCGCGCCGGGGGCGACCGCGCCGTCCGTCTTCGCGATAGCCGACATGTTGCGGGCCGCGACTAAAAATGTCGGGCACCCTAACGTACTGCTGCAAGGCGCGGCCGGCATCGGCAAATCGACGGCGCTCAGACACATCACGGAACACGCGTTTTCACGACCGCACAGGATCGGCTTGAGCAAGCCTTACTTGCCGATCGTTATACGCCTTCAAGCAGTGTCCGAGGAGCGAGGTGCCTCCATCGAGGAGTGGCTCTTGAACGGGCTCCGGCGCGCGGGCGACCTTGCCTTAGAGAGGACGCCGCCTGCGGGATTCTTTAGTGAGTGGTCTACTAGAGAGGACGCGCCATGGCTCTTACTGCTCGACGGCCTGGATGAGGTCGCCGCAGAACACCGCCCCGGTATCCTGCGCTGGGTCGAAGCCTTGTTGCAGAAGCTTGAAGGCCGACACCTCGTGGTGATGACGTCGCGCCCGGCAGGTGACGATGCGTACGGTGATCTCGCCAGGAAGTTCACCGTCTACGACGTTCTCCCGTTCGGCGCGGGACAGCAAATGGATTTCGCCACGCGCTGGTTTCCGGGCGCGGCCGACGACTTCCTTTCAAAAGTCAGGCGGATAAGCGCGGGCAACGCTTTTCGCGAGTCACTCGAGTTGACGCCCTTGCTGCTCACCATCGCCGCGGCCGTTTACCGCAGGGACGGCGATCTGCCGGAGTCGGGGGAGGCAGAGCTATACGGTAAGTTCATAGACATCCTGTTCGAGGAGGCGGAGAGTCGCGGGTTATTAGCCGAGCTGAAGGACGGGGTGTCCGACGTGGCGCGCGGCGGGCTTGAGAGGCTGGCCCTCGCGATGACGGAGCGCCCGACCGAGAACACTCTGGCCGCTCTGACTCAAGTGAGTGCCGAGTTCCTGCGAGAAGAGTTCGGCTGGGGTGCGACCAGGGCTGAAACACGCGGCAGACAGTTCGCCGAAGTAATGGGCAGGCGCGCCGGGGTGTTGTACCGCCGCGATGACGCCTTCCAGTGGGTACACCCGACTTTCCGCGAATACCTCGCGGCGCAGGCACTGGAACGGCAGTTGAGAAGGTCGGGGAACGACTACTCGGCGGTCATCGGAGAGCGCCTGCTGGAGAGGATCTGGTACGACGTCTTATGGAGCCTGACGCTCGTCCATCAAGACCGCCAGGGACTGGTTAGGTGGATGAGCCGGGAAGCTCGCGACAACTTCGACGCGGACGCGGCATTGCTCGCGTACGACTGTTGGAAGGATAGCGAACCCGCCGTCCGCGAGGCGCTGAAGTCAGACATTGTCGCTGCGCTGGCCGGGGGCTTAGGGGACAGCCAATCGGGTCTATCGCTTCGGGACAGGCTACTGCGACACCTGATCCAGATGGGTGTGGACGTGACCGAGCAGCTAATCGCACTGCTCGACGAATACAACGGCCTGCAAAGTGAGTTGTTACCCGACTGGGATAGCGAAGAGCGCCCTGACATTCACACCGAACAAGGAAGAAAAATCTACGCGGGCCTTCGCCTGAGAGGCAAAGTCATTCAGGTTCTGGGAGACGTAGGCGACGAGCGCGCGGTGGAGCCGTTAATCTCTCTACTCGACGACGAGGTTGAGGGAGACAGTTTCCGTTGGCAAATCGCCCGGGCCGCAAGGCGGGCCCTGCGCTGCATCGGCGTGGCGTCGGTCGCCCCCTTACTGGCCAGAATCGGCGACGGCATACTCCCGACCAAGGTGCGTCTGTACTGTCTCACCGCGCTCGGGGTGGTCGGGATACGAAGTGCCGTCGTCACGCCCGTTTTAGATCAGGTTTTACGGGAAGGGCTTAGCGGAAACGCGGAATTGCTCTCGCGTTCGCTGTGGGCGGCATATCGCCTGGGGGACGGGGCGCACCGCGCGCACGCGATCTCCGCCCTTGCTTCAGACGACGAGCAAGTCGTTTCGGAAGCCGCGCAGTACCTAAAGCTGGTGCCCAACGAGTCGGACTTTAGCAGCCTTGACCGCGCGTTCAATAAGTGGCTGTCGAATGAAGAAGATTCATTCGATAGGACATGGACCCTACAGAGGTTAGCCGCCGCACTTCTGGCGACGGGCAGCCCCGAGGCTCAAGGGAAAGTATCCGATTTCATAAAGTCGAGCCTGGAAGATAACGGCAAACTCCCGCCTGACGACGCCGTGGACGCCGGGGATAAAGTGCGGTTGCCGGAGCTACCGCGACTTTTCTTGAACGGATTCATACGCCAGTTGAGCCTCCCGGAGCCCGGAATCATCGTCGGCCGGTTAGTTACCCGGCTGGGCCACGCGTGGCGGCCTGAGGAGACCGAGCTGCTAGTTGACGTGACCAGAAAGACGCCTAGAAATGAGGGCGACGAAGCAAACTTCGCAAGCAAGCTGATCGATATTTGTGTCGGGGACAGGCAGGGAAGGGAGGGGCAACAGCGGGCACTGCAAGACTACCTAGACCGCAAAGACGTCTTACGCCTAATGGCGAAATGTCAGGTGCCAGACTTCGTCTGCCATGCCGAGCGGTTACTGCCGGGCGCCAAATTCTGGACGGTGAGCCAGATCAGCGACGCCATGTGGGTGGTCGGCGACCCGTCGGCCGAGGAGCCCCTGATCGCGGCGCTGCATAACTTCGTGAGGCCGACGATGCAGGCCGACAGGCCCATGCCCGAGGAGTATGACATCCTCCGCGCGCTGAGCATGTGCTGCACGGCACACGGGGTACAGGCCATCCTTAGCTACATGCGCGATTACCCTAACCTCTCGATCCACCTGCCGGAGGAAGTGTTAGTCCCGCTCGTGCGACGCAGGGCGCTCGACGTAGACACGCTCTCGCGGATGGCCCTAGACTTGTCGGGAACGCATGAATTCATAAGGCGGGCATGCGTGCTGGCGCTAGGCTACCTGGATGCGCCGCATTTCCCCTCAGTGTTCCTGAAGGTCGTCGAGTCGGATACTGACGAGCAGGCGCAAGCCTACGCGGCGACGTTCCTCGGCTGGGCGAAGGAGGATCGGACCAAAGTAGTTAAGGCGTTGCAGGACGTGCTCATGACAACGGAAAGGACATTCCTTGCGACGCGGGCGGCGCAGGCGCTCGCACGCCTGAAATCGCGTGACTCCCTTCAGGTAATAGAGCGGGCGGCGGAGCGTTTCCGCGGGTTAGGCCCCGCCTCGAGTTTACTGAGGGCAGCAGCCCGATTCCGGGAACGCTCCACGCTCGCGCTGTTGTCAAAACTGCCCCCCAGAGCGCGGCCGTACGGTTATCAGCACACCGAGGCCAGTATTACCGCGGCCTACGGGGAGTTCTATCAGATGGATGCGTCAGCGCGCGCACGCGTGGACGAGCAACTCGAACCAACTCAGGTCAGATTCGATTCCGGCAAGCAGAGCGTTGCAATCGGAGTGCTCGCCCGACGAAATCCGAACCAGCTACTGCGACGGGTGACGGAGTTGTACGATGAAGGGAGTCTTGAGCCGAGCGCCCGCTCGGCGCTCATCAACCACGTGCCACGCCTTAGCAAGTCCAAGCGGGTGGATAAGGAGCCAGTGGTCGAGATCATGAAAAGACTCCTGTGCGAAGCAGACCTCTCCATCAGAGAACCCGCTGGCGAGTCCCTCCAGTTCATGGACGCCCCCGTTAGGCATCGCATCTACAGCGAACTGCGGGCGATGAGCAATGAGTGGGCGCAGGCATGCGCGGTCTACTCCCTCGGCTTCTGGGACAGCGACGAGAGCGTGATCAATGACGCCCGCTCCGACCCCTCTCTGGTCGTGCGGCGGCTTGCTTCGGCGGCCGCCGGGATACGCTCAAAGCGCCGCGGGCTTGGGCAGGTCGCGAAGACGTTTCGTACGACCGGCGGATTGGAGCGCCTCTCCGCCTACTACTCCCTTTTGGAGCAGGCCCCTGAATCACTCGTCGATGAGCTCTACCGGGACGTGAAGGAAGACGACCTTACCCACGTTTACTTACGCGAGATCGGGGGGGAGGTCGAGCGGCGTGTGAAGGAGGAGCGCAAGAAAAGGGCGAAAGATGAGGAGGATTGGATTTGCGAGAAGGTGCGCCATGTAAGTCTTGCTTGAAATAGACGTTCGACCGCTATTCCTGCTCGTTTTCGAGCAGATTCTCAAGAGAGGCGGCCTCGTCCTCTGGAAGCCACTTGGGATACTTAACTTCCACAGGACAGTCGTCGACAGGGGTAAATCTGATAGGGATGTCTTGGGGGGCATCGCCTGCCTCGGCTGATTCCAAGGCCCTTTTGATCGCCTCCTTATCTTCCTCCGTGATGATTGTCTGATTGCATGTCATAACAATCGGCCCCAGAGAGACCTCAACGCCGAGGAGCGTCACGACCCGATCTTCACTGGAACGCCAGAGGAGGTACTTCGGCTCACCGCCGAACCCTTCGAGCGCGTTTCGGGCCATTTCGGCGCCCCCCCTCGCCGTCATGTTCTTCACGTGAATAGTGTCATGACCCGTCTCGATAATCCGTGCGGTGTCGAAAACCTCCGTTACCTCATCCATACTGAGGTCACGGTCCGGGGCGGTGAAAAGTGTATTCGTCTTTTCCTGTATAAACACCAGGCGCTCGGTTAACTCGAGGAGTATCGGGTCCGGGCTCGGGTACATGCCCGGCGCAATACGCGACATCTGGCCTGAGAAGCCGTTGAGTAAACTGATCATCCTGAACTGACCGCCCTTTGACATCGCGCGCGAGAATCGCAATCCGGCCAGAGCCTGGAACACGTTCAGCCCCGAATATTGCATGCTACAGTCGAATTTGAATGCCCTGGTTTTATGGTTGATGACGATCGTGATTTTCCAGGGCACGAGTTCCTGCCCGTCATTGCTAAGCGTAGTCTCTTCCGTGCCCCCCTGAACTTTCCTCAGAACTATGTAATCCAACGAGGCCGTTTCGCCGTCGTCACACTCGATCTCGAACTTGACGGGTATCAGTTTGGTACTGGGGCGCGGCCTAAGCTCAAGAACCGCGTCCTCGTTGGCGGGCTGCGCGAGCTTGCGCATCGCGTCGGGCAGAGTAAAGCCTTTGAGGTGTGGGCTTTTAATTCGGATTGGTGCGCCGGTTTCTATATGACGCTTAAAGTCCTCACGCGCTTGACGGGTTTCGGGATCGTCCCCGCTGAAATCAAACTTCATGGAGAGTGGTAAAGTACGCGCCTCACCCGACTCGGAGGGCTTGGGCTCTATCACGACCTGTGCGACTAGGCGGAAGTCGGGGCTCTCCTCCTTAGCTAATTCCTTGTTAAGTTCGTCGACTCTTTGCAGAACAGTCTCGGCCGTCGGTGCCGACGTCCCGGCCTGTTCCTGTTTTTTAATGAGAGCTTCAAGGAACTCCCGCACCTCCGGGTGGTCGAGCGCCGTCGGCGTATAAGGGATTACGACTATGCCGTAATCTTTCTCGAACCGCCTCCGTTTAACCCCGGGCACACTGCGCTCGTCCATGAGGGCGAAGTGATGGCCTGTGCGGTCTGAGAAGACGGCCCTCATCTCGTCGAGCAGGAGCAGCAGGTCGGGGTCGGTGAGCCCGAACCCGATAAACAGGACGGTCTTGCCGGAGAAGAGCGAGGTCAGGTGCTGCCTGTAGGGACGGTTCGAGTGAATTATATCGCGGTAGCTCCTACTTCCTAGGACTATCGTGTCCATCCGGTCGATGGTGCCATGTGCTTTGAGGACGTAGAACTCATCGGTGCGGAGTGCGGCCGAAAGCTCAGACACGTCCTTGTGAGTAAAAACATGAGGCTTTTCGCCGTTGACCAACGTGTACGCCGTTTCCAACAGGTCTTCATAATTTGTGGTCACGGCGGCCGCGAAAGGAATCCGCGGGATGAGCAGATGAGCCTCCGTCGGCTTCCGCCCCTGTTTTCGGAACACCTCCGACATGAACATCCGGAATCGCTCGTCCCCCATCCGCTCCTGTAGCTCTTCGGCGGCCAGTAGCACCTCGCCGTCCCCAACGTAGCCCTCTAATTCCGCACGGTCGGACATTTCCACGCCGTGCGCCTGGGCCCAATCGAGCATCTGCCGGAGCAACTGCGGCCAGTTCGGCAGCCCCGCCCCCTGTGAGGGGCCGGCACCGACGAAGATGACGCAGTTCCCACGGCCAACCTGATCCAACAGCTCTTTAGGTATGTTTATTCGTGAACTCATACGATATGTGTTCATTCTGAAAAGGGCCGGCCCGGGTGTCAAACCCGCTTCAGCATATTGCTATATGGAGTAGGCATTGTAGGATTGTGACGTGCGGTGCGGCGACTAAAAGATGCTATTGACCAAGGCAATTCTCTTAGTAGTGAACCAACTGCTCCTGATCGGCGCGCTGGTGGCCCTCGTCCTATACGTTAGGAAGACCTCGCAGATCGTGAAGTCTTCCAAGGCTTCTAACGACGCGCTGAAACAGACTACTGCGGCGAGCCTGAAGTCAGTTGAGTTGTCTAGACAGATCCTCTCGGAGATGAAAGAGACGAGGTCATTGCTCACGGCCCCACTGGTAATAGTTTACTTTGAGAGGGGGGCGGACGAGCGGGTAGCCTACCTGTTCTTCATACTGGAGAATGTAGGCCGGGGAGTTGCCAAGGACGTGAAGTGGGACATTACAGGATTCTGTGGATCGACCGTCCGGTAGGGACGAGACGGAAAGTAAAAAGCTGTGAGACTGCAGAGTACGCTCATTGGCAGTGAGGCTAAAATCCTGTGGCGGGGCAGAGTGGCCAGCGCGCAATCGGCGCGCACCGTGTGTGGGCCCCACAGCCGGAGCGTATGCTGAGCTAGTTGGGCGGTAGGCGCGTACCACCGCGGGGCAGGGCACACGCCACGCGTCATGGGTTGGCAGTCCACAGCTAATTACGAATTGCCGAGGTCTGTGATAACAACAATAGAGGCCTGTAAATTGGCCCTCCATATTTATATGTAAAAATCTGAATTTGACCTTACAGACAATGGCTTTTAGTCAAAGTTCGTCTGACAGCAATCGCCCGCCGGCAAAGCCAGCACGAGGGAGAACTTCAGGCGCTTCGCGCCAGCAATAAGGGTGGATAGCTACAAGTTGTCGGACAGCATTTTCTGCAAGGTCGTGTTCTGACTTTTTCAGTTTTATTAACCTTCGCACCCGCTTTTCACTGAATCTGAAAGGGGAAGCTCTATATAGAGCTTCCCCTCTTCCTGAGCTTCAAGGTTGCCCGCGTGAACGCGAGGTGGCTACGTCTCCGCATACCCCTAGATGATCCCTTCGAGACTCCAGTCATAAGCCCTTTTAGCATATCTGCGCCCGACATTTAGCTCAATAAGTTTGCAGTATCCTTAAGTTACTTTTGCTGAAACCAAGTGCAAATTCGTACTACGATTGCGGCAATTTAGAAAACCTTCAGCCACCTCGGCAGCACTCTACCCTCTATATTACTGAACATACTAACTTGATACCGGCATATTAGCTTCTTGCCGGGGGTAGGAGCTCGGTTAAACGGTTAAAAATAGTGAATCTTTTAAACTGTTTAGAAGTCGCAGAAAGGGCTAAGAATGCCATGAAATCTACTGGCTGATGCTGTTCAGGAACCTGAAACACTAAAATCCAACTTGCGTTACCATGCGAAAGAAGAGGGGCAGGGAATAGCCGCCAAGCATATCCCCCTGCCCCCTCACTTCTCAACCCTGACGCGACGAGGCGAAAGGATTATGGACCCATGCTACGGGCCCGGTACGTTGATTATATGTACATGGACCCGCCCTACACAAACAGAGTGGTATGCCATGAACGACTTTCAACGTATGACGCAGACACAATCAACTCCGTCCGTATCAGGTGCCCTTATGGACGGGCCTCCGTGTGAAGCTTTAACAACGCAGCCTGACGAGGACCAGACCGTTCGGCGTGAACGCGATAAATGGCCCCTCCAGAGGCAGAAGATCATCTTCTATTACGCTCTCGCTTGGCTGCCATTCTTCTTCACGGGGAGTGTCGTGGCGTTAGCGGTAGAATGCCCTTCCGAGCTTAAAATTATCGCCGGCGTGTTCTTGGCATCAACTGGTTTGACGTTTATTCGACTCGTCACCGGCATAACTCCCCCGATGCTTGAATTGTTGGGCGAATTGATTCGCGCTTGGTTGCCACGTCGATGACGAGGCTACTACTGTGTCCCCGCTTCAGAGCCTCGACGTCTAACAGGCGCAAAGATGAGACAGGGGCTAGAACCTTTGCTCTACAATTAAGATCGCGAAGTTAACGGCAGCTACTGAATCGTCCTTCACTCATACACTTAATAGTGCCAGGTTGGGAACTCATAGAATCATGTGCATCGTTTGTGTGACTTGCCGCGTAATTCACCACGTCCTCCTTGCGTTTAGCTAACGCCGCTTCGCCCTTCGGGTATCTCCCTCATCTATGTTCCGGCGTGGGTCAACAGAGTGGCCGCCGAAGAACTGTCCCTCCGGCGGCCTATCGGATAATTTATCTGCGTCCGACAATTATCGAAGTCGGCTGGTACGGGACGGGAGGAAGTCCGTCATCATGCACTCTGAGCAGTCGTGCGCGGCCGTTCTTCTTCCTCGGCCAACACCTGGGCCGTGCGCCACAAAACGACCTCTCTCAAGCAGTATCTACATTCAACTATGTGATCCACAAATGCTCGATGCGCGTCCTCAGTCAAATCGCCGACGATGTAGTCAATCACTCGCTCCTGACCGACTACCGGGTTAACACAGATCGTGATCGACTCAATATGGGGTTCAGTCGACTCCCCGCCTTCGGGGACGCCGAACCCGTTGCCCTCCACGCTCTCTTTGCTCATCACTGTCGTCATGGTTTTTCCTCTCTTTCCGTCAAACGCGCGATGCGTTTCTGAATGTCAGGTGCCACGATTATTAGCCGTCACCGCCGGTCAGCCTTAGCTCAGCCTTAGCTCAGCCTCGTCACTCCAGGTACATCGCGCGCGCAGGACTATCCCGTGAACCGCATTTCGAGCGCCGCGCATGAATGCTTCCTAGGAGTGGGTTGCTTCGAGGATCAAAGCAACGGGCGGCTTAATTTTTTAGCGTTCCAGTGCCGCCACTATGGCCTGACGTGTTTTGCTGGATGCCTTAACCTTCGTAGCGGGTCACCCTCTGGGATGACTCGCTACTTCTATCAACTCCGTTTACTTAACTTATCCGCTCAATGCTGCTAGAGCGGTCGATAATGCTCGCGGCCGCGATGTCCGTAATCTTGCCATCACCGATGTTTTGAGTAACCCCGGCGTCGATCTGCGCGATTGATTCCGCCTCATGCCCGCCGATGTAGGCATCTATGCTCGCGATGCTCCCAGCATCGGCTGCGTTGATGCTGGAGATGCCTGCGCGGATGTCGGCGATTGCAATCTGCTCGATGGTTGCTATGGCAATGCTGTCACTGCTCTCGGCGCGCTGGGCGATGTTATTGTCGATGTAAGCCTCGCCGAGATAGCGGGAGCCGTGGATGCGGCCGAGGCCGATGTTAGACCAGACGGCCGGCACTACGTCGGGTTGTACATGCATGGGACGGCCGACGCCGTTGGGGTTTACAACAACCACACCCGCGATTTCCAACACGCCGCTCGTCTCGGGAGCGGCCACGATAATATTCTCTGTTGCCACGCCCATCGATATGTTCTCTAGTCCGATGACGCGCACGCTGGATATGACGGTGACGAGCACTACGAGAATCACAACGACGATCACGACAACCACGCTAACCTTGTTGCCTACCACCTGTAGATTCCGCTTCATGATCTTCTCCTCCCGATTAAATGTTACGTCTGAGAATTTAACGAGGACGTGATGTTGCTGCATCTCATTCTCGTCTTTACGTCGCTTCATAAGTAGAGAGCAGCGCAGAGGCGAGGGTGGCCGAAAATATTTTCAGTGTGACGGAGCACGAGTTATGAGTGGATGGCTCGATGAGGTGAAGTGCCGGTCGGTCGCAACTGCTTGACGCGAAACTATACGAAATTTCTCGACCAGCTTAGACATTCATTCACTCTTCACTTTTGTAAGCGACGTAGAGCCGACAATGAGGTGCAGCAGCAGTACGCTGAAAATATTTTCGGCCACCGCCGCCTTTTCGATCCCTCTTTACCTTTACAACCGGAAGAAACACGCCTCGCCCTTATTGTCTAGGCGTTGAAAAGCTTTTCCGGCCGCCGTTTCCGACGCGCCACGCGTCGCCGCCGAGGTTTCCGACCGCATGCCGGTGACCCGGAAAGAAAGACGATTTTTTCGGGCTACCCGATGCAAATAAGAGGTCATCTCATAGCTACCAAAGGAAGGATAAACCGATGCACCACTTTCACGGCCGTACGCGCCGTACCGGCCGACAGTCCCTTCAAACCTTTACAGCTCTTTGCACGCCGCACGAAACACCGATGATCGGGAGCTGCCCTTCGTCACCTTAATCGCCGAAGGCGGCCCTCCGATTACGCTCTGAATGGTTCGTAAGGAGGGCGATTATGACTCAGAAGAATTTCGACGAAGACGTAAAAAACTATAAGGACTTCTGTCACCAATGGGACGCAGGGACGTTAACCGAAGCCCACCCGGTGGTGAGATTGGTCGAAAGTTGTGCGGGTGTCGTAGCCCGCAAACATAATTGCGTCTCTGACCGCGCCGACATCGCGCTCGAGACCTTAATGAGCCTGAAGAGGGAGAGCAACTACAATGGCGAGGGCTCGTTGAATGGCTACGTCATGAAGATTCTTGATAGAAAGGCGTCACGCGTGGCAGGGCCACTGGTAAGAATACCCCGGAAGCCGAAGAAAGCCGAGGAGAAGTCCGGCGACGCCTGCAACACTCCGAAGAAAGGCGAGGAGAAGTCTGCCGACGCCCATATCTATCCAAAGTACGTTTCGATTGATGACCACACGAGAGAGACGCCGGTCATGGAGTTGGTCGATGAGCGCAGCGTGAAGCTGGTGGATGAAGTTCTGCGGCACCTGGCTTATGACGAACTGATGAAGGACAAGATAGCAGCGATGCCCGAACTAACACGCGTCATCGTCGCCATTGTGATCGAACATGAAGAGGCACTGGGCAGGCGCCGCATCGCACAGGAGGCGACCAGGCGACTCGGGCGTAATATCACGCCGCATCAAGTGGTAACTGCATTGTCGCAGTTGGCAGTGGTCATCGGTGCCTTCCTATAGCCCGTGTAGGGCCGGACGGTCGGACGCATCTATCTCTTCAGTGGAGATTCAGTACAGCCCTTATTGCTCCTTTGCTATTAATGGCAAACTCCTCCCCGGAACACAAGAAGGCCGTCAGCCAAGTTCATATTCTCGGTTCCCGCTACGGTTCGCGACCAAAGCGTCTGTCATAGCACGCTTCAAGCAGGGGGGCGTCACCGGTAAAGGTCTATTCTTTTTCCGGAAAATAGCTTATGATAATGCGTCTTTTGATGAGCAGCGATTAAAGGGGGGGTGCGGAGTTCATCGAACTCCGCACCCCCCCTTTATATAGATAGATGGAACGGAAAAGTGAATTGGTCACTTCAACCAATTTGTATATCTTCAGGAATATGAGTTTTGCATTCAATCCCATAATCAATATGGCGGAGGTGAGCTCGCCGCATTTGTGCCAAGTGCGCTTATGTGCGATATTGTAAAATAGGGTGATCCAACGTCTCATCAAGAATTCTTCTTGACCTAAAGTTGTGTGTTGTTATATGTCTCCCGAAGGAAGATTGCTTCGCCCCGAAACGGGTTCACACGTTGAATTGTGTGCTGCTCTTACGATGACAGTTTACAGACTCCTTGTAAATCGCCCCTGACTTATGCGCCATTGGCGACGCTCAAGCATCGCGTTAAAGGGTGGGGCACGTCGCGCGGCGTGCCCCACCCTTTAACAGTGAAATCAGTATTACGGAATGCTCCCTACGGCAACTACCTTACGGTGAATGTCGAGGAGCGCGACGATGTCCCGGCGTACGTCTGCAAGTAGACCTGCCACGATCCAGCCCCGAGCTTCACGCTGGAGACGCTCAGGCTCGTCACGGAGTTGACCGTCACGCCCGCCGAAGGGTGCTGGTAGCAGGTGCTGGAGCCCGCCACGCAGAACCAGACCTGAGTCCCGCCCGGGACGAAGTTCGACCCGGAGATGGTGCCGCCAAAGAACTGGCCGGCTAGGGGCGTCGTGTTCCACGAATACCCGGATATCGTCGGAGACCCCGCGAAGACCGCGAAGGAAGAGGAGCGGTCGGACTGCCCCGCGGAGGTCTTGACGTAGAACTGCCAGGCACCTGAATCCAACCTGACATTCGACACGGTCAGGCGGGTCGAGCTGTTCACGGTCACGCCGGCGGATGGGTGCTGATAGCAGCTGTTTGTGCCACTCAGGCAGAACCAGACTTGCGTGCTCCCGTTAACGAATCCTGTGCCGTCAATCGTGCCCCCGAAGGTCTGGTCTGCTCTGGGCGTAGAGCTCCAGGAGTAGTTGGTGACGGTCGGCCGCGCGGGCGGGGCCGCCACGTTGAAGGCCGAAGAGCGGCCGGACTGTCCTGCCGATGTCTTCACGTACAACTGCCAGGAGCCAGCGCCCAGATTCACGTTGCTGGCGGAAAGGCTGTTCGGGCTGTTAACCGTCACGCCCGCGGACGGATGCTGGTAGCAGGAAGTCGACCCGTTCACGCAGAACCACAACTGCGTGTCGCCGGATATGAACCCCGTGCCCGTCACCGTGCCGTTAAAGAACTGACCGGCTACCGGCGTCGAAGTCCAGGAGTAGCTGCTGACCGTCGGCGGCTGGGGAGGGGACTGAACGGTGAAGGCCGCCGAGCGTCCCGAAGACCCGGCCGCAGTCTTCACGTAAAGCTGCCAGGAGCCCGCGCCGAGGTTGACGTTGGTGGCGCTCATGTTCGTCGCGCTGTTGACCTTAACGCCGGCCGAGGGGTGCTCGTAACATGCCGTGCCGCCGTTGACGCAGAAGAAGAGCTGCGTGGCCCCCACGACGAACCCCGTCCCCGTGACCGTGCCGCTGAAGGCTTGGCCGGCCTTGGGCGTTGATGTCCAGGAGTAATCCGAGACCGTCGGCGGGGTGGCGGTGGCACCGATCCGCTCCCAGTAGATCTGCGCCACCGCGCCGTCGGCGTGCTCGTAGTAATCGACGCGGAGGTCGTGCTGGCCGGCCGAGAGGTCGAGCTCGACGTTGTAGCTGGTCGGCGGCTGGTCGAACCAACGTTCGAGCCGGAGCACGCCGTCCACATAGAGCCTGAAGCCGTCGTCGGCGCGCAGTGTGAAGCGGTAACGGCCGGCGTCGAAGGACTGGCGGCGCGTCCAGCGGGCCGAGAAGTTATCGGTGTTGACGCCGCAGTTGGCATTCGGGCTCCCCGTCCCCCAGTCGTGCGCGAAGAAGGGCGTGCTGCTCGAACTGTCGTCACGCACCATGACGGGGCTGCCGCTCAGCGTGGTGTTGTTGAAATACTCACCCTTCCAGTGGTCTGAAGCAACTGTGGCGATGCAGTTCGCTGGCGGCGCCTGCACCGCGAACGGCTCGGAGAGCTGAGACTTGCCCGCCGATGTCTGCACTTGCACCTGCCACGACCCGCCGCTCAGCTTGACGTTGGTTACAGTCAAGTTGGTCGAGTTGTTGACCGTCACGCCCGCTGAAGGGTGTTCGTAGCAGTTACTCGTATTGGTTTGGCAGAAGAAGACCCGCGTCCCTGACACGACGAAGCCCGTCCCCAGCACGCCGCCGCCGAAGGGCTGATCCGCCTTCGGCGTCGCGTCCCACGTGTACTTGGAGATCGTGGGCGGGACGGTGCCGCCGCCGGTGCGCTCCCAGTAGATCTGTGCCACGGCCCCGCCGCCGTGCTCGTAATAATCGACACGGAGGTCGTGCTGGCCGGCGGTAAGGTTTACGTCGACGCTGTAGCTGGTCGGCGGCTGATCGATCCAACGTTCAAGGCGCAGCACGCCGTCCACGTAGAGCCGGACGCCGTCGTCAGCCCGCAGGGTAAATTTATACTGCCCCGCGTCGAAGGACTGGCGGCGCGTCCAGCGGGCCGAGAAGTTGTCAGTGCCGATGCCACAGTTGGCGTTAGGGCTGCCCGTGCCCCAGTCGTGCGCGAAGAAAGTGCCCCCGTTGGGGTCGCTGTCATCGCGCACCATGACGGGGCTGCCGCTCAGCGCGGTGTTGTTGAAATACTCGCCCTTCCAGCGGTCGGCCGCCACCGACGCGGTACAGCCCGAGCCCCCGAGGGCCTCCCATCTGAATTTAGCCGCGGCATTGCCCTTATTCTCGTAGTACTTGACCACGATAGTATGAATGCCCGCGGACATAATCCGTTCAACCCGCTCCTCGGTTTCGGGCCGGTCGTACCAGCTGTTGATGATCAGGTTGCCGTCCACGTAGACCTGCATCCCATCGTCCGAGCTGGCGATGAACCGGTGCGTGCCCTGCGTGAAGCTGAACTGTCCGCTCCATTCGACTTTGAAGCGGTCGTTCAGAACCCCGTTGCCGGGGTTGCCGCTCCCCCAGTTGTAATTGATGGGAGAGCTTTCGCACCTCGCGAAGGTAAGGTTGCCGGAATCGAGGTTCGTATACTCGGCCCTGAACTGCCCCTGCGGGCAGGATATCTGCGGGGCGGTGGGGATGTAAGACTTGTTCCAGTTGAATTTCGCCGACACCCTGTAATCGAACGGAAAGTTTCTGTAGACCCCGCTGTCGTTGTAGTAGTTGATGATGGTGAAATGCTGATCCGCGTTCATGCAGTGGGAGTAGTCCGCGCCGCCGTTCAGCAAGCAGTAGGCTACCTCCTTCGATTCCGACGGGTCGCTCCCGTCGTCGTACTCTCCGGCCCAGGAGCTAAGCTGTGGCTGGACGACCCCGGTCGTCGGCCCGGCCTTGTCGTTTTGCACGGCCACAGGGATATCCACGTAATACGTGACCCCGGCCTTGATTTCGGTCGCGGCGCCAGTCCCGATGGTGAACGACGCCTGTTCGTCAAGAAGCGTGTCATCCTTGTAACGTCTGTCCCCAGACGGCCGCTTATCCGGCGAGCTCGGCTGTTGGGGCAGGCTTGAGTACCAATCCTTGCTCCCGAATTTAAAGTCCCCCTTCTTGTCGGTGAAGATGGTGATGTCATGTTCGTAGCCGAAGTGCAGGGAGTTAAACCCACTCACGTCATCCCAAACAAAGTAGCTGGTTAGGTAGCGCGCCTGCGCGTCGTAATTGATCTGCCCTCTCGACGGGCTGAACTTCCACGGCTGTCCGGGGTAAGGCTCGTTGGAGGCGACAGAGGACGAGGGGGCGGAGGCCGCGTCGCCGCCTGACATCTCGTCGCTGACGGGGCGCTTTGGCTTCGAGTCGGCGCCAGCTTCCGTCACGCCGCTGATCTGGAAACTGAGGCTCTCTTCGGGAAGGGATTTGAGCAGCCGTGACAGGGCACCGGGGGCGTCTTCAGCGACGAAGCCCGAGAGCATGAGGCCCTTCTCTCGCGACAGGGCCAGTTGGGCGGAAAACTCTTCGAGCAGCTTTTGCCGCGACCTTTCCCAGTCCGCGTCTCCCGTTGTAAGTGCTGCTTGGTTGGAAGGCGCGCTCAGGTTATTAATCTGCCGCAGCAGGAACTCGACGTGCCGCTTGCCGAAGTCCTCTAACGCATCGTCGAGGGTCTGGCCTTCGTCGAGGTTGTAGCCGGCACTGTGTTCGCCCCACTTGTAGAGCAGGCTTTTAACCTTGGCGCCAGTGGGCGAAACAGTTCTTCCAAACTCCGCGGCCTCCACGCCGCCATCGAACGAAACCTCGACGGCCACGCGTTCGACCGTGCTTGACTGGAGTTGCGCGACCGCCTCCTCCTTACGCAGGACGGAGGCGCGTGCCTCCTTCTTATCGGAGACATCGCCCTGCGACTGCGCCAACAGCGTCTTCGAGCCCGCGTAGAAAAAGCCCAAGATCAAGGCGGTTAAGGTGAGTATGTATTTGGCGCTTCTCATAACTTTCTCCTTCAGTGCCGAGCCGGCGTTACTCCCTGCCCGATAGTGGTTAGTGCCCCTACGCCCGAGCGAGACGTCCTCACTCTCTTCTCAGAATCTCCGCCGGGGCGCGGGAAACGTGACAGAGTTTTTTCGCGCACCATGCTCACCTCCACTTCCACTCGCCGTTGAAGACGAAGGGTGCCCAGTAGTAGGCGGACGACCAGCGACCTTCCTTCCAAAGCTCCGCTTGCACCTCGCGTAGGGCCGCGGTCGGCGGCAGCTTCTGCGGGCCGAACAGCTTCCGGTAAAACTTGGCTATGAAATCCGCCGCGGCGCGATCGCTGACCGGCCAGAGACTCACGAGGACGCGCGGCACGCCGGCATGCATGAAGGCCCCCGTCAGCCCGACCATCCCTTCGCCCTTCGTGTCGGTGCCGAGGCCGGTGCGACAGGCGCTCAGGACGACAAGGTCCGCCTGCAACTTCAACTTGTACACGTCGCTCAGCGTCAGGTCGCCGTCGAGCGGGAGCCCGTCCTTATCGAATTGCGAGAGGACGATCTTGGAGTTAGAAGGGCGCGAGTCATCGACGAAGGCGTGCGTGGCGAAGTGGACGATCTGGTAGTCACTCAAGAGGCCGCTCAAGGCCGTGTCGCGGCTCGCGTCGAAGTCGAGCGCCGCAAAGCTGTCCCGGCCGGGGGCCGAGGCGACGATCTGCTGGGCCTCCCAGCGCGTACCCGGCAGCCGCCGGTAGTTCTTGCGTTGTGCCTCTCTCTCTAAGGCGTCCGGCGAACGGTCTTCAGGCGCGCCAGACGCCGCTATACGTCCGCCACCACGGCCCGCAGCGGCCGGCCGGACGCGCAAGTCCTCTCTGGTGAAGACCGGGTCGGCCAAGACGGCAACTGCTTTCGGCGCGGCTGGCCGGCGGCTCGCGTTACGACGCAGCACCGCCAGCACGGAAGCCGACGGCAGGGTCACAATCTCGTGGGAGGCGATAAGCGGCTCAGGCGTGCTGGCGACCTCGTCGCGCGCGCGCGGCGCAGGTAAGGCCCCGAAGGGCACGAGTTGGAGCGCGCCCTGCGTCACGACCAACAGGCGCTTGCCGCCCAGCCGCGCGCGCAGCTGCCCCAAGAGCATCTCGCTCAAATCCGCCGCCACCTTCTGGGCGTCGGCGTCGGCGCGCTCCACCCTCTGCTTCCACTCGGCCGACTGAGGCCCGGGCTGATTGCGCTCGGTCAACAGCGTGTAGAGTTCGAGCGCTTTTGATTCGAGCGCACGGCGGCCCGGCAGGACGTAGCTCAGGACTTCCCTTGGGGAGACCAACCAGACGAAACTGCGATCCTCGCCCAGCGAGTATTCGAGCAGCAGCGTGTCGTCGTCGAGCAGGTTTTGAATGCCGGCCGCGTCGAGCGGCGCAGCCAGCGCCGAGTCATACTCGTGCCCAGCCCCGTCAGATTCCGCGAGGACGGCGAGCAACTCCCGCGCCCGCGCTCTCTCGTTAATCCTGAAAGCCTCGACGGGTGAGCCCCCCGCGAGGCCCATCTGTGACATGCGCATCAGGAGGTCAATGTGGAATTCGTAATAATCCTGCACATTGGCGAAGTAGTAGGTGCGCAGGTCGGTGCTGCCGCCCTTCTCGCGCAGCGGCTCGATCAAGCCGAGCACGTCATTCATCGTCGCAAGCGCTCCGGCCAAGTCGCCCTGCTCGCTCTTCACGCGGGCGACGCCGTAGAGCGCGTTCGCCCTCCCCGTACGGTCGGCGGGGTCGCGCAACTCGAACGCCTCGCCGAAAGCCTTGAGCGCCTCCTCCCTGGCTTCGAGGGCGTGCTGAATCCAGCCGAGGATTGTCAGGGTGCTCGCGCGGCCGTGGGTGTCCTTCAGCTCAACGTACAGGTCGAGTGCGCGGCGTGCATAATCCAGCGCCTCCGCGTTCCTGCCGAGACGGCTGTAAATCCTGCTGACGGCGGCCAGCGTGTTGGCTACGCCCCTTTGGCTGAGCACGACGCTCTGCCCCGGCAGGTTCTTCCTCAGTTCGAGCGCCTCCTGGAAACTCGCGAGCGCGTTGTCGTTATCGTTCAGTAGCGCGTAGGCCCACCCTTGGCCGTAGACGGCGATGGCCGCGCCGCGTTTATTGCCGAGAGTTTGGAAGAGTTGGCTGGCCTGCTCGAAGTCCCTCAGCGCCTCCTGACTCCGGCCGAGGTAAAGGTTGGGCCAAGCGCGACCGGCGTAGGTGATAGCCTGCCCGTGGCGGTTGTCGAGCGCCCTCATCTTGTCGAGCGCCTGTGTGAAGTAGTCCAGCGCGGCCGTGTGATCGGCCCGCGACTCATAGCTCCAGCGCAGGCGGTGGCGCGGCTCGGGAAATTTCGCTCCGCCGTATGAGCCGAGGTCGCTGTGGCTCCACCCCAAGCCGAAGAGCGTCACGGCCATCTCGTATTCGTCGCCGAGTGACTGCCAGAGTTTCAGAGCCTCTTCGTACTTCGCGATGGACGCGCGCAGACAGTCCGGCCCGCCCTTGGCGTAATACTTTCCGCCCTCGGTCACGACACGCTCCGCGTTGACGCGCACTTCGTCGGACGGTCTGGCGGCCCGCAGCTCGTTGATCTTCAGTCGGTAACGCCCGCTCGCGCCCTTCTCGATGGCGCGTACCTGTAAAAGGTATTCGCCGTCCGCCGGGGCGATCAGCGAGATGGGCTCCAGCCCCCACGCACCGCTCTGGCGATCCACCTCCGCCAGACGGCCGCCGCCGCGCGCGCATATAGCCAGGTTGAGGTCAACGCCGAGCTGTTCCACGGCAGCCCGGAAGAACTGCCCCTTCGTGAGGTTGAGTAAGTACCAGTGACGCTCGCCGTAAGTGATTGACGTTTCGGGCGTCCCGTTCAACGGGAGGGCGCGCACCTGCTCATCCCCCCTCACGACGCATTCCTGCGGGTCTGACTTCAGCTCGCACGCGGGGGCGGCGGCAGTCTGCGCGCCGTCCTGTGACAGCGCCGCGGGCGCCGGCACGAGCGCGAGACACAGGGTGATGAGCGTGAAGATGCGGAGCGGCGTTCTGCGTCCGCGCGCGGTGACGGGGTGACGGAGTTCAGTGGCGTTAATCATATCCGCGCTCCTCCAGCGTGTCGCAAAGAAAGAGTCCGTCGGTATTGGTTGGAAGTCGCCCCCGGGTCGGCCGCTACTTTCGCCCGCGCGTCGCTTTCGCCGAAGGGCCAACGGCCCGAATCGGGAAGTGCCCGAGGTACTCTTCGGCGCCGGCTTCATCGCGCCTCGTGACGCACAGCGAATATTCGCCAGGCGGAAGCCGACGCATGTCGATGTTGACCGACAGACGCGCGCCGTCGGCGCTAAAGCCCTTTCCTTCGGCCAGCGTGGAGAGTCGCGCGGGCTCCTGTACGTAGACGGAATAGTTGCCGCTCCGGCTCCCCTCCGGCAGGCTGATGTCGAGTCTAGTTCGCCCCCTGCGCGCGATGACTACCGCGCGGCCGTTGTCCACACGACTGCTCTCCTCATCGGCGCCGCGGAAGGAGGCCACCCCCGGGTCGTTGCTCAGGTCTAGTTGCTGAGATTGGGCGAGCTCCTCCAGTGTTTCCCCGGCGGGCGCGGCGCGGGGCCTTGGGTTAGGGGCCGTTGGGGCAGGTTTGCTCGTGCGCGGCCGCGGCTCTTTAGCGGGAGGAGGTTGTGGGGGCTCAGGGATGACAGGTCGAACTTCCGGTATCGGACTCGGACTAGGCGTCGCATCCCTATGATGTACTACCGACAGCGACGTAGGTGCCGGACTGTCGCCCTTCAGGAGGGCGAAAACGAGGGCCATGAGACCCACGCCCGCGAAGGCCACGATGGCCCAGACCGCCCGCCGCCGCCTTCTCGCCAGGGCGATGATGCTGGCCACTAACGCGACCTCGATGAGAGCCCGGCCTCGCACGGTCGCGGCTTGCTCCCGCGCCTCCGACCGCGCGGCCCCGAGCAGCTCGCGCGCCGCGAGGGGCTCGGCCGGCGGCACGTCGGCCTGGCTCCGAGCCTCTTGCCACAGCAGGTGCCGGCGGTCGCGGCACGCGCGGCACTGAAGGCAGTGGCGCGAGACCTCCTCTGAACGGCGGCGGTCTTGCGGCGCATCCTGCCAGAAGTCAAGGAGGTCTTGATCCGCGGGGTGCGGGCTACGCAGAAGCAGACCCGCGTCCCGCCCCGAGAAGGCGAGATCAAGTAAGGCCGCGTCCCGCGCCTCTTGGCAGGTCGTGCAGAAAGATAGGTGCAGATCGGCCTCGCGCTTCGGCTCGGGGCGGAGCCTATCCGTTAAATATTCTCTGAGTGACTCGTCTGTCAGATGTTCCTTGAGGTTCATGATTCCCTCCACGGCCAGAGAGCTTGGACATCCTTCTCAGGCAGTCGCGCAGCCTCTTGACCAGGCGCCCTTTATACTGGCGCGCGTTCACGACACTCAGCCGCTTGTGCTTGTATGTGAAGTAGAGTTCTTGAAAGTACGCGCTGCCGTGTTCGATGTAAGCCAGCAGGAGGTCGGCGTTCTCTCTGCCCAGGCACCTGACTGCGATGTCGGGCAGTTCGGCTAACTCGGCGATACGTTCAGGCGTCTTGTCGGCGGAGGGCGGGGCGATTAAAAAGACGCCGGCCGATTCATCTTCGTCCTCTGGCTCGCCGACGCCGACCAACGCGATGGGTTCCTGAGACAGGTACTCCTGCACGCGCCTCTCGTCCATCTCCAACTGCGCGGCAATGTCCCCGGCCGTCGGCTCTCTGTGGAGCGCAGCCGTCAGCTCGGCCCGCGCGCGCCTGATTAATCTCTCCAACTGTCTGCGGTAGCCAGTCTGGTTAATGACCTTTCGTCCGTACCAATAGTCGATGAAGGCGAACTTCACGCGGGGCCTGAGGAAGCTTTCCAGTGAAGCGGACCTGGCGGGGTCGAAACGATGGATGCTGACCAAGACCGTCTCATTACCCTCCTGCACGAGGTCGTCGAAGCCCCGCCAGCCCCCCAGCCGCTTACAGTGAACCTTGGCCAGGCCCGCGACGAATTTCAAGGTCGAGAGGATGAGTTCTTCTTTGGCCTCTTTGGCCTCCGAATCGCGGGCGCGCATGCGCGCCACCAGGGTGG
>Ga0081539_10001000_pt1 | contig 52492 bp, 52 predicted proteins | sample TabmetS4T2R2_FD_71023 | JGI IMG/M metagenome (GOLD analysis project Ga0081539, IMG submission 71023) | Tabebuia heterophylla rhizosphere microbial communities from the University of Puerto Rico - S4T2R2 | ecosystem: Host-associated > Plants > Roots > Rhizosphere ... | reverse complement strand
GTATGAAGTATAGAGATTGCTTCTGCCATTTTTGAAATAGCAATTGGACCATAGGGGTGTGCAGTACTAACCTGGTCGTTAACGATGTCGTTAAGAAATGTTGCTTTGAATTCTTCAGGCACTAAAGCGTCAAGGGTTTTATCCATTGTTCGCAGAACATATTCCCTGCCGTTTGCACTAACAAGCCGAAGTGTTTTTGATTCGTGACCGCCGCCAAGTTTCAAAGGGCGCAAGCCTCCATCAATTGTTGAGATATTGAAAACGGGAAATGCAACAGGAGTTGCCCATTCTCTGCGATAATGCTTACCCCACCAAAATTCTTTCCAACCTGAAGCCGAATATTGCGTACCAGCAGCCTTGATAATTACAGCGGAATCGTTTGATTGAGTTGCAGTCTCTATCTTGTGATTGGGTGTATAGTGATCTTGACCATAAAAGTTGATATACATTACACTAAGTAGTATAATAATGATAAGAGGTTTCATAAGCGACTTTTTTCACTTTTTCTAATAAGGCAAATTTCTCATTGCAAAATCTGTGTATCAATAGCTCGACTAATCCTTTTGTTGTATAAATTATTTATCGCGCCAATGTTTCATCAAATCGGCTCACAAGATTGAGTTTGAAGAGAAATTAATAACGGGAATGCGCGTCTTACATCATCTCCATTTTCGATTATGCTTTTGTTTTTTATGCAATGGACTAAAAGTGTCACTTAATTATTTCACAGCTGATTTCGTAAAAATATCAGCTAAATCATCCTATCTCCCAGAGCCAAATAGTTGATGCGGGCTAATTTAATCTTGAACAAGACTTCTTAAGCTTCAAGATTGTTTATCATAGCAGCGAAACTCCTTCCACGTTTTATTTGGCTAAAGATGTTCTAAGCATTTTTTGGGAAAGCAGCGATTGCTGCTTACATGCGATTTTAATTTCAGATTCCGCCTGATTAGTTCTTGTTGCATAATCACACTAACTTTAGTATATATGAAATATAAATTAGAAAAGCCTGTTGAAGGTTCAATAAAAAAAAATACCAATGTACCATTGAATGGCGCAATGGCAAATTTATTGCAGATGAGCCTCCCTCTGTTGGCGGAGAAGATACAGGTCCTGATCCATATACGCTTTTGCTTTCTTCACTCGCTTCATGCAAGCTCATTACACTGCGAATGTACATTGACAGAAAAGGATGGGAAATTGACAAATTAGCGATCAATGTAAATCTTTACCAGGAAACAAAAAACGAAATAACGACCACTATCATAGATTGCGACATTTTATTTCTGAGCCCAGTTAGCGACGAACAAAAATTGAGGCTGTTAGAGATTGCAAAGAATTGTCCCGTTTCAAAAATTGTGCAAGGTGATTTAAAAGTTCGTGTATTTGGCTTTAGGGAAGGAGAGACAAAGACATTCAAATATGCAAACGAGGAGATTACAGTTTTGTGGAAGCCGGAATTTTGTCAGCATTCTACGCGCTGCTGGACACAATTACCGCAGGTATTTAAACCAACTATACGCAAATGGATTGATCCTGATGGTGCCCCGGCAGAAAGAATCCAGGAACAGGTGACGAGATGTCCTTCGGGTGCGTTAGTCTTTATGTATAATGACACAGAAAATTCAAGCGAGATAGAGAAAGGCAATTAGCCAACATGAAAAATCAAGGCAATGTAATAAAGATTGATTTTCTTTTTTTCGGTTGAAGATTTCTTGTCTTGTGTCCCTTACCTGTAGTGTCTTCGAATAACAATATTTCTCCACCCTTGAAGATTCTTTTTTCTCCGAGTGAAGTTTCAATTTCAATTATTCGATCCTGGTGGATAATGTACTGCACAGGAAAAGATCGGCCTACTATTCCTCTTTGGTGATCCACCTCTTGGTTGTCTCACCAATAGAAAGTGTTTTTTATCCTTTCTTCAAACCCTGCTTTCAATTTCGCTCTGCTTCAACAATTCCATTTTGACTTTCTGATAATTGTGGTCTAAAGTTAAATTGGTTGCGAGGTTAATAAGTTTTACTGCTAATTTATATTCTTATATAAATCTGTCTAAATTACTTCAGATGCGCTCTAAGCATCCAAGCCATTTTTTCATGTGTTTCCATCAATCCGGTAATAAAATCGCTTGTGCCAAGATCCTTTAATTCAATAGCGTAGCGGTTAATATGTGAACGCAGGTGAATTATAATACTTTCATGGTCTGCAAGCAACTGTTTAATAAAACTTATCGCATCATTCTTGTCTTCCTTCCCTTCCGTGAAATGTGTAAGTTTTAAAAAATCACCCAGAGATGCAATTGCATAATGGCCTAATGTCCGAATGCGCTCCGCAATTTGATCTATCATTTCAAACAGCTCGTCGTATTGCTTTTCAAAAAATAGATGCTTACTGTGGAAATCAGAGCCCTCAACGTTCCAATGAGCGTTAAGTGTTTTTGCATACAGCAAAAACTCGTCTGCCAGTATATTTGTGAGTGTATGTGCAACTTCACTTAGATGCTCCGGAGTGACACCAATTTCTGGTCTCATTTTTATTAATAATTTTATGGCTTTGTTTAAATAAGGACGCTTAAAGTTTGTGGCTTTGCGACTGCGTTTTTGTTGAACCAAACTATATAAGCATTGACGGCGTTTTGCAGAAAATCTTTTGTCCTACTTTCCTTAATATCACTTTTCTCATCAAACAGTTCGTTTGCCTTTGTAATATATACTTCAGGTTGCTGCATGGTGGGAAGATTTAAAAATACGAGGCTTTGTCTTAAATGATGATTAGCGCCAAAACCGGAGATATTTCCCGGCGAATTGCTAAATATAGCTGCGGGTTTTCCGCTCCAGGCATTCTTACCTTTTGGTCTTGAACCAACATCCAAAGCATTTTTCAAAACTGCAGGAACCGACCTGTTGTACTCGGGTGTTACAAAGATGACTCCATCTATTGCCTTAATAGATTCTCTGAATTCAATATATGATTCGGGAACGTTATTGAAGTCATCAAAATCCTGGTTATAAATCGGAAGATTGTCGAGAGGAATAATTTTAAATTCAAAATCTTCCGGCGCCATTGCAATTAACGCTTTCGCAATTTTTTTGGAGAATGATTCTTTTCTTAAACTTCCAACTAATATTCCAATTACTTTTTTCATATCATCATTTGTTTTGTTTATTAAAGCTTATTTGAAATTTCAACATGCATTTAAAACTTTTACCAATTGCTTTATTCTTCATCAGTAATAATATTCACCAATAATAAGAAATTGTGAGACATTTCATTTCCAGATTTGTTATTGGTAAAAGTCCCGGAGCATTTTAGCACATTAGAGGTCAATGTATTCATTCAGGATAAATAAATTGCCGGTGAATCTCCCAAAATTCTGACAAACATTTTCTTTATACTCTCTTGTTGTTTATCAACTGCAGACTGTAATATTGTTGTTAACCATTTTATCAGTGCTTTTTGACTTCTACCCGCTGATGCCTGTTTTGAGAGAAGTATTATCTCAATATTGTTGTGGTGTTTCATGTCCAGGTATTTTTGATGATAAGACGTTGACTGATTATTTATCTTCACGCTGTGATCTTTTGGTCTATTCTTATGATATTTGAATCGAGGTTAAAATGCCTTGCAAATATTGAAGCAATTGGTTGTTGATCCATTCGCCTTCAAATTTTTCACCATTTATAAAAAAGGTAGGTGTCCTGTTTACACCGCTTCTGATACCACTTTCAAAATCTTTTTCAACTTTCTCAATCAAAGATTCTTGTTTAATGTCATTCTCGAAGCGTTCCATATCAAGACCAAGTGTAAAAGCAAAACGAGAAATATTTTCAGCATTCAGTTTCTTTTGGTTTTCGAAAACGATGTCGTGCATCTCCCAAAATCTGTCCTGTAATCCCGCAGCTTCCGTTGCTACCGCTGCCGAAAACGCATGAGGGTGAATTTTTGATAATGGAAAATTCCTGAACACAAATTTTATATCACCGGCGAGTTGTTGTTGAATACCTTTTACGATAGGATAAGCGAAACCGCAATGAGGACATTCATAGTCGCCGTATTCCACCAATTCGAGTGGTGCATCAAGATTTCCAGAAATATGGTCATTACTGTTGACAGGGTATATTAACTGTTTCATGTTTTATTCGTTTTACATTATCTAATTCTTCGAGTGCATTCAGTATTCCGTCAGCCCCGGGATTAATACCAATAGGCGACTTGTATGCCCAGCGAATGACACCTCTTTCATCTATTACATACAATGCACGTTGACATGCTCCTGTTTTTTCGTCGTATGCCTCGTATAACCGTGCTACTTCACCTTTTGGTTCGAAGTCTGAAAGCAGAGGGAAGTTGAATTTGTTGTGCTCGCTAAATGCTAAATGACTCCATTTACTGTCCACAGAAATGCCGATTACTTGTGCATTGAACCGGGCGAAATATTTTTCCATTTCGTTGTACAGGGTCATTTGGTCGTCGCATACCGGACTCCAGTCCGCGGGATAGAATGCGAGAATAATTTTTCGATTTCTCAGCTCACTCAATTTTAATTTTTGGTCGGGTGCTGCGTAAAGTTCAAAATCTGGTGCAAAAATTTCTGCTGGTAACATGGCGTTTATTTTTTTGTGTTGCTTTCAAATAATAGTTTTTAAAAGACTGCGATGTCTAAGAACCTAGGGAGTGACTTTGTTCGTATCAAAGGCATTCAGATAACTTGAAACATTACGCTGCCTGAATAGTCATGCACACTTCAACAATAACTCCTCCTCTGCTGAGTGGGTACCCTTTTGCCATCTCTACCGCTTCTTCATAATCTTTTGCCGCTATCAACAATAATCCATCTATTGTTATCATTTCGTCTGTGTGAAGTCCTCGTTGTAATTTCCGCTGCACAGATACCCACCCATCTGCCTTCCGTCTTTTCCCGAAAACAGGTAACTTTTCTTGCGCTATTACATGAGCAATCCAATACTCGAATCTCTTCGTCGTATTTTTCATTTGCTCTTGTACCGGATTGAGATTTTCTCTTATAAGATCTATGTGGATGGCAATTAAAAATTCGTCCATTTGATTTGTTTGTTATGATTATAAATGTCGTCTTCAAATTAGCCTGAATATTGGGGAATGTCTATGTACTGCTTTTCATACCAATCTAAAGTATAATCAGCCACCTTCTCCCAACCTGGTTCTCCGCAAATGAAATGGCTCTTCCCTTCAAATATTTTTAGGTCAACTTTACTGCTTTTATCCAAATATTTTCCCGCTATTGTTTTCGTAAGTTTTGCCGGAAATATGTGGTCTTTTCCACCACCTATAAATAAAATCGGCTCATGGGTCTCCCTGAAATTTATATTTGAAAATGAATTTAAGACTAACTGCCTGCTAACCTTGTAGCTTTCAGGCACTGCAAATTTTTCAAATGCTTTCTTTTTTTCGGCATCGGTGATGGTATTGAAAAAAGCATAATCATACCACTTACGACTACCCATAAAATATTTCTTAAACGAAAAAAAGCCGAATGATGGTAATACTGTTTTAAGTGTCTGAAATGGGGGAAATACATTTTTAGGGGGTGCGCCGTCTATACTTACGCCTGCGGCAACTTTGCCTAGTTCTATTAATTTTAATACTACCATTCCTGCCATTGAGTGTCCTACCACGAGGGGTTTTTCGGGCAAAGTGTCCATTAAGTTGACAATATTATTCACCACGTCAATAAACCCTGTTTTAATAAGATCAGGATGAGCTTTTGCTCTTAATTGAAACGGGTCGCCCTCATGCCCGGGATTTGCGGGTGTATAAACTTTATAACCCTTTTGCTCATAACGGCGCTTCCATTCTGTCCAGGTTGTATCGTTCACAAAATTGCCGTGGATGAGTATTATGATTCTTGATTTTGCCATGGTTATTTTGTTTTTGAATTTGATAAGTTTTCGTCTTTCCAAGCAGTCTCTTATTGCACACAACAACTACAAGGAATGTCCTTGTCCGGACCAAAGACATTCAAATAGGCTGAAACATTACGCAGCGGGAATAGCCATGCGAACTTCAACAATGGCTCCGTACTTGATGATCGGGCATCCTTTTGCAATTTCTACCGCTTCTTCATAATCCTTTGCTCTTATGAGAAATAAACCACCAATTGATTCTTTTCCTTCAGCGTACGGTCCCTTGTGTACTTTTTTTGCAGTGCTGATAACCCTTCCATCGACATCCCATCTTTTTGGAGGGGCAACCAGTTTATCCTGGGCTGCTATGCCGGCAATCCAATCCTGGTATGGTTTTATTTGCTCTTTCATTTGCTCCGGTGAAGGATTTGGATGTTTGCTCGTGAGATCTCTGTGGATCGCAATTAAAAACTCGTTCATTTGGATTTGATTTTATGATTATGAATTATAATGTCTGCGCTGCCTTAACAATGAAATTCGTTACGTTATTTGGTTGGGATATCATAGGAACATGACTTGATTTCAGCTCTATTGTAGTGGCTTTGATCAGTTTTGACTTGTATCTTTCCAGGTCAGGATTAATAACCTTATCTTGGGCTGCGACGATAAACCATGACGGTTTGTTTTTCCACGCGGGATTCTGCACTTTCTCCTCGCCAGCTGAGGCAGCCAACGGCACTTGGGTAGCATATATTAATTTTCTTTCTTCCAGTGATGCATCCGGTGCAAAATAGTCATCAACTGTTTTCAAGGGGAGGGACACAAAGCCATCGGAACTCACCTGGAACTGTTTTTCAATTCCTGTTGTTGGCATCATGGCATTAACGGCGTTAGCGTTTTGTCCCTCTTCGGGAACCAGTGCAGCGACGTAGAGTAGTCCGGCTACCTTCGGGTCGTTCCCCGCTTCAGTGATTACCATTCCACCATAGGAGTGTGCCACCAGGAGTACAGGACCATCCATTTGCGCGATTGCACGTTTGGTCGCAGCAACATCATTCGCCAGCGATGTGAGTGGGTTTTGCACGGCGATAACGTTGTAGCCCTTGGCCTGAAGTGAAGGAATAACCTTTGACCAACAAGAGCCGTCGGCAAAGGCACCGTGAACCAACACGATGTTTTTTACCCCCTTTGAAGTTGAATACGATACTGCTTTTATTGCTTTTGAAGTTGATTGTGATACTGCAATTTGCGGTACCGAAAAAACAGTGACTGCGAAAATAAATGCAGTTGAAAACAAATGTTTAATGGTAAACATAAAATTTAATTTTTTCTCGTTTAAAAAATGTTACTGATTAAAACCGACTGTAAAGGCTTATTCATTTTCCTTTACAGTTGTATCGCCAAGTGGTTGGTCTTTCATTCGGATCGCATCATCCAGAAATTCACCTCCCTCAGTTATATTTTCCTCGTGATAGTTGGGGTTTATGCTTTCCTGAATTTCTTCTCCCGAAGTATGCACATTCCCCGCGTCTCTTTTTCGAAGAGAAAATATTGGAATCATTTTGCATCTTTTTTTTATAATGATTAAACTAAGAATGAGTCTTGCCTGTCGTCTTATTGTGTAGCTGATCGGATTTCGCGGTGACACCGCGCCGACGTGAGTTGTCTGGTGCACGCCTCTTACAGCCGCCTCAACAAGCTGACACCCGTCATCTTTGTTACGAAAGGCAGAGAATTATTACGCTTTTATCCCTTGTTTACTGAACCAATCTTCGTATTTAATTTTCCCGAGATGAGCATTTTCACTTGCAGCCAATGACGAGTCTGCTATCTCAACACCAAAATAAAGTGCATGCTCGTCCGCGATTAGTTGACGCGGATCTTCAGTTGCTGTCAGGTAATAGCGAATGAACTCAGACATTGGCATACGTACCGGACCACCTACTTCAACCGTAGCATTTAAAGGTGGATTGATTACGATATCCGTCAAGGCGGCTACTGTTTCATCTGAGGCAATCGGTTGTACAGTACCGGTTGAAATATGAACTTCATTGCCAATCGTAGCTGATTGTGCTATTCGTGCTGCGAATTCGAAGAATTGGGTAGAACGCAAAATGGTGTAAGGAGTACCCGATGCTTTAATTAGATATTCCTGTACAAGTTTTGCCCGGAGGTAGCCACTTCCCGGAAGCCGATCAGTGCCTACTACGGATAAAGCAACATAATGTTTGACCTTTGCAGATGTTGCCGATGCCAACAGATTCATTGTTGACATATGAAAGAAATCCATTACTGCTTTGTCTTCAAAGGATGGAGAATTGGAAACATCAACAACGACATCTGCATCTTTGAGCACTTCATTAAGTCCTTGCCCGGTGATGGTGTTGACACCGGATTCAGGAGAAGCAGGTATTACAGTATGATCAAGCTGGCGAAGCTTGTTTACGAGCTTTGAACCAATAAGCCCGGTACCGCCAATTACTACAATTTTCATGATTAAAGTTTTGTGTAAGAAAATATGGAGTGTACTTTTTTAACCCATTCTATTTTTTGGAGATAACTGCTTTCCGGGGTTCTATGTTTCAGACGGCTTGTTGTAATTCATTTTTTGTTGTGCCGTCAGTCATTTTCAACTCGTAAATCCATTCTTTAATGTACTTAAGAAGTGCCCTTTGGTCCGTTCGGAATCCATTCTCTAAATAGGCTCCCGAAATAGTAAGTCCTAAACCGATACAGTGGGCAATTTTCAGTTGAAGTAACAGACCGAGTTGGTATCCGGCATCGAAACAATCCCTAACATACTTTGAAGTCTTGACGCTATTCAATGATCTGCCAGCCAACTCAAATCTTTGTTCCTTTGAAATTAAAACAGTTCGGTTGGCGCAGAAAACTATTAAAAAATCAATACGCATCGTTTTAAAGATGGACATGTATTTTTCTATTGATGCCAGGGACTTGTAATCAATCTGAGTTGAGCCCGAAGTCAAACCATTGAGTATATTCCATAAACTATCCGCTTCATTGTCGTCAAGCACTAACGTAACTTTTCCGTAGAGAGAATATTCACTTATTATATCAAGGATTTCATCCGTCTCAAATACAAATTTTTTTGTGGGGTCTCCGAGGTAAAAAATAAATTGAAAATCCTTTTTATTGACCGGTTTTATTACATCGGTGAGAAGACCGTCCCAAAAGTCTGAAGCATTATCTACACTTGCCCATTCAGTAAATTGGATGATATCGCAACTGCTGAAAAGCGTTCTAAGTTCTTCTATGAATACCTCATTCTTTATACTGTTCCATTTGTATAAGCTTCTTTCTTTGTCACGCTCAATACTGTAATCATCTGCGATTGTTGACCTGCCTGGAAATGCATTTAATATCAACCGGTGTATTCCAGATCTTTCAAAAAATTCATATGGTATGGGTTTGCTTATGTTTGTGAAATCTGCTTTTCTAAAAGGATTAAAAACTTCCTGCTCTCCGATATGGTGGAGATACGCACAAATCGAATCGCTGAAATTTTGAATGGCGCCAACGAGATCGAATAACACCGCATCCGCATTTTGTTGATTGGCTATTGTGGACATATCTTATTTTTTTTGAAGGAAAGCCAGGTTTTTTTGACAAACGCTGTCCCAAAATATCAGAACGTTAATTCTTTCTTCTGTGGATTTTTATTTCGTGAGACAAAATCCCTTTGATGTGTTCTCTCTATAAAATAACTGGAATAATTCAATTAATCGGCGAGTGCCTTTTTAATACATGCGGCGGCCTGTAACAGAGCTGTTTTAACTGCCGGTACTCCTGCTATTGGATTTAATAAACCGTAATCGTGAATCAAGCCCCCGTACCTTGTTAATGTCACTGAAACTCCTGCCTCATCTAATTTGCGTGCATAAGCTTCTCCTTCATCGCGCAGCACGTCATTTTCTGCCGTTTGGATTAGGGCGGGGGGAAGGCCTTTCAATTGTTCTAAACTTGCCTGTAAAGGAGAGGCATAAATTTCTTTTCGTTTATTCTTATCGGGTAAATAATTATTCCAAAACCAGATCATCATATTTCTTGTGAGAAACCTTCCTTCGCCTAATTCTCTGTATGAGTTGGTTTCAAAATCTGCATCAGTTACTGGCCACAGCATCACTTGCAGTTTAATAGCAGGACCATTTTTATCCTTTGCCATAAGCGCTACTGAAGCGGTCATATTTCCGCCGACACTGTTCCCAACTACCGCAAGATTTTTTCCATTCACCCCGATTTCATTACCATGCTTGGACACCCATTTTGTTGCAGCATAGATTTGATTGATTGCAGTGGGATAGCGGGCTTCAGGAGATGGAGTATAATCAGGAAATACGGCAACCGCTCCACTTTCCACAACAAGATCTCTTACCAATCTTCTGTGTGTCGGATAGTCTCCTAACACCCATCCTCCCCCGTGAATGTAAATGAAGACAGGTGAGTTGGCGTTGGTACCAATGGGTTTTACAATATGTATCCTGACTTTCTCACCGTCCTGCGTGATTGTTTTTTCAGATTCTTCGACACCTGAATAATCAACCGATACCGAATTTTGCGCATCAATTAATACTTGTCGTGCTTCTTGGGGAGTAAGTTCTTCCATAGGTTTGCCGGTACCTGAATTAAGGACTTTCAGAAAGGCCCTTATCTCTTTAAGAATGCGGGGATCGTTTTCCGCTTTTACAGGTTTGTTTACTTGTGTCATAGCCAACATATTTATATTTATGAATAATGTGGTGAATGCTATCATTCGTAAGAAAGTCGTTTTCATTTGAAATGCTTTTTGTACGGTGGTCAATTATCATCTATTACTGCCGGTTGACTATTCAGTTTCTTTGCCATCTCAAAACTGATATTGTCTGATGATACTCCGTATCCATCTACGATAGTCCCTTTTACACCTGTAGGTGAAGTGAGGGCATATAAGACAGCATTATCATCCGGATTGGAATCTCCTTCGAAGCGATAGACTTCATCTATGCTAAACTCTTCTTCGTTTAGTCGCAGATCGAGGTTGCTGCAGTAGAGGCAATTTGATTGCAGTTCAAAGTCGGCGTCGTAACCTCTTTTCTTGAGATCATCTAAAGCGTCAACCAGTGAGTCATAGGTTTTCATGGTCATAATTTTAGCGTATGTTAAATGCGTTTAACTGCTTGAATCTGCTTCTTTGTAGGAGCGGGACTATTTAAAGCAGATTCAATTTTTCCTTTTTTGATTTGATTCAACTATAAAAAATGCTTTTGCTTCGGTCTTGCCGTTTTCTTGATCTTTATGAGGAAAATTCTTTTACGATGAATCGAAGCGTATGCCAGTATTTTAGTTAATTGGTTTGTAGCACTTTAATTTTTTGCAGATGAAATAAAATATTGTTATGTCAATAAAATATTGAAAAAACCTGTGAGCAGAGTGCACAAAAAGGCGAGAGAAGTGTTATAGCTTTACAAGTGATTACTAAAAGTGATCAAGCACATCAAACGTTTACTTTGAAAGCTAAAGTCCTGATAGTAGAAGATCAATTTATTGAGGCGAAGAGTCTCAATGGCATACTGCGAAATGCAGGATATTCCACTTGTTCCATTGCACGATCAGTTGCTAAGGCATTATCGATAGTTGAAGAAGAGAAACCGGATCTGGTATTGGTCGATATTTTTCTCCAGGGAGAAGGTACTGGTATTGATCTTGGTAACATACTCAATGAAAAAAATATAGCTTTTGTTTACTTATCCGCCAATTCAAACAGGCAGATATTGGAAGCGGCAAAACCAACGAAGCCCTATGGTTTTATGGTAAAGCCTTTTCGAGCAAAGGATGTATTGATTATGCTTGAAGTTGCTTTGTATCTGCACACCTACAGACTGCCTGAGAAAATTCAAAACCCTGCATCACATACACCCGTGCCCGCGCCACTCCCTCCAGCGTTGAGCGACCTCGTTGGCAAAAGCCATAAATTTCTCAAAACACTCGAACAGGCTAATATGGTTGGTCCGACAGATACTTCCGTGCTGATATTAGGTGAAAGTGGTACAGGAAAAGAATTAGTTGCTCACTCAATTCACAAAGTTTCTGCCAGGCGTTACAAGCCATTCATCATAGTGAATTGTGGTGCACTGCCTGCCAATCTTATCGAATCTGATTTGTTCGGACATGAGAAGGGTTCTTTTACAGGTGCCATAAATAAAAGAGAAGGTAAGTTTGAGCTGGCAGATGGAGGAACAATTTTCCTGGACGAGATCGGCGAGTTACCGCTTGAATTGCAGGTCAAATTCCTCCGGGTACTACAGGAACGAGAGATTGAACCAATTGGTGGTAAGCCGAGAAATATTGATGTACGGGTAATTGCTGCTACCAATAAAGATCTTGAAGAAGAAGTAGCAGCGGGACGCTTTCGCATTGACCTTTATTACCGGCTCAACGTTTTTCCACTCGTATTGGCCCCCCTGCGGGAGAGAAAAGAAGATATACCGCTATTGGTAACCTATTTTTTAAAAAAGTATAGCAACCAAGAAGGTCGGCAAGTACCTGTAATATCAGCAGAGGCTACGGATATGCTCATGCAGTATAATTGGCCTGGTAACATCAGAGAATTAGAAAATACGATCCAACGAAATATGCTGCTTGCAAATGGAACTGTCATTGAACACATAGAAATGCAAGCTTCAAAAAGAACTGCTAATTCGCTCCACAACCCCCAAACAGGATTTAAAACGATAATAGAAAATGAACGGAATCATATTCTTGCAGTACTGGAAAGCTGCAACTGGAAAATTTCCGGAAAAGGGGGTGCTGCAGAAATTCTCGATATCAATGTGAATACATTAAACTCAAGGATGAAAAAGCTCGGTATCGAAAGGAAATGATGCACAGCAAATGTTAGGGACGGATTGTTGAAACGAATTACTCTGTTAAGCACTATCGTCAAGTGCATTATTGCCATTTTCAAAAAAAGGAAAATGAAGCCAAGACATCTATTCTTAATCCTTTTTTTTATTGCGGCTACCCTCGCAGTAAGTGTACATTCCTCCGGTCAGTCAAATCACTCTCAATCAGATTTTGGATATTCAGTTGCTGAAAAACGTCTCCAATTAAAGTTGATCAGCTCCTTTGTATACTTCAGCATGCAAGGCCAACTGGATATGGATAGTTCCGCAATTATGGTGAGCGAAGGTGAGCATTTACCTTACTCCCTCTATTTTGATGAAGACTATGTAAATGGCGCTGACAACCCTATAAAAGAATTGTTGAAAAAAGGGAGCTATTATCTTTTTAAATCAGGTTCATATAAAAATGATCTCGATAGTGCCCTTCCTCTTTTACTTTCCGCTAAACTAAAGGCAGACAAAATCAAAGACATTTATTTCCGGAATGCGGCACTGGCAGCACTTGGCAGATACTATTTACAAAGTGACGATGCAGCAAAAGGCAATCGGTGTTTTGCCGATGCTATTGAACTTGCAAGAGGGGCAAATAATTCGGTGATATTGTTCAGAGCGTTGGCAAACCGTGGATCGAATGCAGATTTTAATGATCCGCAAAAGGAAAAAGATCTAAATGAAGCATTAAAATTGTCTCGACAGCAACGAGACACACTTGGAGAAATCGAGATGCTAACCCGCATTTACGAAATATATTTTGTACATCAAAAATTTGACACTGTTAAAACACAGCTTCTGCATGTAACAGAACTTGAAAAATTAATAGGATTCAAGCATATCCATTATAACCATCGTGTTCTTGCCTATTTGGAATATCATCTGGGCGATTGGGGCGACGTATTCGCCGAATGCAAGGCGGCTGTGGCAATTATGGAAGCAAACCAGGATTTAGCATTCTCTAATTTTATTTATGGGGCGATGGCGGAAATTTATTCCAATTTCGAAGATCACGAAAAAGCCTTGTCCTGGTTAGATAAAAGTATCACACAGGAGTCAAAAAATAAAGCTAAGAGAATATGGTATCGTCAGTTCACATTAAACAGTATGAATATTGCCAAGACAGGGGAGCCACAACAAGCCCTCGATTATGTTTTAAAGATCACACGGCAATATCCGCCCGTTACAAGGAATGATAAGATGAACATCGCACATACACTTGGATATTGTTATCACGAACTGAACCAAAAGGAGCTTTGTGAAAAATACTATACCATTATGGAGCCATACCTGGATTCGCTTAAGACTGACCCCAGCGAAAAAGACAACATATTTTCCGGTTATATGGATCTGGCGCGGTATCAACTCTCATTGGGCCATATTGGTGCTACTGAAAAATATTTTCGGCAAGCCCGGTTGTTCACTGACAGTACCGATATATTTAGCATGACCCGAGTTCATGAGATGCAATACAAACTCGATTCCTGTGCAGGCAATTATTTGAAAGCGTTGAAGGAGTATCGGTTAACCAGAATTCTTGATGATAGCATTTATAACTTAGGGAAGTCTAAAGAATTTTCGGAACTTCAGATTCAATATGAAACAGAAGCGAAGGATAAAAACATCGAATTACTTAAACAGAAAGATAAGGCGCAGCAGGCAACACTCCGTCAATCAGATCTCATAAAAAATGTTACGCTTGCTGGTATTTTTGTTATGTTAGCCGTAACAGGATTAGTATATAATTTATACCGGAACAAACAAAGGACCAACAAAGAGATCAATGAAAAAAACTTGGAACTTGAGCAGTTGGTTAAGGACAAGGAATGGCTAGTAAAGGAAATTCATCATCGTGTTAAAAATAATTTCCACATTGTTGCAAGCCTGCTGGAGATCCAGTCCGGTTATCTGAAAAATAAAGAAGCCTTGTCTGCTATAAAAGAAAGCCAGCACAGAATTCATTCGATGTCTATTATTCATCAGAAACTTTACCAGTCTGAAACGTTGTCCACTATATACATGCCTGAGTACATATACGAACTGGTGGAGTACCTCCGGGACGGCTACTCGATCAGGGAAAGCATCGGATTTTCGCTGCAAATAGAGAACATTGAATTGGACCATGCATCTGCGATTACATTAGGGCTGATTCTTAATGAGGCGATAACCAATTCAATAAAATATGCGTTTGCAAAATCGGCAGACGGGAGAATCTCTATTTCACTTATGCATATTTCAAATTCACAAATTTTGTTGAGTATTGCCGATAATGGACGCGGACTCCCTAGTGATTTTGATAGTAAAATTGGAGCTTCGATGGGTATGGAATTGCTGCAGGGACTCACAGATGATTTGGGAGGTAATTTCAGCATTGAAGCTAACGACGGAACGCTTATAAAAGTAATTTTTGACTATAGACAGATTACTGGTGCGAATGTTTCATTGTCGTAATAGCTTGAAAACGTTTTTCGATTCTTAGGGATTTAAACGCTTTTTAAAAAGAATCGAGGAACCAGGCGCTGCAATGAGAAGCATTTTCATAATTTTTTTTGATTGTGATTATTTTTCGATGCAGTTGTTCTTCTTAACACTACTTTTTTTAGATAGACGCCCCACCCAAAAGCATATAGTCTTTAGCCTTTTTGTGTGATGTAGTATGAAGAGCGCATTCCCTGCCCTTTGCTTCATACTTATGAAAGAAAATTGTTTGCGACTAGTCCAATGGCGTGCCAGTTTTTTTAAATGACTGGTTTGCAACACTTTAATTTTTGCCGGTAAAAACAGATTATTGTTATATCAATAATTATTGAAAAAATTCGTGACTATAGTGTTGAAAAAGAATGTTTTATGGTTTGGAAAAATAACTGTAGTAATTTTATTTACCATTAATAGAAATTCATAAAGCATAACAAATAGTTTGCATTGAAAGCTAAAATCCTGATAGTAGAAGACCAATTTATTGAAGCAAAGAGTTTAAATGTTATACTCACCAACGCCGGATATTCTACTTGTTCTATTGCACGGTCTGTGACAGCTGCATTATCAATAATTGAAAAAGAAGAACCTGATCTGGTTTTGGTTGATATTTCTCTGCAAGGAGAGGGCACTGGTATTGATTTAGGCAAGATACTGAATGAAAAAAATATAGCTTTTGTTTATTTATCTGCTAATTCTAACCGGCAGATATTGGAAGAGGCAAAGCCGACAAGACCCTACGGTTTTATGGTGAAGCCTTTTCGTGCAAAGGACGTATTGATTATGCTGGACGTCGCCCTGTACTTGCATAAAAACCGATTGCCTGAAGGAAGTAATACCCCCTCATCGCAAAAGACTGCACACGTTTTACTCCCCAATGAATTCGGTCACTTGATTGGGAAAAGCGGGAAATTTCTTGAAACACTGGAAACCGCCAAAGTGGTTGCTCCTACGGATACTTCCGTGTTGATATTGGGTGAAAGTGGTACAGGAAAAGAGTTGATTGCTCATTCAATTCACAAGGTTTCTGCAAGACGTTATAAGCCATTTGTCATTGTTAATTGCGGTACGTTACCAACTAACCTTATCGAATCTGATTTGTTCGGTCATGAAAAAGGTGCATATACCGGAGCCCTTACAAAAAGGGAAGGTAAGTTTGAGCTGGCAGATGGAGGAACAATTTTCCTGGACGAGATCGGCGAATTACCACTTGAATTACAGGTAAAATTCCTGCGGGTATTGCAGGAAAGAGAAATTGAACCGGTTGGAGGAAAGCCCAAAAAGATTGACGTGCGCGTGCTCGCTGCTACGAATAAAGACCTGGAAGAAGAAGTGGCGGCGGGCCGTTTTCGGATTGACCTTTATTACCGGCTTAACGTTTTTCCTTTGCTAATGCCATCGCTTCGTGAAAGAAGAGAAGATATACCGCTATTGGCAAATCATTTTTTAAATAAGTATAGCGCATTGAAAGGAAGACAGACACCTGTGCTATCAAAAGAAGCTATAGACATGCTGATGGAGTATGACTGGCCGGGAAATATCAGGGAATTAGAGAATACAATCCAACGAAATATCGTGATTACAAATAGCGTTGTTATTGAATCCCTTGACATAGCACTTTCAAAAAGAACGGCTAATTCAGGTTTGGGCGGTAAGGGCGGATTTAAAACCATGATAGAAAACGAGCGTGATCATATTCTTGCTGTGCTTGAAAACTGTAACTGGAAGATCTCCGGGAAAGGTGGCGCTGCAGAAATTCTCGATATCAATGTAAATACATTGAACTCCCGTATCAAAAAGCTGGGCATCGAAAGGAAATGAATTCGGGAAAAATAGTTAACATTGAACAATGGGTACCAAACTGACAATAGCGAGCGGAAGTATGTCGTGGGCACCCTGTTTTTTTCGCTGCTCGGTATTGATAATGGTCTTCATCGTTCCTACATTATGCTTTTCTCAAAATCTCAAGTTTGATCATATTGGCACGCAGGATGGATTGTCTCAAACCAATGTTACCTGCATTATTCAGGAAAGTCGCGGGTTTATATGGGTGGGAACAGATGATGGATTAAACAGATATGATGGCTACCAATTTATTGCCTACCACTATGATCCCAAGGATCACAATTCGCTTAGTAGTAATTTTGTTACCGACATTATACAGGATAGCGAAGGGAATCTTTGGATCGGCACCAGAATTGGCCTAAATAAATATGATTTCAAAACAGGAAAATTTATCCGCTACATGCACGAGGCTGCCGATGCCAGTAGTATTTCAAGCAATGTTGTAATTAAGCTGGCCCTTGATGCAGATGATAAATTGTGGATCATTAACGAAATGGGAGACCTCGAATATCTCGATGTCAAAAAAAATATTTTTCAACACCCTCTCCATGCTGGCGATAAAAAGGCAAGCATCAGCATTAATGGTATTCGAACCATTTATAATGACTCAAAGAATCGCTTATGGGTCGGAACTTTTAATGAGGGACTCAGTCTTTTCGACAAGGAGACCGTCTCATTCATTAAGTTCCCTAACAGAGAGGAAGGAACCGGTAAGCTGATAGGTAAAAATATTACGTGCATTTTTGAGAACAGTAAAAGACAGTTATGGATAGGCACTCACGATGATGGATTATTTTTATTTGATCCTGCTGATGGCTCATTCAAATCTCCAGGAAGCATATCGAACAATAGTATACTTTGTCTCAACGAAGATAGCAACAGCAATCTGTGGATTGGAACTGAAAATGGGGGGCTTTCAATACTCAATAAAAAAACTCGGAGATTTCAAGTTAATCTCCATGATGAAATAGACAAGCATAGCATTAATGGCAATTCTATTTACGCGATTTGTAGAGACAAACAGGGTAACATGTGGTTGGGTGCTTTTAATGCCGGAATAAGCCTGCACAAAAGAAACACAGAAAGTTTTGTTCACTATCGGCGCAATTCTACTGCAGCAAGTATATCCAATAATTTCATATGGGACATTTTTGAAGATAGCCATAAAAATATCTGGGTTGCAACGGATGGTGGAGGAGTGGACAAGCTGGATCCGCGGAACGGCAAGATTACAAATTACAAGCAACAACCTTTCTCGCCTTCATCGAAGCGGCAACAGGGCAAACATGGAACGAATGGATTGTCCGGAAACTATGTATTGACGATTGAGGAAGATGATGACGGAAATATTTGGATGGGAACCTGGGGCAATGGCATCAGCATATTCAATCCGAAAAAAAATAAGTTCAGTTATTTAACCCCTAACCCTGATAATCCAAACAGCTTAGGCTCAACGAATGTGTATGCCATTGAACAAACCAGGGATAAAAAGATATGGATAGGCACAATGGGCGCCGGACTCGATTGCTATGATAAAAAATCCCATACATTTACCCATTTCAAGTACGATGCAGACGACCCGAAAAGCATCAGTAGTAATTCAGTCTTTTCATTACTCGAAGACAGGGCCGGAAATTTATGGGTAGGAACAACTGACAACGGCTTAAATCTCTTTAATCCAAAAACGAATACGTTTACGAGGTACAGGTACGCAAAAAATGGAAAAGGGTTGAGCAATAACAGCGTGCCGGATATTTCCGAGGATCATATGGGAAATTTATGGATCAGCACTTTTCAAGGCCTGAATAAATTTGATCCTAACACAAACACCTTCACAATCTACACAACTGACCAGGGACTACCCAGTAACGTTATCTATGCAGTAAGAGAAGACGATGATAAGAAAATTTGGATCACTACTAATCATGGGATGTCTGCATACGATCCTTCAACTGGTAAATTTAAGAATTATACCACTGAAGATGGACTGCAGGACGATGAATTCAAACCTCATTCGGCTTTCAAATCGCCCGATGGCAGGCTCTACTTTGGTGGCGTCAATGGATTCAATATATTTTCTCCTTCCGATATCGTTGAGCCGATGGGATTTTCCCCGGTTATCATCACCTCGTTCAAAGTCTTTAATAAGCCATTAGGAAGTACATCAAAGGAAGAAGATACGTCATCACTCCGACAAGATATCTCGGATACCAGGATGCTCAGCCTAAGCTATAAACAAACGTTTTTCTCGATAGAGTACGCGGCTTTGGATTTTTCTTCGCCCGACAAAAAAAATTACGCTTTTATGTTGCGGGGATTTGATGAGGAGTGGAATTATGTCGGCAGCAGAAATTCGGCCTCTTATACGAATGTTCCCGCGGGTAAATATGTATTTAAGGTGAAGTATAAGAACAGTGCAGGGTTTTGGTCACCCGAATATTCGGAACTTCAAATTATTATTGCACCGCCTTTTTGGTGGACCTGGTGGTTCATGACACTTGCAGCGTTAATGGTAGTCGGATGCATCTTCGCGTATGTAAGGCTTCGGATACATTCTATAAGAAGCCAAAAAAGAAAGCTTGAAATGGAGGTGCGGAAAAAGACCGCCGAGGTTGTAGCACAAAATGAAGCATTGGAAACTCAGCAATTTGAAATCAAGGAAAAAAATGAATCGCTACAGCGTTTAATTCGCGAAAAAGATAATCTTTTAATAGAAAAAGAATGGTTACTAAAAGAGATTCACCATCGTGTTAAGAACAACTTCCATATTGTTGCGAGCTTGCTTGAGATACAATCAAGTTACCTTAAGAACAAAGAAGCCTTGTCTGCGATTAAAGAAAGCCAGCACCGAATTCATTCTATGTCTATAATTCATCAGAAACTCTATCAATCCGAAACATTGTCCACTATCCACATGCCTGAGTACATTTATGAACTGGTTGAATATCTCCGGGAAAGTTACTCCATCAGGGATAACGTCGGATTTTCACTGCAAATAGAAAACATCGAATTAAACCACGCCTCTGCCATTACATTGGGCTTAATCCTGAATGAGGCAATTACCAATGCTATTAAATATGCATTTGCAACAACAGAAGACGGGAAAATCTCAGTATCACTTAGCTACATTTCAGAATCGCAGATTTTATTGAGTATTGAAGATAATGGACAGGGTCTTCCTGCAGATTTTGACTCGAAAATCGGAGCTTCAATGGGTATGGAATTGCTGCAAGGACTTACCGATGATTTAGGAGGCACCCTCAGCATTGAATCTAACGACGGAACACATATAAAGGTAATTTTTAACTATAAACCGATACCTGATGCCGATGTTTCATTTTCATGATACACTGATTTTCGTTTCTTACAAAATAAGAAAGTTGAATGATGAAATTCTCACATGCTTGATGAGTTTATCTAAAACGTAAATCACACTACCTTTAATTTATAATGAAATATAAATTTGAAAAGCCTGTTCAAGGTTCAATAGAAAAAAAGAAATATCAATGCACCATCGAATGGCGCAACGGCAAATTTATTGCAGATGAACCTCCCTCTATCGGTGGAGAAGATACCGGTCCTGATCCTTATACGCTTTTGCTTTCTTCACTCGCTTCATGCAAGCTCATTACCCTGCGCATGTATATTGACAGGAAGGGATGGGAAATTGATAAATTAGCGCTCAATGTAAATCTCTACCAGGAAACAAAAGGCGAACTGACAACGACTATTATTGATTGCGACATTTTATTTCTAAGCCCGGTTAGCGAAGAACAAAAAATGAGGCTGTTAGAGATTGCAAAGAATTGTCCTGTTTCAAAAATTGTGCAAGGCGATTTAAAAGTTCGTGTATTTGCTTTCAGAGATGGAGAGACAAAGACAATCAAATATGCAAATAAAGAGATTACAGCTTTATGGAAACCGGAATTCTGCCAGCATTCTACGCGCTGCTGGACACAATTACCGCAAGTGTTTAAACCAACTATACGCAAGTGGATTGATCCTGATGGTGCCTCGCCGGAAAGAATTCAGGAGCAGGTAGCAAGATGTCCTTCGGGTGCGCTTGTATTTATGTACAACAACAAAGAGAATGCAAGCGAGATAGAGAAAGAAAATCAGCCAACATAAAAATCAAGGCAACGTAATAAAGATTGATTTTCTTTTTTTCGGTTGAAGATTTTTTGTCTTGTGTCCTTTACCTGTTGTGTCTTCAACTAATAATATTTCTCCAGCTTTGAAAATTCTTTTTTCTCCGAGTGAAGTTTCAATTTCAATTTCTCCATCGAGTAAAATAATGTATTGTTTTTGTGGTGCTGTATGAAAATTCCAATCATAAGTGGGTTCTACTTCGCGAAAAATAACTCCTGTTGCCGGAAGAACATCTGATAGCTTTCCTATATTTCCCGATTCCTTCAAAGGAACTTCAATATCTTCAAAATGAGTATCTCCATTGTTATCACTGTACACTCTTGTTATCTGAAACATCTTTAAAAATTTATAGTCTGTGCTTTGTACACAACCTTGTTTGCAATTTCAATCTCGTTCTGATTGATCGTATGTCCCATGTGATTATACACCTTTTCCGTAACAGTGGCGTTCATCTCTTTTAAAATATTACTTGTAGTATAAACGCGTTCTACGGGAACATGTGGATCAGGGTTGCTTGTTCCTATAAAAATAGGAGTGTCTTGAAAGTCACCCTTATAATTTTCCCTGTAAATTTTATCACCTATCAAACCACCGGTAAAGGCTGCGATACCGCCATATTTATTGGCATTGCGAGTTACGAATTCCAGCATTAAACAAGCGCCTTGTGAAAAACCGGTAAAGTAAATATTTTTAGATGGAATGCCTTTATTATACAGCTCGTTCAATATTTCGTACAGCAGATCTAATGCAGAAGAAAGCCATGGCTCATTCTGTGACGGAGGTGCAAGGAATGAATAAGGGTACCATGTATTATTTGTCGCTTGCGGTGCAAGAAGCGTAAAATCATTTACATTTAAATGTGCCGCGAGTGAAAGAATATCTTCTGCCGTTCCTCCTCTGCCGTGCAGCATAATCAACACTTTGCTGTTGTTGTTCAATTCCTTTCCTGCGGTGATAATATTTTTCTTATGCATGTTCAATTATATTTTTTTACGGTAAGTAAGTTTAGCCATTTTTTATTTCTTCAAATGCAGCTTCAAGAGTAAACCTTTTAATAATTAAGCTTCGGTAACACTTCTTGTATTTCATCACGGCTTTCTTCATATTGAGATGGCAGCATGAGATGAGTACCTAATTCACTCACCGGTTCATCGATGGCGAAGCCGGGATTTTCTGTTGCCAACTCAAATAAAACACCACCACGCTCACGGAAGTATAAAGAATAAAAATAGTTGCGGTCAATTTTTTCTGTAATGCGAAAACCGCTGCTGGAAATTCTTTCACGAAACTCCATAAGAATGTTGTCGTTCTTTACGCGAAAAGCAACATGGTGATTAGTTCCACCTGCAGTAATGCCATGCTCACCGTTTGGTTCTTCTATAATATCAACAATGTTTGCCGTTTCAATAGCATCAGTTATAAAGCGATACCTGTTTCCTTCCTGCTTTAAAAGTGTATATCCAAAAATATCGGTAAGAACTCTTGCAGTATGTTCACTATTTTTTACAGTAAGAACAATACTATGAAATCCTTTTGTGGCAACATCTTTTTTTACTGCTTCCGTGATCCACGGCTTTCTGTTGTCTTGTGCATTAGAAACTACAAGATTCAATAGCAAGCCATCAGGGTCTTCAAATTGCAAATGGTGTTCTCCAAATCTTTCATTTACGTCGTTGTGCTTTACTTTCAATTCATCAAAACGTTTTGTCCAAAAGTCAAGACTTCCCTCGGGGACAGAATAACCGATTTCTGTTGCCATTCCCGTTCCTATACGTCCCTTTTGAGTGCCCTCCCATGGAAAGAATGTAAGTATTGTTCCCGGCGCGCCGGTTTCGTTACCAAAATAGAAATGATATGTTCCGGGGTCATCAAAATTCACCGTCTTTTTCACCAGGCGCAACCCAATAACTTTCGTATAGAAATCATAATTACGCTGTGAGTGCGCTGCAATCGCGGTAATATGATGCAGCCCTAATATTTTGTCTTCCATAAATTTATTTTTTTAAGCAGCCACTGCTTGCGTTTCTGTTATTTGTTTTATTAATTGTACTTCCAAATGAAGTTTAACTTCATCACTTACAACTACACCTCCTGTTTCTGTAATTCCATTCCATGTTAAACCAAATTCTTTACGACTGATTTTACCATTTAATGTAAATCCTGCTTTTGTTTGCCCATATGGATCTACAACTGTTCCACCATACTCTACATTTAGTGTGATTGGTTTAGTGATACCCTTGATTGTTAGATCGCCGTGTAATTTTGCGTCATCTCCGTTCACTTCATATTTCTTACCATCGAAATGCAGTTGAGGGTGTTCTTCCCCGTGAAAGAAATCAGATGATTTCAAGTGTGCGTCGCGTTGTGCATTATTCGTAGTGATCGAATCAATATCTGCTGTAAACACAATACGTTCAGGCGTTTGAACATCTTCTGTTTCCGTTTCTACTTCAAGATCATAGGTTTTAAAATGACCGGTAACAGTACTAATCGTTAAGTGCTTTACTTTAAATTGAATTTCCGAATGTGTCGGATCAATTTTCCATTTCGTTGCCATTGTTTGTTATTTTAATGTTTTTTAGAAATTTTATATGTAACTCAAATTCATGTCATTTTTCGGAGAAGAATAATTTTCTTCTTATCTGATCACCGATTTGAAGGTAACCGGAGAATGACGATGAATATTCAGCCCTATTAAATTGTTGTAATTCTCTTCTGTTTTTAACTCAATAAGTTGCAGCATCATTTGTTCAAGGTTTCTCGCAGCGGAAAGACTTCCACAAAGAACAGGCGTAAGTCCTATTGCGATAGCTATTTCGCTGACTGTCTCAAGTGCTTCTTTGTCGTTTCCTGCAATAAAAGTTTTTGTCTGTTTTTCCGTCGTGGTCGCCTGTGCAAATTCACACGCAAATATGGTGTTGAATGCCTTAACTACTTTGGAGTTTGGAAGCGCCGTTTGCAATTCTTCCGCGGCACTTGTGTCTGGTGTTGTAATTAAATAATCATAGGTTTCATTTAATGGATTGGAGAGATCTATTGCTATCTTTTGTGTGGCTACCTCTCTTATCTTTTCTGCCACCTCCTTTTCTACTTTATAAGGCACAGCCAACAGGATAATATCTGCCTCCCAGCAAGCTTCTTTTTCACATTCAATGACTGCAACTTCCGCTGAGGGAGAAGTTCTTTTTAAGTAAGCATAAAGCTTTCCAATATTACCCTTGTTTCTTGACATTAAAAGCAAACGGTAATTACTATTGATTAGTGCCTTTGCAATGGCAGAGCCCATTTCACCGGCTGCCCCTATAATTGCTATCGTTTTCTTTGCTGCCATATTGTTTTGTTTTGTTACACAAAGCTACTGTTGCACACATGCCTGTTCCATTGACATGCGGCAATAAATGAGTGTGACTTAAGTCACATTTTAACCGTGGGAAACGAGATGTTTGCGAAGACGGCTAAGGGTTTCTCTACTAATTCCAAGATAAGAAGCGATCATATGCTGGGGAATACGCTTTATACATTCTGGGTAAGTTTGAACAAATTTCAGATACATTTCTTCCGGCGTTTCTGTATGGGATTGCATAACCCTTTTTTGCGTGGCAATAAGATGGTTTTGTATGATAATGCGAAAATAATGTTCAAACTTTGGAATGCGTTGCATCAGTGTGTCCCACGAAAATTTACTGAGAAGCAAAAGCTGCGAATCTTCCAGTGCTTCGATATTGAAAAGCGATGGTTCACCTGTTAGATAACTTGACAAATCCGCCATCCACCATCCTTCAGAAGCAAACTGCAAAATGTGTTCAGTCCCATTTTCATCAATGTGATAGGAACGCAACATACCTTTCTCTACAAATGCCTGGTATTTGCACACATCACCTTCCTGTAAAAGGTATTGTCGCTTACGTAATTTTTTTGGGACAAATAAGGTTTTACAATAGTTGAGTTCATCTTCATTTATAGAAATTATTGCACTAATTTTTTTATGAAGAAGCTCGAACATTTTTTTGATTTGAACTTAAAATTAAGGACAGAATTATTACCCTTGCACTAAAAGCATTATCGTAAGACAAATTTTATCTTCATGACATGTAGATTGCGGGAGAGTCTGTCATTGATTTAAGAATCATTTTTTTTGCGTTACCTTCTTGCTTGGCAATCAGAGGCAACACCTTTTTTGTAAGCCACTCCACTACAACTTTCTGACAAAAAGCCCCGATTTCGCTTCTCCGATTATGCTCAGAGAATAATACTATTTCCAAAGAATTAGATTTCATTTTTAAAATAATTTGATGTGATGAAAAGATTATTGATTTATTCTATTATCCATGATGGTAAATAATAAAATATTTGAACACAAAGCTATCACTGGAAGGATGGAAGGTCAATTCACGTATAGTGCTGTTTCTTGTATTTTTTATTTTTTTAAGAGATGGGATAAGATGAGCCTAATTCATTAAGAGTTGCTCGAAAATATTTATCGCGCCACAAATGAAGGTAAGTAGTGGAATATCAGTTGAATAAACCTGCAACTATTCAGGTATGCTAAACTGACTTGATTTTTGTAGAGTCGAAATAACCAAGCTTGTTTGTTAAATATTCTAATTATTTTCTTCCTCAAAGCGCATCAAAATTTATCAAACTTTATTTCACCTTACACATCTTTATTCAATTTGCTTGAATTTGAACGATGACTTGTTAAATACAATTTTACAGGACTTGTTTCAAGTACTTCTTTCCATTAATTTCACTTTGTCATTCCATGAAAAGCCAACTAACAAGGTAATCTCTAATTGTGTAAAAAGATAAATGTAGAAGTATGAACGAGACACCTATGCTGTTTCCAATAGCTCCGGCGGAGTTTTGGAAACAAATCAGAACAACTATTGAAGAAGTGGTGAATGAAAAATTGAATCAACAAACTGCATCGCCTTCTGTTTCTCTTCTTCCGGAAAGACCATTACTAAAAACCTCAGAAGTTTGTGCCATCTTCCGAGTATCAAAACCTACGCTGTATGATTGGCTCAAACAAAAAAAGCTAAAGAGCTTTAAGATCAAGTCACGAAGATATTTTTCAAGAGTGGACATTGAAGCGATCATTCTTCAAAACGACCAAACCTCCGTAACTAAAATTTAATTTCTCCCCAAAAAATCGTGTGTTATGAACTGTGCTGAAGCCAATCAAATTGATTTGGTTGATTATCTCTATTCATTAGGGTATCAACCTCAAAAAATACGGGGTAATGATTACTGGTATTTGTCTCCTTTAAGAGAAGAAAAAGAAGCTTCGTTTAAGGTAAACAGAAGAAGAAATGTGTGGTATGATCATGGTCTTGGAAAAGGTGGAAACATAGTTGAATTCACTGTTCAATTTTTTAATTGCAATGTGAGCGAAGCTTTGCAAAAAATTTCTTCTTTTCACCCGCAAAAAATTGCATTGCATTCACTTAAAAGAGAAGCGCATTTGACTCAACAAAATCTCTTAAGTAATTCCTTTGATGATAATGAAGGAGGCATAAAGATAATAGGAGCAAAACAGCCCATTAAAGATTTTCTTCTTTACCGTTATTTAAAAAAAAGAAGGATACATGAAAGCGTTGCAAATAAATATTGCAGTGAAATTTCTTTTGAGCTAAAAAACAGAATTTATAAAGCAATTGGTTTTAAAAATGCGGCAGGAGGATATGAACTCAGAAACGAATTTTTTAAAGGAGGTTCCTCACCGAAATATGTTTCTTATTTCAACCACAAAAATGCAAATAGCATTACCGTTTTTGAAGGATTTTTTGACTTCTTGAGTTATCAAACACTTCATCAAAATCACGATCAATTACTGACAAATTTTCTTGTATTAAACTCACTTGCTTTTTTCGAAAGAAGTCTTCTTCTAATGGAAAAACATGATAAGGTTCATTTGTATTTAGATCACGATGAAGCAGGAAGAAAATACACGCAGATTGCTTTAAAGCGGTCAGTAAAATTTCATGATGAAAGCAAACTCTATAGACGTTATAAAGACTTAAATGATTGGGTTATGAACTTCGGGAATATGCAAAAATTAAGACAGTCTAAAGGAAGACACCTTTAAATGTCTTTTTCTTAGCGAGCGGTGTTTTTGTTGCACAAAAACTCCGGCTCGCTTTTGCATCCCGTTGGTCGCAAAAGAAATTTTGAAGATGATGGAAAGTGAAAAAAGAAAAAGTAATGGACGTCCAAAGCAGGTTATAAAACGAGAATCTGCAACAGGTATAAGATTTACCAAAGCGGAGTATTTTGTCATAAAACAAAAAGCTTCAAAAGCAGGAATATGCATCACAACTTATATAAGACAAACAGCCTTGAACGGAAAAGTAATTGCAAGAATGAGTGAAGAAGAAAGGCATTTTGTCAGGCAATTAATCGGTATCTCCAACAACTTAAACCAGCTTACTAAAAAGGCACATCAGGAAGGACTTCTGACAGCAGTATTGCTTTTTGAAAAATACAGAAATATAATTGATGAACTTTTAGTGCAACTGAGAAGATGATAAGTAAAGTGATCACAGGAAAATCTTTTTATGGTGTTTGTAGATACATCTGTAAAGATGAACGAAGAGCAGCGATCCTGGAAACAGAAGGGGTAAGAGGTCATAATTACAAACTGATGGCAGCAGATTTTGAAATGCAGCAAGCTCTTAGACCAACACTTAAGAAAGCAGTTTTTCACGGCATCTTAAGTTTTTATCCGGGCGAAAAAATTAACGACGAAAAAATGTGTTTGATAGCAAAAGAATATTTGAGTGAAATGGGCATCATAAATACACAATATGCTATTACAAAACATACGGACAGGAATCATCCGCACTTGCATATCATTGCGAACCTTGTAAACAGTAATGGCGAAACCATAAAGGATAACTGGATTGGGCTTAAAGGAAAAAAGATTGCACAACAGCTTACTTCAAAGCATGATCTAAAACAAGTATTATCAAAAGATTTAAGTCTTACCAATCTTGAGCGGCTGAATGCAAAAGAAGTGAATCGTTATATCATTTACCAGGCAATTGCAGAAAGATTACCGTTATGCAAAAATCTTGATGGTCTGAAAGAACACTTAAAAAAACAGGGAATAGAAACTTTATACAAATACAAAAGCAGTACAAAGGAATTGCAGGGGATCAGTTTTAAAATAGGAGAATATAAATACAAAGGAAGTGAGATTGACAGGACATTTTCTTTAAAGAACTTGGAACGAACAATTGAACAAAATAATAAGCTTCTATTAAAGCCTGCTCCTGAATTTTTTGCCGATAGTAAGTCGCGACAAACGTTAGACGAAGATTCAACAAAACGACAGGAAAATAAAAACTCTTTTTTGTTAGAGCAATTAATAAAACCTGAGAAGAATTATGAACAATTACCTTATGAATTAAAAAGAAACCAAAAGAAAAAAAGAAAAAAATTGCGATTGCGTTAATTAAAAAAATTCCGATGATTATGACTGAACTGTTATTGCAAACAATTGTAGAAAAACTGGAAGCAATGGAATTATTATTACACCATGATAATGCAAGTAAGGGTGATGATGTATTAAAAAAAGTTGCAGAAGAAATTACAAAAATTTATCCAACCGGTTTAAGTATTGATAAGATAAATGAATTAAAAGTAAGTGTTGACGCTTGTTACAAGAAATTGGAATGCCCCATACAAAATCGAATTGATCACAAGCATCATTTACATAGGGGAGTATGGATCGCGTTTTTTTTATTTTTTGCTTCTATATTTTGTTTATGGCAATGGATGAATACTATTAATGATAAAAAACAATTTGAAGCAAATGATATAAAATATAGGGCATTAAAAGTAACAGCGGACAAAGCTTTGATTAAATTGCTCTGTCATACCGATAGTTTATATAATCTTGATCCTACACACATGGAACAATGGGTAGTACAAGAAGAAGAACGTTTGGCTGAGCAAACAATATTGCTTCAACTTGCTGGTGAAAAGGAAAAAGAAGCAAGGCAGTTAAGGGATAGGACTGAAAAGAAATGACATTGGAAGAATTTCCGGTAGGACTGCTAATTTTTTAGTACTCACCTTAATTTGGTATTCAAGCCACTACTTATAGAAATGTTTTTTCCTTCTTGCAGGATTCTTTGAATGTCTTCATAATCGAAGAAATATACACCTCCAATTTTGGTATAGGGAATGACTCCTTTTGATTTAAGGGTTTGCAGCGTGCCGATAGAAATATTCAGCAGCTTTCGTACCTGGTGTGCTTTCAGCCATCTCTTTTGTGTTTGTGCCGAATAGGATTTAAAAAGTCTTTCAAACTCCGTTAATAATTCCTGTCTGAATGCTACGAGATCTTCAGTAGTGATAATTTGATGCGCAAATAACCTTGCTTGTTGGGTAAATGATGCCCCCGCTTTTGTTGTAGTTTTTGTTTCCATATTTCTCAATTTTCATTTTCACTTTAACCGCCACAATGGAATAGAAAACTAAAATAATCATTTCTTCATATAGAAATTGTTGTCAAAAAACAATTTTTATCAACGGTTATTAATTGATAGTAAAGTATATTAAAAGCAGTAAAGCAGAATTTGTTAAATCCTGCTTTTAAATAAAGAAAATTTTTGAAAAAAAAAAAGCTGAAGAATATTAGACTGCTTTCATTTTAGTGTCGCTGTCTATTGCATCCAATTTATGTTGCAGGAGTTGCATATCCAATCCTATTTTTGATTGAGTCACTTTTGCATAGATCATTGTTGTACTGAGTTTGGTATGCCCAAGCATCTTGCTGATTGTTTCAATTGGAACTCCATTTATAAGTGTAACCGTGGTTGCGAATGTATGTCTGGCTAAATGAAACGTAAGATATTTTTTGATGTTGCAAACTTCTGCAATTATTTTCAGGCTTCTGTTTACTTCCTGGTTGCTGATCCACGGAAATATTGTTTCTCTTATTCCTATTTCTTTTTCCTGAAGATATTTTTCTAAAATTACTAATGCCGGCTTTAACAGGGGAACATGTACACTTGTGTCTGTTTTTGCTCTACTGGTTCTAATCCATTTTGTTGCATCGATATTTGTGATGATATGCTCGGGCTTAAGCTCTGCAACATCAATGTAAGCAAGACCTGTATAACAACTGAAGACAAAAATATCTCTCACTTTTTGAAGCATGGAATTATCAAAATCATGCTCTTCAATTGCGGCAAGTTCATTTGCCTGTAGAAAATCTCTTTCATGTTTTCTAAACTTTAACTGAAAACCGATAAAAGGATTTTTTTCTATCCACTCATTCTTCACTGCCCATGTAACCATTTTTTTAAGACGTTCAAGATGCTTCATTGTTCCGTTATTGGTGCAGGGATCATTTTTCTTCACGGGATGAGAACGAATAAAAAACTCTAAGGCTGTAATGAATTCATAGGTAAGGTCTTTAAGTAAAATGTCACCTTTGTGATAATTTTTTTTCAGGAATTCTTTAATATACTTTTCGGTAGTGTAGTAATTTTTCATGCTGCCCTTTTTAAGAACAGCTTTCATCAAATTATTATGATGCTCAATAAGCCACAAGAGTGAATAGGTTTTTTCTTTTTCTACTTTTCCTGCATATGCATCCTTTACAGCTTCAGCAGTTACTTCTTTTCCTTCCATTAAAAGTTCACGATAATGTCTTACAAGTTTACCTCTCACTTCTTCAAGAAAACTGTTAAGCTGTTTTAGTTCTTCATTCTTTGGTTTTGCAAAACCCTTTATTTCATTCCAATCATTTTTATGCAATGAATGCTTTAAGGATAATTCGCATCTTGTCTTGTTGATAACAATTCTTGCATAAAGAGGCAATTTGCGGTTTTGTTGTTTGCTGTTGCGTAGTGTGAAATGCACACCGAACGTGTTTGAATTTCTCATAAAAATCATTTTTTGTGTTAATCAATTTTTCTTCACTATTCTGTTCACACGAAACACAGAAAAATGAACCTGAAAATAATTAGTAATATCAAAACGAAACCTTTGTAATCAACTGGTAATAATCGTTTTAAGTCGAATTTGCGAACTCGAAGATAATTCACCTGCCAGTTCACCTTATTGTTCGCACAACATTTGATATTTTTTGCAACAATTTGATATGGGAGAAAAGAAAAAAGGCTGAAAATCAATGATTTTAATCAGCCTTTTGATGCGTTTGTACCGATAAAAGTCGGGATGACTGGATTCGAACCAGCGACCCCCACGTCCCGAACGTGATGCGCTACCGGGCTGCGCTACATCCCGAATTGTTTTGCAAGTGTGTCTCTGTTTATTATTTAAAAGATCCAACTTGCATCAACAAAAGTGCAAAATAAAAAATTATTGCGTCAACTGTGAAATCATAAGTTCATAAAATATAAAACATGAACAAGATAGGAAACCTTGTTCTTGTTTTCTCATCAGCAACATCAATTATCGCCTTCATAAATTATTATGTATGGTTTGGATGATATAGAGTTGCCAAAATAAAATATTCCCCTTTCTTCTTCTGTTTCAATTAATAAATAATTCTCTCGGAGTTTTGTTTGCAATTTGTTTACCCTTTATTAATCTTCGGTTAACCGTGAGTTTATCTTACTTATCTTCTTTTGCTTTATGTACCCTGCAACGCTTATGAGTAATTCGCCAGAGTATTCATTAATGCAAAAAATCTTTTTACAAGTCAGTGCTTTCTTTTTTCAGTATCGCAATCTCATGTCATCAATAAAACCAATAAATAAACATTTATGAATCACCATTTACGCAAAAAGCTTCTGCCTTTATGTATGCAGACGCTGGTGTTGTGTGGCTCTGCTCAAGCATTGCATGCACAGAGTACTTTTACAGGTCCCAGTACTAAACAATCACCTTATTTATTACCCTTGACCCCTGGTTACAAAACCGTATCAATTCTTAGCGCTAACGATTCAATTAAATCCTATAAAATGGTTGGCATACCCGATGGATTAGGCGTTTATGATAACGGTGACAGCACCTTTACTTTATTGATGAATCACGAATTGTTAAACACTCAAGGTGTTGCTCGTGCTCATGGTTCAATAGGTGCTTTTGTTTCAAAATGGCTTATCAGTAAAAAAAATCTGAAAGTATTAACTGGAAGTGATTTGATTAAAAACGTAAATCTTTGGAATGGCACCGGCTTCGATACTTATAATGCAAGCAATCCTTCTCCCCTCGCTGCATTCAATCGTTTTTGCTCTGCTGATCTTCCTGCACCTTCTGCCTTTTATAACAGCAATACAGGCAATGGCACACAGGAACGTATTTATATGAACGGTGAAGAAGTTACGGAAGGTCGTGCAATGGCGCATATTGTTACAGGACCAAATGCAGGCACTTCATATCAACTCCCTTGGTTCGGAAGAGTTTCATGGGAAAATGTTGTTGCCAATCCGTATGCACAGGACATTACAATTGTAGCAGGAATGGATGATGCAAGCACAACAACAAGCAATGTTTATTTCTATATTGGTACCAAGACAAACAGTGGAACTGAAATTGAAAAAGCGGGTCTTGCAAATGGTAAATTGTATGGAGTAAAAGTTGCCGGTTATCCGCAAGAGCGTATCAGCTCAACAGAAATCAATAATCCGCCTCTTGCCGGAACGCATTTTGATTTGGTTGATTTGGGCGATGTATTAAATTATACAGGTACTCAACTGGATTCAGTATCAACAGCGAATGGTGCAACACATTTTTCACGTTGTGAAGACGGCGCTTGGGATCCTTCAAAGCTCACCGATTTTTATTTCAACACAACAGATCAAATTGATCAGGTAAATGATGGTGTTGGTACACAAGTGGGCCGTTCACGTTTATGGCGGCTTCGCTTTACCGATATTCAGCATCCTGAATTGGGTGGAACAGTTGAAGCAGTATTGGATGGCACCGAAGGTCAAAACATGCTCGATAATATGACTATTGACAAATACGGTCACATCACCTTACTTGAAGATGTAGGCAATTCATCGCATAATGGAAAAATATGGCAGTATGATATTAAGACAGATAAGCTAACCATGATTGGTAAACATGATCCTAATCGTTTTGGCGATATTAATCTTGCTGCAACACCACCTTTCAATCAAGATGAAGAAAGCTCCGGTGTAATTGATGCGGAAGATGTTCTTGGTGCAGGATGGTATTTAATTGTTGACCAGGCTCACTATACAACGGATATTCCATTAGATGTTGTAGAAGGTGGTCAGTTGCTTGCTGTTTATAATCCTGCCACTTACAGAAGTTATACTATATCAAAAGGTATTGGCGTAAGCACATCACAAACTCCATATCTCGTACCTGTAAAGAATGGCGTTAAATATCATGCAATTCTTAGCGCCAATGATTCAGTGAACGGCTACAAAATGGTTGGCATACCCGATGGTTTAGGTGCTTATGATAATGGCGATGGCACGTTTACTTTACTTATGAATCATGAGCTTTTAAACACTCAAGGTGCGGTTCGTGCTCATGGTTCAATAGGTGCTTTTGTTTCACAGTGGACCATACGTAAATCAAATCTCAAAGTATTAAGCGGAAATGATTTAATTCAAAATGTAAATCTTTGGAATGGCACCGGCTTCGATACTTATAATGCAAGCAATCCTTCTCCCCTCGCTGCATTCAATCGTTTTTGCTCCGCTGATCTTCCTGCACCTTCTGCTTTTTATAACAGCAATACAGGCAATGGTACACAGGAACGTATTTATATGAACGGTGAAGAAGTTACGGAAGGTCGTGCAATGGCGCATATTGTTACAGGACCAAATGCAGGCACCTCATATCAACTCCCTTGGTTTGGAAGAGTTTCATGGGAAAATGTTGTTGCCAATCCGTATGCACAGGACATTACAATTGTAGCAGGAATGGATGATGCAAGCACAACAACAAGCAATGTTTATTTCTATATTGGAACCAAGACAAACAGTGGAACTGAAATTGAAAAGGCGGGTCTTGCAAATGGTAAACTGTATGGAGTAAAAGTTGCCGGTTATCCGCAAGAGCGTATCAGCTCAACAGAAATCAATAATCCGCCTCTTGCCGGAACGCATTTTGATTTGGTTGATTTGGGCGATGTATTAAATTATACAGGTACTCAACTGGATTCAGTATCAACAGCGAATGGTGCAACACATTTTTCACGTTGTGAAGACGGCGCTTGGGATCCTTCAAAGCTCACCGATTTTTATTTCAACACAACAGATCAAATTGATCAGGTAAATGATGGTGTTGGTACACAAGTGGGCCGTTCACGTTTATGGCGGCTTCGCTTTGCAGATATTCAGCATCCTGAATTGGGTGGAACTGTTGAAGCAGTATTGGATGGCACCGAAGGTCAAAACATGCTCGATAATATGACCATTGATAAACAAGGTAGAATCACATTGTTGGAAGATGTAGGCAATTCATCACACAATGGAAAAATATGGCAGTATGATATTAAGACAGATAAGCTAACCATGATTGGTAAACATGATCCGGATCGTTTTGGTGATATCAATCTTGCCGCAACAGCTCCCTTTAATCAAGATGAAGAAAGTTCTGGTATAATTGATGTTCAAAGTATTCTTGGTCCCGGATGGTATCTTCTCGATGATCAGGCTCACTATACCACAGGTATTCCATTTGATGTAGTGGAAGGCGGTCAGTTACTCGCAATGCATAATCCTTTTAATGCAGCGAACGTGTCAAATGCAGAAACATCTGCAGCGTCAATTTCAAAAGAAGCAATTGAAAATCTGCATGTAACTGTTGCACCTAACCCTGCTTATGATTATGCTAAAGTATTTATAAACGGTGCAAAAGGCAGTGTGACGATAACACTAAGTGATTTCAGTGGCAAAACATTATGGAATAGTAACAACATTCAAAACGGTGTAATTTCTATTCCTACTCATAAACTTGCAAGAGGTACATACATTGTTACCGTCCAAGCAGGCACAGAGAAAACAAGTGTGAAACTTGTTATTGCCAAATAGCCGCTTAAAATCCAACCGGAACTACACTAAAAATCCTGCGAATACTCGCGGGATTTTTTGCTTGTGTTCTTTTAAACGAGAGGTAATATTAACATAACATGCTTCAAATATATTTTCGATAAACACACTGCTACTTTTGCAGCAATGCAACAAGAGCTATAACTGCAACATGAAAAAATATAAAGCTTTTCTGCTGATCAGTTTTTCTGCAATTATACTTTCGGCAATGAATGCTAATCAAGGTACTGAACAATACTTCAATTTTTATCAATCACACCTTGATGCATTTGATGATGAGCAGCAAAATTTAATTGCATATATCGGAAGCTTACCTTCGATATCATCTTCGAACATAAACGACATTAAACGAAAAATATGGGATGTACGGTTGAAAATGAAGGGACTTGATTTTTGGCTTCGTTATCTTGAACCTGTTGTTTACATGAAGATAAACGGACCACTGCCTGTAGAATGGGAAAATGAAGTATTTGAAAAATTTGAGAAGCCCTATAAGCGTGAAGGAGCAGGACTTTCACTTGCAGAATTATATCTTGATGAAAGCTCTACACAAAAAGATAGTTTGATAAATCTGCTTCAACAATCGCAGAACGCTCTTGCCACTTTTCGCGCCGATTCAATCACGCGGTTTTTTCAAAAGCCAGATCATTTCTTTTTTGCTAACCGTTTATTTCTTTTAAATCTTGCAGCTATTTATACAACCGGTTTTGAATGTCCGGATACTTCACGTGTTATTCCTGAACTGTCTTCTATGCTGAATGATGTAGGTGAAATATATTCTGTATTCAGCAATAGTTTTCCGAATGATTCAGTTTATCAAAATTATTTTGTTCTTTATAATGCAATGCAGCGTTTTGTGAGTGAACAGGGACAAACACCATCAACCTTTGATCATTTTCATTTTATAAAAGAGTATGTAAATCCTCTTTTTGCGCTTAACCAGCAATTCATTCACCGTTATCATGCAATATCAAAAAGCTACAACGATTATTCACTCAACAATAACTGTTATTCTATTTTTGATAAAACACTTTATCGCGGCCAAAATGAAAAAGGCATTTTTATTGCCGTTGATGATACCACTGCGTTAAATGACATTCGCGAAACAGGTCGCCTCCTATTCTATGATCCTATACTTTCCGGGAACGGCAAACGCAGTTGTGCAAGCTGTCATAAACCCACAGAATATTTTACCGATACAACATTTGAAACCAGTTTGCAGTTTGATGCGAAAAGCAGGCTTCCGCGTAATACACCTTCGCTGATAAATGCTGTCTATAATCATTTATTGATGCTTGATGGCAAACACTACACCTTACAAAACCAGGCGGAAGAAGTGATTTCAAATCCGGTTGAAATGGGTTGCAGCGCCGATGAAATCGTTACAAATGTAATGAGCTGTAACACTTATAAAAAAGCATTTCAGCGCTATGTTAAGCTTACTCCAAACTATCCTGAAATTTCTTTAGAACATATTGTTTCTGCTGTCACTTTATACTACTCGGGCTTTAGCAAATTTGCTGCGCCTTTTGACCGCGCTATGAACGGAACAGCAGAACTCGATAAAGCTTCGATTGATGGATTCAATTTATTTATGAGTAAAGCGCAGTGCGGAACTTGTCATTTTGTGCCATTGTTCAATGGAGTTAAACCACCATACATAAGCAGCGAGTTTGAAGTATTGGGAGTTCCTTCGGCCACGGATTTTAAAAAGGTGAGTGATGATTCAGGAAGATATGATGTAAATCCTGCGTATGAAACGCTGCATGCATTCAGGACAAACACAATACGCAATTCATCTTTTACAAAACCATACATGCATAACGGTGTGTTTAAAACATTAGATGAAGTAATAGACTTTTATGATACGGGTGGCGGAACCGGTCATGGATTCAAAGTGGAAAATCAAACGCTGTCGAGTGATTCACTTCATCTTACAGTGGAAGAAAAAAATGCAATCAAATCATTTATGAAGTCTTTAGATGAGAACATCATTTTTGAAAAACCGCCTGCAGCATTACCGCCTACGAAGCTTGAAAAATATAAAGATCGTGTACCCGCCGGTGCTTATTAAACAATCAGAAACATGAGAAGACTATATTTAATCACTGCTCTCTTTATAACAATTTCAAACGGTGCCTGTGTAAGTGAAGCTGTGCAAACGCAAAAAGACATTAAGCGACTACTGCCCCCTGTACCGCCTTCTTTTTCGCATGCTGATTCGGTGCGTCTTATAAGAAATTGGACATTTGGAATTCGACTCTATAAAAATAGTTGCTCTGCATGTCATGGCATCTTTGGCAAAAGCAAAGACTCCATTCCAAACTTCAGCAAAGTACAGTTTGATGATTACAAGTCATCATATCTCGCCGGTGATAGTGCAAACCACGCTGTTATGGCGAAGATGACGGAAGAAGAATTAAATAATGTTTTTCTTTTTCTTACTGATCTAAAACGGGATTAGAGCAAAGAAAATAATTGCTTTTCATGATAAATACCTGCGAGAAGTGATTATAATTTCTTTTGCATTTCCATAAATATTTCGATAAGTCATAAAATCTGTGCAGAAAAACTTAGTGCTACAACAGTTGAGATAATAAGTGCTCTCATTCGTGGCTATAATTTAAACTTTTTGAAATGGTATTTCTCATTTTTGAATTCTTAACAGCTAAGTAAAACAAAAAGTCCTGACGTAGATCAGGACTGCAAAAATCACTCACAAATTTTTATATTATTCCTGCCAGCTCCAAACTGCGCTTCTTCAAATTTCTTACTTCGATATTTTCTATTACCGGTTCAGGTGTAAGAATTAATGAAACACCATGTTCTTTCCACCAATGATCTTCAATTAATTTTTGAAAATGAATAACGCCGATCAAGTAACTTCTATCTTGTCCGCCATGCCATTCTTCAATCCATTCAAATTCTTCTTTGGGAACATCATTCAGTTTATTAAAGCTCACATAAGTCTTTACATAAAAATCGTTTGATAATTCCAATGGTTTATGATAGTACAATTTTTTATACTCATAGTGATAATCATAACGCAAAGCGGATATATCACTTAATACAGCAGATGCAGTAGGAAAGCTGCCCGCACCTTTACCATAAAAAAATTGTTTATCTGCAAAACCGCTTTCAATCACTACACCATTGTATTCATTTTTTACAAAACTTAAATGATCATCATGTGTAACAAATTGAGGTAGCACAAAAGCTGCAACATGACCATTGTTTAATTTTTGAGCTTGAGCCACCAGTTTTATATTGTAATTCTTTTCTTTTGCAACAGTTGCATCGCTTAATGTAATATTTTGAATGCCGGTAAATAATATATCGTTCGGCTCTGGCACAATACCGTAAGCGTGCGTTAATAAGAATGTCCATTTATTTGCTGCATCAAAGCCTTCTACATCAAGAGCAGGGTCACTTTCTGCAAAACCCAATTGCTGCGCCAACAACAAAGCTTCATTGTAATTAAGTTTATCTTCAAACATTTTGGTAAGGATAAAATTGGTAGAGCCATTTACAATTGCTTTTATGCCATGCAGCAAATCATTATCGTAATATTCTTCAAGATTGCGTATCACAGGAATTGATGCACATGCTGCAGCTTCGCACAAAAATGGCAAACCTGTTTCTTTTTGTAAAGCAAGAATTTCGGGCAAATGTTCAGCAATCATTTTTTTGCTTGCACTTACAACAGCTTTACCATTTTTAAAAGCTGTATGCACAATATCAAATGCAGCATCCGCGTCGTTTATTACTTCAACAATTACATTAATGTCATCATTATACAGCAACTCATTTTTATCTGTTGTAAATAAATCTTCGGGTGCATTTCTTTTTTTGCCCGCATGCTTAATGCATACTTTTCTTATCTCTGCTTTTAAAGATGGCGTTTGCAAAAGCACTTTGTACAAGCCTTCTCCAACAACACCAAAACCAAATAATCCGATTACTAATTTTTTATCAGTGCCCATTTATATAGTTTGTAGTTTTTTTATCTTCAAATCTTCAAATCTTCAAATTTCACCACATTATTCTGCGCCATAAATTCCTTTATCAATGTTTCAATTGTCTCATACTCTAACAAAAATCCATCATGACCATAAAAAGAATCTATTACTTTCAATTGTGCATTTGGAATATAAGCGGCAAGCAGTTCTTGTTCACTTGTAGGATAAAGTATATCAGATGAAATGCTTATCACCAGCGTTTTTGCTTTAATGCTTTGCAAAGCGGCTCGCACAGAATCTCTTCCCCTTCCTACATTGTGCTTGGCGATAGTCAGGCACAAAAAATAATAACTGAATGCATTAAAACGCTTTGCCAATTTTTCGCCCTGATAACGTTGATATGTTTCTGCTTTAAAAATTTGTTTATCAACCGGTGCATCTTCTGTTTCAGTTGTAACCCCGTGCTGCGATTTAGAATAAGTCTCATACTGCCTGTAAGAAATGAGCGCAATGGAACGGGCAATTTTCATTCCTTCCAAACCTGCATCAACATGTTCTTCTTTCCATGTGGGGTCATTTTCAATGCACCATCTTTGTGATGCATTAAAAGCAATACCCCATGGTGAATGTTCCGCATTTGTTGCAATAGGAAAAATAAATTCAAACAAATGCGGCTCTTCAATCGCCCATTCAAGTAATTGCTGACCACCCAACGAACCGCCTACGCCGATGTGAATCTTTTTCAAGCCCAAATGATCTTTCAGCAGGCGGTATGTTCTTGCCATATCACGGGTGGTAAACATTGGAAAACTGTGATAATAAGGTTTACCCGTTAATGGATCATTGTCTAATGGGCTAATGCTGCCATAACAACTTCCCGGAATATTTACACAAACGATAAAATATTTCTCCGGATTGAACAGTTTTTTTTCACCCACCAAACCGGGCCACCATTCAGTAGGATTGCTGTTGGCTGTTAACGCATGAAATACCCATACAACATTGCTTTTATCTGCATTCAATTTGCCCAGCGTTGTGTATGCCAAATGAAAACCGGGTAAGGTTTTTCCGCTTTCGAGTGTAAACGATTTTTCGTATGTAAAAATCTTCGGTTGCAATGCTTTTTTATTTTTGTGTACTTAGCTCTTTATTCTTTACTCATCGTATGTTGTGTCACTCACTTCATCGTTCTGAACTTTATTGAGCAAGCTGCGAGCCTAAAGCTTTGAGCTACGAGAAAAACTCGAAGCTTGAAGCTCATTGCTCAAAGTTGCTTCTTCATTGAAATAAAAAAAGCCCATCTGTAAGTCAGATGAGCTTGAATATTTTTACTTTGTTGTTTTCAAACTGTACTCTGACTTATCTCTCCATTCCGCTTTGCGGAACAGTTGGAGTTGGCACCTTCATACAAGTGAGTAGCTTGTAAGGGTTGCCAAGGCTTCGTTGGGCCGTATCCCTCTGCCTTTCTTGATAAGTATTTTTAAAGAACTGCGTGCAAAAGTAATGGTGCGTTGCTGATATTCCAAATAGTGTTTAATAATTTTAAACACTATTGTCCGACAAAAATAAGAATTGCCGCCTTGAATTTACTCCTTCTCTTTTAGAGAAGGTTGGGATAAGGTCTATGCTATTGTTTTTAACGCTCTTTTCAAATACACTTTTGCCAAATGTTTTCTGTACTCTTTTGATGCGTAGTGGTCACTTAAAATATCTGCTCCTTCCACTGATGCACTGGCAGCGGCATTGATAGTTGCATCATCTAATGTTTTCCCTGAAACAACATTTTCTGCCGCTGTATCTCTGAATGGTACACTGCTTACTCCTGTGAACGCAATATTTGTTTTACCGTCAGGCAAACGGAATACTGCGCAACCTACTAATGCAAATCGTGATGCAGGTTGAGGAAATTTTTTGTATGCAGTTTTTGTTCCTTCAGGCGGGTCGGGAATACGGATGGCAGTGATGATTTCATCTTGCTGCAATGCAGTGGTAAACAAATCTGTAAAAAATTCTGTTGCTTTTATTCTTCGTTTGCCATTGCTGCCTTGCACTTCAATGGTTGCATCGGCTGCAAGAACAAGAGCAGTCCAATCAGCAGCGGGGTCAGCGTGGGCGAGGCTTCCGCCGATGGTACCACAATTGCGCACCTGCAAATCACCAATGAGTGATGCGGCTTCTGCAAAAAACGGAATTTTTTGTTTTATTAAATTGTCGTGCATTACTTCTGCATGCGTTGTAGCAGCACCTATTACAATTTCACCATCTTCGTCTTTTATGCCTTTTAGTTCCGAAATGCCGGTGATGTTGATGAGTTTCTCCGGTTGATTCAAACGAAGCTTCATCGCGGGTAATAAACTGTGTCCGCCTGCTAACAATTTTCCGCCGGCAGATAAGGAAGCAATGGCTTCGTCAACAGTTGTTGCTTTTTGATAATCGAATGCAACGGGTATCATGATATAATTTTTGCCCCCATCCCCTAAAGGGGGGTGAGGTATGTTACACAATATAATTTGCCCCCATTCCTTGTATCGCACTGTTGCCAAGCGATCAACAGTTAAAGTGATTGCGACGCAAGGGACGATGCTATGAAAAACTACAGTTGGTATCCACCTTCGCTAAAGCTTCGGCGGACAAGTCAAAAAAATCACAACAATAATTTTCAAGCACAATTAATAATTTAAAGAACTTTTATTACCCCCCTTTAGGGGAAGGGGGGTTACAGCATTGCCTTCCACACTCTTTCTGATGTGAGTGGCATGCGAATATCTTTTACTTTATGACCGCCGCTCCACAACGCATCTATCACGGCATTTACAACAGCGGGTGCAGCACCGATTGTTCCTGCCTCGCCTGCACCTTTTACGCCAAGCGGGTTGTGCGGACAAGGCGTTACCTGCGAAGCCGTTTCAATCATGGGCACATCATCTGCTCGTGGCATACAATAATCCATGTAAGAGCCATTGGTTAACTGACCATTCTCATCGTACTCGGCACCTTCGAAAAGTGCCTGACCAATGCCCTGCACAATGCCGCCGTGAATTTGTCCTTCAACAATCATTGGGTTGATAACGTTTCCCACATCATCCACGGCAATAAAGCGATTCAATTTTACAGCACCTGTTTCTTTATCAACCTCAACCACTGCGATGTGACATCCAAACGGATAAGTGAAATTCACAGGATCATAAAAGCTGCTGAAATCGAGACCGGGCTCGAGACCAGCCGGATAGTGATGCGGCACATATGCTGTAAGCGCAACATCACCAAACGCAACAGATTTATCAGTTCCTTTTACAGTGAATTTGCCGTCTGCAAAATCTATATCTCCTTCACTTGCTTCGAGTTTATGCGCAGCAATCTTTTTTCCTTTTTCAATAATTTTATCAATGCTCTTCATAATTGCCGAACCGCCCACAGCAAGACTGCGCGAACCATAAGTTCCCATACCAAATGCAACCATTTCGGTATCGCCATGAATGATCTCCACATCTTCCATCGCAATGCCAAGTTTATCAGCTACCACTTGTGCAAAAGTTGTCTCATGCCCTTGTCCATGAGCATGCGATCCTGTATATACACTTACCTTACCTGTTGGCTGTACACGAACTTGTCCAACTTCGAACAAACCTGCTCTTGCACCTAAAGAACCTACGACCGCAGATGGCGCAATACCACATGCTTCTATATAAGTAGAGAAGCCTACGCCAAGCAACTTTCCATTGTTTGCTGCTTCTTTCTGTGCTTTGCGAAAATTATCATATCTCAACATCTCAAGACCTTTCTTTAATACACCTTCATAATTACCGCTGTCGTATTGCAATGCAACCTGTGTTTGATAACCGGGTTGATTTACTCCATCAAATGGGGGAATGAAATTTTTGAAACGAAGCTCTGCAGGATTCATATTCATTTCAAGTGCTGCTAAATCTATGAGACGTTCAAGTAAATATGTTGCTTCGGGTCTTCCTGCGCCCCGATACGCATCCACTGGAGTTGTGTTGGTGAACACTGCCGTTACATCAATATTTATTTTTGGTGTAGTATATAAACCCTGAAGCAAAGTGCCATGCAAGTAAGTGGGAATGCAACTGCCGAATGTGGAAAGATAAGCGCCAAGATTTGCGTAAGTCTTTACACGCAATGCAACAATTTTCCCATCTGCATCAAAACCCATTTCAGCTTTCGTTACATGGTCGCGACCATGTGCATCAAGCATAAAACTTTCGCTGCGTTCTGCAGTCCATTTAACAGGTCTGCCAACTTTTTTTGTACACCATGTAAGCAAGGCTTCTTCTGTATAGTGAAAAATTTTGCTTCCAAAACCACCGCCTACGTCAGGAGCAACGACTCTCACTTTGTGTTCGGGAAGTCCTAAAACAAAAGCGCACATCAACAATCTTATCACGTGCGGATTTTGTGAACTGGTGTACAAAGTGTATCTATCACCGATGGAATCGTAGAATGCGTTGTAGCTTCTTGGTTCAATGGCATTAGGAATCAAACGCTGATTTACAAATTCAAGCGTCGTAACATGAGCCGCACTATTAATTGCTTCATCAACTTCAGCGATTGGATTACCCAAAGCCCAGTCGTAACAGATGTTATTGGAAGCTTCATCGTGTACCTGAGGTGCTCCGGATTTTACAGCTTCGGCAGCATCAACTACGCAAGGCAATTCTTCATAGTCAACCATTATAGCCTGAACTGCATCCACGGCTTGTTCACGACTTTCTGCAATAACAATGGCAACCGCATCACCAACATGACGAGCTTTATCAGCGACAAGCAATGGATGCTTGGGCTCTTTCATCGTGTCGCCATTTTTAAAATTCACCTGCCAACCGCAAGGCACGCCGTTTACATTCGCAACATCGGCGCCGGTGTAAATGGCGACAACACCGGGCATCGCTTTGGCAGCTTCGGTATCAACACTATTGATTTTCGCATGCGCATAAGGAGAGCGGACAAATGCAGCATAAGTTTGACGTGGCAACACAATATCGTCGGTATATTTGCCCATACCTGTAATGAAGCGTTTATCTTCAACCCGCTTAACGGATTTTCCAATGAATCCATTTGTACTCATATCATTGCCTCCTCTGTTTTTAATGGTTCGGCAGCATGCATTTTTTCAGCAGCATACTGAACAGATTTTACAATGTTGTGATAGCCTGTGCAGCGGCAGAAATTTCCTTCCAATGCATAGCGAATTTCGTCTTCGGTTGGATTAGGATTATGCTGCAACAAATCGGCCGCGGTCATAATCATTCCGGGTGTGCAAAAACCGCATTGCAGTCCATGACATTCTTTAAAGCCTTCCTGCAACGGATGCAACTCGCCATTGTGAGCAAGACCCTCAATGGTTATTACTTCACAACCATCCGCCTGAACCGCAAGCAGCGTGCAGCTTTTCACCGCTTTACCGTTTACATGAATGGTGCAGGCGCCGCAGCTACTCGTGTCGCAACCAATGTGCGTTCCGGTTAGTTGCAGCACATCGCGCAGATAATGCACCAGCAGCAATCGTGGTTCAACATCGTGAGTGTAATTCGCGCCGTTGACCTTTACCTGAATTTTTATACTCATAGAGTTGGGTTTTAAAAATTTTGACTTCACCCTCATTCCCTCTCCAAAGGAGAGGGAGGTCAGGCTCTAATATTTTTATAATCTGATTGAACTGATTTGTGAAGAAGGAATTTTCAATCAGTACATCAAAAAAATTCGATTCACTTATGCTTTCAAGATTTGAATCTCTTTAGCCGATTCAACTGATTGGCACGAATGAAAAATGTAATCAGGCTAATCAGGAAAATCAGTGAAATCGTGGTTCAGACATTTCTTTCTCAAGGTTTGCAAAGAACTGTTTCGTGAGCGTATTTGACATTCCGCCAATTACCCTTTGTCCCATTGTTGCAAGCAAACCTGATAATTTTACATCGCCGTCAAATGCAACTTCCGTCTGGCTTTCCGCAACAGTTGTAAGTGCAATTTTTATAGCGGCATTTGCATTCCCGATATTACTGTTTTGCTGCACTTTTAAAGTAAACCCTTTTTGTTCTTCTATATCTTCCATTTGAAGATTACCGGTGAATGAGCCGCTTACAGGACCTAATTTTATTTCGAGAATTGATTTAAAAGAATTATCATTAATTCGCTCAAGCCTTGTTATCCCCGGAACAATCCGTGCTAAAGTATCGGTATCCATTAGAGCATTCCATATAGCAGAGGGTGAAGCGTTTAACACGTATTTTCCGGTGAGTTGCATTTGATAGAGTTATAGCTTTGGAAGAACAAAGAACAGTTGACCTCAAAAAGATTTTATTTATAACAAAGTTGGAAACTTTGAAGAACATAACGCTGTACGAAGTCTGGAGACTTCGTACACATTAACCCAAACAATCGTCTCGAATTCTGTAGTAAGTTATAAAAAAACTTTTACCATAAAACGAAAAAATAAGTTTTTCTTCCGTTTTTTATAAAAACAAAAAACAGTTTAACTTGTTCAGTAAATAATGCTTGTCGCATAACCCCATGAAAGAAATTAAATCCATCATCAACGCATATAATTCAATTGATTTTTCTACAACAAAAGCTGCATTGGCAACGGTTGCAAGAGTGGAAGGTTCTTCGTATCGCAGAACAGGTGCAAGAATGCTGGTACTGGATAACGGCACTTATCTTGGCGGTATCAGCGGCGGTTGTTTGGAAGGCGATGCATTGAGACGTGCGCAAAAAGCAATTGTGCAGGATAAACCTTCTATTGTTACTTATGACACAACACAAGATGATGGTGCGCAAATCGGTGTTGGTTTAGGTTGCAACGGCATTATTGATGTGTTGTTTACGCCTTTGCATAATGATGAAAGCAATCCTGTAAAATTATTATCCACTTTAACTGAAACACGAGAACCAAGAGTTGTTGTCGCGATTACAGGATGTAATGATTCAATGAATGTTTTAGGCAAAACAACTTTGTATGAAAATAACGAACAATTTTTACAATCATTTCCTGTTACCTCTGTTGCGCCTCAGGTTTTGAACGATATAAAACATTGCTTAAGTAATCAGTCATCAGCAACATTAACACTGAACACTGAACAAAATGAAACCATAAAAGTTTTTATTGAAGTGATATTGCCTGTAACGCATCTGGTATTGTATGGTGGCGGTTATGATGTTCATCCGTTAGTACGTATTGCAAGAGAGTTGGGGTGGAATGTTACAGTGATTACGAATGTGCACAAAGCAGATAAATCGCTGTTTACAACTGCCAATTTTGTGTTGCACAATAAAGGCGAACAACACCCGTCAATTGATAATTATACTGCAATTGTGTTAATGGCGCATGATTACAAAACAGATTTTAATAACTTGCAGCGTGTCCTTGCAACCAATGCAAAATATATTGGTTTGTTGGGTCCGCGTAAACGCAGTCAAAAGATGTTTGATGAGTTCATGAATACAGGCAATGAGGTTTCTGAGGAAAACATCCAACGCATTTTTTCACCAGCAGGTTTGGATATTGGAGCTACAACACCCGAAGAAATTGCATTATCCATTTGTGCAGAAATAAGAAGTGTTTTTGCAAACAGAAAGGGAATGCCGCTTCGGTTGAGAGAAGGAACGATTTATGGACAGCCTCTATCTCCTAAAGGAGAAGAAAAAAAGGAGCACTAAAATCTTGACTTTAAAAGTCGGTACAATAAAAAGTTCGAAACAGTGTTGAAAGATAATCATGGAAGAAAAATAAACTATTTGCGGCTGGCAGTAACAGACCGGTGCAATCTCCGTTGCTTCTACTGCATGCCCGAAGAAGGTATTGACTGGCTTTCACGAAGCGAGTTGATGACGTATGAAGAAATGTTGCGCATTTGTTCTTTGCTTATAAAAATGGACGTAAACAAAATCCGCATCACCGGCGGCGAGCCATTTGTAAGAAAAGACATCATGAAATTTCTTACGGCACTTTCCTTGATTCAAGGTTTGGAGCAACTTACCATCACCACCAATGGAGTGCTTACTGCACCACTTGTCCCGGAATTAAAAAAGCTTGGCATTCACTCCGTAAATCTTAGTCTTGACACACTCGACAGAAATCGCTTTTTCTCCATTTCAAAAAGAGATGAATTGCCAAAGGTTCTTGAAACACTTGAGCAATTGCTTCGTCACAACATAGACGTGAAAATAAATGCCGTAGTGATGGATGGAAAGAACACGCAAGACATTCTTCCGCTTGTTGAGTTAACAAAAGAACTTCCGGTAAGTGTGCGCTTTATCGAAGAGATGCCTTTCAATGGCGGCGACAGTCATTATGTGAATCTGCAATGGAATTACATCCGCATTCTCGAAACCATCAGAGAAGAATATCCCAACATTCAAAAGCTTCCTGATCCGAAATTTTCAACATCGTACAATTATCATATTCCAAATCATAAAGGAAATGTTGGTGTTATTGCGGCATACACACGAACATTTTGCGGCACATGCAATCGTATCCGCATTACACCTGTGGGGATGCTTAAAACTTGTTTGTATGATAACGGCGTGTTGAACATAAAAGACCTTGTGCGCAGCGGGTTAAGTGATGATGATGTTGCAACGCAACTTATTAATGCAATACAACACAGAGCAAAAGATGGTTGGGAAGCAGAACGATTGCGCAACGAAAAGCCTGTACACGAAAGCATGGCAACGATTGGGGGATGAGAAGTTTGTAGTTGAAAGTTTATAGTTAATGGTTTGTAGTTGAAAGATAAAAAAACGAGAAAATATGCTTACAATCAGTGATGACATATTAAACAATGCAGGAATTTCCGGAGAAGAACTGTTGAAAGAAATAGCCGTTTATTTATATGCTAAAAATAAATTATCATTTGGTCAGGCAAGCAAATTAGCAGGTTTAAATATTCTTCAATTTCAGGAACTTTTATATGACAGCAATGTTCCGATGCATTATGGAGTAGATGAACTTCGGGAGGATTTTCAAAGTATTCAAAATTTTAAGCGCAAATAATGATGATTGTAGTAAGTGATACTTCGCCTATCAGTAATCTGTTTCTGATTGGAGAGTTGAAGTTGCTGCATCATATTTATAATGAGGTACTCATACCAAATGCTGTGATGAATGAGTTGAAAAAACTCGAAAATTTTAATATTAGCATTGAGGTAATAAAACAAGCATCTTGGATTAAATGCATCGAAGTAAAGCATAGGAACGAAGTTCAAGAACTTTTAGGAGATTTAGATTTAGGTGAAGCTGAAGCTATTGTTCTTGCAAAGAATTTACATGCGGATTGGTTATTAATTGATGAAACAAAAGGAAGGAAAACAGCAAAGGATATGGGACTTCAAATAGTTGGATTATTAGGTGTGCTTTTGTTAGCAAAAAAAGAAGGACTTATTCATGAAGTTAAGTCATATCTTGAGAAGCTTATAACTAAAACAAAATTTAGAATGACTCAAGAACTATTTGATGAAGTTTTAGTGTTGGCTGGAGAAGTAAAATAAATTATTAAGCAAAATCTTATCCTACTCACCATTCACCATGATTACCGTTGAAGAAGCAGAAAAAATCATTTTAGAACAAACAAAAGATTACGGAACAGAAAGCATTTATTTTGAAAATGCTTTGGGAAGAGTTTTGGCAGAAGATATTTATGCAGACAGAGATTTGCCCCCTTACAATCGTGTAACAATGGATGGTATTGCAATTAATTATGCAGCAATCGAAAATGGAATTCGTTCTTTTAAAGTCATTGCAACACAGGCAGCAGGGGAGATACCTTTTGAAATAAATCACCCAAGCGAGTGTATCGAAATAATGACCGGCGCTGCATTGCCACCAACAACCGATACGGTGATCAGATACGAAGATTTAAAAATAGAAAACGGAACGGCAAAATTAACGACAGATAACATTACTAAAGGACAAAGCATTCATGTAAAAGGTGCAGACATCAAACAAAATGACGTTGCTATTTCTGCCAATCAGTTTATTACACCTGCTCATATAAATACAATCGGTTCAGTTGGCAAAACAAATTTGCTGGTGAAAAAACTTCCAAGAGTTGTTATTATTTCTTCCGGCGATGAATTGGTTGAAGTAAATGAAACACCAAACGCATTTCAAATACGCAAATCAAATAATTACACTATTAAAGCAGTACTGCAACAAAGCAAGATTGAAGCAGACATGTTGCACATTCCTGATGATGCAGCAATAACAAAACGACAAATTGAAAAATGTTTGCAGCAATACGATGTGATTATTTTATGCGGTGGTATTTCAATGGGCAAGTTTGATTATGTACCTGCCGCATTAGTAGAACTTGCAGTAAAAAAATTATTTCATAAAGTGCAGCAGCGACCGGGAAAGCCTTTTTGGTTTGGCAAACATGATAACGGCGTGTTGGTGTTTGCATTTCCCGGTAATCCAGTTTCAACATTCATGTGCCTGCACAGATATTTTTTACCATGGCTTGAAAAGTCTCTGGGAATAAACAAGCCAAATATTTATGCATTGTTGGATGAAGATTTTGTTTTCAACCCGCAACTTCAATATTTTTTGCAAGTGAAATTGCACATCAATGAAAGAGGATGTTTGTTAGCAAAACCTATTGCAGGCAATGGCTCCGGCGATTTTGCAAACTTGGTGGATACAGATGCGTTTATGGAACTTCCGTTGGAAAGAAATGAGTTTAAGAGAGGAGAAGTGTTTAGGGTGTGGACGTTTGCACCAATCACATAACAGACAACAAAACCGTAACTTTAATTCATGAAAGAATACTTGCAATATATTTCGATTGATCCTGAAATACGTTTCGGTAAACCTTGCATTAAAGGAACCCGCATTGCAGTGAGCGATATACTCGGGTGGCTTGCATCGGGCATGGCGCACGAAGAAATACTTGAAGATTATCCTTCACTAAAAGAAGAACATATAAAAGCTGCACTAAGCTTTGCCGCAAACCGAGAAACAATGGTTAAATTATTGTAGGATGAGTTATTGCTTGATGCAAATCTATCATGGCGAATGATTGCAGTTTTAAAGCAATACTTTCAGGATTGTTTGCATGTAGATTACATCGGGTTAAATGTTCCTGCATCAGATAAAGAAATATGGGCTTTCGCAAAGAGCAATGACTTAGTAATTATAACCAATGACGAAGATTTTATAGAGTTTTCAAATTTCAATGGCTTTCCTCCTAAAGTAATTCTATTGAGAACAGGTAATCAAAGCAGAGTATTTATATCAAACCTGCTGATACAACGTAAAACCGATATTGAATCATTTTACAATTCTAAAGAAACAGGTCTGCTTGAAATAATAATTCGAAAATAGGCGAATCAGTTGTATAATGTGTGGTTTGTAACTTTGCCCAGTAATGTTTCAAACTGTACAAGAGTGCGACGCAACAGAAGCATCATAGTAGTAATTCAGCTTGGTTCAAAAAAAATCAATGAAAGATTTTACACATATAGATGAGAAAGGGAAAGCAACAATGGTTGATGTGAGTGAAAAAAATATTTCGCATCGCATTGCTGTTGCGAGAAGCATTGTGGTGCTACCTGATGAAGTGCTTGCAAAACTAAACGATGGCGATATTCAAACGAAGAAGGGCTCGGTGTTTCAAACGGCAATTATTGCGGGGATTATGGCGGCGAAAAAAACGGGTGAGTTGATTCCTTTGTGTCATCCGCTTGGGCTGGAGAATTGTAAAATTGAAATTCATGTGAACGAACACCAAGAGTTAGTGATTGATTGCACGGCAAGCATTACGGCCAAGACGGGCGTGGAGATGGAAGCGTTAGTGGGCGCTTCGATTGCGGCGCTTACAGTATATGATATGTGCAAGGCATTGAGCCATGATATTGTGATTAAAGAAACACGGTTGATGGAAAAAAAGGGAGGTAAAAATGATTTCAAAAGATCATAAAAAACACAGCGACGTTGCAAGACCATCGTTAGGAAATTTTAGTCGAAACGAATTTTCATTCGTTGGCACGACATGCAGCAACATAAGAGATTTGTGCGATATAATTGTGAAAACATTGAGCACGAAATACAAATGCGCTTATGTTGACGCAGAACATAAAGACAAAGAAGTTGCAGAAACAAAAGATGCATTCATCACTTTCACTGATAAAATTTCTTACAAAGAGATTGAATTAAAAAAAGAGCAGAATAAATTTCAATTCCATCAATTATTTAATGAAGCAGATTTAATTTTAGTAAATGGCAATCACTTTGAAGCGGCGAAACAAGTTGTAGTGATTGATAAAGTAAAAGAAGCTTCCTTGCAAAAAAGATTATCACAACTAACAAATGTGCAATTGATTTTGCTTGCTGAAAATGCAAATGAGATTTTTGATTTTGTAAAAGAAGCAATTCCAAACTGGCAACAGTTGCCTATTTTGAGTTTACATGAGACAGAAAATATTGTTTCTTTTTTTGAAAAACAATTAGAACAATCTGTTCCCAAGTTGAATGGCTTGGTACTCGCAGGTGGCAAGAGTGTACGAATGGGTTTTGATAAAAGTTATATAGTATGGCATGGCAAAGAGCAACATTATTATATGGCTGATGTTTTGCAAGAAGCTTGTGAGAATGTTTTTATTTCATGTCGTGAAGAGCAAAGAGATGAAATTGATACATCCTATAAAACATTGGTGGATACATTCACAAACTTGGGGCCTTATGGGGCAATACTTTCAGCGTTTCGTGAAATTCCAGATGCCGCTTGGCTTGTAACAGCATGCGACCTTCCTTTACTCGATAAAGACGTCTTGCAATATTTGATTGAACACAGAAATCCTTCGGCTATTGCAACAACTTATGAAAGTCCGTTTGATGGTTTGCCCGAACCGCTGATTACTATTTGGGAACCGAAAGCATATCCGATTTTACTTTCATTTTTGGCGCAGGGATATTCTTGTCCGCGAAAAGTTTTGCGTAACAACCATGTGCATATTATCAAAGCCGCGAATCCCGATGCCTTGATAAATGTGAACACACCGGAAGAATTGGAAAAAGTGAAAAACATTTTACTTCAAAAATCTGCGACGGTATGATGTCTTTATCGCAAGAGTTGTTACGGTACAGTTGTCAACTTGCATTGCCCGGATTCAATGAAGCAAAACAACAAGCATTGCAGAATGCAAAAGTGCTGGTTGTGGGCGCAGGAGGCTTAGGTTGTCCGGTTGCGCAATATTTGACGGCTGCAGGTGTTGGTACCATTGGTATTGCAGATGATGATGTGGTTTCAATAAGCAATTTG